>Ga0209131_1000387_pt1 | contig 32045 bp, 25 predicted proteins | sample GraSoi_2013_40cm_FD_185826 | JGI IMG/M metagenome (GOLD analysis project Ga0209131, IMG submission 185826) | Grasslands soil microbial communities from the Angelo Coastal Reserve, California, USA - Sample 9_17_2013_40cm (SPAdes) (version 2) | ecosystem: Environmental > Terrestrial > Soil >...
GCCCCCGATCAGCACGAGGCTCGCGATCAACATGAACTCGAGCCGCGCCGCCCTCAGGATCGCGGCATGGACAGGCTTCGCCATCCGATAACCTTCGCGCAGGCTGTAGATGAGGCTCGCCACGCCGAATAGCGCTGCCTGGTGGGAGACAGCTAGAAGACCGCCGGCAACGATCATCCAGTGGTCGCCGAACCGGAACCCGAAAAGATCGACCATCTCTTGTTCGCGATGGAAAAGCAGTCCCACGAAGATCGTGAGACCGACGAGCGCAAGCGCGAATGCAGGGGCGAAGAACAACCATGTTGGCGACAGCATCAGCAAGTACCGCAGATGCCGCCACCCATCTCGCCAGGGACGAAGGTGCGGCCGACGGTCACGTCCGTCGGGATGCAGCGTGATGGGCGATTCGGAAATCCTCATGCGCAGCAGCGCGGCTTTCACCACCATCTCGCTCGCGAATTCCATTCCTGTTGACGTGAGACGCAATCGCTCGGCGGCGACCTTGCTGAGCGCGCGCAATCCGCAGTGGGCGTCGGAAATGCCGGCGCGGAAGAGAATGTTGAGGACCCCGGTGAGGACCGGATTGCCGATCCAGCGGATGGCACCCGGCAGTATCTTCCCCTTGATGCGCGTCCCGAGGCAGATGTCGTCCCCACCCGCGACCCTTTCCACCAGGGGCACGGCCTCGCGAAAATCGTAAGAGCCATCCGCGTCACCCATCACGAGGATCCGTCCGCGCGCACTGGCGAATCCTCCGCTCAACGCCTTGCCGTATCCCTTGCCACTGACGTTCGCGATGCGCGCTCCCAGCGACACCGCGATCTCGCGGCTGCGATCCGTACTGCCATTGTCCGCGATGACGATCTCGCCGCGGAATCCGCGGCGGCGCTCGAGCTCCTCCAGGAGGGTGCGCGCCTGCGCGATGCAATCCGGGAGGGTGATCTCCTCGTTCAGGCACGGCATGACGACCGAAACATCGGGCGTGGCCGCAACGTCCGCCGTCACGAGCCCTTCCTGCCCATCCAGCCGGCGAAGAACTTGTGGAACTCGATGCCCGACCATTCGGGCTTCGTCGCCTGCTGGATCAGGATCCGGTCCTTCGGTGTCATCTTGTCGAACCAGGGCTTGTATTCCTCGAGCTTGCCCGTCGATTGCACGGCCCTGTACACCTTCAGGTCTTCTGGTCGCATGGCGCCGGCTTCCATCGCCAGGGCAAACTTGAAAGGGGCATCAGGGAGCCGATGAAAGATCGTGTAGAAAGCTCCCATGTCGGTGAGGTACAGGATTCCGCCCTCCTCGGGAAGCTCTGCCTCGAGGTCGGTGACCGGTGCCCAAAGCATTGGATTCCGCAGGCTGTTGGTATAACGGCCCCGAAGATCGACTGTTTGTGTGAGATAAAGTATGCAGGCTGCGAGTCCGAAGACGCCGAGAGTTTCCAGCGGCCGCGCCAACCCGCTCGCTTTGAGGTCGAGGCCGTCTCGAATCTCCTTCGTGAGCCAGACGATGAGCGCCGGCAATCCCCATTCGATCCAGAAGCGCCCGACATAGAGGCCGAGCGTCCACCCGAGGATGACGAAGCACACATCGACGCGAAGGATCTCCGAGCGCCATGACGCGCCGCGTACGACCTTGAGGCCGAGGTACATCGCAGCCATCAGCAAGGTGATTACGGGAGCTCCCGAAGGTTGCAGCTCGGTCACCAGGTTCGAGCGGAACGTATCGGCGTGCAAGAAGGCAAGCTGAAGTCCCAGCACTGGCGCGACGACACCGTTGTACGGGCCATTGACGAGACACGCCACCGCGATGGCCCCCGCCCACGCACCCACGAAGATCCGCAGGGAGCTCCAGCGCCTGCACACGACCAGCGGAGGAATTGCGATGGCCCACAGGTACCACGCCGACGAATGGGCCGTGATATCGATTGCAAGCACGGCGAAGACGATGGGCAGCTCGATCCGCCATGGAACGGGCCGATCTCTCATCCAGATGAAAGTGAGAATCACGACTGTCGACATGGTTAGGAAGAGCGGCCGGCCAAGGAGCAGCTTGGTCATTAGCCCGGGCTCAATGACCGCCATGAGGGTGCAGGCGAGAAGCCACGCGGGAGGATTTCCGGAAGCCACGAGGCCGCTCACGGTGAAAGTGAGGAAAGCAAGGATCACCGAAAAATCGGCGATTCGCGTCGCCGACCAACCCGTCACTTTGTGAACAATGCGCAGAAAGCTATTCCATCCCGCCTGTCCATCGTTCTCCGGGCGCAGCTCGGGATTGAGCAGCATGATGTCGCTCCAGCCGCGGTCCGTGACCGCGTATGCGGAGTGGCGTAGAGCGTCGTCGGGCGGCAAGTAGCCGTACGAAACGATCTTTGCGGGAATCAGGAGGAACAGGGCGAGACAGAGGACGAGTAGCGCCGACCTCAGCAGGCGCTCGAGCATCATCTCATTTCGCAGGGCACGTTCCCTCGAAGCGGCCGCGCCGGCGCGGGGCGCCAGCCGCAATGACCAACGGTCATCTTATCCGACGGAGAATGCCGCCGCCACTTCGCAGCCTGGATGCTCTCATGATCTTCGCTGATACACGCACTTGAGCTCCTGGTACCTGAAGAAGCGCCCCGCCCACGCCACATCAACTGGAAAGTGCGTCGCCTTGATGAGAACGAAGCCCTGGAGGTTTTGCAGTCCATGACTTCGAATGTAGTCCAGGGAGATGAAGGTCCTGTGTGTGGAATCGGCGAGATAACCCCGAGTTGCGGGAACCACCATGACAATGCGCTCGACCCCCAAGCGGGCGGCGGCGCTCCAGAGTTTGCCAATCACCGAGGCGGCATCGTCGAAATGCTCGAGGACGTGCGACGCGAGCAGTGATTGGTACTTTCCCGTAGGCAGGCAGCCGAGGGAAAAGTCATCGGCCAGGGCGTCGTAGACGTGGACATTCATTCCCTTCGCAGCGAGCGACTCGACCAAATGGGGATTGACCTCCAGTCCGATGGATCCCATCGGCAGCCGCGCCAGCACTTGCCCCGCGCCACAACCAAGATCGATCGTCGGACCGAGCACATCCTTCACGACATTGCGGACATAGAAGCCTCGAACGAAGCGACGGAATGGATGCCGCGACCTGCGGAGCTGTTCCTCCGCATAGCGTGCCCCATATTCGACGTCGCTCAAGTCGCAGGTCCTTTCCGACCGAGGCGAGGCACGCCGATGTGTGCCCCCATCGCCCACACTACTTGCCGGTGAATTTCCGATTCCAGGCCCGACGCAACCTGTTGTAAAAAATGGGGGGCAGAAGATCGCGCACGAGACCGGAGCTTGCCGCTCGCACGAGGAAATTTCCGATATTGAATCGATCGCCCGGTCGAGAACGGAAAAGAGTGTTGTGCGCCACAAGTTCCTTGCCGGGCGGTGGCTCCTTGGTGAAGTAATACAGCGAAAGGGACTTTCGCGTCATTCCTTCCGGGCAGGCCAAAGGCTCGGGATGTCCGTGGTATGAAATGTCCGATGTTGCAAACAGAGCTGCGCGATTGAAGAGCGGCTGCACTCTTATCTCGCATTTGTGGATGCCGGTATCCCATAGCTCGAGCTCGCCCTTGTACTCTGGTTTCCAGTCACGATTGAGATACAAGAGAAGATTCAGGCGGCGAAAGAGCTGGTTTTCAGGGTGATGACTGTAATCGATATGCACCGCGAGCTTCCCACCCGGGAGCACCTGATGCATCCCGCCACCGACGAGCTTGGTATCCGCGATCAACGCATCGATGCCGGTGAGCTGCTCGAGGAATCTTAGGAACCGCCCTGAGTTCAGGACGAAGAGGACATATCTGTGCAGAGGAACGATCGTGCCCTCATCGGTCGTTGCCAACTTGAACCTCTGGTCCTCGGTCGGGAGCTTTGTCCAAACCGGCGACCGGGGGACTGGAAAGCCATCTGCAAGCGCCTCGGCTACTTCCGTCGGCAGAAAGTCGTCTACTACGAGGTGAGGGAAGGGTTTTGCGCCGCGGAACTCACGGGCAAGCGTGTCCAGCCGTGCCGACAGATCGTCAATCCTGGATCCCATTCTGCTCTGGAGAAACGAGACCGAATCGACGGCATCAGGCATAACGTCCATGCTATATCTTACGTAAAATGATGATCGGCACGGACGGAGCGCCGAGGATGACGATTCAGTAAGCCTGGTCCCAGCTGATCGAAAGCCGCATCGCCGAGTTGATCATGCCCACATGGCTGTAGGTCTGAGGGAAGTTCCCCCATAGCTCGCCCGTCTTCGGGTCGCAATGCTCGGCGAGGAGCCCGTGCGGATTGCGCAAGGCGAGCAGACGCTCGAAGAGCGCCAGGGCCTCGTCGCGCCGGCCCAGGGCCGCGAGGGCATCGACCAGCCAGAACGAGCAGACGATGAAGGCGTTCTCCGGCGCGCCGAAGTCGTCCTCCTCGATGTAGCGGAAGACGAAATCGCCGCGCTTGAGCTCGCGCTCGATCGCGGCGACGGTCTGGGCGAAGCGCGGGTCCTGCGCGTCGATGAAATGCAGCTCGTTGAGGAGCAGCAGGCTCGCGTCGAGCTGATCGCCGCCGAACGTGGACACGAAGCTCTTCTTCTTGTCGTTCCAGGCGCGCTCGCTGATGGCCGCGTGGATGCGATCGGCGTCGGCGCGCCAGCGCGCGGCGTCGTCGCCGAGCTTCAGCCGCGTCGCGATCTTGGCAAGCTGATCGCACGCCACCCAGCACATCACCGACGAATAGGTGTGCACGCGCTTCGAGCCGCGCAATTCCCACAGGCCCGCGTCCGGCTGGTCCCAGAAGCGGCGCGCGCGCCGGCCGAGCGGCTCGAGCTCGCGGAAAAGCGCCTCGTTCGCGCGGCCCACCATGCGCCGGTCGAAGAACACGTGGGTCGCGGCGAGCACCGCCGAGCCGTAGGTGTCGTGCTGGATCTGCTCGTACGCCTGGTTGCCGATGCGCACGGGCCCCAGCCCGCGATAGCCCGGCAGCGTGTCGACGATCGACTCCTTGCACTCGGGCATGCCGTTCAGGCGATACATCGGCTGCAGGTGCTCGGCCTCGTTGCCGGTCGCGATGTTGATGATGTAGTCGATGTAGCGCTCCATCGAGCGCGTCGTGTTCAGGCGATTGAGCGCGTTCACGACGAAGAATGCGTCGCGCAGCCAGCAAAACCGGTAATCCCAGGTGCGTCCCCCCGTGGGCGCCTCGGGGAGCGACGTCGTCACCGCGGCGACGATCGCACCGGTGTCCTGGTACACCGCGAGATGCAGCGTGATCGCGGCGCGGATGATCTCCTCCTGCCATTGGAACGGGATCGACAGGCCGCGCACCCATTCGAGCCAGTACTCGGTGGTGTTCTCGCGAAACGAGCGGCAAACCTCGCTCACCGCGCCCTGCAGCGTCTCGTCGGGACCGAGCACGAAATTCACGTCCTCGCGCAGCAGGAAGGCGCGTTCCTCGACCACGGCGCTCACCGGGCAGTCCATCGTCGCGCGCAGCACGAATTCGTCGGTGACGAAGCGGATGTGGTTGCTGCCCTGCGTCGATTCCGGGCGGGAGCGCCCGTAGTTCTTCGCGGGACGCAGGCGCACGGTGATGCGCGGGCTGCCCGAAACGCGCCGCACCTGGCGCACCAGCACCGTCGGGCAGAACATGCGCCCGAAGCGCCCGAAGCGCGGCGCGAAATCGCAGATCTCCACGACGCCCCCGCGGGAGTCGGTGAGCCGCGTGAGGACGATCGCGGTGTCGGGGTCGTAGCGCTGCTCGCTGTGGTCGTGATCGGCGAGGTCGATCGCGAAGAAGCCGAAGTCGTCGTCCTTGACGCGCTGGCGCAGCAACGAGCAGAAGAGGGCGTCGCCGTCGAACCGCGGGAAGCAGGCCCATACCAGGGTCGCGTCGGCATCGAGCAGCGCCGCGACCGTCGAGTTGCCGATGACGGCGAGGTCGAGGTTCTGGTCCCGTGTTGCGTTGGCCGGCTTCTGCTTGGGGCTGGATTGGTCCATGTCAGCCTCCGTTCGCTCGTTCTTCGGCGAATTCGGCGAGCGCCGAAAGGAACCCGCGGACCGCGCGCGCATCGTTCAGCCGCCAATGCGCCCGCGTCCTGCCGGGCCCGATCTTGATCGAGTGTCCGCGGCGTTGGTTCACCAGCTCGAATCCGACTTCGTCGGTGAGGTCGTCGCCGAGGAAGACGGGAGTGCGCCCGACGAAGGGCGGCTCATCGAGATACTCGTCGATCGCCGTGCCCTTGTCGTAGCCGCTCGGCTTCACCTCCCACACCATCTTTCCCTTCTGGATCTCGAAGCGCATGCCGAGGTCGCGGGCGACGGCGCGGATCGCCTCCTCGGCGATCGGCGCGGCCTCGGGCGCGGTGCGATAGTGCAGCGCGAGGTTGAGTCCCTTGTCCTCGAAGAAGAGCCCGGGAATCTGGGCCGCGACTTGTTGCAGGTGGGCGTGCGCCGAGTGGAGCGCGTCTTCGTCCATCGCGTGGCGATGCACGGCGCCGCGCGCATCGCGATGCTCGACGCCGTGCAGGCCCGCCACGGGAACGACGAGCGGCGAGAACAGGCGCTCCACGTCCTCGATGGCGCGGCCCGAGATCAACGCCACGGCGCCATGCAGCGATTTCGTGAGCCGGCCGATGAGCGCCCGCAAAGCGGAATCGACGACGACGTCCCCGGGCCTGTCCATGTGCTCGAGCAGCGTGCCGTCGATGTCGAGGAAGAGGCACCAATCTCTCGCGAACGGCGGGTGGCCCTCGCGCGGTCCCTTGCCCGGCGTCTTGAGCGGCCGCGGCGGGTTCATCATCAGCATCATGCGGCCGTCCGGCGGAGCACGCGCTGGCGCATGCGGGTCTGCGCGGCGTCGAGCAGCATCCGGCCCGCCCAGCGGTAGACGTTGAACTCCTGCACCAGCCCTCGCATGCTGCGCATGCGCGCCCGCTGCTCGGCGTCGGGCATGGTGAGCGCCGTATGCAGCGCGAGGGCGCATTGGTCGATGTCGTAGGGATTGACGATGAGCGCCTCGGGCAGCTCGCGCGAGGCGCCGGTGAACTGCGAGAGGATGAGCACGCCGCGCTCGTCGTCGCGGGCGGCGATGAATTCCTTCGCCACCAGGTTCATGCCGTCGTGCAGGCTCGACACCACCGCGACCTGGCTCCCGCGGTAGTACTCGTACACCTGGTCGGGCTCGTGGTGCTCGATGAGGAGCACGATCGGTTTCCAGTCGACGTGCGCGAAGCGGGTGTTCACGCGCTCCACCAGCGCCTTCACGTCCTCCTCGAAGCGCTTGTACTCGGCGATGTCGGTGCGCGAAGGCGCGGCGATCTGCACGAAGGTGAAGCGCCGGATCCATTCGGGCTTGAGCTCGAGCAGGCGCTCGACCGCCTGGATGCGCTCGATGATGCCCTTGGTGTAATCGAGCCGGTCCACGCCCACGCCGAGCAGCACGTCGTCGGCCAGCCCGTTGATCTGGCGCACGGCCTTGCGGCAAGCGGCGATCGGTTCGGCCATCGCCGGCGACTGCAGCGGCCAGTCGATCGAAATGGGGTAGCGGCGCACCGCCGTGGTCTTGCCGCGCAGCGTCACCGTGAAGGTCTCGCGATCGACGCGCGCCTCGAGGTAGCGGTCGACGCAGTCGAGGAAGTTGTTGCAGTGGAACTGCGTGTGGAAACCGAGGATGCTCGATCCGAGCAGGCCCTCGAGCAATTCCTTGCGCCACGGGCAGATGCCGAAGGTTTCCGGGTTGGGCCAGGGGATGTGCCAGAAGGTGATGACCGTCGCTTCCGGAAGGCGCTCGCGTAGGAGCCGTGGCACCAGCGCGAAGTGGTAGTCCTGCACGAGGACGATGGGGTCGCGCCTCTTGGCTTCGGCGAGCACGGCGTCGGCGAACATGCCGTTCACGTGCTCGTAGCACTCGTAGTCCTCGCTGCGGAATGTCGGGCGCACGTGCGCGATGTGGCAAAGCGGCCAGAGGCCGCTGTTCGCGAAGCCGTAGTAATAGCCGCGCTCCATCTCGGGCGTGAGCCAGATGCGGCGCAGCTCGTACGCGGGTTTGTCGGGCGGCACCTTGACGTGATCGTGCCGATCCACGGTATCCCGGTCGGCATCGCCCGAGCCATGCGCGATCCACGTTCCCGAGCACGCGCGCATCACCGGCTCGAGCGCGGTGACCAGCCCGCTCGCCGGGCGCTTCACGATGATCTTGCCGTTGCGCTTCTGGTGGATGTACGGCTCGCGGTTGGAGAGGATCAGCACCTCCTCGCCCTGCAGGTCGTCCTTGAGGATCCCGCGCAGCGACTCCGGCGACCAGTTGATCTGCGCCTCGTCGCGCAGCAGGCGCTCGCCTTCGAGGTCGCGGATGAGCGTCTGCAGGTCGCGTGCCACGGGGGCGAGCTCCGGGCGCTGCGAGACCGGCCCATCGCTCGGCGCGCCGCGATGCTTGAGGAGCGCGCGCACGCCGCGCATCCAGTCGCGCCAGCTGATTTCCGCGATCGCCACGGTGATGAGCGACACGATGGCGGCGATGGCGGCCATGAGGTAGAAGAGGTAGCGCTTGGTGGCGTCGCTGCGCCGCTGCGCGAAGCTCATGTCGTGGATGACGACGAGGTTCGCGAACGCTTGGCCCTCGTGAACGAGGTCGCGCGTGGCGACGTGCAACATCCCCTGGGGCGGCTCGCGCACCTGCGAGCGATCGGGGTCCTCCACGCGGTCGCACGCGATGTCATTCGGGAAGCCCGTGCTCACCGCGATGCGCTTGCCGGACGGATCGCAGACCGCAAGCCCGAAGAGGCGTTCGTCGCGGATGAAGTCGTTCAACTTTGCGCTGATGCGCGCCGGGTCGGTGCTCGCACCGAGCGATTCGTAGAGCGCGTCCTGCAGCGAGCTCGCGACGAGCGTGGCGCGGATGTCCAGGTCGCGCGTGTGCCACTGGCGCATCAGGCCGTCGACGACGGGCGTGACGGCATAGGCCACGGCGAACAGGGCCAGCGCGAGCGGTACCAGGAATCGGAACGAGAGTCTCAACGGGCCTCCGTCAGGGCGGCCCCCCGGAAAGCGGCCGGGACAATTGGCGTTCTTCTCCCCGAAAGACGCGCCCGCGAGCCCGAAGTTCCCCGTTTTTAGGGGTCTAGGGCCGAGCGCACATGGTCGCCGGCACGAGAATCCAGCCGTTCGCGACCGACTCCTTCGCCGCCGAGTCGCTGGTGACCAGCCGCTCGCTCGAGACGGTGCGGCTGAGCGCGTAGCGCGGCTGGAAGAGGCGGTTCACCTGCAGCAACCCGGCCGCGCAGTTTCCGAAGGAGTCGGCTTTCTCGATGAAAAATCCGCCCGGTTCGTCGAACGTCCAGCGGCCGAGCCGCTTCGCCAAGCCGCAGGGACGATAGGTGCCGGCGCTGGTGACGAACGCCGATTCGAAGTGGCAGTTGGCCGTCGCCGAAGCCGGAATCGCCATCCACGCCTTGAACGAATAACCGGTCGCGGACCAGCCCGCGGCCTTGAGGGAATCGATTTCCGCGCTGGACGTCGCCAGGAAGTACCGGACGTTGTTGCTCATCTCGCTCACGAGCATTTCTCCGGCGGCTGGCTGGGCGGGAACATGCGCGTCGATCTTGAGGTCGTCGTCGCGCCCGCCGGTGACGCCGCGCATCCTGATGAACGATGCCATGGCCGCCGCGTCACCCTGCAGGTAGGCGCGGTAGAACGTGATCATCCACGTAAAGAGATCGCCGATGTCCTCGACGCGAAGCTCGTGTTGCCCGTCGACCATCTCGACCAGGAAGCGCGAGCCTTTCAACCGGTTGATCGCCTGTTGCGTCATCTTGAGCGGCGCGGTCGTGTCCGCTGTTCCCGCAAGGGTGAGGAACGGCCGGTCGACCAGGTCCGCGCCGCTCTGGTCGTTGCAGAACGCCGGCAGGAAGGTCTGCCCCGCGTAGGTCACGAAGCCGACGCCCACCTTGATCCGCGGGTCGCGCACCGTCTCGCGGCAGGCGAGCCCGATGCTCGTCGTCATCTTCGCGCCCATGAGGTTCAACATCGCCTGGCCGCCGAGGCTCGCGCCGAAGCCGGCGATGCGATCCGGGTCGATGCCGAATTTGAAGTAGGGATGCGCAAGCATCACATCCGTCATTGCCTGCAGCGCTACCGGCCGCATCAATTCCATCTCCGCCACGCGGTCGTATTGCGTGAGCAGGTAGAAGAAATCGCTCAGGTTCTCGACGCGAATCCGCGAGAAACGCGCATCGGCGTGGAACACGGCCGCCACCATGTAGCCGTGCGCCGCGAGCGCCACCATCGTGTCGATGTAGCCCCTGCCGATCGGGCTTCCGCCGAGGCCGTGCGAGTACACGATCAGCGGCAGGCGCTGGGCCGGTTCCTCGTTGAAGGTGAGTGGCGATTGACGGAATTCGGCTTGGTCGATGAGCCAGGGCGGCTGGCCGGCGGGCTGCATATGCGGAATCACGCCGGCGCCGCCGGGGAGCGCGTAATCCGGCGCGGTGTTGCGGCTGGAGGTGGGATGGCAGACGATCGCCACGAACGGCACGCGCGTGTTCGCGGTGTTCGGATAGATCTCGCGGTTGTCGGGCACCAGCGGGTCGAAACGGATCGCCGTTTCGGGATGGGAGAGGATCTGGGTGATGTAGTGCAGCTGGTCGTTGACCAGTCGCCCTTCCCAGTAATCGGAGGGCGACGTGCCCGGCGCGAGGAGGCTCGTGTCCTGCTCGAGGTTCGAACACGCCACCGCATAGGGCCCCGCCGGAATCGGGGCGACGATGTTTTCGTGGTTGAGCGCGAAAGACGGGGCGGCGGCGAGAAGCGCCGCCAGCGCGAGCGTCCATCGGTACGGGGGAGTCATCGGTGCGGGCAATGTAGAATCAACTCAAATTATAGGTGCGCGGCGGTGCTCATGGACGACTCGACCAAGCTTCGACGCATCCTTCGGAACACCCGGACGCTCGCGGTCGTCGGCCTCTCGGCCAACTGGTACCGGCCGAGCTATTTCGCCGCCAAGTACATGCAGGAGCACGGATATCGGGTGATTCCGGTGAACCCGATGTACGACGAGGTCCTCGGCGAAAAGTGCTACAAGTCGCTCGCCGATATTCCCGAAAAAGTGGACCTGGTCGACTGTTTCCGCAAGAGCGAGGAAATTGCGTCGCTCGCAGGCGACGCCATCGCCGTCGGCGCGAAGGTGCTGTGGATGCAGCTCGGCGTGCAGAATGCCGAGGCGCGGCGCAAGGCCGAGGCCGCCGGGCTCGAGGTGGTGGAAGACCGTTGCGTGAAGATCGAGCATGCGCGCCTCTTCGGTGGCCTCGGCTGGGCCGGGGTCAACACGAAGGTGATCTCCGCTAAACGCCCCACGGCATAGGAGGGTTTACATGGAAACTTGGCTGATCTGGGTCGTCGTCGGCTTCGCGCTGGTCATCGCCGAGCTGGTGACCGGCACGTTCTACCTGCTCGTGCTCGGCGTCGGCTTCTTCGCGGCCGCGGCCTGCGCGTGGCTCGATGCGAATTTCGTGATCCAGGCCGTCGTGGGTAGCGCGGTCGCGCTCATCGGCGCCTGGGCCGTGCACCACTGGCATGCCGCGAACCGGCAGGCGGATTCGGGACGTTCGAATCTCCTCGACCGCGGCCAGGCGGTCGTGCTCGAGGGCTGGACCAACGAGCCCGCCGGCATCGCCCGCGTGCGCTATCGCGGCGCCTCGTGGGACGCCCGCCTGGCCGACGCCGCGGCGCGTCCCGAAACCGGCAGCACGCTCTACATCGAAGGGCAGGAAGGTTCCACGCTGGTCGTGGTCGCGGCACCGCCGCGGTAGTGTCATCCCGGCGAACGCCGGGATCCAATGATTGGGCCCCGGCCTTCGCCGGGGAGACAACAACAACAGGAGGTTCTATGTTCTGGAAAATCGCCGTCGCCATCGCCCTCACCGTGCTCGCCGCGTACGCGACGCACAGCACGGCCGCCACCATCGCCACCTTCCTGGTCGCGATGATGGTGGTGCTCATCATCGAGGGCGTGCGTATCGTGCCGCAGCAGAACGCGTGGGTGATCGAGCGCCTCGGGAAGTTCTTCCGCGTGCTCGAGCCGGGCCTGAATCTCATCGTGCCCTTCCTCGACCGCGTCGCCTACAAGCATTCGCTCAAGGAAGTGCCGCTCGACGTCCCCGAGCAGATCTGCATCACCAAGGACAACACGCAGCTGTCGGTGGACGGGATCATCTACTTCCAGGTGATCGACCCGCGGCTCGCTTCGTACGGCTCATCCGATTACATCCAGGCGATTACCCAGCTCGCGCAGACGGCGCTGCGCTCGGTCATCGGCAAGATGGAGCTCGACCGAACCTTCGAGAGCCGCGACGAGATCAACCATCACGTAGTGGAAGTGCTCGACGAGGCGGGCCGCACCTGGGGCATCAAGGTGCTGCGCTACGAGATCAAGAGCCTCACGCCGCCCGAGTCGATCCTGCGCTCGATGCAGGCGCAGATCACCGCCGAGCGCGAGAAGCGCGCGGTGATCGCGACCTCCGAAGGCAAGCGCCAGCAGGAGATCAACGTCGCCGACGGCCAGCGCCAGGCGGCGATCCTGGAATCCGAGGGCCAGAAGCAGGCGCAGGTCAACAAGGCGACGGGCGAGGCGCAGGCGATCGAGCTCGTCGCGAACGCGAACGCCAACGCGGTGCGCGTGGTCGCCGCGGCGATGGAGACCGAGGGCGGCATGAATGCGGCGAACCTCAGGGTCGCGCAGCAATACGTCGAGGCGTTCTCCAACCTCGCGCGGACCAACAACACGCTGATCATCCCGGGCAACGTCTCCGACGTCGCGGGCATGGTCGCGACCGCGATGACGGTGATGGATCGCACGAAGGCGGGCGAGGCCGCGGCGAAGAAATGAGACCGGGGACAGACCACTTGTTCCAAATGAGAGAACGTTGGGGACAGGTTCGGTCGTTCTTTCATTTGGAACAAGTGGTCTGTCCCCATGGCTGACCGCGAATTCGGCTTCGAGACGTTGTGCCTGCACGCCGGGCAGATCCCCGACAAGGAGACCGGTTCGCGCGCGGTGCCGCTCTACCAGACGACGTCGTACGTCTTCGACGACACCAACCACGCGGCGAGCCTCTTCAATCTGCAGACGTTCGGCAACGTCTATACGCGGCTTTCGAATCCGACGACGGCGGTGTTCGAGGAGCGCATGGCGGCGATCGAAGGCGGACGCGCGGCCGTGGCCACCGCGTCGGGCCAGGCCGCGGAAATGGTGGCGCTCCTCAACATCATGGAGAGCGGCGACCACATCGTCTCGTCGACCAAGCTCTACGGCGGCACGTACACGATGTTCGCCGTCAACTTCAAGAAGCTGGGGATCGAAGCGACGCTGGTCGATCCCGACGACCCGGAGAATTTCCGCCGCGCGCTCAGGCCCAACACGAAGGCGATCTTCTCCGAGACGCTCGGCAATCCCGCGATCAACATGATCGACATCGCCGCGGTGGGCAAGATCGCGCGCGAGGCGGGAATCCCCTTCATCGTCGATAACACGGCGGCTTCGCCGTATCTGTGCCAGCCGTTCAAGCACGGCGCCGACATCGTCGTGCATTCGGCGACGAAATTCATCGGCGGCCACGGCACGACGATGGGCGGCGTGGTGGTCGAAAGCGGCCGCTTCCCGTGGGACAACGGCAAATTCCCCTCGATGACGGAGCCGTCCGCGGGCTATCACGGGGTGCGTTTCTACGAGACTTTCGGCGACTTCGGCTACACCATGAAGGCGCGCATGGAGGTGATGCGCGTCTACGGGCCGACGATCTCGCCGTTCAACGCGTGGATGCTGCTGCAGGGGCTCGAGACGCTTCCCGTGCGCATGGATCGGCATTGCGCCAACGCGATGGGTGTCGCGCGGTTCCTGCGCGATCATCCCCGGGTCGCGTGGGTGAACTACCCGGGCCTCGAGGAGAACAAGTACCACGCGCTCACGCAGCGCTACATGCCGAAAGGCGCCGGAGCGCTGTTGTCGTTCGGGATCAAGGGCGGGTATGACGCGGGCGTTAAGTTCATCGAAGGGCTGCAGTTCGTGAGCCACCTCGCCAACATCGGCGACGCGAAGTCGCTCGTGATCCACCCCGCGTCGACCACGCACCGCCAGCTCTCCGAGGAAGACCAGGTGAAGGCGGGCGTCCCTCCCGACATGGTGCGGCTCTCCATCGGCCTCGAAACCCTCGACGACATCCTCTGGGACCTCGACCAGGCGCTGGCTTGATGTCATCCGGACGCTCGCTTGATGTCATCCCGGACGCTCGCTTGATGTCATCCCGGACGCCGCGCCAGCGGCAATGATCCGGGATCCATAGAGGCGCGCAATCGCGCGCCGACTGTACGGTCCGCTCGCGATTGCGAGGGTCCGTGGATTCCGGATCATCGCTCGCGTTGCGAGCGTCCGGAATGACGATTGATGGCCGCCTCTTCCACACCCGCGCGAAACATCGTGTCCTCGATCCACTGCGCGAAGGTCAAGACGCGCGCGAAGACCTGCCAGTCGCCGTCATTCGCCGAGAAGATTCCGGCGACGGAAATCCGCCCGGAGATTTCCATGAATGCGGGGGCGCCGTGCTCGCCGGGGGTCGCGGCGCCCTGGAGGTCGGAGGCTTCGTCCGCCGGCTTGAGGCGCAATCGCAGCGTGAGCGGCGTCACGCGATCGATGGTGTTGATCGCGGCGCGTTTCCTTCCGTCGCGGTGGCGCGCCGTGTCGCCGAGACGACCGCTTTCCCCGTGCCCGGCGATGCGCACGATTTCGTCGATCTCGTCACGATCGCGGGAAATGGGAGTCGGCTCGATCCCGGTCACCGCATCGTGCAGGAGCACGAGCGCGAGGTCGGCATCGATGCCCTGGCGCCAGTCGGGATGGATGAACGTGGCCTTGATGGCGTTGCGTGTCCCGCCGACCTCGAGCGGTGGACGCGCTTTCGCGTCCTGGAGGAGCATCGCCGCCTGCGCCGAGGTGAGGACCCATCGCGGGGCGATGAGGACGCCTTCGACGCCGGGCGCGAGCTCGATGGACGCCGGATAGCGCGTCGCGAGCTCGATGTACTCCGTGTCGTCGCGATCCGCGCGAATCAGTATCGCCTGCGCGGGAAAGGCCGCGAGGAGCGCGGCGAGAAAAGCGATCGAGCGCATGGTGACGGGAGTGTATCGCGGGCCGTCCGCCGAAGGCCTATAGTTGAAGGGCTTTTCCAAGGAGCGGACCTCGATGCGATGGCTCGCGTTGCTCCTGCTGCTTTCCCTCTGCGCCGACGATGCACACGCCGCGCCGGCCCCCGTTGTCGTGCTCTCCATCGACGGTCCTGTCGGTCCCGCCTCCGCCGATTATCTGCGCCGCGGCCTCGCGCACGCGACGCAGCAGGGCGCGCAGCTCATCGTGCTGCGCATGGATACGCCCGGCGGCCTGGATACGTCGATGCGCGCGATCATCCGCGACATCCTCGCTTCGCCGATTCCCGTGGCAGGATTCGTCGCCCCCGGCGGCGCGCGCGCCGCGAGCGCGGGCACGTTCATCCTTTATGCCTGCCACATCGCCGCGATGGCGCCGGGAACGAATCTCGGCGCGGCGACGCCCGTGGCGCTCGGCGGAGGAATGCCCACGCCGACGCCCGAGCGCAGCAAGGATGAAAAGGACAAGGAAGGCAAGGGCGCCGGCAAAAGCGACGATCTTCCCGAAGCGGGAGCGCTCGGCCGCAAAGCCGTGCACGACGCGGCCGCGTACATTCGCGCCCTGGCGAAGCTCCGCGGGAGAAACGGCGAGTGGGCCGAGCGTGCGGTGCGGGAGGCGGTGAGCCTTGGCGCGGACGAGGCGCTGGAGGCGAAGGTGATCGACCTCACCGCGAACGATGTGCCGCACCTCCTCGAGAAGCTCGATGGGCGCAAGCTGATCGCCGCGGGGACGGAACGCGTGCTGCAGACGCGCGGTGCCGCGACGATCGCCTGGGCACCCGATTGGCGCACCGAATTCCTCTCGATCATCACGCACCCGAGCATCGCCTATGTGCTGCTGCTCATCGGAATCTATGCGCTCGTCTTCGAGTTCACCCATCCGGGTCTCGTCCTCCCCGGGGTCGTGGGCGCCATCGGCATCCTCATCGCGCTCTATGGGCTGCACTTGTTGCCGATCAACTACGCGGGGCTCGCGCTGATCGTGCTGGGCATCGGGCTCATGATCGCCGAGGTCTTCGTGCCGGCTTTTGGATCGCTCGGCATCGGCGGCGTCATCGCATTCGTGATCGGCTCGGTGATCCTCATCGATACCGATGTGCCAGGATACGGAATTCCGTATGCGCTCATCGGCGGGTTCGCGGCGGCGAGCCTCGCATTCCTGCTTTTCGTCGGAACTGTCCTGCTCAAATCGCGGCGCCGCCCGATCGTGAGCGGCCGCGAGGAGCTCGTGGGCGCGCAAGGCGTCGTGCTCGAGGATTTCGAAGGCGAAGGCTGGGCGCGCGTGCACGGGGAGCGCTGGCGCGTCCGCAGCCGCTCGCCGCTCGCACGCGACCAACGCGTGCGCGTGGTCGCGATCCAGGGCCTCACGCTGGACGTCGTCCCCCATATGGAGGCTGCGCAATGATCATCAATTTCGCGACCGGCATCTTCCTGCTGCTGGTCATTCTTCTCGTGATGTCCATCCGCGTCCTGCGCGAATACCAGCGCGGCGTGGTGTTCCAGCTCGGGCGCTTCTGGGCGGTGAAGGGGCCGGGACTCTTCTTCCTCATTCCCATCGTCCAGCAGATGGTGAAGGTGGACCTGCGCACGGTGGTGCTCGACGTGCCGCCCCAGGATGTGATCACGCGCGACAACGTCTCTGTCAAGGTGAACGCCGTGGTCTATTTCCGCGTGGTCGATCCGGAGAAGGCGATCATCCAGGTAGTGAACTTCCTCGAGGCGACGAGCCAGCTCGGGCAGACGACGCTGCGCGCGGTGCTCGGCAAGCACGAGCTCGACACGCTGCTTTCGGAGCGCGAGAAGCTCAATGCCGACATCCAGCAGACTCTCGACACCGCGACCGACGCCTGGGGCATCAAGGTCTCCATCGTCGAGATCAAGCATGTGGACCTCAATGATTCGATGGTGCGCGCCATCGCGCGACAGGCGGAAGCCGAGCGCGAGCGCCGCGCGAAGGTGATCCACGCCGAGGGCGAGCTGCAGGCCTCTGAGAAGCTCCTGCAGGCGGCCGAAGTCCTCTCGCGGCAGGCCGAGGCGATGCAGCTGCGCTACCTGCAGACGCTCAGCAACATCGCGGGCGACAAGACGTCGACCATCGTCTTTCCCATACCGATGGATGTGATCACGCCGCTGCTGGAAGCGGTGAAGAAGCGCCAGGGGTGAATCGTCATTCCGGGGATGACGTTTAGAATCCCCACCATGGATCTCCAGCTCAAGGGCCGTGCGGCGCTGGTCACCGGCGCGAGCTCGGGCATCGGGCGCGCCATCGCGCTCGAGCTCGGAGGCGAAGGCGCGCGCCTCGCGATCACCGGAAGGCGGCGCGAGAACCTGGAGCAGGTGGCGAGCGAGGTCGCGGCCATGGGTGCGGCGCGACCGGCGATCGTCATCCATGACGCGCTCGACGCGGGCTACGTCGAGGCGGTCGCCTCCCAATCGCTCGCGGCACTCGGGTCGATCGAGATCCTCGTGAACAACGCCGGCGGCAGCCGCGCGTTCGGAAAGGATGCGACCGAGGCGCAGTGGGAAGAGGCGATGACGGTGAACTTCACGCGCCATCGCCAGCTCACGCAGCGTCTCCTTCCCGCGATGGTCGCCGCCAAGTGGGGACGCGTCGTCAACATCATCGGCAAGTTCGAGCCCGAAGGCGTGAACGGCGCCTTCGCGGCGAAGGCGGGGGTCGCGTCGTGGTCGAAGGGCCTGTCGCGCGAAGTCGGTCCGCACGGCGTCACGGTGAACTGCGTGGCGCCCGGACGCATCCTGAGCGACCAGATCCTGCGCAACTACACGCCCGAATACCGGCAGTGGCAGTCGGAGCACGAGATCGATGTGCGCCGCTACGGCAATCCCGAGGAGCTCGCGGCCCTCGTCGCATTCCTCGTTTCGTCGCGTGCGAGCTACGTCACCGGCGCGGTGATTCCCGTCGACGGCGGATTGCGCCGCTACCAGTTCTGAGCGGAGGAGATCGATGAGAAAGACCTGCCTCGCATTCGCCGCGCTGCTGCTGTCGCTCGGCGCCGCGGCGCAGCCCTATCCGCACAAGGCCATTCGCTTCGTGGTGCCGTTCGCGCCCGGCGGCACTTCCGAGATCATCGCGCGCTCCATTGCGCAGGAGCTCACCACTCAGCTCGGCGTGAGCGTGTACGTGGAGAACAAGGCGGGCGGCGCGAGCACGATCGCGATGACCGATGTGGCGAAGTCGCCGCCGGACGGCTACACGCTGGTCATGGGGCACGTGGGCTCGCTCGCGGTGAACCCCTTCGCGATGGACCGCCAGCCCTACGACGTGAACAAGGATTTCATCCCCGTGGCGCTCCTTGCGCGCGTGCCGAATCTCTTCGTGCTGAATGCCGAGAACGTTCCGGCGAAGGACTTCAAGGAATTCGTCGCGCTCGCCAAGGCGAAGCCGGGCCAGCTCAATTACGGATCGGCGGGCAACGGCAGCGCCGGGCACCTCGCTTTCGAATACCTGAAGATGGTGACCGAGACCGAGATCACCCACGTTCCCTATCGCGGCACCGGGCCGCAATTGCAGGACCTGCTCGGCGGCCGGCTCGACGCGACCTCCGCCGGAACGCCCGCGCTCCTGCCGCACATCAAGAGCGGCAAGCTGCGCGCCATCGCCGTGGGAACGCCGACGCGCATCCCGGCGCTCCCCGACGTGCCGACCGTCGCGGAGATGGGCTATCCCGACTTCGAGACGTCGCAGTGGTATGGCGCGCTGGTTCCTGCGGGCACGCCACGCGAGATCGTGCTGAAGCTCAACGCGGAGATGAACAAGGCGCTGCGCTCGAGCAACGTGACGCAGCGCTACGCCGCCGACAACGCCGCGATCTCGATCGGCTCACCCGAGGAGTTCGCCGCCTTCATCAAGAAGGAGCAGGCGCGCTGGGAGAGAGTGGTCAAACGCTCGAACCTGAAAATTGAATAACTGCGACGTTCTCATAGCCGGCGGAGGCAATGCGGCGCTGTGCGCCGCGCTGAGCGCGCGCGAAGCGGGTGCGTCGGTCCTCATGCTGGAGGCGTCGCCCAAGGCATGGCGCGGCGGCAATAGCCAGCACACGCGCAACCTGCGCTGCGCGCACGACGCCCCGGAGGACGTGCTGACGGAGGCCTATCCCGAGAGCGAATATTGGGACGATCTCCTGCGCGTGACGGCGGGGCGCACCAACGAAACGCTCGCACGCATGGCGCTGCGCGCATCCGCGCGAGTGCGCCCGTGGATGAAGCGCCACGGCGTGCATTTCCAGCCCTCGCTCGGCGGCACGCTGCACCTCTCGCGCACCAACGCGTTCTTCCTCGGCGGCGGCAAGGCGCTGGTGAACGCGTATTACCGTTCGGCCGCGGCGCTCGGCGTGGAGGTTCTCTACGATGCGGAGGCGGTGGACCTGGAGATCGACGCCGATCGCTTTCGCGCGGCGATCGTGAAACGCGGCGGGAAGACCGAGCGCATCGCGGCGAAGGCGATGGTCGCCGCCGCGGGCGGCTTCGAATCCAATCTCGACTGGCTGCGCGAGGCCTGGGGGCCGCGTGCCGACAACTTCGTCGTTCGCGGCACCGCGTTCAACAAGGGCGTGCTGCTGAAGGCGATGCTCGACAAGGGGCTCGCCAGCGTCGGCGACGCGATCCAGGGGCACGCCGTCGCCGTGGACGGGCGCTCGCCCAAGTTCGACGGCGGCATCGTCACCCGCCTCGATAGCGTCCCGCTCGGCATCGTCGTGAATCGCGAGGCGAAGCGCTTCTACGACGAGGGCGAGGACTTCTGGCCGAAGCGCTACGCGGTGTGGGGACGGTTCGTCGCGGAGCAGCCCGGGCAGGTGGCCTACTCGATCGTGGATGCCAAGGCCGCGGGCCGCTTCATGCCCCCGGTCTTCGATGGGCAGGTCGCCGATACGATCGAAGCGCTCGCGGGGAAGCTCGGGCTCGATCCGGGCGCGCTCGCGCAAACCGTCGCCGAGTTCAACGCGGCCGTGCGTCCGGGCACGTTCGACCACACCCGGCTCGACGACTGCCGCGCCGAGGGATCGAAGCCGCCCAAGACCCATTGGGCGCAACGCCTCGACTCGCCGCCCTTCGTGGGCTACCCGCTGCGGCCCGGCATCACCTTCACCTACCTCGGTCTCGAAGTCGACGAGCGCGCGCGCGTCAAGGATTCGCGGGGCGCTACCGTCGCGAACCTCTTCTGCGCGGGCGAAATGATGGCGGGCAACGTGCTGGGGCAGGGGTACCTCGCCGGCATCGGCATGACGATCGGCACCGTGTTCGGGCGGATCGCGGGGGCGGAGGCGGCGCGGGCCGCGCAATCGCCATGAGCCGCATCGAAGAGCTCGTGGCGAGCGCCGCCGCGACGGAGGGCGCGCGCATCATGCAGATCTGCAACGCGTGCCGTTACTGCGAGGGCTACTGCGCGGTCTTTCCGGCGATGGAGCGCCGGCTCGATTTCGACGCGAACTCGCTCGCCTACCTCGCGAACCTCTGCCACCACTGCGGCGCCTGCTTCTACGCTTGCCAGTACGCACCGCCGCACGAGTTCGCGGTGAATGTGCCGAAGACCTTCGCGCAGATCCGCTTGCAGAGCTACGAGGATTACGCCTGGCCCCGCGCGTTCGCCGTGGCCTATCGGCGCCAGGGCGCGGTCCTTGCCGGGTCGCTCGCTGCCGGCATCTCGATCTTCCTCCTCCTCGCTCTGGCGCTCGCCGGCCGCGGCGGATTGTTCGCGTCGCACGGCGCCTCGTTCTACGCCGTGTTCCCGCACGGCTTGATGGTCTCCGTTTTCGGCGCTGCGTTCCTCTTCGCCATCGTCGCAATGAGCGTCGGCGCTGCGCGCTTTCGCCGCGCGCTCGACCGGGGACAGACCACTTGTTCCGCCGACGAGAACAAGTGGTCTGTCCCCGGTTCGGCTTTTTCGCTCGCGAATCTCGAGGGAGGCGGGGAGGGGTGCTACGTGCGCGCCGGCTTCGACCATCCGCCCGAGAAGCTGCGGCGGTGGTTCCACCACTTCACCTTCTACGGCTTCCTGCTTTGCTTCGCCTCGACGTCGCTCGCGACCGTGTATCACTACGCGCTCGACCTGCGCGCCCCGTACGAATGGACGTCCCCGGTCGTGATTCTCGGAACGCTCGGCGGCGTGGGGCTCGTCGCCGGCCCCGCGGGCCTCCTCTGGCTCAAGCGCCGCCACGATCCCCAGTTGCTCGATCCCTCGCAGGCGCCGCTCGATGCGGGCTTCAGCTGGCTGCTGCTCCTCACCAGCGCTACGGGCCTCGCCTTGCTGGCGCTGCGCGAGACCGCCGCGATGCCGATCCTCCTCGCCGTTCACCTGGGCGTCGTGCTCGCGCTCTTCCTGACGCTGCCCTATGGAAAGTTCGTCCACGGCATCTATCGCTACCTGGCGCTGGCCCACCACGAGCGCGAGGCCGGCTCCTCCGCACTGCCCGAAGGAGAGTAGAAGATCGGGGACAGACCACCTGTTCCGTTCCGCGGGACAAGTGGTCTGTCCCCGGTTTTGAGGTAAGATTCAAACGCTCGTTTGAATCGGACGTTTAAATGCCAAACCGCCCCGCGCGCAAGAGTCTCGTGGTCGACGCGATGTCAGCGGACACGAAGACGCGCATCCTCGACGCCGCCGAGCAACTCTTCATGGAGCACGGCTTCGAGGCGACGAGCTTGAGGCAGCTGACGTCGTCCGCCGCCGTGAACCTCGCCGCCGTCAACTACCACTTCGGCTCGAAGGAAGAGCTCTTCCAGGCGGTTCTCACGCGGCGGCTCGATCCCATGAACCAGGAGCGCATCGAGCTTCTCGCGAAGCTCGAGCGCGAATCGGGGGAGAAGCCGCCCGCCTGCGAGAGGATCCTCGCCGCGATGCTGGTGCCGGCCTTGCGGCTCGCGCGCGACGAGCGCCGCGGAGGCAAGAACTTCCTGCGCCTGCTGGGACGCGCCTATGCGGATCCGGCGCCCTTCCTCCGCCATTTCCTTTCGGCGCAATACACGGAGATGATCGCGCGCTACAAGGAAGCATTCCACCGTGCGCTGCCGCACCTGTCGCGCCAGGAGCTCACGTGGCGGCTGCATTTCGTCATGGGGGCGCTCTCTTACACCCTCGCAGGCACCGACGCGCTCAAGCTCTTCTCGCAGGTGACGGCGGTGGAGAAGGACAACGACGAGCTGCTGATCCAGCGGCTTGCCCCGTTCCTCGTGGCCGGCCTCAAGGCGCCGGCGTTGAGCGAGGCGCGCAAACTTGAATTGGTCGCAGGATACTGAAGGAGATGATCATGACCCTCGCCGCATTCGTCGCCTGCTCCGTGATTTTCGTCGGCGCAGCCTGGTTCCTCGCGTACCACCGGGCGAACGGGCTCGCGTGGTCCTTCTGGCTGGCCGCGGGCGTGGGCGCGCTGCACCTTTCCGGCGCAATGCATCCCGCGGCCGTTGTCGCGCTCTGGGCGCTGGTCGCGGTCTTCGCGCTCTTCACGATCGTGATCCCGGCTCGCCGCGCGGTGATCACGGGCCCGCTCTTCGGCCTCTACAAGAAGGTCCTGCCGCAGATCTCGCAAACGGAGCAGGAAGCGCTCGACGCGGGAAGCATCTGGTGGGATGCGGACCTCTTCACCGGCAACCCCGACTGGAAGAAGCTCCTCGCCTACCCGCAGGCGAAGCTCTCGCCCGACGAGCAGGCATTCCTCGACGGACCGGTCGACGAGCTCTGCGGGATGCTCCACGAATGGGACATCACCAACAATCGCATGGACCTTCCGCCCGAAGTCTGGAAGTTCATCCGCGACAAGGGATTCCTCGGCATCATCATTCCCAAGTCCTACGGCGGCCTTGGATTCTCCGCCTTCGCCCACACCGAGATCGTCACCAAGATCTCCACGCGCAGCGGCACGGCCGCGGTGACCGTGATGGTCCCGAACTCGTTGGGGCCAGCGGAGCTCCTCATCCATTACGGGACTGATGATCAGAAAGCCTACTACTTGCCCCGGTTGGCGAAGGGCTTGGAGATTCCGTGCTTCGCGCTCACCAATCCCGAAGCCGGATCCGACGCCGGCGCGATTCCCGATTTCGGCATCGTCTGCAAGGGCATGCACGAGGGCAAGGAAGTGCTCGGCATTCGCCTCACGTGGGAAAAGCGCTACATCACGCTGGGCCCCGTGGCGACCCTCCTCGGCCTCGCCTTCAAGCTCTTCGATCCCCAACGCCTGATCGGCGCCAAGGAGGAGTGCGGCGTGACCCTCGCGCTCATCCCGACCAGCCACAAGGGCGTGAACATCGGGCGGCGCCATATTCCGCTCAACACCGCGTTCATGAACGGGCCGAACTCCGGAAAGGATGTGTTCATCCCGATGGAGTGGGTGATCGGCGGGCAGAAGCAGGTCGGGCACGGCTGGAAGATGCTGGTCGAGTGCCTCGCCGCGGGCCGCTCCATATCGCTGCCGTCGATGTCGATGGCCGCCGGCAAGCTCTGCAGCCGCGCGACCGGCGCCTATGCGCGCATCCGCACGCAGTTCCGCACGCCGATCGGAAAGTTCGAGGGCGTCGAGGAGCCGCTCGCGCGCATCGGCGGAAGCACCTATCTCATGGACGCCACGCGCAAGCTCACGATGGCCGCGCTCGACCTGGGCGAGAAGCCGTCGGTGATTTCCGCGATCTGCAAGTACCACATGACCGAGCGCATGCGCCAGATCGTCAATGACGCCATGGACATCCACGGCGGCAAGGGCATCATGATGGGGCCGAACAACATGCTCGGCCGCGCCTACCAGACCGTGCCGATCGCGATCACCGTCGAGGGCGCCAATATCCTCACGCGCTCGATGATCATCTTCGGCCAGGGCGCGATCCGCTGCCATCCCTTTGTGCTGAAGGAGATCGAGGCGGCTGCCGCGAACGACCTCGCCGCGTTCGATCGCGCCCTCTGGGGCCACATGTCGTTCACCATCGCGAACGCCACGCGCTCGCTGTGGCTGGGCCTCACCGGCGGCATCGGGCTCCCGGTGCCGGGAGCGCCCGAGACCCGCCGCTACCTGCAGATCATGACCCGCTTCTCGTCGGCCTTCGCGCTGCTCTCCGACATCTCGATGTTCGTGATCGGCGGAAGCTTGAAGCGCCGCGAGAAGATCTCCGGGCGCCTCGGCGACATCCTCTCGATGCTCTACATCATGTCGGCCACTGTGAAGCGCTTCGAAGACGAAGGGCGGCAGAAAGACGACATCCCGCTCCTCACCTGGGCGATGTACGACTGTTTCTTCAAGCTGCAGGTGGCGATGCAGGGCGTGCTCGAGAATTTCCCCAACCGGCCGATCGCCTGGGTGCTCCGCCAGCTCGTGTTCCCGAAAGGGCTCACGCTGTCGGAGCCCTACGACCGCTGCGGCTCGAAGGTCGCGCAGATCCTCCTCACCCCGGGTGCGGCGCGCGACCGGCTCACTGCCGGCGCCTACGTTCCGCGCAAGGAGGACGACGTGGTGGGCCGCCTCGAGTTCGCGCTGGATGCGGTGATCAAGGCCGATCCGATCGAGGCGAAGATGCGCCAGGCGGCCAAGGACGGAAAGCTGCCGCAGCGCGTCCTCGCCGAGCGGCGACAGGCGGCACTCGAGGCGGGCATCATCACCGCCGCCGAATTCGACCACATGGTCTATACCGACCGGCTGAAGCGCGAAGTCATCAAGGTCGACGACTTCGAGCATGACCTTTCGCGCGTGCCCAAGACGGAGGAAGCATGGCAACCCCCGGACAAGAAAAAGATCGCCGCGGCGTCTATGTAGTCGACGGCGCGCGCACACCCTTCCTCAAGGCGAAGACCGGCCTCGGGCCCTTCACGGGCTCCGACCTCGCGGTGAGCGCGGGACGGCCGCTCCTCGCGCGCCAGCCGTTCGAGGCCACCGCTTTCGACGAGGTCATCGTCGGCGCGGCGCTGCCCTCGGCGGACGAAGCCAACATCGGGCGCGTCGTGTCGCTGCGCCTGGGCTGCGGCGAGAAGGTGCCGGCGTGGACGGTGATGCGCAACTGCGCTTCCGGCCTGCAGGCGCTCGACTCGGCGTACGTGAACATCCTCGCGGGCCGCTCGAGCCTGGTGCTCGCGGGCGGCACCGACGCGATGAGCCACGCGCCGCTGCTCTATGGGCCGAAGATGGTGAATTGGTTCGCCGCGTTCTACTCGGCGAAGAGCCTGGGTCAAAAGGCCGCGCTCGCCGCGCGGTTTCGCCCCGCCTATCTCGCGCCGGTCATCGCCCTCATGAAGGGACTCACCGATCCCGTCGTGAAGCTCTCGATGGGCTCGACCGCGGAGATTGTCGCCGAGCGCTTCGGCATCACCCGCCGCATGATGGACGAGTACGCGGTGGAATCGCATCGGCGCACGGCGTTCGCCCAGGACAACGGGCATCTCACCGAAGTCGAGCCGATGTACGGGGCGGACGGCACCGTGTACGCGGCCGACGACGGCGTGCGCCGCGATTCGAGCGTCGAGAAGCTCTCGACCCTCAAACCCTATTTCGAAAAGACTTACGGCAACGTCACCGCGGCGAATAGCTCCCAGGTCACGGACGGGGCCGCGATGCTGGTCCTCGCGGCCGAGGACGTGGTGCGCGAGTACGACTTGAAGCCGCTCGGGCGCATCGTCGACACGAACTGGGGAGCGCTCGATCCGGCCGAGATGGGATTGGGCCCGGTGCACGCGATCACGCCCCTCCTCATGCGCCACGGCTTCACCTGGAACGACATCGACGCGGTCGAGATCAACGAGGCCTTCGCGGCGCAAGTCCTCGGCTGCCTCGCGGCGTGGGAGAGCGACGCCTACTGCAAGGAGCACTTCGGCCTCGAGCACGCTTTCGGCAAGCTCGATCGCGTGAAGCTCAACGTCGACGGCGGCGCGATCGCCATCGGCCACCCCATCGGCGCCTCCGGCGCCCGAGTCGTGCTCCATGTGCTCAAGGTGCTGCAGCGCACCGGCGGCAAGCGTGGCGTCGCATCGCTTTGCATCGGGGGAGGGCAGGGCGGCGCGATGTTGGTGGAGCGCGCCTGACCCAAGGTTTCTTTTCCAGCAAGAGAGAACAAGAACAAATGGAACTCAAGCACTGGAAGCTGGACGTCGACGCGGAGCATCTGGGCTGGCTCGCGTTCGACCGCGCGGGGAGCGCGACCAACACGTTCTCGAGCGAGGCGCTGCGCGAGCTCGGCCAGATGTGCGACCACTTCGCGTCGATGCCGCCCAAGGGGCTCGCCATCCTCTCGGCGAAGGACAATGGCTTCGCGGCCGGCGCCGACATCGACGAATTCACCGCGCTCAAGAGCGCCGACGAGGCGATGGCGTTCATCGGCCTCGGCAACGAGGTCTTCGACAAGGTTGCGGCGCTGCCCTTTCCGACCGTCGCGCTGATCCACGGCTTCTGCATGGGCGGCGGCCTGGAGCTCGCCCTCGCGTGCCGCTATCGAATCGCCGACGAAGACCCGAAGACGCGCATGGGCCTTCCCGAAGTGATGCTCGGCATCGTCCCCGGGTGGGGCGGCGCCGTCCGCATGCCGCCCCTCATTGGCGCGGCTAACGCGCTGGACCTGATGCTTACGGGAAGGACGGTCGACGCGCGGCGCGCGAAGAAGCTGGGCCTCGCCGACGCCGTCACGCCGCGGCGCCATTTCCCGAACGCTGCGCGGCAGTTCCTCGCCAAGCCGCCGGCTCCGCACCACCCGCCGCTGGCTGCCGCGGCCACCAACTGGCCCGGCGTCCGCGCGCTGGTGGCGCGCATGTCGGCGAAGAAAGTCGCGGAGCGAGTGCGGCGCGACCAGTATCCGGCGCCGTACGCAATCATCGATTTATGGAAGGACTTCGGCGGCGATCCCCGCAAAGTGCCGCCGGACCATCCCGCCTCGATACGCAATATCTTCGAGCATCCGACAGCTCGCAACCTCATCCGCATATTCAAGCTGCAGGAGCGGCTCAAGGCATTCGGCAAGGAAGGCGCGCCGCCGGTTCGCCACCTGCACGTTGTCGGCGCGGGCGCCATGGGTGGGGACATCGCGGCGTGGTGCGCGTTGAAGGGCATCACGGTCACGCTGCAGGACCTCGCTCCGGAGCGCATCGCACCGGCGATCAAGCGCGCCGCGGAGCTCTACGGCAAGCGCCTCAAGCAGCCGCATCTCGTGCAGGGCGCGATGGACCGGCTCATACCGGACGTCGCGGGCAATGGCGTGGCGAAGGCCGACCTCATCATCGAGGCGATCGTCGAGAACGCGGAAGTGAAACGCAAGCTCTTCGCGTCGATGGAGCCGCGCATGAAGGAGGGCGCCATCCTCGCATCCAACACCTCGAGCATCCCGTTGCAGGAGCTTTCCACGATCCTCAAGCGCCCCGAGCGCCTGGTCGGGCTGCACTTCTTCAACCCGGTCGCGCAGATGATGCTGGTCGAGATCGTCGAGGGTCCGCAGACCGCGCCGGACGTGATGAAGGCGGGCCAGGCCTTCGCGCGCCAGATCGACAAGCTTCCGCTGCCGTGCAAGTCGGCGCCGGGATTCCTGGTGAACCGGGTGCTCTCGCCGTACCTGCTCGAGGCCATGCTCATGCTCGACGAAGGCATCCCGGCGGAGACGCTCGACGCGGCGGCCAAGGATTTCGGCATGCCGATGGGGCCCATCGAGCTCGCCGACATGGTCGGCCTCGACATCTCGTGGGCGGTGGGGCGCGAGCTCGCAAAACCGGGCTCGCCGATTCCGAAATCCCTCCAGGCGAACATCGAAGCGAAGAATTTCGGCAAGAAGACCGGCAAGGGCTTCTACACCTGGATCAAGGGCAAGCCGCAGAAGCGATCGGGGACGGGCTCGCTCGACTTGAAGCCGCTCGCGGACCGCATGGTCCTGCCCGCGCTGAACGAGGCCGTCGCGTGCGTACGCGAGCGCATAGTCGCCGACGCCGACCTGTGCGATGCGGGCGTAATCTTCGGCACCGGCTTCGCGCCCCATCGCGGCGGCCCGATCTCGGTGATCCGCGAACGCGGCAAGAAAGAGCTCCTCGCGATCATGGCCGAGCTCAAGGAAAAGCACGGCCTACGCTTCGAGCCCGACTCCGGTTGGGACCAAATCTGAAACCGGGGACAGACCACTTGTCCCACACAGCGGAACAAGTGGTCTGTCCCCGGTCGCTCCAATACGTCGCGATCGAGAAGGACGACTCGATCGCCGACTGCTTCGCCAAGCGCGTGGCGCTCAGTCCCGACGCGATCGCGTACCGGGACTTCGATGCCGTGGCGGGATCCTGGCGCGACCTCACGTGGAGCGAGGCGGCGCAGCACGTCGCGCGCCTGCGCAAGGCGCTCGCGCGCGAGTCGCTGGCGCACGGCGATCGGGTCGCGATCATGCTTCGCAACGGACGCGACTGGGTGTTCTTCGACCAGGCGGCGTTCGCCGAGGGGCTCGTCGTGGTCCCGCTCTACGTCGACGATCGCCCGGACAACATCGCCTACATCCTCAACGATTCGGGCTGCCGGGTGCTGCTGGTCGAAGGCGAGGAGCATCTCAAGAAGCTCGCCGAAATCCGCGACCAGATCCCGGGGGTGAAGCGTATCGTGCGCGCGAAGGCGGGAGCGGGTGGGGATGGGGGCATTGTCACGCTGGCCGATTGGGCCGCGGAAGCGGGAAGTGACGCGCCTCCCGTAAAGACGCCCGGCGATGCGCTCGCTACCATCGTCTACACGTCGGGCACCACCGGGCGGCCCAAGGGCGTGATGCTCTCGCACCAGAACATCCTGCAAGACGTGAAGGCGGCGCTCGCGGTGTACGACGTGTACCGCGACGACATCTTCCTCTCGTTCCTGCCGCTCTCGCACATGCTCGAACGAACCGCGGGCTATTACCTCACCGTCGCCGCCGGCGCGACCGTCGCCTTCGCGCGCTCGATCCCGCAGCTCGCCGAGGATTTCAAGAGCGTGAAGCCGACGGTCATCGTTTCGGTGCCGCGGATCTTCGAGCGTTTGCACGGTGCGATCCATGCGACGCTCGACGCGGCATCGAAGGGGAAGCGCCACCTCTTCGAGATCGCCCATCGCGTGGGGTGGGACCTCTTCGAATGGCGCCAGAAGCGCGGCGCCTGGCGCATGTCGTTCATCGCGTGGCCACTGCTGCGCGCGCTCGTCGCGGCGAAGCTCCTCGAGCGGCTCGGCGGACGGCTGCGGCTTTGCATCAGCGGCGGCGCCGCGCTCAATCCGCAGATCGCGCACACGTTCATCGGATTGGGCCTGCCGATCTGCCAGGGGTATGGCCTGACCGAGGCCTCGCCCGTGGTGAGCGTCAATCACCTGGACCGGAACGACCCCGCGAGCATCGGCATCCCGTTGCCTGGCATCGAGATCGCTTTCGGCGAGAACAACGCGCTGCTGGTGAGGGGGCCGAACGTGATGCTGGGATACTGGAACAATCCCGAGGCGACCGCGAAGGTGAAGAGCGCATCGGGCTGGCTCGATACCGGCGACCAGGCGCGCCTGCACGACGGGTTTCTCTACATCACCGGCCGCATCAAGGAGATCATCGTGCTCGGCAATGGCGAGAAAGTGCCGCCGGTGGACATGGAGCTCGCGGTCCTCCTCGACCCGTTGATCGAGCAGGTGATGATCATCGGCGAGGGCAAGCCCTATCTCGCGGCGCTGGTGGTGCTCGACAAAGCGGAGGCCGCGAAGGCCGGGAACGTGACGGAAAAGATGCTGGCCGGGCGGATCGCCGCGCAGCTGAAATCGTTTCCGGGCTATGCGCAGGTGCGGCGCGTGGCGATCGTGGATGAGCCCTGGACGGTCGACGATGGCCTCCTCACCCCGACCCTCAAGCTCAAGCGCTCACCGATCGTCGAGCGCTTCAAGGATCGCGTCGAAGAACTCTATAAAGGACACGGAAAATGAACGACACCGCGCTCGTATTCACCGAGGCCTCCTCCGGAGTGCAGCGCATCGAGATGCGCCGCCCCGAAAAGCGCAACGCCTTGACCCACGCGATGTACACCGCCCTCGCGGAAGGATTCAAGCGGGCGATCGCCGACGATTCGGTCCGCGTGATCCTGGTAACGGGCGCGCCGAACGCGTTCTGCAGCGGGAACGATATCGCGGACTTCCTCGCGCATCCGCCGAGCGACGATAACGCGCCGGTGTTCCAATTCCTGCGCGCACTGATCGGCTGCGAGAAGCCGGTCGTCGCCGGCGTGGCGGGAATGGCCGTGGGAATCGGCACGACGATGCTCCTGCACTGCGATTACGTCGTCGCAGCGGAGAACGCCGAGTTCTCGGTGCCCTTCGTGAACATCGGCCTCTGTCCGGAGGCCGGCTCGAGCGTGATGCTGCCGCTCGCGATCGGCCACAAGCGCGCAGCCGAGATGCTCATGTTCGGCGAGCGCGTCCCGGCCGCGACGGCGCTGGCCTGGAGCCTCGTGAACGCCGTCGTCCCCAACGACAAGCTGGCCGAGGCGGCGGAGAAGCGGGCGAGCGTGCTCGCGTCCAAGCCGCCGGCCGCCCTGCGCGCGACGAAAAAGCTCGTGCGCCGGGGGCTTGCTCCCGCCGCCACCGAAGCGATGGCGATCGAGGCGAAGGAATTCGGTGCGCTGCTTCAGTCGGCCGCGGCGAAGGAATGCCTTGCGGCATTCATGCAGAAGCGGGCACCGGACCCGTCGAAGTTCTAACCGACCGCGTACACCTCGACGGGCGCCGACTTGCCCTTGAACGGAACGGGGCCCAGCGAATCGACCGCGATGCGCTCGCCGATGCCCGCGCGCGTCGCCGCGTCGATCAGGATCGAGCGCTGCGCCACCTTGGTGTGCGCCTCGAGCCGGGCCGCGAGGTTGACAGTATCGCCGACGCAGGTGTAGGTGGCGCGGTGTTGCGTGCCGGTATAGCCCGCGACCATGCGGCCCGAAGCGATGCCGATGCCGATGCGGATCTGCGGCTTGCCCGCGGCGAGCTGCTGCTGGCTGAACATCTCCACCAGCTCGATCATCTCCTGCGCGGCGAAGACCGCGGCCGCGTGATGATCCGCCAGCGGTAGCGGCGCGCCGAAAATCGCCATCAGGCCGTCGCCCACCATCTGGTTCACCACGCCGCCATGGCCGGTGATCGCTTCGAACATCAGCGTGTAGTAAGTGTTGAGGAGCTCGATCACATCCTCGGGCGGCTGCGATTCCACGAGCGAGGTGAAACCGCGGATGTCCGAGAACATCACCGACCCCTCGACCCACCGGCCGCCGAGGGAAAACCCCGATTGCTGCAGGTCCTCGGCGACTTCGGAGGTGGCGAAGCGGCGCACCATTTCCTTCTGCTGGTCCCGCAGGCGCTTCTTCTCGAGGCTGGACGCGATGCGCGCCTTGAGGAGCACGGGATTCACCGGCTTGGCGAGGTAGTCCTCGGCGCCCAGCTCGATGCAGCGGGCCACGTTGTGGATGCCCTCCAGCGACGAGGTGACGATGACCGGGACGTCGCGCAGCTGCAGGTCTCCCACGAGCTGCTCCAACACCTGGAAGCCGTCCATCTCCGGCATCTCCATGTCGAGGAGCATGAGGTCGTAGGGTTCCTGGCGCAGCATGTCGAGGGCGACGCGGCCATTCTCCGCCGACGAGACCTTGTGGCCCTGCAGCTCGAGGCTGCGCGTGAGGAGCAGGCGATTGACCTTGTTGTCGTCGGCCACCAGCAGGCGGGCCGGGGCGCGGCGAATCTCACGCATGGCGCAGCTCCTTCAGCGCCGCCACCACGAGCGCGTACTCGCGCTCGAGCGACCCGATGCGCTCCCTACCGCTCTCGGCAGAGGGCAGTCCGCCGAGCTCCAGCTCGCGCGCCATCACCCCGAGTCCGAGAGCGCCGAAGGGGTTGCTGTTGGACTTGAGGGAATGCGCGGTGCGCCGGAACTCCTC
>Ga0209131_1000388_pt1 | contig 31955 bp, 27 predicted proteins | sample GraSoi_2013_40cm_FD_185826 | JGI IMG/M metagenome (GOLD analysis project Ga0209131, IMG submission 185826) | Grasslands soil microbial communities from the Angelo Coastal Reserve, California, USA - Sample 9_17_2013_40cm (SPAdes) (version 2) | ecosystem: Environmental > Terrestrial > Soil >...
ATCGCCGTCATCTTTGGCAGGCTAACCAGGTCACAGTAGCCAGAGGATTTCCGGCATCGTAATGGCTTCTCCATCAAAAAGCGTAATCGTCGGCACGGCCGGCCATATCGATCACGGCAAGTCTTCGCTCGTCGAGGCCCTCACCGGCACGCACCCCGACCGCCTCGAAGAGGAAAAGCGCCGCGGCATCACCATTGACCTCGGCTTCGCATTTATGGAAGACCGCGGCGTGCGCTTCGGTTTTGTAGACGTCCCTGGGCACGAGCGCTTCGTCAGCAACATGCTCGCAGGCGCCGCCGGCGTAGATCTGCTGCTGCTCGTAATCGCCGCCGACGAGTCCGTCAAACCGCAAACGCGCGAGCATTTCGATATTTGCCGCCTGCTCGGCATTAAGCGCGGCATTGTCGCGCTGACCAAAAGCGACCTTGTCGACGCCGATACCGCCGGCCTGGTTCGGCTGGAAGTCGAAGACTATCTGCGCGGCTCATTCCTGGAAGGCGCTCCCATAGTTCCCGTAAGCACGAGAACGCAATCAGGGCTGCCAGACCTGAAGAACGCACTGTTAGCTGCTGCCCAACAACTGCCCGGAAAAAATGCCGCGCGTTACTTCCGCCTGCCTATAGATCGCGCATTCGCCATTAAAGGTTTTGGCGCCGTAGTAACCGGAACTTTGATTTCCGGAAGCGTCGGCCCAAGCGACGAGGTCCAGTTATTTCCTGGCGGCCAGCGCCTAAGGGTCCGCGGTGTCCAGTCCGGCGGGAAAGCTGTCGACCGCGCCTTCGCCGGCCAGCGAACCGCCGTTAATCTCGCTGGAATCGAGCACACCGCTTTGCAGCGCGGCATGTCCCTTGCTACTCCCGGCAACTTTCGTGTTACGCGAAGAATTGACGCGCGGCTCGAACTGCTGCCATCAGCTGCGAAATTAAAGCAGCGAGCTCGCGTCCACTTTCACTCCGGAACCAGCGAGACTGTCGCGGAAACATTTTTGTACGGCAGCAGAGAACTCGCCCCGGGCCAAAGCTCCTTGGTTCAACTTCGCCTTCAGGACGATGTTCTGGTCCTGGCCGGTGACCGCTTCATCGTGCGCCAATTCTCTCCGGTGACTACTATCGGCGGCGGCGTAGTGCTCGACCCACTCGCTCGCCGCCCAACGGTGCGCGATACAGGCCGTGTGGCCTTCCTTGAAACCGTGGAGCACGGCGACAAATCTCAAATACTCGCGGCCATGGCCGAACGCGCAGTCCTCGGTTTAACCTTCGACGAGATCCTGGCACGTACCGGCTGGCTCGAAGATGAGATCGCAGCAACCACAAAGAACCTGACCAGCACCGGACGGACCAAAATTATTTCCGCCGACCCGCTAATACTCCTCGCTGGGCGGGCGTTCGACGAAGTTCGCCAAAAAATCCATTCCCGCGTCGAGAAGTTTCACAAAGAAAACCCCCTGCTCCCCGGAATATCCCGCGAAGATTTGCGGTCTAGTTTAGGGCGGCGCGTGCGCCCAGAAGCCTTTCGTGCCGCGCTCGACGATTTGCTGGCACAAAAAAAGCTCGAAGCTCAGGGCGAAATCGTAAAACGCGCGGGCTCAACCATCAGCCTCGATCCCGAAGAAGCGCGCGCCAAAGAGCAGATCGAGAAAGCGTTCGCAGCAGCCGGCTTAGCCGTTCCCGCAGTCAAGGAGGTCTTGAGCAAATTGCCCGTGGAAACTAAGCGCGCTGAGAAGATTCTCCAGATCTTGTTGCGAGACAAAAGCCTCGTCCGGGTCACACCAGAACTGATTTTCCACCGCGATGCCCTGGCCCAGCTCCGCGATCGTCTTTCTGTCTTCAAGAAAACGAAGGGCGAACGCATCTCGGTCCCCGTGTTCAAGGAGCTGACAGGCATCACCCGGAAATATGCGATCCCACTCCTCGAATACCTGGACCGCGAGCGGGTAACCCGGCGCGCAGGCGATGAGCGTGTTATCCTCTAGTGGCGTAGCTAGACGCGCGGCCCGCCATGCTTGCCGCGCAGGCTATCCTGAGTTAGGGTTGTGATTAGCGCGCCGCGGTTGGTGCGTGGAGGCGATTCATGGGCGAGTTTAGTCCTATTCATTGGCTGATAGTTTTGGCAATCATCCTGCTCCTCTTCGGCGGGAGAAAAATCCCCGAACTAGCCCGCGGACTAGGCGAGGGTATCCGCAGCTTCAAAGAGGGTATGTCTGGCGGATCACACACCAATACTCCTCCGCCACAGCAGAACACGCCTCCGGCGGACAAGCCGGCGGAAGAAAAGAAAGCCTAGGCGAGTTCTCTTAGCAATCTGTTGCTCTTGTTTTTTGGACGGGCGGCTTCGGTGCCGCCCGTTTCTATTTTCTCCACGTCGTCTGCGCCATTTGTGCCCAATCGGTACAAAAAGGCGACCCAAACCGCAAAAAACTGTACTTCAGAGCAGTAGCCATCTACCGCCTTACCTCGCACAATCGCCCTATCCCAGGGTCAGTCCCTTCTTTAACACTTTCCATGCCATAAGGAGAGAACGCATGAAAATTACATTCCTGAAGTGGGGTGCGGTACCGCTGGCGCTGCTCGTGAGCGCGGCGGGCGCTTCGACCGTATTAGCGCAAGATCAGTCTTCATCACAGAGTTCACCGGCCGCAGCAACACCGGCGCAGCAACCCGCGAAAAAACCAACCGCCGCGCATTACGGCAACAACAAAGTCGGTCAGCGCCGCGAAAACCAGCAAGACCGCATCGCGCAGGGCGTGAAGAGCGGCCAGCTTACGGCCGGCGAAACGGCCAAGCTCGAAAAACAGCAAAAGGGAATTAACAAACAAGTAGCCAAAGACCGCAAGGCCAATGGCGGCACGCTGACGGCGAGCCAAAAGAAGCAGATCAATAAGGAGCAGAACCAAGCGTCGCGCAATATCTATCGCAAAAAGCACAACGCGGCCACGCAGCCCAACGCAAAGCCCCAGCAGTAGAATTTTCTCCGCCCCGTGCCACCCCAAGGTGCCCTTCGCAGAAGGGCACCTTTTTCCCCACCGTTTACTGTTACCGCTCGCAGTCAAACACGACCCAAACGTTGTAGGGGCGTGCTTTAGCGCGTCCCCGTCGGGCCGCAGGCCCTGCGAGAAAAATAAAATGGCAAAAATCCCTTTTAGGCAACGTTCGCGGCAACCCTACTCCAAATCCTCTGACCACCCCAACTCAGTCAACGCCTGGCACAATCGCGCAAGCGGCAAGCCCACAATATTGAAATAGCAGCCTTCGATTCGCGGAACATAGCGCCCGGCTCGGCCCTGAATCGCGTACGACCCCGCCTTATCAAATGGCTCCCCGGTCGCGAGGTAACGCGTGATCTCTTCGTCGGGAATTGGCGCGAACTGTACGCGCGTCGTTTCAATGAAGCTGCGCCGCTCGACGTCCGGCAGCCGGATCAGCGTCACGCCAGTCAGCACGGAATGCGTACGAGCGGAAAGTTTCGCAAGCATCTGGCGCGCGTCTTCGCTGGTGCGCGGCTTGCCCAGCACCTGCCCGTCCAGCACCACCTCCGTATCCGCGGCAATGACGATAGCTGGCCCGACGGCGCGCGCCGCAACCAGTTCCGCTTTGGCATCCGCGAGCCGCTGCACAAGTTCTGACGGCGATTCACCCGGCACCGGTGTTTCGTCCACAGCCGAAGAAAGCACACTGAAAGACAGCCCCGCATCGTGCAGGACTTCAGCGCGGCGAACCGAAGCGGAAGCAAGAATCAACTTCATTGGTTATTTCGGCGAAGGATACTACAGACGCGGTCAGTTTGATGCTGTCGGCTTCAGCCGAGAACGGAAGAGAGGGAATCCAAGCAGCACAGCTAAAGCCATGAGGGGAACAGCTACGGTCATGCGTAGATGGACTTCACGCTGACGCTTGTCCTGAAAAGCTTTGAGTGTTTGAGGCGATGGGTTCCGCTGCCAGTCTTTGAATTCGCTGAGCGCATAGTCCTGGATTGGCAGCATGAGAATGAGCGTAATCACGACGATTGTTAATGCCTCTAAAATCGCAAAAATGGCATACCAGCGGCGCCTCATAGGTTTGCTCCGAAAAACCGCACATATAGAGCCTCATATAACGACGGATTCCTGATATTCGCCGAAAGCGCGGCGCAGCGTATCCGAGATTTCGCCGACCGTAGCGTAAGCCTCTACTGCTCCCAGGATGGCGGGTAGAAGATTGTCTTTTGTCGCGGCTCGGCGGTCGAGTTCAGCCATTGCCGCTTTGGTTTTGTTCGCGTCGCGCCTGGCACGTAGCGCTTGCAGCCGCTGGATTTGCTCGCGCTCGATTTGCGGGTCAATTCGCAGCGTTGGAATCGCCCGCTCTTCTTCGGCAATGAAATCATTCACGCCAACGACGACTTGCTCCTTCGTCTCGACCGCTCGCTGGTATTCGTAAGCCGCTTTCTGGATTTCCGTCTGCACGAAACCCGATTCGATCGCCAGCAGCATCCCGCCTAGCGAATCAATTTTCCCGATGTAAGCTAGCGCGCCGCTTTCAATTTCGTTGGTCAAATGTTCAATCGCATAGGACCCCGCAACGGGATCAATGGTGTTCACCACACCTGTCTCATGCGCAATGATTTGCTGCGTCCGCAAAGCGATTAGCGCCGCATCCTCAGTGGGCAGCGCCAGCGCCTCATCCAGAGAATTAGTGTGCAGCGATTGGCAGCCGCCAAGCACCGCAGCCAACGCCTGGATCGCCACGCGCACAATATTGTTTTCCGGCTGCTGCGCGGTCAGCGACGAGCCCGCGGTCTGCGCATGGAAGCGCAGCAGAAGAGATCGCGCGTCCCGAGCGTGAAAGCGCTCGCGCATCAATCGAGCCCAAAGCCGCCGCGCCGCCCGGTACTTGGCAATCTCCTCGAGCAAATCATTATGCGCGTTAAAGAAAAACGAAAGCTGCGGCGCGAAATCATCCACGTCCAGCCCTGCATCCAGCGCCGCTTGCACATACGCAATAGCGTCCGCCAGCGTGAACGCCACCTCCTGCACCGCCGTCGAGCCCGCCTCCCGAATGTGGTACCCCGAAATCGAAATCGTGTTCCACTTCGGCAGGGAATCGCGGCACCACGCGAAAATATCCGTTACGATCCGCATCGCCGGCCGCACCGGATAAATGTACGTGCCGCGAGCGATGTATTCCTTCAAAATATCGTTCTGCACAGTGCCAGAAAGCTTCGCGAGATTCGCGCCTTGCTTCTTCGCAACCGCCACATAAAGAGAAAGCAAAATCGCCGCCGTCGCATTGATCGTCATCGACGTCGAAACTTTTTCCAGCGGAATCCCGTCGAAGAGCCTCTCCATATCTTCCAGCGAATCGATGGCTACCCCGACCTTGCCCACTTCCCCCAGGGCCAGCGCGTGATCGGAGTCCATTCCGATTTGCGTGGGAAGATCAAACGCAACGGAAAGCCCGCTCTGCCCTTTGCTGAGCAAATATCGGTAGCGTTGGTTCGATTCCGCCGCCGAGCCGAACCCGGCATACTGCCGCATGGTCCAAAGCCGGCCGCGATACATCGAAGGATAAGTCCCGCGCGTATAGGGAGCTTCGCCTGGATATCCGAGCGCCTCCTCAGGATCCCAGCGCCCGAGACTCCCTTCCGTGTAGAGACGCTCCAGTGGAAGCCCAGATGGCGTAGTGAACCGCTCGCGGCGTTCTTTCGTTTCGTTTACCGGTGATTTGATGGGTGATTTCGTTCGAGACATACGTCAGCGTACTTTGCGTGCACGAATAAATTGCGTTACGGAAAAAAAACCAAACAGCCCGGCAACACAAATCGCCAGCGCGATCAGCCAGTGCGCCACGTCGCGTGTCCACGCGCGCACCGCGGAGTTGATCCAGCCCAGCGCCAAAACCGCGAACACCGCGCCTGTCACTTCATGAAAAAGCTGCCTTAGAACGCGCCAAAAGCGGCGAAAACCCCTTGCCTCAGGCGCTGGCTGCGCTACGCGGCTTAATGTCCCCACAGAACCATCTTAGCGCAGAATCGGGAGCGCAATGTATTGCCAAACCCATCGAGAAAGCGCAAATTTGATCACAAAGGGCTGTGAACACTTTGGAGACAACACCCCCAACCTTGCTTGTATCCAACACAAGGTGAGCCTAAAATGTTATACAGAGGTAGGGGAGCCGCCTTTGCAACTCGACGATCACCTGAAAAACCTGCTGCGTGAATTGGGACACGCCATCAACGACACGGTATCGGAGTCCGATCGCATCACCGGCGCCATCGCCGGCGTTCGTGCGCACGGCTACGATATTGTGTTGAAGCTCGACGCCACCATCGGCCTCGCCAAACGCGATGCCGCGGCGGCCGCGGCAGAGGCAGGTTCAAAACTCACCACCCAGGATCGCCGCTTTCTGGAATCGCTGCGAATTCAGGTGGACCAGGAATCCTTCGATCAAGACGCCGACAAGAAGGTTGTGGCGGCGCGTCTGGCCATGACGCCTCAGGATGTGCGTTTCCTCAAATCCCTGCGCATCGCGACGGACGACTCGGAATGAAATCGTTGAAATTGCTTGCGGGTCCGGGGATTGCCGCTGTATTGCTCGCGGCTGGATTTTCGTCTCCGGCTTGCGCACAAGGTCCCATTCCCGTAGTCGCTCCCATCGTCGTAGACACCGCTGTGCCCATAATCGTCAGCGCCGTCAAGCCAAAGCCCAAATTCACCGGAGCCGCGAAGTTTGAAGGTTTCGTCATGAACGCCAACATCGCGCAAATCACCGTGCGCGCCAAAGGCAACGATTTGGGACTCCGCACCTTCCCACTCTCGGAGGCGGCCGCCGCCAAAATGCAGCAGATCGTAGACAAGGGCGGGTACCAGTACGGCGACAAAGTGACCGTGCTCTACGATCCTGCTTCGCAAAAAGCTCTTAGCGTAAAAGGCAAACCTTCCAAGCCTATCTGATTCTCTCGAGCCGCTGTGCTTCGCCTTCCCGCAGTCGCTGGCCGCTTTTATCCCGATAATTCTGAAGAATTGACCACGCTAGTTCGCGAATGCGCGAAACCGCAGCCTGACCAAAAGCCGGCGCATGCGAAGGCTTGTCTCGTTCCGCACGCCGGCTATAGGTTTTCAGGGCATGTCGCCGGAGCCGTTTTTTCCCGCATCGCAGTGCCTAGAAAGATTCTGATTCTCGGCGTCCGCCACTTCCCCCGCGGCGAACCCGTCGCCATAATTTCCATCGGAGCTTGGAGAACCCCTCTCGGCGATGCCGCCATTGATGAAGCTCTGGCAGCCTCGCTCAAAAACGAATGCCCGATTCTTCGCGAAGACACGGTGGCCCACAGCAGAGAGCACTCCCTCGAAGTACAACTTCCTTTTCTGCAGGTGCTCTCACCGGATTTTTCATTTGTGCCCGTTGCGCTAGGCACCGTGCGCTTCGACGATCTCGTCGCAGTCGGTGAAGCCCTCGCTCGCGTTCTCGCCGCCAACCCCGAAGTTCTGTTGCTGACCACGTCCGATTTGAATCACTACGAAGACGATGCAACCACGCGCCTAAAGGACAGGAAAGCCATCGACCAAATTCTCGCGCTAAACCCCCGCAGTCTCTACGACATCTGCACAAAAGAAAATATCTCGATGTGCGGCCTGGGGCCGACGGTCGCAATGCTAACCGCTCTCCGTGCGCTCGGCGCAAATCACGCTGAACTGGTCCGTCACTCCACCTCAGCGGACATATCTGGAGACACAACCAACGTGGTCGGCTATGCCGGTTTCATTTTTTCCTGAGAAAAGCTTCCCGCTGCTCCGCTAGTGAGGCCGTCCGCCACCAGCCGAAGGATGCGCCGCCCCTGCAGAAGCAGAAGGCGTCGAATGCGGCGCCGAAGCTCCAGCTGAGCCACGCGAGGCCGCGCCACCCCATCCAGCCCCGGCTCCGCCAGTCGACGCCCGCGCCGGTGGCGGCGCCATCGCTCGCGACGGAGGAGCAACGCTCCGCGCACTATTAACAGGTATGCGCATATTTGAAGCAGCACCCGCGGACGCGCGACCCGGAACGGCAACTTGACCAGCACGTTCGCCAGCCGGCGCGCTTTTCGCCGCCACATCAGTCTTCACAGCGTTTGTGGCCGAGGCACTGTGGGGCGCCGCAGCCCCATTCACAAACCGATGCTCGCCCGCATCGTAAACAATCGAACCGTCGCGTCCCAGCGTGACCACGCGCGCGCTATTCCCCGTGCCGACGATCGTCCGCGAAACGCGCGCCGGTGCAGTCGATGCCGCGACCGCTGTACTCGAAAGTGACTCGCGCGGCGGAGCCTTCATTACTTTCCAGCTCTCCGCCGTCGCCCCCGAGCCCGTTAGCGCTTGCTGCGAAACCCCACCGCGCGCAACTGGGAACACGCCTTTAGCCAAGTTAATCGGCGTTTTGCCCTTCGCATCCAGCGGATGCGCCGGCACCAGCCCCAGCAAACCAGTTTTCGAGCGGATGAATACCCCTGTCACCGGCCGGAACGGCACAAATCCGGTAAACCCAAATCCGCCAAATCCAAATCCCGGCGACCATAGCCAGCCGTAAAACGGATCAAACACCCATCCCCCATAGTGATAAGGGAGCCAACCCCACGGCTGCGAGCCGATAAACGCCGAGCCATATACTGGATCCGAGAACCAACTGCCGCTTCCAAAGGGTGACCATCCCAGCCCCACTCCGTAAGGCCGCCAGCAATTCCCGTATCCGCTGACCGGGTACCACGATCCGTATGTGTAAAGATCCGCGACGCCCGAGCTGTAGTAAGGCGAGCTCACGTATTGCTGCGCTGCGGTAGTCGCAGTCGCCACCGCATCTTCCCGCCCCGAAACCCACCGGTCAAAATCATCATTCTCCGGAAGCCGCGCAATCTCCGTCGAGTTCTTGTCGCCGGCCCGCATCGAGAGCGACTCCCCCTTAACCAGCGCCGTAGCCTTGTCCTTCCGCAAAACGCTGACGCGCCCCTTGGTCACATCCACAACGCTGCCATCATCAAAATTGTCCAGCCGAAAGCCCGCACGCCCGTCAGCCTCAACTGTGAAGTCGCCGCCCGTCACGCTGAAATAATCCTCGCTTCCGGGATTCACGTAAAACGAAGCCGTCCCCTGCCGCAGCACCAGCCGCGTAGTCTTCGCGCCATCCTCCAGCGACAAATCGTAAAACTCCAGCACGGTGTTCTCGGCAAGAAACGCCATGGCGCCATTCTCAAACTCCACTTCCGCGCGCCCATGGTCCGTCGCCAAAACGTAGCCCTGACGAATCGGCAGGTTCAACGTAGCGCCTTCCCACGTAGCCTTATCGCTAGTCAGAGGATCGCCGTGTACATCCCGCGCGAAACGCACGTCACCTTGCACCAAGCTCAGGCGAATAATGCGCGCATGACTGGAGTCAGCCCGCGCTGGAAACCATCCGCCAAACAAAAGTGTCAATGCCGTAAGAAAAATTGAACGAAGAATAATGCGGGAATTCATGATGACCCCCTTTGGGGAACACGGCCCCACCTATAGGAGGACCAATTCACCCTGCGGGTTGCAAAACCCCACGGCTGAGTTCCATAGTCCTCCACCGTTTTGCGCGCGTCAAGCTCCCCGACGCAACCCGCAAACAAACGTGAGCATTATTTCCAACAAATAATTTGCGCCAAGGAAATCGCCTTCTCCACTCTTCTTGACACCATGATTCCGAATCGCTACGTTGAATGCGGGGAAGTGTTCGCCAGAATCCCGCATGGTGGTCCTGGGTCGATTGTCCTGCACAGGGCGTTGGTGAACTGAACGGGAAACACTCACGATGTGTGGGAGTGCTGTTCTTTTTTCATTAATCCGATCAATGGGGTGATACCGATGCGAGAAATGTTTAAAATTTTTAGAGCCATGTTGTTCCTGGCCGCGCTGCTGCTCGGAAACCGCGCCTACGGCCAAGGCGGCGCCACCGGAGCCATCGCCGGCGCGGTGGTCGATACCAGCGGAGCATCCATAAGCGGCGCGGAAGTCCAGATCATCAGTGCCAGCACGGAATCCATAGTCCGCAAGCTTTCCACCAATGCTGACGGCGAGTTTGTCGCCACACTCTTGCCGCCGGGAAACTACGACGTAATCGTCAATAAGTCCGGTTTCAGCCAAGCCAAAGCTCAGGCCATCGAAGTGCGCGTCACGGAAACTACCCGTGTGACCATCTCACTCAAACCCGGCACCGTTGCGGAAACCGTGCAAATCTCCGCCCAGGTCACCAGCGTTGAGACTACCAACGCCACCACCGGCGAGTCCATCGGCAGCACCACAATCCGCGAGCTTCCGCTCGCCACCCAGAACTATCAGCAGTTGCTTTCGCTTTCCGCGGGCACACAAAGCGAACTAAACGCTTCCGCGCAGCTCGGCCGCGGCAACGCCCGCGTCATCGTCAATGGTCAGCGCGAGGACAATAACAACTACCTCATCGAAGGCATTAGCGCCACCGACTACAACGTCGCCCAAGGCACCAACGTCCCGCTGCCCAATCCCGACGTCATCCAGGAATTTAAGGTGCAGACCTCTCTCTACGATGCCAGCCAGGGCCGCAACGGTGGCGGCAACGTCAACGCCATTCTGAAATCCGGCACAAAGCAATTTCATGGCGACGTTTACGAATTCTTCCGCAACGACGTATTGAACGCCAACGAATTCTTCCTGAATGCCGCCGGACAAAAGCGTCCATCCGTGAAGCAGAACATTTTCGGAGGGAGCGTGGGTGGTCCGGTAGTAAACGAAAAATTCGGCTTCTTCTTCGTGAATTATCAGGGCACCCGTCAGCGAAGCGCCCTCTCTCCCGGTACGCAGATCAACAATCCCGCTTTTCCGTCCCTTCCCACGGACCGCTCCGCTGCCTCCATTGCCGCCGCTCTGAGTACCAAGGCCTTCCCCATCACCGCCGCGGACATCGATCCCGTCGCGCTCGCCTTGCTCCAGTTCAAGAGCAATCAGTTCGGCGATCCCAACGGCTTCCTGATCCCCTCGGTCGGCACGCCCAACATGGACCCCGCTAAGACCCAAGGTTATGCCACTGCCCCGTTCATCGCTACGAAGCCCGGCAAATACACAGACGACCAGTTCACTACCAATTGGGACCGCGAGTTCGGCGGCGGCCGCGACAAAGTCTCCGCCAGGTTCTTCTTCTCCGACGCGGAATCTTTCCTGCCCTTCGGCGCAGGAGGCCTGCAAGCCTCTTTGGGCGGCACGCTGGCCAGCAGCATCAGCGCTACCGATCTGAATTTCCCCTACGACCTTCCCGTTCACCGTCAACGAGACGCACCTTTTCTCCCCGACGCTGGTCAACGATTTCCGCTTCGGCTACGTGCGCATCAACAATAGCCTGCTAAACGTTCCCCCCGTCACCGCAACCGACCTCGGGATCAATCGCCCCACCAACAATGTCACCTCCTCCATCTATAAATTCACTCTGGGAAGCTCCGGATTCCAAATCGGCCCTACGCCTCCAGCCGATCAATTTCAAACCCAAAATAACTACAACTTCGTCGACACCGTGAGCTGGGTGAAGGGCGAACACGTTCTGCGTTTCGGAGGTGAATTCACCCGCGTCAATTTGGACAAGCTCTTCCCGCAGGTGTTCAACGGGCAACTCTTCTTTGTCAATTCACCCGGCGCCGGCAGTACGCCCGGTGCTGCAACTGACTTCCAGAAATTGCTCATTGGCGCGCCGGACTTCAGTTTTGGCGGCGGCGGCGTTTTCAACCACCAGTACCGCACCAACGACTTCGCCGTTTTTGGTCAGGACGATTGGAAGGTCCGTCGAAATTTAACCTTGAACTTAGGTCTCCGCGTGGAAGTCCTGGGCGGCTTTCACGACAACAAATGCCATATCGGCAACCTGGATCAGGATTTAGCCAATACCGGCAAATATCCATTCATCTATGGCAATTGCGTGAAGGGCCTCAACGTCGCGGGCCTCAGCCCGACGGGTAGCGACACTACTTACAACAACAATTACACCACCGGCCTCGCGCCTCGCCTTGGCTTCGCTTATGACCTCGGTGGTCACCAGACCACTACCATTCGCGGAGGATACGGCATTTATTTCGCTCGCGAAGACGTTGGCACCGTGGACCAGCTCAGCTTCCAGGCGCCATTTCTCCCTGTCGCATTCAGTGGCGGCCCCGCAGGCAGCTTGAGCAACTTTTTCCTTACCGCGCCCAATGCACTTCCTAAGGGCGGTGTTCTCGACCCCAACTTTGTTCCATGCCTCGGTGTCTTCGATGGCTTCGTAAACAATGACCCCAACAACTTCCCCAATTATTCTTGCGCCAGTGGTAGTCCCGGTGTAGTCCCCTCGCAATTCCTTTTCGGACTAACGGTGCCGCGCCATTTCGTTGCACCCAACACCCAACAGTGGAACCTGACCCTTCAACGCGCTCTCGGCAGGCAATGGGTCCTGGAAGTTGGCTATATCGGCACGCACGCGGTGCACCTGCGCGAAACCCGCACCAGTATCCAAGCGCGCCTTGCCAGCCCCACCAACCCTATCGTCTTGACCGACACCGCGGGAAATCAGTTTACGATCACCACCAATACGACCTCCAACGGTCCTGCCCGCTCCAACAACGCCGGAATCAACGGCTATAACGGCTTCCAGTTGTTCGCTGACGACGCCTATTCCCATTACCACTCTCTCCAGACCACGCTCTCTCGGCGCTGGGGTGCGGGATACTTCCAGGCTGCCTATACCTTCTCCAAATCCACCGATGCCACTTCCAGCGGCAACACCGCGCTCAATACCGCATTCAACGATGAATCCACGCTGAACGGCTCCCGCGGGCTCTCCGATTTCGACCGCCCCCACCGTTTCGTGGTCAGCTATCGCTACGATTTGCCCCTCTTCTCAAAGGCGGATGGCTGGAAGCGCGCCGTGCTGGCTGATTGGGCGATTAGCGGCATAACCATTTTTCAATCCGGAACCCCATTCTCGGTAACTGATTCGGCCGCAGCCACGGCTTTCCTCGGACCCGGCCTCACACCAGCTACGTTGGGGGCAGAATTAGCTGGCTCATCCATCTCTGCCGGCTTGACCAGCGGGAGCATCCGCGACCGCGTGAACAATGGCTATTTAAACCCGGGCAATTTCACCACCGCGCCCTTCGTCCCGGCGTCGCAAGGCGGTGATGGCACCGTGACCTTCTTCGGAAACCTCGGCCGCAACATCTATCGCGGACCCTTCCAGCAGAATTGGGACTTTTCGCTCATCAAAAACATTAAACTAGCCGAGCGGCAACAGCTTCGCTTCACTGCCGACTTCTTCAACATCTGGAACCACGCGAATTTCGCGAATCCATCCATCAACGACGTCGAGACCATAGGCACAAACCCAGCGACCAGCCCATTCGGCAAAATCTTCTCAACCGTAGGCACCCCGCGCCTGATCCAATTCTCCCTGCGCTACGCCTTCTAACCGCGATCCGTCGAAAGGGGTGTCGTCTTCACACGACACCCCCTGTTTCATGCAAATCTTACATTGAGACTAAAATTACTGTTGAAACAACTAAGGATCTATGGTATGCTCCGTTATGTCAACGTCACAAAGCCTCGTAAGTTCTTTCCTTCTTATCACATCCCTGCAACCCAATTGTTTTGATGACGTTACGCACTCTTTTGCGCAACGGCGCCGCGCTATCCCTCGTATTATCAACAGGTTCCGCACTCTTTCTGTCGCAACAGGGGTGGTACCCCCTCTTAGAGTGCGGCAGTCTTGTTTACCCCGAGCCTCGAGGAGCTGCCGCTTTCACGGTCTCAGCCGCAGGCAACCCGCGCAAATCGCCTGCCTGCCTCACATCTGGTAGGATTCTGGACTCATCCATGGCACAAATAGCATCACGCATAGCAGAACTCAACGGCGAGGGCGCCCTATCCGTCTTTGCCCGCGCCAAGGAACTGGAAAAGCAAGGCCGCTCCATAATCCATCTCGAGCTCGGCGAACCGGATTTTCATCCCGCGGCTCCCGTGGTCGATGCCTTGCGCAGCGCCGTAGCCGCCGGCCGCGACCGCTACGTTTCGCCGCGCGGAATTCCCGCCCTCCGCGAGGCCGTTGCCGACTACCTGCAGCGCACACGCGCCGTGCAGGCCGCTCCCGAGCAGGTCTTGATCGCGCCCGGCTGCAAGATGGCGCTCTCCCTTGCCATGATGGCCCTCATCGAGCCCGGTGACGAAGTCCTCTATCCCGATCCCGGCTTTCCCATCTACCCCTCCTTTGTGCGCGGCCTTGGCGCCAAAGCCGTTCCATTTTTCCTCGAAGAGAAAAACCAATTTCAGCCCGATCTTCGCGAGATTGCCGCAAAAATTTCGCCGCGCACCAAAGTCTTGATTTTCAATTCGCCAAACAATCCCACCGGAACCGTTTTCACAGACGCAACGCTCTCCCAAATCGCCGAGCTCGCCGCCAAACACGACCTCTGGATCATTGCAGACGAAATCTACGCGCGCATTCTTTTCTCTGGCACGTACAAATCCATCTGGTCGCTCCCCGGAATGGCCGAGCGTACCGTAATCATCGACGGCTTCTCCAAAAGTTTTGCCATGACCGGTTGGCGCCTGGGCTACGCCGTCGCGCCGCAGCGCGTGATCGACGCGATGGACCTGCTCGTCCTGAACACCTTCACCTGCGCCGCCGAATTCACGCAAGTCGCCGCAATCGAAGCCCTGCGCGACTCGACAAACGCTGTGGATGCCATGGTCGCGGAATATCGCAAGCGCCGCGAGCTGTTCGTCGCCGGCCTGAATCGCATTCCCGGTTTCCGCTGCCACCCACCCGAAGGCGCCTTCTACGCCTGGGTCAACATCGAAGACACCGGCACCTCCGCGCAAGACCTCGCCTCAACCTTGCTCGAGGAAGCAGGCGTCGCCGCAATCGCAGGAGCAGCATTCGGCACTGTCGGCAAAAACTACCTCCGCTTTTCGCTAGTAAGCGCCCGCAATCTCCTGGAAAAAGCGCTAGAGCGCATCGAACGAGTTTCCGCGCGTTGGCGCACGGCGCTAGCACGCTAAGGAATGCTGTAGAGGCCGGGCTTTTAGCCCGGCCAGCAACTCGCGCCGTCAGCTTTCAGGAGCGTGGAATGATCAGAATCATTCGGATTGGGTTCGTCTTCGTTGCCGTTCTCGCTGCGGCAACTTCCGCGCGAGCGCAAGCGAAGCCTCTGGCCTCCCCGCAAGACGTCCAGAAAATCTACGATCAGCTATTGCCCCAGATCGACCGCATCCCCATCTACGACAATCATTCGCACGCCACATTCCCAGACGACTCCGATATGGACGCGCAAGCCGCCCCTCCCGATGAAAGCTCCGTCCTGCGTCTCCGCGACACCAATCCCGAATTCATCGCCGCGGCAAAGTCGCTCTTCAGCTACCCGTACGATGATTTTCAACCCGACCACGCCAAGTGGCTGGTCGAGAAAGAAAAAGCCGCGGAGAAAGATGGAGGCACCGCATATTGGGACAGCATCCTCGACAAACTCAATATCGAGACGTGCCTCGCAAATCGCGTTGCGATGGCGCCCTACCTCGATCCCAAGCGCTTCCACTGGGTCTTCTTCGTCGATTCATTCCTCTTTCCTTTTAACAATCGCGACCAAACTGGCAAGAATCCAGACATGGGCGTATACATCCCGCTGCAAGAAAAAGTTCTGCATCGCTACATGCAGCAGGAAAATGTCACTGGCACGCCCACGGACCTCGCCGGCTACGAAGCCTTCGTGCGCCAAACCGTCTCGGACAACCAGAAAAAAGGCGGCGTGGCCATGAAGTTTGAAGCCGCCTATTTCCGCACGCTCTATTTCAGCGATCCGCCGCGCGAAAAAGCGGAGGCCATCTACGCCAAGTATCACGCCGGCGGCGTTCCCTCGAACGAGGATTACCGCACATTTCAGGATTACATCTTTCGCGCCCTGATCGATCAAGCCGGCAAGCTCAATCTTCCGGCGCATTTTCACAGCGCCGTCGGCATCGGCGATTATTTCAGCCTGCGCAATGGCAACCCGCTCAATCTCGAAAATGTTTTGCGCGATCCACGCTACGCCAAAACAAAATTCGTTCTGATCCACGGCGGCTATCCATACACTTTGGAAATGATCTGGCTCACCGCGGCCAAAAATGTGTACACGGATTCCTCGTTGATGGGCTACTACGTCTATCCCTCCGAGCTGAAAAATATCCTCAAGCAGTGGATCTCGCTCTATCCCGAGCGCATGATGTTTGGGTCCGACGCCTTCCCATTCAGCGACGCCCTGGGCGCGGAAGAAACCTTCTGGCTCGCCGCGCGTTCCGCGCGCACCGCGATCGCCGCAGCCCTGGCTGAACTAGTTGCCGAAGGCGCATTCACCGAAGAAAAAGCACTCGAGCTCGCGCGCATGTATCTGCACGACAATGCCGCGCACCTCTATGGAGAAATGAAATGAGCGCAGCAGCAAAAATGAAGTACATTCCCTGGAAAACAGTCGAGCGCGAAAAACTCAATCCGCTGATCGACCGTGAAATGCTCGTCGGCGACAAAGTCATGCTCGCCCGAGTGCTCATGAAGAAAGGCGCGCACGTGCCCTTGCATCGTCACCACAACGAGCAAGTCACCTACATCCTGGAAGGCGCGCTGAAATTCGCCATCGACGGCAAAGAAATCGTCGTGCGCGCCGGCGAAGTGCTCTGCATTCCTCCCAACATGCCACATGAAGCCTGGGCACTCGAAGACACAATCGACCTCGACATCTTCGATCCCCCGCGCGAAGACTGGCTAAACAAAACGGACGATTACCTCCGCCACGGCCGCTAGCGGGACAACTCGTTTTCATCACAGCAGCGGTTTTCGTCAGGGCACGGCTTCAGCCGTGCCGAAAGGTCCGCGGGAAACAAGGCTTTAGCCGCTGAGGGTTTGGCTTTGCGTCTCCCCATAGGAGTGCGTCATGAACGATGTCGTTCTGAAACAGTTTGAGTCTCCAGACGAGGTCCGCACATTCGAGAAAGGAAAATTCGAAGTTGTTCACGTAGGCGGCATGACCATAGGCCGCGCCACGTACGAACCAGGATGGCGCTGGTCTCAAGACGTCGGCAAGGCGTTGGGACAGAAAGAATGCTTCGTCGAGCACGTAGGCATGGTCGTTTCCGGTTGCGCGACTGCGGCCATGAGCGATGGCAAGGTGATTGAAATGCGCGCAGGACAAGTCTTCTACATTCCGCCCGGCCACGACTCCTGGGTCGTGGGAGACGAGCCCTACGTTTCATTGCATTTTTTAGGCGCTGCCGAGTACGCCAGCCGAAAGTAACTTTGGATTGAGGATGCCCGAGATGGTCAACAGGGGCGACTAGAGTTGAATCGGTGCCAGCGGTTTTTCTTGCGATGCGACCAGAAGCTGTCCGCCAAACGCGCATTCTGCCGGCCGCCGCCCCAGCGCCTCTTCCGCGGAAATTCGCGCCAAATCCGGATTGTTGTTTTCAAGCGACAAATGCGCCAGCACCAAAAATCGCGCCCGCGCATCAAACCCATCCGGATCGGCCAAAAACTCGCTCACCGCATGATTCGACAAATGCCCCGTGCGGCTAAGCACTCGCTGCTTCACCACCCACGGGTACGGCCCGACTTTCAACATGTCCAAATCGTGGTTCGATTCCAGCACCAGGCAATCCGCGTCGCGCAAATGCACTTTCACCAGCGCCGGCATATATCCCAGGTCCGTGACCAGGGCCAGCTTGACTCCGTCCGCGCGAAACGTGAACCCGATCGGATCAGCGGCATCATGGGGAATCGCAAACGCATGCACCTCGATATCGCCAATGCAAAACCGCTGCCCCGCTTGGATCTTCTCCACGCCGCGCAGCCGCTTCCCCAGCGTCTCCGGCAGCGTGCGCTCCAGCGCATCCATGGTCGGCTCGGTTACATACAGCGGCGCCTTCCACAAGCCGAGCATCTGCGGCAAGCCGTTGCAATGATCGCTATGTTCGTGGGTAATCAGAATGCCGTCGAGCCGGTCAACGCTCTGCTCGACGGCCGCGAGGCGGGCCAGGGTTTCGCGCTTGCCAAGTCCGGCGTCGATAAGGAGTCGAGTGCTCTCGGTCTCGAGTAAAGTGATATTCCCCGAGCTGCCCGACGCCAGTATGGACACCCGCAAGCCGATCGCTTTCCCCCAGTACAACTCCAACCAAATTTTCAGAATCATCGCATCGCGCACTCCTGGCGTCAACGAAATAGCGCTGAATTTGTCTAATATTTTATGCTTTGGAAGTCGGAGCAGATTTAGCAGGCGAGGCGGGAACGATCTAGCGTGAAACCGTTTAGGGAGCCGAGCACGGTCACGGCGATTTGCTCTGGGCGGAAGAATTCTTGCGCTAGCGATTGCACATCGTTGTGCGTCACGGCACCGATGGAGTGGAGAATTTCATCCAGCGAATAAAAGCGGCCGAAGTACAGCTCTTGCCGCGCCAGGTTTGACATTCGCGCGCTAGTCGATTCCAGCGACAGCATCAGCGAGCCTTTGAGGTGATTTTTCGCGCGCAGCAGCTCTTCCTCGCTAACCGGCGACTCCTTCAAATCGCGGAATTCTTGGACAATTAAATCGATTACCTGACCCACCGTTTCGCGCGCAGTCCCCGCATACACCGTCATCATTCCCGCATCCGAATACGGAGTCAGTTCGCTGAAAACCGCGTACGCCAGCCCTAGTTTCTCTCGAATGTTCTGAAAAAGCCGCGAAGACATCCCGCCGCCCAGCAAATTATTCATCACCGCGACTGCAAACCGCCCCTCATGCGCCAACGGATACGAAGGCACGCCCATGCACACATGCACCTGCTCGAGATCCCGCTTCGTTTCCAGATGAATCGGCGCCGCGGTGGATGGCGCCGCGTGCCCCTCAAATTTTCCCGCAGCCTTCAGCCCGCCGAATTCGCGCTGCACCAGCTCCAGCACTTGTTCGTGCGGCACGTTTCCTGCCGCCGTCAGCACAATCCGGTCCGGCGCGAACCACGACCCGAATCGCGTGCGCAGCGCATCCTTGTTGAACTTGCGCACCGTCTCCGGAGTGCCCAAGATCGGCCGCCCCAGCGCGTGCCTTGGCCAGAAGCCGCGCGTGAAAATTTCATGCAGCAGATATTCGGGATTGTCCAGGTCCATCTTGATCTCTTCCAAGACCACCTGGCGTTCTTTCTTCACATCCTCGGAATCAAACTTCGGCCGCAAAACCAAATCCGCAATGATGTCGAACGCAATCGGCAAATGCTCGTCCAGGACTTTGGCGTTGAAGCAAATCTGTTCTTTGGAGGTGAACGCGTCCAGCATCCCTCCGATGGAATCCATTTCCCGCGCAATCGCTTCCGCCGAGCGCCGCTCCGTGCCTTTGAAGACCATGTGCTCCATGAAGTGCGCCAGGCCGTTCTCTTCCTGGACTTCGCGGCGCGAGCCATTGCGCACCCACACGCCCACAGAAACCGAGCGCACGTGCGTCATCGTCTCCGTAATGACCACTAGGCCATTGGGCAGCACATGCTTGCGGATATCACGCGGCTCCGTCGTCATAGAGGAATTGTGACATACAGCGCAGCAAAGAAGAAATCAGGGAAAATAGGACGGCAACTCACGTGTTTGCTTGCGGTTGCGGGGAAACCGAACAGGGATCGCGCTTAAACTTCGGCGGAAAAGTCGAAATCGAGGGGCGCAAACTCGCAAAACGTCCTTATGGGCAAGAAATTATGGTTTATCGCTCCAGTTACGATGCACGACAAAATACTATTACAGCAGCTTCTCCGCCGGGTTCAGCTTCCCGTATTCGCTGGTGTAATGCAGCGGCACATCTGCGTACGTGCCCTTCTCGCGCTGGTATATCTCGCAAGTGTCAAACGGTTTCGAGTACACGTGGATGCTTACGGCGCGCTGGCCAAATTCCGCCAAATTCAGCACCTGGTGCACGGGCTCCAGCGGATTCACGTATGCCGGATGTGTTGCGTCCATATCGTAGGTATCGGTGGGAACGATGTGGCACGTGCCGCAGTTTGCGTCGCGCTCCTCGACTCGAAAATTCTGCACGCGCAGCCGCCCGATTGGCGCGGACATCCAGCAATTCTGGTCGCGATGATTGTGAATCCGGCTGGACTGCCCGATTTCCCAGCAAATCGTCATGCACTCGAACACATCATTCTTGAAAATCAGATTCCGCGTGTAATTTCCCTTGGAAAAGAAAAGATATTTCTCCAGCGTCTCCGGCCGCACCGCGTGTTGCAGGATGTACTCCTGCACGCCTTCCAACGTGAACTCCCGCTCGCGTATGCTCGCCAATCCGGCGACCCACTCACCGATGGCCAATTGTTCTGCGGCGATTTTCACTTGTTTGGTCATTTCGTAAGCCTCATGCGTTTCGAAGCTGAAACTTCTGCCAAATTATAGCGCGCAGCGGCAAAGAAGTAGAGCGCTCCGTCTCCCCGCGCCGTTCGCCCGCAAACATCTTCGCTTCGTGAAATAATGGACTAGCAAGGACAGCGATGGAGCTTCTAGGCAAATCCAAAAACGAGCTGCGCGATTTCTGCGCTTCGCTCGGCGAGCCCGCCTACCGCGGCGGCCAGATCTACCATGCGCTGTACGCCGAGCGGGAATCCTCAGTTCGCGAAATCACTAATCTTCCCGCGTCCTTGCGCGAGCGTCTGGCCGCTGAAGCGACCATAACCTTACCGGCCATTCGCCAGACTTACGCGTCGCAAGACGGGTCGGTTCGCTACCTGCTCGGGCTACCGGATTCGGGAGCGGACGCGAAAAGAAAATCGGGCCCAGCGTCCGTCGAAGCGGTGTTTATGCCCAGCCCCGGCCGCCAAACCATCTGCATCTCCACGCAAGCAGGGTGCGCCGTCGACTGCCAATTCTGCCTGACCGCGCAACTCGGCCTGATCCGCAATCTCACGCCCGGGGAAATTCTCGCGCAAGTCCTGATTCCGCTCGAGCAGCACAAATCTCAACTCGCGCCACAAACCAATCTCGTCCTCATGGGCCAGGGCGAACCGCTGCTGAACTTCGACGCCGTAATGAACGCGCTGCGCATTATCCTCGATCCCGAAGCGCTCGCGATCTCCCCAAAGCACGTGACGGTCTCCACCAGCGGCATCATCCCGGGCATCGAGCGGCTCGCCCAAGAAAAAATTCGCCCGAAGCTCGCTATATCGCTCAACGCGTCCCATGACGAGCAGCGCGACGCGATCATGCCCATCAATCGCAAATATACGCTCGCCGCCCTTCTTGCAGCTTGCCAAAACTATCCGCTTCGTCCCTGGGAGCACCTCACGTTCGAATACGTCATGCTCGGCGGCGTCAACGATTCCGCCGAAGACGCTCGCCGCGTCGTTCGACTTCTCGCCAATTTGAAGTCCGTGAAGGTTAACCTGATCCCCTGGAACCCGGGCGAGCTACCCTACCGTGAATCTTCCGCGGAAAGCATTGAAGAATTCCGCAAAATCCTAGTGGACCGCGGCGTTCCCGCTTTCGTCCGCTATTCGCGAGGTCGCGACGTGATGGCGGCGTGCGGCCAGCTTGCCCTGCTAGATATCGCTCCGGCAAACGCCAACAGCGCCGCGACACAACTCTAATCTTGGCGACTCGCAGATTTCTTTTCGTTTGGTCGAATCCCGATCACCGCCATCATGCGCCCGCTCTGCGCGCCTTCCTTGCGATAGCTGAATAGAAGATCCCGCCGGCATCCGGTACACAAATTACTCGCAAAAATATTCGCTGCCTGCACGCCCGCCGCTTCCAATTGCGACCGGTTGGCCTTCGGCAAATCCAAAAGCACCTTCTTCGGCGGCGGTTGATGTCCCGGCGGCATCATGTTCAGCCATTGCAATGGATTCGGCTCGTCGCCCGTGCGCAGCTCATCGAAAAATTCCGCCGCATTCGCAAATTGCCCGCTGAACGCCGCCGCCACTTCGGTTCCCACCTCATAGCAGCATCCGCCGATGGCCGGCCCAATCGCCGCGAGCAAATCCGCGGCCTGCGAGCCGAATTGCATCTGCATCCGCCCAATCGCCTTTTCCACGATGCGTGCCAACGTCCCGCGCCATCCCGCGTGCACCGCTGCGACTGCGCGATTCTTCGGATCGACCAGCAGAATCGGTACGCAGTCCGCGGTCTGCACCGCCAACAAGAGCCCGTCGGTCTTCGTAACGGAAGCGTCCCCGCGCGAGGGCTCCGTCGGCGCCGATTCGAAATGCAAAATCGCGTCGGAATGAAATTGCAGCAGCGAAACCAGTTTCAAGTCCTGCGCGCCAACCGCGGCCTGCAGGCGCGAACGGTTTTCCTTTACGTTTTCGCGCGCGTCCCACTCCGTAAATCCCAAGTTCAAGACGCGCTCGCCATCAAGTTGGCTCGCGCCGCCTTGCCGTGTGCTAAACCCATGCACCAGCCACGGCAGCTTCGCTAGCTCCGGAACCTGCAAGATCCGCAGTCCGCGGTGGGTACGCTCCGTCCAATGCGTTGCGCCCGCTTGACGCGGGGTTCGCTGCTTGCTTTTTTTGCCCTTGGCCCTGGTTCCCTTGGTCGCTGCCATGTGGGTATCAGTATAATCGCAGTTCACGAGCGATTGCCGCTCGAGAGTCGGAGAAATTTTGATCATCGGTTTAGGTGTGGACATTGCCGAAGTCCCGCGCATCCAGGCCACCATCGAACGCCGGGGCGAGCCGTTCCTGCGCCGCGTGTTCACGCCCAAGGAGATCGAATATTGCGAGCGCTTCAAGAATAAATTCGAACGCTACGCCGGCCGCTTCGCCGCGAAGGAAGCGGCCATGAAAGCGCTCGGTACCGGATGGAGCCGCGGAGTTCGCTGGGTCGATCTGGAAGTGATCCGCGAGCAAAGCGGCCGCCCCACCATGGCGCTCGCCGGTGAGGCTGCGAAAATTGCCGGCCGGCTCGGAGTGAAGCACATTTCGCTCAGCATCACGCACACCGAAGCGCAAGCTTTAGCCCAAGTAATTTTTGAGAATTAGCGCTTGTAGGGGCCGGGCTCGAGCCCGGCCAGTCGCGCATTGGACTTATGCCTTGGCCGCAATCATCGAACTCACGGAGTCGCTCGGAATTCCTAGGAAGCCTTCCCCAATCCTCACATCCATCCACTCATTCGCCGGAAATTTCCCTTGCACGCCAACGCGCAAATAGTTGGTCGATAGCCCTGGCGTCTTCTCCGCAGAATCCGGCTCACTCCGCAGCGTCAGGACACGCAACAATCGTCCAACTTGTGATCGCCGAAACTGCTTCGCTTTCGCCTCGCCCAATGCTCGCAATTCCCGCGCGCGATTCTTGATTGTGGACGGAACTACTTGGTCCGGCAACTCGGCCGCGCGCGTGCCTGGCCGCTTCGAATACGAAAAAACATGCAAATAGCTGAATGGCAGCCGCTCAATAAACGCCACCGTCTCCGCGTGCTCCGAGTCCGTCTCTCCGGGAAATCCCGCAATCACATCTGCGCCAATTCCCGCGTCCGGCAACCGTTCACGGATCAATTCCACGCGGCGCGCGTAATGCTCCGAGCGATACCAGCGATGCATCGCGGCCAGCACGCGGTCGCAGCCGGACTGCAGCGGCATGTGAAAATGCTGCGCCATCCGCTCGCTCGAGGCGAAGAGCGCAATCAAGTCCTCGGTTACGTCCATCGGCTCAATCGAGCTGATGCGCAACCGCTCGACGCCGGTCTCGTCCAAAATCAGGCGCAAAAGATCAAGCAACTCGATCCGCGGCGACAAGTCGCGTCCGTACGTCCCCAAATTGATCCCGCTCAAAACAATTTCCCGGTACCCCGATGCGCTCAGCCGCGCGATCTCCCCGATCACCTGCGCCGGTTCCAGGCTACGGCTTCGTCCGCGTACAAAAGGAATCACGCAATACGCGCAGCGGCTGTTGCATCCATCCTGTATTTTCACCACGGGCCGCGTGTGGTTCCCCTCGCCGCCAACCACCGGAGCCGCCAGCAACGCCCTCTGCTCGAAAATGTCCCCAGTCAAAATCTTCGCTGGGCCGTGCAGCAGCGAAAGGTTCTCTTCGCCCAGCGCGCTCGCCGGCACAAATCCAGTTGCCGATCGCCCCGCAGTTCGTCCAGCTAGCGAGTCCAGCAACCACGGAATCTCCGGCTTGTGTGAATTTCCGACTACCCAGGAGACGCCCGGTAAGGCCGCCAACTCCTCCGGCGCTCGTTGCGCGTAGCATCCCGTTGCAATCACCCGCGCCGCCGGGTTCCGCGCATGCACCTTGCGAATCGCGTCTCGTGCCTGCCCATCCGCGGCCGCCGTCACCGTGCAAGTATTCACGATCACCACATCCGCGCAAGATGATTCGCTCGCCGCCGCAAACCCGCGGTCGCGCAGTTGCCGCTCAATCGCCGCCGCGTCGGCCTGCGTGGCCCGGCAACCAAACTGCTCGATGTAAAACGTCGTCATCCATCACATGATAGCCCGAAGACCGCCCGCTTTACTCGGCTTCGCGCTGCCGCTACAATCCTCTTCCCCATGACCACGCGCCGTCGCAATCCCTCTGGGCTCCACGATCCCAAGCTCTCCGTGGTCATCCCGGTTTACAACGAAAAGGCCACGATCGACGAAATCCTCCGCCGCGTCATCGATACGCCTTTCCGCAAGGAAATCATTCTGGTCGACGACTGCTCGACCGACGGCACCCGCCAGATCCTCGAAAGCTTAGCCGCTCGCCAATCCCGCGGGGAGAGCTCTGCTCCGGCCAACGACGGCGATGACCCCATCGAGCTTCGCGATCTGCGGTTTTTCTTTCAGGCGCGAAACCAAGGTAAGGGCGCCGCGTTGCGCCGCGGTTTTGCGGAAGCTACCGGCGAAATCATCCTCGTGCAGGACGCTGACCTTGAATACGACCCGCGCGATTATCCCAAGCTGCTCGAGCCCATCCTCGACGGCCGCGCCGACGTCGTCTACGGCTCCCGTTTCCTCGGCGGGCCGCAGCGCGTTCACTATTTCTGGCACTACGTCGCCAACAAATTCCTCACCTTGCTGTCCGATGTCTTCACCAATTTGAAAATCACCGACATGGAGACCTGCTACAAGGTTTTTCGCAAGGAAGTGTTGCAGGGTATCCACATTCGCTCCGACCGCTTTGGATTCGAACCCGAAATCACCGCCAAAATCGCCAAGCACAGTTGGCGCATTTACGAAGTCCCGATCACGTATGCAGGCCGCACCTACGAAGAAGGAAAGAAAATCACCTGGAAAGACGGCGTGCAAGCCCTCTGGTGCATAATCCGCTTCAAATTTTCCGACTGAATTTAACCGACGCTGCAGGCACAAGCACAATGTTGTAGGGGCGTGCTTTAGCGCGACCCAGCCCCGAAGGGGCGGGGTATTTTTTCTACTGTCTCGTTGGATTTTTCTACTGTCTAGTTGGAATCGCCGCGCCTACGGCGTAGCCATGCGCCGCTGAAACGTAAGCAAAATCAAGTCCGCCCGCCGCCGCACGCCAAACTTGCTCAGCAAGTTCGATACGTGAAACTTCACCGTGCGCTCCGCGATATTCAGCTTGCTTGCAATCTCTTTGTTGGACAGATTCTCCAGCAGCGAATCCAGCACTTCCTGCTCGCGCCGGCTCAGGTTCGTCACCGAATCCGTCTTCAGCCGCCGCCCTTGCCCGGTCAAAATCGAATCCACGAAACCGGACAGCACGGACCGCGGCACCCAGAATCCTCCCGCAGCCACCAGCGGCAGCGCGCGAATCAACTGATCCCGCGCTTCAACGTACGTCAACAATCCCTTCACACCTAGCCGCAGCATCGAAAAACTGTTCGCGTCGTTATGCTGCTCGCCCACCACCATCAAGCGCGATTCCGGGCACCGCTCGAGCAGATTCGTCAGCAGCGCTCCTGTCGCGGGCTTCGCCGCATGGGCGTCCACCACGTACACGTTGGCCTTCGGCGGGTCCAGGGCGCGCAGGTCCGGCGCCAATGTCGATTCCAATTGCTTCAGAATCACTTTGAATTGTGACTTGGCGAGTAAGCGTTCGAACTCGCTCAGCACCAGTGGGTGCGGCGAAAGTATGCAAACCGTCAATTTAGAGTTGGAGCGTTTCGTAGCCACGGTTTTCCCAGCGTAGGGGAAAACTGTCCCAACGGGCAAGTCCCGTGAAGGCCCATGTTCTCGAACTGTTACTGACGCCTACGCCGCTTTCGGGGGGCACCGGCTGATGGACTGGTAAGTACGCGATTTGGCTTGCGCTTCGAACAAGGATGTCCTGCACAACTGGCCGCCTCCGCCGGCAGATGACCTAAGCTCTGGCCGCAAACCACGCCGTTTATGTATCCACTCTTAAACCTACCGCATCTAGGCTTTATGGAATTTAGGCAGCTCGGCCATTCTGGCGTAATGGTCCCGGTTCTCAGCTTCGGAACCGGTACGTTCGGAGGAAAAGGCGAGTTTTTTGCGGCTTGGGGCAACAGTGACGTTGCCGAGGCCACCCATCTAGTGGATATTTGTCTTGAAGCAGGAGTCAATTTTTTCGATACCGCAGACGTTTATTCGCAAGGCGCTTCCGAAGAGATCCTAGGCAAGGCGATTGCCGGCCGCCGCAACTCCGTTCTTATCTCCACCAAAGCAACGTTCCCAATGGGCAAAGGGCCCAATGATCAAGGCTCTTCCCGCTATCATCTGGTTGAAGCTTGCGAGGCCAGTCTTCGCAGACTTGGAACCGACTATATCGATGTCTATCACCTCCACGGATTTGACCAGATCACGCCGATAGAGGAGACGCTTCACACTCTCGATACATTGGTCCAGAGCGGCAAAGTGCGCTACATCGCCTGCTCGAATTTCTCCGGCTGGCATCTGATGAAGTCGCTCGCCATCTCTGAGAAATATGGTTGGTCTCGTTATGTCGCCCATCAAGCCTACTATTCGTTGATTGGACGGGAATTTGAATGGGAGCTGATGCCCATAGGCATTGACCAGCGCGTTGGAACCATCGTCTGGAGCCCCTTGGGTTGGGGTCGGCTGACCGGCAAGATACGCCGCAATCAACCTCTCCCGAAGGTCAGCAGGCTTCACGCAACTGCCGAGAAGGGCCCTCCCGTCGATGATGAATATCTCTACAAAGTTGTCGATGCCCTGGACGAGGTTGCTCGAGACACGGGAAAAACGGTCCCGCAAGTCGCATTGAACTGGCTTTTGCAGCGGCCTACCGTCGCCAACATCGTTATTGGCGCTCGCAATGAAGAACAGTTGCGGCAAAATTTGGGCGCTGTCGGGTGGAACTTAACTAACGAGCAGGTTCAACGATTGAACCGCGCGAGCGATCGCGTTCCCATCTACCCCTACTGGCACCAGCGGCAGTTTTCTGAGCGCAATCCCTTGGCGGCATTGGGGTAAGGAACCGCGTTCTCGTCGGCGCCGAATTTGCTACTAGCCGCTGCCTCAACGCTCCTCGGAAGGCTTGTCATTCGCCCCCTCAAAATCGCCATTCAACCCCCAAAAAGCCCCCTTCAATGCAAGCTGGTTCGTGCCCTGTGGAAAACCCAGGTAAAATGAAGCTAGCGGAGTGTGTAGCGGTTCGGCTTCTGATTCCACCCCGCGCCCTGAAACCAAGGAGAAAATCACTCTTCGGCGCTATGCGTAATCTGACGGAATCCGCCAGAGCCCTTCGTGACCTGCTGTCCCAGCGCATCCTTGTGCTGGACGGCGCCATGGGCACCATGCTGCAGCAGTGCCACCTCACTGCCGAGGACTTCGGCGGCGCGGCGCTCGAAGGCTGCAACGAAAACCTCGTGCGGACCCGGCCTGACGTGGTGCTCGACATCCACCGCAAATATTTCGATGCCGGCTCCGATATCGTCGAAACCAATAGTTTCGGCAGCGCACCCATCGTCCTCGCCGAATACGGCCTTGCCGCCGACGCGCCCTTGCTGAGCCGCCGCTCCGCCGAGCTCGCACGCCAGGCCGCCGATGAGTTCACCACGTCCGCCAAGCCGCGCTTCGTAGCCGGCTCCATCGGTCCCACCACCAAAGCGATCACGGTCACCGGCGGTGTCACCTTCGAGGAGCTTCGCGAAGCCTATTACATTCAAGCCAAAGGTCTGCTCGAAGGCGGCTCGGACCTTCTTCTCATCGAGACCAGCCAGGACACGCGCAACATCAAAGCCGCGCTGCTCGCGATTCAACGCCTTTCCCAAGAAATTGGCCAGCAGGTCCCCTTCATCATCTCCGTCACTATCGAGCCCATGGGCTCCATGCTCGCCGGCCAAACCATCGAAGCCATGTGGGCCTCGCTGCGTTTCGCCAAGCCGCTAGCTTTTGGCATGAACTGCGCCACCGGCCCGGAATTCATGACCGACCACATTCGCACGCTGAGTCAACTCACCGGCGAATTCGTCTCGTGCTATCCCAACGCCGGCCTGCCTGACGAAGAGGGCAAATATCTCGAGACGCCAAGCTCGCTCGCGGCGCAGCTCGAGAAATTTGTCGACCACGGCTGGCTCAACATCGTTGGCGGCTGCTGCGGGACTACCGAACAGCACATCCGCGCGCTCGCGCAAATGATCGAAGCCAAAAAGCCGCGCCAGCGCCCCGCCGAGCAGCACCGCGCCATCTATTCCGGCATCGAGACCATTGAAGCCGAAGACAGCACGCGCCCTCTGCTGGTGGGCGAGCGCACCAACGTCATCGGTTCGCGCCTCTTCAAAAATTTGGTCGCCGAAGAAAAGTGGGAAGAAGCCAGCGAAATCGCACGCCGGCAAGTCCGCGGTGGCGCGCACATTGTCGACGTCTGCCTGCAAAGCACCGAGCGGGACGAAAAGAAAGACATCCCGCCGTTCTATGAAAAGCTGATCCGCAAAGTAAAAGCGCCGGTGATGATCGACACCACCGATCCCACCGCTGTCGAGCAAGCCCTCACGTATTGCCAGGGCAAAGCCATCATCAATTCCATCAACCTCGAAGACGGCGAGGAAAAATTTGAAAGAGTCGTCCCCATCGCCCACGATTTCGGCGCCGCGGTCGTTTGCGGCTGCATCGACGAAGACAAGCTGCAAGCCCAAGCGTTTACCCGCGAGCGCAAACTAGCCATCGCGCAGCGCAGCTACAAGCTCCTCACCGAAAAATACGGCCTCGCCCCCGAAGACATCATCTTCGACCCGCTAGTTTTCCCCTGCGCCACCGGCGACGAAAACTACATCGGAGGCGCGGTCGAAACCATGGAGGGCATCCGCCTAATCAAACGCGCTCTCCCCGACACGCGAACTATTCTCGGCATTTCCAACGTTTCGTTCGGCCTGCCTGCGGGCGCGCGCGAAGTCGTCAATTCCGTCTTCCTCTATTACTGCACCAAAGCGGGCCTCGACCTGGCCATCGTCAACACCGAAAAACTCGAGCGCTTCGCGAGCATTCCGGAACACGAGCGCCGCCTGGCTGAAAATCTTCTCTTCTCCCATCCTCCCGCGGACCTTCCCGCCGACCATCCGCGCACCGCGCTCCTCCGCAACGTTCCCGCCGACTGGCGCGAACAAACGAAAGAGCAGCGCGCCGCGGTCAACCAATTCCACATCGCCGCCATCACCGAGCATTTCCGCACAGCAAAGAAAAAAGAAAAAACGCGTGCCGCCGATCTCCCACTCGACCAGCGCCTCGCCAGCTACATCATCGAAGGTACGCGCGACGGTCTGATCGACGACCTCGAGCGCAAACGCGCCGAAGGCGTGCCGCCGCTCGACATCGTCAACGGCCCGCTAATGGCCGGCATGGCCGAAGTAGGCCGCCTCTTCAACGCCAACGAACTAATCGTCGCCGAAGTTCTGCAATCCGCCGAAGCGATGAAGGCAGCGGTCAGCCATCTCGAGCAATTCATGGAGAAAGCCGATACCGCCAAGCGTGGCCGAGTCGTCCTCGCCACCGTGAAAGGCGACGTCCACGACATCGGCAAAAATCTGGTCGAAATCATTTTGAAAAATAACGGCTACGACGTCGTGAACCTCGGCATCAAGGTTCCGCCGGAAGATTTAATCAAGGCCTATCAGCAGCACAAGCCAGACGCCATCGGCCTCTCCGGTCTGCTCGTGAAAAGCGCGCAGCAAATGGTCATCACCGCCAACGACCTGCGCGACGCCGGAATCGAAATTCCACTGCTGGTCGGCGGCGCCGCCCTCTCCGCGAAATTCACGCAGACCAAAATCGCGCCCAGCTACGGAAAAGCCGTCTGCTACGCGAAAGATGCCATGACCGGTCTCCGCCTGATGAACGAGCTTATGGACCCTGCCACGCGCGAAACCGTAGTCAGCGCGCACACCGCGTCCGGAAACGGCGCCGGCGTCACCACCACGGTAAAAGTAAAAGAAATTTCGCCGCTACCCCTACGCTCGCCCAAAGTTCGCGCCGACATCCCCATTCCCGCGGTGCAATCTATCGACCGCAAGGTCCGCCTGGTCCCCGACCTCCGCGAAATCTGGAGCTACATCAATCCTTTCATGCTCTACGGCCGCCATCTCGGCTTCCGCGGCGATTTCGAGAAGCGCTTTGCCGAGCGCGATCCCAAAGCCGTCGAACTGTACGAATCGATGGAAGAAGTACGCAACGAAGCCGCCGAATTCATGAAGGTTCGCGCCGTCTGGCAATTTTTCGAAGCCGAGTCCGAAGGCAACGCGCTGCATCTTTTTGCGCCAGGAGCAGCCGCGCCGCTGCACACATTTAATTTCAAGCGCCAGCGCGCCGGCGATTTTCTCTGCCTCAGCGATTACGTCCTCGCGCCGCAAAACGGCCAGCGCGATCACGTCGCCCTCTTTGTCGTTACCGCCGGCGAAGGCGTCCGCGAACGCGGCGAAAAAGCCAAAAACGACGGCTACTACTTCAAATCCCACGGCCTGCAAGCTCTCGCCATCGAGTCCGCCGAAGCCTGCGCCGAGTGGCTGCACCGCCGCATCCGCGAAGATTGGGGCTTCCCCGACCCGCCCGAGCTCACAATGGCGGAGCGTTTCACCTCGCGCTATCGCGGCAAGCGCTACAGCTTCGGCTATCCCGCCTGCCCCGATCTCGAAGACCAGGTCGGCCTCTGGAAGCTGCTCCGGCCCGAAGAAATCAACGTCCAGCTAACCGAAGGCATGATGATGGACCCCGAAGCCAGCGTTAGCGCGCTCGCGTTCCACCATCCCGACTGCACGTACTTCAGCGTCGGCGATGCTCCCGACGCTTGAAGCTAGACTGAAGCTTGCTCTAAACCAGATCGTCGAGCTTGGGCGGCGTTGGGCCTTTCCACGCTGCATCAAACTGCTTGCGAATAAATGTCGCGTCGTAGGCTTTGTTTTGCGCCTTCAGCGCTTGCTCCAGCCCAAACAATGACCGCGGATTTCGCGGGTTGCGTTCCAAATCGTCGCGAAAGACCTGCTCTGCACCGGCTTGGTCGCCGCTGATCAGCAGGGCAGCGCCCAGCGATTCGCGCACCGGATAAAACCAGTCCTGCGGCTCGTCATATTTCAAGCCGTCCTGGATAGCTACCGCTTCGCGCAATCGGCCGATCGCCGCCTCATCGTCGTTCTTGACGTGCGAAATCTTCGCGCCCAGGACATTCTCGGCAATCTTCAGGATGTCTTTCGTCTTGTTGTTGATCGGCGCTGTAAAAATCGCGTCGGGAGGAGTTTTTTCTTCCGCTTCCGCCACCAGCTTGCGCTCGGCTTCCGCTTCTTCCAATTTTCCGGTGCCTGCCAGCGCCAGGCCGCGCGCGAAGTGCCAGAAAACCGTTGCCGTTTGCATCGACTCGTCGGGCTGAGGCGCTTTCAAAATCTCATTCCACTTGTGAAAGCGCACCTCCACTGCCAGCGGCACGGTCATAAAGCCTTCCAGCGGCGGCATCTCCTTCACGTGCGGACCCACATTCGCCGCCAGCATCTGCGCGCCGTGTTTTGATTCCACGTAATTGCCGTTCATCGCCGCGGCCATGGCGATGAAGTGCAAATTGTGGCTGTAATACATCATCGGGTAGATGCCCTGGGCC
>Ga0209131_1000389_pt1 | contig 31922 bp, 33 predicted proteins | sample GraSoi_2013_40cm_FD_185826 | JGI IMG/M metagenome (GOLD analysis project Ga0209131, IMG submission 185826) | Grasslands soil microbial communities from the Angelo Coastal Reserve, California, USA - Sample 9_17_2013_40cm (SPAdes) (version 2) | ecosystem: Environmental > Terrestrial > Soil >...
GGATCCAAACACGATGACGATTACTGCAGAAGAACTCGATTCGCAGGGCGTCGCAAAATATGGTGCCGAGTACGTCGTAACGATCAAGGCCAACTAAATCCGGACTTCGTGCGCCTACTCGTTCTTTCGAACCCCCCGCATATTCAGCGCCGCCAGGCAGAACTGGAGTCCGATCAGCGCATAGGCGCGGTCGTGGAAGCCCCATACGACCCAGAGGACGTTGCTCAGGAGGAAGACCCAGAAGCCGACGGCGCGCTTGTGGGGTGAGCGGGAGGCGACGAGCCAGGCGGCGATGACGGTGGCGACCATGGCGGGCCACTGGAGCAAATCGAGATAGTTCATAGGTCTGTGAGACTCTAGAATCCTGCATCTCGTTTCAAGTCGAACGGCGCAATTCAGGAGAAGCCATGGAGCTGGGCATCATCGGTATGGGGAAGATGGGCGCCGGGATGGCGCGGCGGCTGGCGCGGGGGGGAGTGCAGGTCCTTTGCTACGACAAGTCGGACGCGGCGCTGAAGGGGATCGAGGGCGAGAAGAACGTGGACTGCGCGGAGAACCTCGCGGCGCTCTGCGCGCGCCTTGGCGGCGAGCGGGTCATCGTGATCATGCTGCCGGCGGGCGAGGCGGTGGAGGACACCATACGAGAGCTTCTTCCGCTCTTGTCCTCCGGCGACACGCTGGTCGACGGCGGCAACAGCTACTACCGCGACTCGAAGCGCCGCGCGCTCGCGCTGTCGCAGCAGGGCGTGCGCTATATCGACGCGGGCGTGTCGGGCGGCGTGCACGGGCTCGAGCAGGGGTTCTGCCTGATGCTCGGCGGCACGTCGAAGTCGATCGAGATCTTCGAGCCCTTCGCGAAGATCCTCGCGCCGCACCCGGAGCGCGGCTGGCTGCATTGCGGGCCGAGCGGCGCCGGGCACTACGCGAAGATGATCCACAACGGCATCGAGTACGGAATGATGCAGGCGCTCGCCGAGGGCTTCGCGCTCATCGACGCGCGCCCGGAGCTCGACATCGACGCCGGCCGGCTCGCCGAGACCTGGCGCCACGGCAGCGTGGTGCGCTCCTGGCTGCTCGATCTTTCCGCGGAGATCCTCCAGGATAACGAGCCGCTGGAGAGCGTCGCGCCGGTGGTGGCGGATTCGGGCGAGGGCCGCTGGACCGCGCTCGAGTCGATCGAGCTCGGCGTCCCGACGCCCGTCATCACGATGGCGCTGATGGGCCGCTTCTCGAGCCAGGGACGCTCCGACTACGCGCGCCGGCTGCTGGCGATGATGCGCAAGCGCTTCGGCGGCCACGCCGTGCAGAAAGCGGAATAAACCGGTGCCGGACACCGATTTATTTCAAAGACGGCGGCAGGAATGATCGTCCTGGTGATGGGCGTGTCGGGCTCGGGCAAGACCACCATCGGCGAGGCGCTGGCGCTCGAGCTGGGCTGGAAGTACCTCGACGCCGACGACTATCACCCGGTCGCGAACGTCGTGAAGATGCGGGCCGGGGTGCCGCTGCAGGATTCGGACCGCTGGCCCTGGCTGGAGAAAATAAACGAGGAGCTGGTGAAGTTTCAGGAGCGGGGCAAGTCGATCGTGGTCGGCTGCTCCGCGCTGAAAGAGGCTTATCGCGAGCGCCTTGCGCGCGGGCTGCGCGACTTCAAGGTGGTCTACCTGCGCGGAGAATTCGCGCTCATCCACTCGAGAATCGCGGCGAGAAAGCACCGCTTCATGCCCGCGAAGCTCCTGCAGAGCCAGTTCGACACGCTCGAGCCGCCGCAAGACGCGATCGAGGTGGATGTCGCCGGCGAGCTGTCGGACAGCATCGCGGCCATCCTTAAGCGGTTGCCTGACAGGCGGCCTGCCTGACGCGGCAATAAGAAGGAAAGAGCTGCTGCACCGCTGACCGGTCACCCGCGGAACCGAGTCTTGCACTCGGCCTTCGCATCGCTGACATCCACGACATGATCGTCGCGTCACGGCAACACGGACCGCGTTTCCGACGTCTGTGCCCGAAGCAAGCATGCGGGCCTCGCCTGTTCGGTGTTACGAAGTGATCCGTGTCACTCACCAGAGGAGTCTCCATGAAGCTTTCCAATGCAGCACTTTATGCAGCGCTGTTGCTCGGCCTCGGAAATATCGCCGTTCCCCGCGGTGCCCATGCGCAGTCCGACAACGAGGCGATGAAACGCCAGATCGACTCGCTGCAACGGCAGATCGACGAGCTGAAGAAAAATCAGGGCCGGGCAGCCGAGCCTTCGGGGACCGCGGCAGAGCAGCCGGGACGCGGAGGCACGCCGGTCACGGCCGACACGCTCATCCAGATCTACGGCCATCTCGATCTCTCGGTCGACTCGGCGACCAAAGGGATGTCCGAGGGACGCGTGAACGGCGGCGGCTCGACAGCCGTGGGCAAGCTCGGCTGGCAGCCGGACGTCGCCGCCAACCTTTCCTATGTCGGAATCCGCGCCGCACGCGACGTCGCCGAGGACTTGCGCGCGATTTTCCAGTTCGAGACGCAAATCGACGTGGCGGCGACGCCGGGACCGAGCGTCTCGAGCTCGAGCACCGACCCTTCGGTCAAGGGAGCGCTCGCGTCGCGCAACAGCTTCCTCGGCATCGCCGGCAGATGGGGCTCCGTGAAGGCCGGCAAGACCGATGCGCCGTACAAGCTGTCGACCGCCCGGATGGATCCGTTCTCGGCGAGCGTCGGCGACTACAACAGCATCATGGGCAACACCGGCGGCGACAATCGCGCGGAATTCGATACACGGCTGTCGCACGCGGTGTGGTACGAGTCGCCGAATTGGAGCGGTCTGCGCTTCAGCGCCCTGGTCTCGCCCGGCCAGAACCGGGCGTCGGACAACTCGATCGCCGCAAGCGGCGAGCCGAACTGCACCGGCGGAAACGGCGTCGTCGCGCCAGGCGGCGTGGGCACCTGCACGGATGGCTCCTTCGGGACCGCCTACAGCGTTGCGGCGATCTATGAGGCAGGACCTCTCTATCTGACCGCCGCCTATGAAAAGCACAAGGACGTGAATCGCACGGGCGACGAGGACGGCGTCATCGTCGCTCCAGGTCGGGTCGGCGTGAAGGACGAGCAGGCCTGGAAGGCGGGTGTCCAGTACACGTTTCCAAGCAGGACGACGGCGAACTTCATCTACGAGCGCATGACGCGGAATGCCCCCGCCTCCGCCTTCAACGAGCGGCAACGGAACGGAACCTGGCTCGCCGTGACGCAGAAAGTCAGCGAGCGCGACGATATCAACGCGGGCTGGGCGCACGCCGGCAAGACCCCCGGAGACCCCGTCGCCGGGGGCCCGGTCGACAACCAGGCCAACATGCTCTCGCTCGGCTACAAGCACCACTGGGACCGGCAGACCAACTGGTACGCGGTCTACGCCCGCCAGGCCAACCATAGCGGCGCGCACTACGATCTGGGCGCAAGCGGCCACGGGATCACCACCGATTGCCATGACGCGAACGGGAATTGCTTCCCGGGTACTACGCTTCAGGCCCTCTCGGTTGGAATGCAGTACAACTTCTAGCGTCCGGGGATTGCTCCAGGCGGCGCATCCCTGACGCCGCGATGTCCGCTTGGAGCAAGGATAGGGTCAGGGATTTCCCTTTTAATGGCATCCCATGACCGGCGCGAATGCTGCCGCGGTCCGCGGCGCGCTTCCGCGCAGCTTTTCTTCCGGCGTCTCCCAAGCCGCGTTCGAGCGGCTCGCGCTCTATTGCCTGATCGGCTCGTGGCTGTTGTTCGGATTGTTCGGCCGCGATCCATGGAAGCCGGACGAGGCTTACACCTTCGGCGTCGTCAATCACATCGTCCAGACGGGCGACTGGATCGTGCCGCATCTCGCCGGCGAGCCCTTCATGGAGAAGCCGCCGCTCTTTTTCTTCACCAGCGCCGTGTTCGTACGGCTGTTCGGCGGCGCTCTGAGCCCGCACGATGCGGCACGGCTCGCAACCGCGCTCTACGTCGGGCTCACGCTGCTCTTCGCCGGTCTTGCGGCGGCGACGCTCTACGGAAGGGCGCGCGCGCTCCCCTGCGTCGTCATCCTGATCGGCTGCATCGGCTATCTCCATCCGGCCCATCTGCTCTTCACTGATCACGCGATGCTGGCGGGCATCGCGTTGGCGCTCTACGGCCTGGCGAATATCCGCGGGCGCCCGAACCGGGGCGCGCTGGCGCTGGGGACCGGAGCGGGAATCGCGTTCATGTCCAAGGGGCTCCTCGGGCCGGGGGTCCTTGCGCTCACGGCGCTGGCGCTCGCCTTGCTGCCCGCCTGGCGCACGCGCCGCTACGCGCTCGCGCTGCTCGTTGCCGCGCTGGCCTTCGCGCCATGGGCGTCGATCTGGCCCTGGCTGCTCTACCGCGAATCGCCCGCGCTCTTCCATGAGTGGCTCGTCGTCAACAATATCGGCCGGTTCATCGGCGCCGGGCGCATCGGTCCCGAAAAGGACCATCTTATGTATCTGAAGATACTGCCCTGGTTCGCTTTGCCCGCATTGCCGCTGGCCGCATGGCACGCCTGGACTGCGCACCGGACCGGACGGCGCCCGTGGCAGCGACCCGAGATCCAGCTTCCGTTGGTCGCGGCCTGCATGTTCGGCGGCGTATTGAGCGTGGCGTGCACCGCACGCTACGTATATGCGCTTCCGATTCTCATTCCGCTGTCGCTTCTGGCGTCCGCGCGCCCGGCGATGTTCCCGGCATCGCTGGCAACCCCGCTGCGGTTCCTGGCGATCGGCACGGGGGCCGTGCTTGGTCTGGCGCTATGGTTGGGCTGGCTGGTGTTGCTGATGCATTGGCCCGCCAGCTTCGCTGACCGGATCGGCGAGACCGTGCCCGGTTTCGGCGCCCCTTTTGAACCCGGGGTCATCCTGCTCGCCGTCGGCGCGACGGCAGGTTTGGGTTTTCTGACGTTGTCCACCAGGCGATCGCCCGACGCGCTTCCCATCACCTGGGCCGCGAGCCTCACGTTGCCCTGGGTCCTGTGCATGACGCTCTGGCTCTCATACTTCGACTACGGCAACAGCTATCGAGCCATGATCGCGGAAATGAAGGGCAGCATGCCCGCGCACGCGGCCTGCCTTGCCAATCGGCGCCTCGGCGAGCCGCAGCGGGCCATGCTCGAATACTTCGCCGGAATCGTGACGCATCGCGAGGCAACGGCGGCCGCCGCGCGATGCGATGTGCTTTTGATCCAGTCGCGGGAGCAGCCCGACGAGCTGTCTCAACCTCGGCAATGGACCCTTCTCTGGAGCGGAAGCCGGCCCGGCGACCTCGGCGAGCAGTTCTGGCTTCTGCAGCGCAAAGATTCGGACCCGCGGGCTAGTCTCCCCTGACAACGCCCTCGCGGCGCGGATCGGCGCCGCCGCGCCAGCCGCCCGGAACACGCTCGATGCCCTGCGATCCGCTCGGCAGGTCGATGAAGCGCACGTCGTGCCCGCGCGCGCGCAGCGCGCCGGCCATCGCCTCGTAGGCGCTGCCCCGCTCGATCTCCGTCGGGCCGCTGCGGTTGCCGAGATTCGGCGCGGCGACGGCCGCCTGGATGTCGAGGTTCCAGTCGAGCGTCGCGGCCAGCGTCTTCGCGACGTAATTGATGATGGCGGAACCGCCCGCGGAACCGGCGGCGAGGCGCACGCCGCCGTCGGCGCCGAACACGATCGCCGGCGCCATGCTGCTGCGGGGCCGCTTTCCGGGACCCACGCTGTTTTGTTTTTCAGGAAGAAAATCAAAATCAGTGAGCTCGTTATTAAGCAGGAAGCCGCGCACCATGATGCGGCTGCCGAAGATGCTTTCGATGGTGGTCGTCATCGACACCACGTTGCCGCCGGCATCGGCCACGACGATATGGCTGGTGCCGGACTCGAAGCCGGCCGGCGGCGCGATCTGCAGCGCGCGCTCGGTGATCAGCCGCGCCCTTTCGTCCAGATATCCGGAGCTCAGGAGATTCTTCAAAGGAACAAAAACAAAATCGCCGTCGCCCAAATACCTTCCCCGATCGGAGAACGCGAGGCGCGAGGCTTCAGTGAAAAGATGCAGCGCCGGTTCGGACTGCGGGGCTGCGCGGGCAAATCCTTTGCGCTCAAGCACCCCGAAGATCTGCAGCAGCGCCACCCCGCCCGCGCTCGGCGGCGCCATCGAGCAGATCACCCAGGCGCGGTACGGCCCGCACAGCGGATCGCGCTCGATCGCCTCGTAGCCCGCGAGATCGGCCTCGGTCATGTCGCCGGGCTTTGCGTGCGAGCGCACCGCGCGCACGATATCCGCGGCGATCGGTCCGCGGTAGAACGCGTCCACGCCTTCGCGCGATAAAGCGCGCAGCGTCGCGGCATATTGCGAATTGACGATGCGCGCCCCGACCGGCTTCGGCCTGCCGGCCGCGTCGTAGAACAGCGCGCGCGCCTGCGGATCGTCGCGCAGGAACGCATCGCGCTCGAGGAAAGCATGCTGGCGCGGCGACAGCGCAAAGCCCTCCTCCGCCGCCCGGATCGCGGGCTGCAGCAGCTCCGCCCACGCAAGCTTGCCATGCTGCTTGTGCGCCAGCTCCAGCATGCGCAGCGCTCCGGGCACGCCGACGGATTTGCCGCTGGCGACGGCTTCCAGGAAGCTCTGAGGTTTTTTTTCCGAATCTAAAAACCGGTCGGGTCGAGCAGCCGCCGGCGCCGTCTCCCGCCCGTCGTAGGTCTGCAGCGTCTGATTCTTCTCCGACCAGTACAGCATGAACGCCCCGCCGCCGATCCCGGACGCCGACGGCTCCGCCAGCCCGAGCACCATCTGCACCGCGATCGCCGCATCCACCGCGCTCCCGCCGCGCTTCAGCACCTCGTAGCCCGCCTCCACCGCCAGCGGATGCGCCGCCGCGACGATGAAATGTTTGGCGACGACTGCCGGCGTATCGGCACGCCGGGTTGTTGTTTCGGATTGAAGCTGCGCCGACGCCCCGGAAGATGCCGTGAGAAGACACAGTCCCCAGACAGCGAGCACCACGCGGACGATCGAGAGCTTCACTGCCGTGCTGGCTGCGCTGCTTGCAAGCCGGAACCTTCAGTCAACGAGAACCTCCACTTCGAGCGGTTCACGAGGCGGGCCCTGCACGAGATATCGCGCCAGGATCTGCGCCAGCGACAAAGGGGTAAGGCGCTCGCGCGCGTGGGCCAGCTCCGCAACCGGCCACCAGCGGAATCGATCCACGACCTTCGCCTCGATAGCGTCGTACATGTGGGGTTCGAACCGGGCGACGTGCGCCACGTAATACTGCTCGCGCTGAGAGATCCGCTTCCCGGCCCAGGTGAATGTGTGTTGTCGGCGCCACACCAGTGGACCCATAAGGAATTGCTCTAGACCGACCTCCTCCCTGAGCTCGCGGCCAAGGCCGGCCTCGACGGACTCGCCAGGTTCCAGACCGCCGCCCGGAGCGATCCAGAAGCACTCGCCGCCCTCCGGCGGCCGGATCCGAAGCAGAAGAACCTCCTGCTCCGGCGTCAGGAGAATGGCTCGAATCGATTCGCGCTCGACAATCAATGGCGTTGCTCCATCGCTGGCGCGCCACAAAAAAGGGCAGCCGCAGCTGCCCCTTTTAAATTTTAATCGCTTGGAAACATCAGACCATCAGCGGCACGACCAGAAGCGCGACGATGTTGATGATCTTGATGAGCGGGTTGACGGCCGGGCCGGCGGTGTCCTTGTAGGGGTCGCCGACGGTGTCGCCGGTGACGGCGGCCTTGTGGGCGTCGGAGCCTTTGCCGCCGTGGTGGCCGTCCTCGATGTATTTCTTCGCGTTGTCCCAGGCGCCGCCGCCGGTGGACATCGAGATCGCGACGAACAGGCCCGTGACGATCGTGCCCATCAGCACGCCGCCGAGCGCCTGCGGCCCGAGGATCACGCCGACCAGGATCGGCACCAGCACCGGGAGGAGCGACGGGATCATCATCTCCTTGATCGCGGCTTTCGTCAGCAGGTCGACCGCGACGCCGTACTCGGGCTTGGCGGTGCCTTGCATGATGCCCGGGATCTCCTTGAACTGGCGGCGCACCTCGAGCACGACCGAGCCGGCGGCGCGGCCGACGGCTTCCATCGCCATCGCGCCGAAGAGGTAGGGCACCAGGCCGCCGATCAGCAGGCCGATGATCACCATGTGGTTCGAGAGATCGAAGGTGATGCTCTTGCCCGCCGCTTCCAGCGCGTGGGTGTAGTCGGCGAACAGCACCAGCGCCGCGAGGCCGGCCGAACCGATGGCGTAGCCCTTGGTCACGGCCTTGGTGGTGTTGCCGACCGCGTCGAGCGGGTCGGTGATGGCGCGCACGGAGTCGGGCAGGTTGGCCATCTCGGCGATGCCGCCGGCGTTGTCGGTGATCGGGCCGTAGGCGTCGAGCGCGACGATGATCCCCGCCATCGAGAGCATCGAGGTCGCCGCGATGGCGATGCCGTAGAGGCCGGCGAGCGAGTAGGACGCGCCGATCGCCACACAGACCGCGAGCACCGGCCAGGACGTCGATTTCATCGACACGCCGAGGCCCGCGATGATGTTGGTCGCGTGCCCGGTGACGCTGGCCGCGGCGACGTGCTGGACCGGCTTGTATTGCGTGCCGGTGTAGTACTCGGTGATCCAGACCAGGAAGCCGGTGAGCACCATGCCGACGACCGCGGTGCCGTACAGGTGCCACACGGTGATCAGCTTCGCGCCGCTGCCGATGGCGAATGGCGTCACCTTGACCACCTCGCCCATGACCAGGACCGTGATCGGATAGAAGGCAATGAGTGCGATGACGCCCGCGACGATGAGGCCCTTGTACAGCGCCGGCATCACGCTCTTGTCGCCGGGGCTCGCCTTGACGAACCAGGTGCCGATGATCGAGGCGATGATCGCGAAGCCGCCGATGACGAGCGGGTAGATGAGCGGCGCGGTCTCGTAGCCCTGGGGCGCCTTGATCATCAGCGCGCCGAGCAGCATCGTCGCGATGATGGTGACAGCGTAGGTCTCGAAGAGGTCCGCCGCCATGCCGGCGCAGTCGCCGACGTTGTCGCCGACGTTGTCGGCGATCACCGCGGGGTTGCGCGGATCGTCCTCGGGGATGCCGGCTTCCACTTTGCCGACCAGATCCGCGCCTACGTCTGCGCCCTTGGTGAAGATGCCGCCGCCAAGCCGCGCGAAGATCGAGATCAGAGAGGCGCCGAAACCCAGGCCGATGAGGGGATGGATGATGTGCTCGAGATGCGACTTGTCGAGCGCGTTGGCGTAGAGCAGGCCGAAATAGCCCGCGACGCCGAGGAGACCCAGGCCCACGACCAGCAGGCCGGTGATCGCGCCGCCGTTGAACGCCACCTGCAGCGCCTCGTTCAGGCCGACGCGCGCCGCTTCCGCGGTGCGCACGTTCGCCCGCACCGAGATGTTCATGCCGATGATGCCGCAGGCGCCGGAGAGCACCGCGCCGATCAGGAAGCCGAAGGCGCTCGCCCAGCCGAGCGGCTTCACGAAGCCGATCGCGAGGAACAGGATCACGCCGACGATGGCGATGGTCTTGTACTGGCGCCACAGGTAGGCCGCCGCGCCCTCGCGGATCGCCGCGGCGATCTCGCGCATGCGCTCGTTGCCGTCCGGCAGCCGCAGGATGCGCGTGCTTTGCCACACGCCGTAAACGATGGCAAGGACCGCGCAGGCCAGCGCGAACGACAATCCGCCCGTCATTATTTTCTCCCCAAAAAGGGGTCGAATTTTATCAGGTCAACGCAGCGATAGCCTGCCGGGTGATGTCCTGCACCGTGCCTTTGCCGGAGATTTTCCGATACTTCGGGGCGCGCTTGTCCCCCGAGGCCGCCCACTTGCCGTAGTAATCGACCAGCGGCCGGGTCTGCGCCCGGTAGACCTCGAGGCGCTTCTTCACCGTCTCCTCGCGGTCGTCGTCGCGCAGCACCAGCGGCTCGCCGGTGACGTCGTCGCGTCCCTCGGAGCGGGGCGGATTGAACTTGACGTGATAGATCCGGCCCGAGGCCGGGTGCACGCGCCGGCCGCTCATGCGCTGGATGATCTCGTCGTCCGGAACGTCGATCTCCAGCACGAAGTCGATCGGCACGTTCGCCGCCTTGAGCGCCTCGGCCTGCGGGATGGTGCGCGGGAAGCCGTCGAAGAGGTAGCCGTTGGCGCAGTCGGGCTGCTTCAGCCGTTCTTTGACGAGGTTGATGATCAGGTCGTCCGACACGAGCTGGCCGGCGTCCATCACCTTCTTCGCCGCCACCCCGAGGGGCGTGCCGGCCTTCACCGCCGCGCGCAGCATGTCGCCGGTCGAGATCTGCGGGATGGCGAACTTCTCGCGCAGGAAATTCGCCTGCGTGCCTTTGCCCGCCCCCGGGGGCCCCAGCAGTATCAGCTTCATGCAAGCATTCTACGCACGGCTTCCAGATCCTGAGGCGTGTCCACCCCCGGCGGAATCTCCGTTTCGCTGACCGCGACGGCGATCCGGTAGCCGTGCCACAGGACCCGCAGCTGCTCCAGCGCCTCGGTCTTCTCCAGGGGACTTTCGGCGAGGGTGGAGAACTTCGCCAGGAACCCCACCCGGTAGGCGTAGATGCCGGCATGGCGGTACCAGGCGCCGCCGCCTTTCTTCCCACCTTCTCTAGGATAAGGAATGCGCGAGCGCGAGAAATAAAGCGCGTAGCCCTTCGCGTCGAGCACCACCTTCACCACGTTCGGGCTGGCAAGCGAGGCCTCGTCGTGGATGGCGTGGCAGGCGGTGGCGACGCTGGCCTCGCGCTGCTTCTGCAGGGCGAGCGCCACCTGCGCGATCAGCGCCGGCGCGATGAGCGGCTCGTCGCCCTGGACGTTCACGACCACGTCGTCGTCCTTGAGCTTCAGGATTTTCGCCGCCTCCGCGATCCGATCGGTTCCGGAGACGTGGTCCGCGCGCGTCATGAGCGCCGAGTGGCCGTGCTTGCGCACCGCCGCGGCGATGCGCTCGTCGTCGGTGGCGACGTGGACCGCCGCCGCGCCGCTTTTCGCCGCCTGCTCGCAGACCCGCGCCACCATCGGCCGGCCGCCGAGGTCGGCGAGGGGCTTTCCCGGAAACCGGCTGGACGCGTAGCGCGCCGGGACGATGACGGTGAACTTCACACCACTTCTTCTTCGGGCGGCAGCTTGCGCGCCTCCTCCTCGAGCATCACCGGGATGCCGTCCTTCACCGGGTAGCCGAGCCGGTCGGCCTTGCAGACGAGCTCCGCGGCCCCTTTGCGGTACACGAGCTTGCCCTTGCACAGCGGGCAGACGAGGATCTCAAGCAGCTTTGGATCGACGCTCATTCAGGTCGTTTCTTCAATTTGCCCAGGAGCCAGTCTCCAAACGCCGGATCGAGCCGCGCCGTGACCGGAAGGACCCACCAGTGCGCGTGCGGCGCGCGGCGCAATTTTACCGCGTCCTTCTCGGTCATCACGATCGGCGCGTCGCCGCCGAACTCCAGGTCGCGCAGGGTGAACGGGTGGTGGTCCGGGAACGGATGCGGGATCGGCTGGATGCCGAGCTTGATGAGGTGCAGGAAGAAGCGGTTCGGGTCGCCGATGCCGGCCACCGCGTGCACGCCGTGGCCGGCGAACGCGCTCGCCGGGCGCCGGTCGCGCGCGTCGGTCATGCGATGGAAGGTCTCGCCCTCGAGCGTCATCTTGAATCCTTCGACCGATGAATTCCCGTGCGAGACCACCGCATCCACCGACTTGAGCCGCCGCGGCGATTCGCGCAGGGGACCGGCCGGCAGGAGAAAGCCGTTCTCGAAGCCCCGGCTGTCCACCACCGCAATCTCGACATCGCGCCGCAGGCGATAGTGCTGCAGGCCGTCATCGAGGATGAGCACGTCGACGTCCGGGTGCTTCGTCCTGACCTCGCGCGCTACCGCCACGCGATCGGCGCCGACCCACACCGGGCAGCCGCTGCGGCGCGAAAGGATGATCGGCTCGTCGCCCACGTCGGCGGCGTCGGAGGCGATGGTCGCGGCTCGGGGCGCGTCCGCGGCGCCCGAGGCGCTTGGCGCCGTGCTGCCGTTTGCGCCCTGCGTCCTCCGATACCCGCGCGACACGATCGCCGGGTGCCAGCCCTTCGACTTCAGGAACTCGGCGATCCAGAGCACGAGCGGCGTCTTGCCGCTGCCGCCGGCGACGATGTTGCCGACGACGATGACCGGAATTCCCGGGTGCTCGCTCTTCAGCAAACGAACCCAGTATAGAAATCTTCTTATTGAGACTACAAGACGAAATGCGAGGCTGAGCGGCCACAGCAGCCAGGCTACGGCGCCGCGGCGATGCCAGTGCTTCATGCGAGGGCTACTTGGTGGACTGCGTTGTGAAGGTGATCTGCGAGAGGCCCGCGAGGCGCGCCGCCTCCATCACGCGCACCACCGACTGGTGCGTGGCGCCCGCGTCCGCGCTGATCACCACGATCGGGTCCTTCAGCGTGCCGCCGGCGCGCCGCAGCTCGTCGGCGAGCTGCTCGACGCTGCGGTACACGACGGGCGTGCGGTTGATCACGTACTGCCCCTGGGCGTTGACCAGGATCGGGATCTCGTTCGAGCGCTCGAGCTGCTTCTCGGCCTCGGCGGTGGGCAGCGTGATCTGCAGCTCGGTGTACTTCGAGTACGTGGTGGTGATCATCAGGAAGATGAGGATCACCATCATCACGTCGATGAGCGGCACGAGGTTGATCTCGAGCGGTTCTTTTTGCCTGCCGCGCTGGAAATCCATGCGCGTCGCCTAGCTGCGGGGCTGGCCCGCGGAGGGTCCTGGAAAATCCATGCGCTCGCCGTGCACCGTGTCCATCAGCCTCGACGCCTGCTGCTCCATGTCGACCACCAGCGTGTCCACCTGGTTCTTGAAATGGCGGTGGAAGATGAGCGAGGGGATCGAGATGGCGATGCCGAAGGCGGTGTTGTAGAGCGCCACCGAGATGCCGTGCGCGAGCTGCTGCGGGTTGGTGCCGCCCGGCGCCTGCGAGCCGAAGATCTCGATCATGCCGATCACGGTGCCGAACAGACCGAGCAGCGGCGCGGCGGTGGCGATCGTGCCGAGCGTGGTGAGGAAGCGCTCCATGTCGTGCGCGGCGGCGCGGCCGGCTTCCTCGATCGCCTCCTTCATCACGTAGCGCGAGCTCTTGTGGTTGCGCAGGCCGGCCGCGAGCACGCTGCCCAGCGGCGAATCCTCGGCGAGGCGCTCCAGCACCTCGTTCGAGACGCCCTGGCGCTGGTAGACCGAGATCACCTGGTCCAGGAGCGTCGGCGGCAGGATCTTTCCGGCGCGCAGCGATATGGAACGCTCGATGATCAGCGCCACGGCGATGACCGAGGCCAGCAGCAGCGGCCAGATGGGCCAGCCTGCGGCCTGGATGATGGCGAACAACTCGTTTCCCCATGCCTTTCTGCCGCTTCTTGCGTTCTGCGGCGGCTTTGTGCGGCGACTTTAGCCAAACCGTTGCGCCACCGCAAGTTTCTGCAGCGCATCAAAAGCGCGCCGCGCGTAGTATTCAAATGATCCGATGTAGTTGATCTCGCGATATCCACAAAAAGCTGTGGATAAGTTTGTGGATCGTTGCTGTACAGAGACGCTGAAGCCTGTCGGAAGCAGCCCAAAGACGGTTCCGATCAAAATTTGAGCAGTTTTTTTGCCAGACCAAACAGCCACTTACGCAGAAGAATCGGGTTCCGCGAAGCAATCTGCGCTCCCAAGCCGGCCGCGCCGCTCCGGTGTGGATTAGTCTTTCCCGCAAGGCCTGTACGAAGCGCAGGAAAACGACTATGACTTTCGCCAGACCGCGCGCGGAAAGGGACCCGTAGTTGCTCAGAGGCAATAACTCCAGCGAGAGCGTAAGCGTCTCCGAGCTCGTGCGCAGCGTCCGCGACACGCTCGAGCGGCGCTTTCCGCTGCTCTGGGTGCGCGGCGAGCTGTCGAACCTGTCGCAGGCGGCCTCCGGGCATTTCTACTTCACGCTGAAGGACGGCGCCGCGCAGGTCGACTGCGTGATGTTCCGCAGCCGCGCGGCCGCGCTCGGCTGGGAGCTGCGCGAGGGCGCGCAGGTGGAGGCGCGCGCGCTGGTGACGATGTACGAGGCGCGGGGGCGCTTCCAGCTCAACGTCGAGGCGATGCGCCTCGGCGGGCTGGGACCGCTCTACGAGCGCTTCCTGCGCCTGAAGGAGAAGCTCGAGGGCGAGGGCCTGTTCGACCCCGCGGCGAAGCGCGCGCCGCCGCAATTCCCGCGCGCCATCGGCGTCGTGACATCGCTCCAGGCGGCGGCGCTGCGCGACGTCCTGACCACTCTCGCCCGGCGCAACCGGACCCTGCCGGTCATCGTCTATCCGGTTCCGGTGCAGGGCGAAGGCGCGGCGCGGCGCATCGCGATGATGCTCGCCACCGCGAATTCGCGCGCCGAATGCGACGTCCTGCTGCTGGTGCGCGGCGGCGGCTCGATCGAGGACCTGTGGCAGTTCAACGAGGAGGGCCTGGCGCGCGCCATTCGCGCCTCGCGCATCCCCGTGGTCGTGGGCGTCGGCCACGAGAGCGATTTCACCATCGCCGATTTCGCCGCGGACCGGCGCGCGCCGACGCCGACCGCGGCGGCCGAGATGGTGAGCCCGCTGCGCACGGAGCTCCTCGCGCGCGTGGCCGAGTGCGCGCGCTGCCTGTCGCGCGAGGGCCGGCGGCAGCTCGAATACGCGATGCAGGCGCTCGATGCGCTGGCGAAGCGGCTGCTGCACCCGGCGGCGCGCCTCAAGGCAAGCGAGCAGCACCTGCTGCACCTCGCCTCGCGCCTCGCCTTTGCGCTCACCCACAACGTCCAGTTCTTCCAGTCGCGGATCGGCCGGCTGCAGGTCGCCCTCACGGGGCTGGATCCAAGCCGGGTGCTGGCCCGCGGCTACAGCATCACCCTCGACGCGCAGGGAAAGGTGGTCACCTCGTCGGCGCAGGTGCGCGAGGGCGAGCGCATCACGACGCGCTTGTCGCAAGGTTCGCTTGATAGTGAAGTTCGACTTAAAGAGTGAGCCGGTGAATAGGCCGCTATCTCTATAATCTTCGCGTGGCCCACCGCCTCTCCAAGATCACCACGCGCACCGGCGACTCGGGCGAGACCGGCCTCGGCGACGGCTCGCGCCTGCCGAAGGACAGCGCGCGCGTCCAGGCCCTCGGCGACGTCGACGAGCTGAATTCGGCGCTCGGCGTGCTGCTCGCCGAGGAAGTCCCAGAGGACATCCGCGAAGCGCTCGGGCGCGTACAACAGGATCTGTTCGACCTCGGCGGCGAGCTGAGCATCCCGGGACACGCCATGCTGAACGCACAACGGATCGCAGAGCTGGAAAAGCTGCAGGAAGCCTGGAACGCCGAGCTCGCGCCGCTCAAGGAATTCATCCTTCCGGGCGGCAGCCGCGCCGCCGCGGCCGCGCACGTCGCCCGCACCGTCTGCCGGCGCGCCGAGCGCAGCGTGGTCGCGCTCGGCCGCGCCGAGGCCGTCACCGCCCAGGCGCGGCAGTACCTGAACCGGCTCTCGGACCTGCTGTTCGTCGCCGGGCGCACGCTCAACCGGCGGGCCGGGCGCACCGACGTGCAGTGGCGCCACCAGCGCAAGAAACCGTGACCGCCGGCGATCCCCTGCCGGGGCTGCTCGCCGCCTGCGCAAGGCGCGACCGGGCCGCCTTCGGCCGTCTCTACGAGGCCACGTCGGCGAAACTGTTTGGCGTCGCGGTGCGTATATTGAGGCGTGAGGACTGGGCCGAAGAAGTGCTGCAGGAGTGCTACGTGAGCATCTGGACGCACGCGCCGGACTATCGCCCCGCGCTCGCCGCGCCGATGACCTGGATGACGAGCATCGTGCGCAACCGCTGCCTCGACCGGCTGCGCCGGCCCCGCCCCGAGGTGAGCGACGAGGACGGCGCGCTGGTGGAAAGCGCGGAGAGCCCCAATCCGGGCCCCCTGGCCGAGCTCGAGCGCGCGAAGGACGCGCAATCGCTGGCGCGCTGCCTGAAGGGGCTCGAAGGCAAGCAGCGCCAGGCGATCGCCCTCGCCTTCTACGACGGCCTGTCGCACGCCGAGCTCGCCAGCCACCTGCGCCAGCCGCTCGGCACCGTGAAGACCTGGGTGCGCCGCGGCCTAGTGAAGCTAAGAGCCTGCTTGGAAGCATCGGCTGAAAGATTGTCTTGAACTACAGAAATAACGCGCCGCTGCAGGAACGTCTTGCCGCCGAATACGCGCTCGGGACCTTGCGCGGCCAGGCTCGCATGCGCTTCCGGCGCTGGGTCCGCGAGGACGCCGCGCTCGCGCGCGCCGTCGCGGAATGGGAAGCGCGCCTCGCGCCGCTCGCCCAGACCGTGGCGCCGGTGCGTCCGCCGGCGCGCGTGTGGCGCGAGATCGAGGCGCGGCTCGGGCCTGCAAAATTTTTAAATAATTTTTTTGAAAACAAAAAGCGCCTTTGGCGCGGGCTGGCCCTGGTCGCAAGCGGCGCGGCCGCGGCGCTCGTCTTCATGACGGTGGTCGTGCCGCTGTTGCCTTTTTCCGCCGCCGGCGCGAGCTACGTCGCGCTGCTGAGCGATCCGCAGACGCAGAAACCGGTGCTGATCGTGTCCGCGCGCCGCAACGAGACCCTCCTGCGCGTCAGGACGCTCGACCCGGCGATCCAGGTGAGCGACGCGAGCCTCGAGCTCTGGGCGCTGCCCAAGGGCGGCAAGCCGAAGTCCCTGGGCCTGATTTCGGACGGCGACCGGCCGGGCCGCAACCGCGCGGTGCTCAGGCTCGCGGCGGTGGCGGACAAGACGCTCTCCGACGTGCCAATGCTGGCGGTGAGCCTGGAGCCCCGCGGCGGCTCGCCCACCGGCTCGCCGACGGGCCCGGTGCTCTACTCCGGCCCCTGCGTCAAAGACTGGTAACAGGAGACCCACATGCCGGACATAAAAATCAGCAACCCCGGCAGCCTCGGCAAGCCGCTCGGCCAGTACTCCCACATCACGCGCGTAAAGGCGGGGGAGCTCATGTTCGTCGCCGGCATGCTCGCGCCGGGCGAGGATTTCGACGCGCAGTGCGCGGGCGTGTTCGGCCAGATCGAGAAGGCGCTCGCGTCCGCCGGCGCCGGCTGGGGCAACGTCGTGCAGTTCACCACCTACCTCGTGCACTCGCAGGACATCCCGAAATTCATGCAGTACCGCCTGCGCGAATTCCCGAGGATGTTCGCGAACGGCGTCTACCCGCCCAACACGCTGCTCGTCGTCGACCGGCTGGTGCAGGAGCAGTTCCTGGTCGAAGTGCAGACCATCGCCGCGCTCTAGCGCGCCGCAACCCGCGCCCGGTTTTCCGGGCCGGGATGTGAGGTATTCCTCGTTGTCGCGGCAATCCGTACCCGACGCGTACCCCCCCGCGGGCTAAGGTTGCGCCCGGACGCTATAGATCAGTTTTTCTAGGGGAAGACCATGAATCGTTTTGCTGTAACAGCAATCGGGATGCTCATGACGATTTGCGCAGCCACGGTGCGCGCGGATGTCGTCACCGACTGGAACCAAATCGCGATTGACGCGATGAAGGCCGCGAACATCAACGTAAACCCCTGGTCGCGCAGCATGGCGATGATGCATGTCGCGATGTCCGATGCGATCAACACCGTTCAAGGTCGATATACCACGTACACGGCGAAAATTCCTGCCGCGCCGAACGCCTCGGCGGAGGCCGCAGCCGTGTCCGCTGCGCGACATATCCTGATCCAGCTCGTGCCGGGCCAGAGAGCCAAGATCGATGAAGCCTACGCCGATTCCCTCGGTCGCCTGCCCAACGGGGCCGCGAAGAACGACGGCGTCGCGCTCGGCGAACAGGTGGCCGCCCTCGTCCAGGCCGATCGCTCGACCGATGCCACCAACGTGCCGGATACCTACCGCCCCATCGCGACGCCCGGGGTCTGGATTCCGACGCAGCCGCCGTCGTTCGCAGAATACGCGCAAGCCAATCCGTGGGGCATGAAGAGCGCCGACCAGTTCCGTCCCGGCCCGCCCCCGCCCTTGGCGAGCGCGCTCTACGCGCGCGACTACAACGAAACCAGGGATCTCGGCGGCGCCAAAAGCGTGAAGCGTACGGCCCAACAGACCGAGGCGGTGCGTTTCTGGGGGCCGGGTAATTTTCTTCCCAGCTGGAATCAGGTCGCGCGCCAACTCTCCGCCGCGAAGGGGCTCGGACTGGCCGAGAACGCACGGCTGTTCGCCCTGCTCAACATGGGGATCGCCAATAACTATATCTGCGACTGGGATGCGAAGTTTCACTACAACCGCTGGCGGCCGGTCACGGCGATCCGCAACGGGGATCAGGACGGCAACGCGGCGACCGAGCGGGACGCCGGCTGGACGCCGCTGAATGCGACGCCGATGCATCCCGAATATCCGTCGTCGGCGGCCATCGTGGCCGGCGTCTCATCTACCGTCCTCGAATCGGTGTTCGGCGCCGGACCTGGGCCGACACTCACGGTAACCGACAGCGCGGATTCCCGGCTGCAACGTCAGTTCAACAGCATTGCGCAGATGGCCGAAGAGCAGAGGATGGTACGCATCTGGGGCGGCATCCACTTCCGCAATTCGCTGGAAGTCAGCGAACAGATGGGCCGCAAGCTCGCCACGCACTTGCTCAGCAACTACATGACGCCGCTTCACTAACGCGCTCGCCCGTGAAAGTCCTGCTGCCCCGTGCTGCCGCCGTGCTCATGGCCCTCGGTTTCGCTTGCGCGAGCAGCGCGCAATCCGTGCCGCGCCCCGAGGACACGCGACGCGTGGAGCAACTGGTTGCCGCGCTGGCACAGGAAGGCGCAACGCTGTGTCCGCTGTCGGACCCGGGCGATCAGGACGCCCTGGACCGGTGCCGCTCGGCGCTGTTCAAAAACTCGCTGCTCAAGCGCAGTCTCGCCCGCATCGTGCTGTGGGGCAGGCCCAGCCCGGATCCGGAAGCGCGATTGAAAGACACGACGTTGACCCAGTTCGGCGCGGAGGTTCTGTCCGGACTGTACCTGCCGCTGTTCATGTTCAACGGCCGCTACCGGGTCGAATACGACGCGACCGAGACGCGCTATCGGGCGCGGCTGGAAAGCGTGTTTCGCAACAACTTGATGCCCGGCCAGTACCCGTATCCGTTCTGGCACGACGCGAAGAAGTGGAGCGATTACCAGCGCGCCAACGGCATCACGCTCTGGATCGATCCATACGCGTCGAAGATCGTCGTCGCGCAGTTCTCGCGCCAGGAGGGCGCCGATCCGCGCCTCAACACCGCGCCGCGCATAACTCCCGCGTTCGACGGCAAATGGATGTGGATCGACGACAAAGGCGAGCCGCAGCCCAAGCCCGCGCTGTTCCAGGGATTGTTCCGCGCCGACAACCCGTATCTGGAAAAGCTGCAGACCACTTACAAGGATTTGGCGCTCGCGATGCGCAACGCCACCTGCAACGATTGCCACGTACCGGAGAACCCGGAAAAGATGAAGCGCCTGGTCCTGCTGCAAACGCCGGCGCACGCGGCCGCCGAGATCAAGCGCGTGATGGCCGCGGTGCGCGACAACCGGATGCCGCGCGATGAAATCGGTATCGAGAAAGAGCTGGACGCCGAAACCAAGGCGCTGCTGCTCAAGTTCGGCGCGGCTTTCGAGTCGACCGTGAATGCGGCCTATGCGTGGGAAACCAATTAGTCGCGGGCAGTAGGAACTTCGCGCGGTGCGGCGTTACGCGTCCTCGGCGGCGAAGGCCTCGTCGCGCTTTTTCCGGATCGAGGGCATCGCGACGATCGTCAGCAGGATCGCGGAGGCGACCAGGAAGCCGAGGCTGATCGGCTTGGACGGGCTGACGAACACGAACGGATCGCCGCGCGAGAGCAGCATGGCGCGGCGCAGGTTCTCCTCCATCAAGGGGCCGAGGATGAAGCCGAGGATCATCGGCGCGGGCTCGCATTCGAGCTTCACGCAGACGTAGCCGAGGATGCCGAACACCGCCATGATCAGCACGTCGAACGCGTTGTTCGACAGGCTGTACACGCCGATCGCCATGAACACCAGGATCGACGGATACAGGTAGCGGTAGGGCACGGTGAGCAGCTTGATCCACATGCCGATCAGCGGCAGGTTGAGCACCACCAGCATCAGGTTGCCGACCCACATCGAGGCGATGAGGCCCCAGAAGAGCTGCGGCTTCTCGTTCATCACCTGCGGCCCGGGCGCGATGCCCTGGATCATCAGCGCGCCGATCATCAGCGCCATCACCGCGTTGCCCGGGATGCCGAGGGTGAGCATCGGGATGAAGGAGGTCTGGGCGCCGGCGTTGTTGGCCGATTCCGGGCCGGCGACGCCTTCGATCGCGCCTTTGCCGAACTCGTGCGGATACTTGGAGACTTTCTTCTCGAGCGTATAGGCGCCGAAGGAAGCGAGCAGCGCTCCGCCGCCGGGCAGGATGCCGAGCATCGAGCCCAGGATCGTGCCGCGCATGATCGGCGCCCAGGAGCGCTTCCAGTCTTCCTTGGTCGGAAACAGAGACTTCAGGGTGGCAGTGAAGATCTGGCGCTTTTCCTTCATCTCGAGGTTGGCGATGATCTCGGCCGTGCCGAACATCCCCATGGCGACCACCACGAAGCCGATGCCGTCGGAGAGCTCCGGAATGTCGAAGGTGAAGCGCAGCACGCCCGAGTTGACGTCGGTACCCGCGATGCCGAGCAGCAGGCCGAAGATCACCATGGCGATCGCCTTGATGAGCGAGCCGTGCGCGAGCACGGTGGCCGCCACCAGGCCGAGCACCATCAGCGAGAAGTATTCGGCCGGGCCGAACTTGAGCGCCAGCTCGGCAAGAGGCGGCGCGGCAAAGGCGATGAGCAGCGTCGCCGCGCAGCCGGCAAAGAACGAGCCGATCGCCGCGATGGCGAGCGCCGGCCCCGCGCGGCCCTGCCGCGCCATCTGGTAGCCGTCGAGACAGGTGACCACCGATGAGGATTCGCCAGGAATATTTACGAGTATCGCGGTGGTCGAACCGCCGTATTGCGCGCCGTAATAGATGCCCGAGAGCATGATCAGCGCCGAGATCGGGTTCAGGTTGAAGGTGATCGGCAGCAGCATGGCGATCGTCGCCACCGGTCCGATGCCTGGAAGCACGCCGATCAGCGTGCCGAGCAGGCAGCCGATCAGGCAGTAGAACAGGTTGATCGGCGTTATCGCGACGCCGAAGCCGAGGATCAGGTTGTTGAGGATTTCCATGGCCGCTCTATCGGATCGGGCAGTTTTCGATGAAATCGGGGCACAGCGGGAAAGGCAGCGTCAGGCCTTTCACGAACACCAGCACCGAGAACACCACCAGGATGACGAAGAGAATGCTGACTTCCTTCCACTTGAATTCATGGCCGCCGAACGCGCTGATGAACACCAGCGCCGCGGTGGCGCCGATCAGGCCGAGCGGTTTCATCAGGTAGCCATACGCGACGCAGGCGGCGCTGATCAGGATCAGCGGCCGGAAGAAGAACGCCGGCACCGGCGGACCTACGACGACCATCGATTCGATCAGCACGGCGACGCCGAGCACCACGAGCAGGCCGCCGAGCATGGTCGGAAAGTAGCCCGGCCCCATGCGCACGGCGGTTCCCATCTGATAGTGCGTGAGCGACCAGGCGACGGTGAACAGGCCGAAGCCGATGAACATGACGCCGGCCCAGAAGTCCTTCGGACTCTTGATTTTCATTCTCTCCTCCAGCCTCTGCAGAAGCGGCCCAGGGCTATGCCGGGCCACGCGAGTTTTGTGCGGCAAAGTGTAGCATGCACTTCGTTCTCAGCCACTTGCATGCCATGTCAGCCTTTCTGCTGCGCTGCTTCATCCTGGTGCCGGCGCTGCTCGCCGGGGCGTGCGGGCCGGCGGCGCCGAAACTTCCGCGCCTCGCGACCGACGCGGTGGTGCTCGCCTTCGGCGACAGCCTGACCTACGGCACCGGCGCCGCCGAGCAGGAGAGCTACCCGGCGCAGCTCGAGCAGCTCATCGGCCGGCGCGTGGTGCGCGCCGGGATTCCGGGCGAGGTCAGCTCGCAGGCGCTGGCGCGCCTGCCGGCGGCGCTCGACGAGCATGCCCCGCGCCTCTTGCTGCTGTGCATCGGCGGCAATGATTTCCTGCAGCAGCTCGGCATCGCGCAGGCGGAAAGCAACGTGCGCGCGATGGTGAAGCTCGCGAGAAGCCGCGGCGTCGACGTGATGCTGATCGGCACGCCGCAGCCGGGCTTCAGCGTCACCCCGCCCGGGTTCTACGCCGCCATCGCGAAGGAGTTCCGCCTGCCCTATGAGGAAGGCGTGATCGGCGAGGTCCTGAGGGATTCGAGCCTGAAGTCCGACCCGGTCCATCCCAACGCCAAAGGCTATCGCGTGATCGCCGAGCACCTCGCCGCCGGCCTCAGGAAGAGCGGCGCGATCTGAGGCGAAGGCTCGCGTACCGCTCGAGATCCGCGGGCCGGTCGAGGTCCCACACGGTGCGCAGCGCGCGCCAGCGGTAGCCGGTCCGGGCGAGTTTTTTCGCGGTTTGCGCATAGACATCGGGACCGCCCCACACGATTCCGGAAAACAGCTCCGCCGAGACTTTTCGCAAGCCGATCAGGGCGTAGCCGCCGTCCTCCGCGGGCGCGAGCACCGCGTCGCAGCCGCCGCACAGCAGGCGCGCGGCGCGGCGCAGGTCCGCGGCGGTGAGCTCGGGACAGTCGGTGCCGACGAGAATCACCGGCCGATGGCGCCGCAGCGCGCGCGCGAGCGCGTTGTGCATGCGCTCGCCCAAGTCCCGGCCCTGCTGTTTTTTTATCTCTACATGAAGGCTTTTCCCGTAAAACGCGAAAAGCCCGTGCGTCCGCGACGGCGTCGCGTGCAGCTCCACCGCCGCAAATCCCGTCGCGCGCGCCGTCCGCAGAGTGCGCGCCGTCAGCCGCGCCTGCAGTCGCGCCGCGCCCGCCTCGCCCAGCCTCGGAATCAGCCGGGTCTTCGCGCGCCCCGGCAGCGGGGCTTTCGCGAAGACAAGGATCGCCGCGTCAGAGACGGTACCCATCCGGACCGCGGCCTTCGCCGCGATAAAGCACGGCGAGGTCTTCGGGACGGGCGCCGAAAAAATACAGCAGCCGCAACCGCCACATCAGGAAGATGGTGCGCAGCACGCCGCGGCGCTCCCAGCGCCGCCCGGAGGTGGCGGCCCGGGCGCGCAGGCAGGCGGGCGGTCCGCGCCGCTTCATCGCCCTGCTGAAGGCGATGTCCTCCATGAGGGCGATCTCCGGAAACCCCGCGAAGGCGTCGCGGCGCGCGAAGATCGCCTGGTCGCCGGTCGCGATGCCGGTCAGCCGCGAGCGCAGGTTCATGGCACACGCCACGACCTTGAGCGAGGCGCGCCGGCTTTCGATCTCGACGTCGAACCTTCCCCACACGCAGGTTTTGAGGGATTGGAAGATCAGCTCATCCGCGTCCGGCGGCAACCGCGTGTCGGCGTGCAAGAAAACCAGCGCGTCGCCGGTAGCGCCGCGCGCGCCGGCATTCATCTGCGACGCGCGGCCGCGCGGCGCGATGACGACCCGGTCGCAAAGCGGTTTCGCGAGGGCCGGCGTGCCGTCGTCGCTGCCGCCGTCCGCGACGATGACCTCGTGGCCGCGGCTGCGCAGCGGCGCGAGCGCCCGCAGGCAGGCGCCGATCTCGCCCGCCTCGTTGAGCGCCGGGATGACGACCGAAAGCTTCATGACACGGGCATGCTTCTACTTCCTGGCGTCGTTGAGCGTCCAATCGTATTCGAGAAAACCGAGCGCAGCCTTGCCCTCCGTGATCGCGTTCTGCGCCGCGGGATCTTCGGCCAGCGCCTTTGCATACCGGGCGAAGTACTGCGCGCGCGGCTCGAAGTCCTCCTTGTACCAGTCGAAGATCTTCGAGACCTGCAGCGTGCCTGCCCCGGCACCTGCCTCGGGACCACCGGGGGCGAAGCGATTGCGCGAGCGATCGGAGAGAAAGCGCACCGCCTGCTCCTCGAGCTGGCGCTCGAGCCGATAGCCCGCGTAGGCTTCCTCGCGCAGCATCGGGCAGCTCACCGAGGCGCAATTCAGCGCGAAATGCACGCGCGGCTCGCGGTAGTTCTTCCGCAGCAGGCCGTGCTCGATGTCGTCGAGCGAGGATTTTTTTTCGAGCAGGGTGAAGAAGCGGTCCTTGAAGGGATTGCCGAAGAGCTTGCCGAAATCCCAGATCGACTTGATGTCCGGATAGCGGCTCAGCACCTTCTCGACGGTGAAGGCGTTGTAGGCATTGATCAGGAACGCCTGCTGCTGCTCGCGCGTCCAGCGGTCGAATTGCGCTTCCTTCACCGCGGAAATTTTTTCCAGATACCCCTTGAGCGCGGCGTGATCCCGCGCCATCCCGGCATAGCGCAGCTGCGACGCCCGGCCGCCTTCGAGCACCGCCACGTGCTTTTTCAGCAGGCCGTCCCAGATCTCGTGCTCGTGATCGAAGGCCTGCGAGAGCGCGCTCCCCGAGCTGAGGGCCAGGCACAAAAACAGCAGCTGGAGCAGCCGCGCGCTCAGCCTCGCATCCATGCATGGAACCTTTCGACGTAGCGCAGCACGCCCTGCGGCGCGTGCGCCTTCTTCCAGACCCCGGCGGCGTACTTGTTCGCCTCGGCGAGGGTCGGGTAGATGTGGATGGTGCCGAGGATCTTGTTGAGGCCGATGCCGTGCTTCATCGCCGCGATGAACTCCACGATCAGCTCGCCGGCGTGCTCGCCGACGATGGTCGCGCCCAGGATGCGGTCCTTGCCCGGCACGGTCAGCACTTTCACCATGCCGTGCGCCTCCTCGTCGGCGATGGCGCGGTCCAGATCGTCGAGGCCGTAGGTGGTGAGCTCGTAGGCGATGCCGCGCTCCTTCGCCTCCGTCTCGTTCAGGCCGACGCGCGCCACTTCCGGATCGGTGAACGTGGCCCACGGGATGACCGAATAGTCGGCGCGGAATTTCTTCAGCCCGCCGAAGAGCGCGTTCACCGCCGCGTACCAGGCCTGGTGCGACGCCGTGTGCGTGAACTGGTAGGGCCCGGCGACGTCGCCGCAGGCATAGATGTTCGGATACACGGTCTGCAGGTACGCGTCGGTCTCGACGGTGCGCGCCTTCGTCACCGGGATGCCCAGCTCTTCCAGCCCGTAGCCCGCCGTGTTCGGCACGCGCCCCACCGCGCAGAGCAGATCGTCGAACTCGATGCGACGCTCGCTGCCGCCGCTTTCACAGACCAGGAATTTCTTTTCGCCGTCCACCACGATCTGCGTCGCCTTGTGCCCGGTCAGGACGTCGATGCCCTCCTCGCGGAATCTCTGCGCCACCATCGCGGAAACCTCGGGATCCTCGCGGATCAGGATGCGCGGCAGCATCTCGACCTGGCTCAGCTTCGAGCCGAAGCGCGCGAATACCTGCGCGAGCTCGCAGCCGATCGGGCCGCCGCCCAGCACCACCAGCCGCCGCGGCAGCACGCGGATATCCCACACCGTGTCCGAGGTCAGCGCCTCGATCTTCTCGATCCCGGGAATCGGCGGCACGAACGGCCTCGCCCCCGCCGCGATGATGATTGCGCGGGTGCTAAGAGTCTTCGTTTCTTCTTTCGTCCTTATCTCTACGGTCCAGGGCGACGTAATCCTCGCCTCTCCTTTAATGCATTCCACCCCCAGACCCGCGTAGCGCTCGGCAGAGTCGTGTGGCTCTATGGTTTTAATGACGCGCTGGACCCGCTCCATGACATCCGCGAAGTCAAACTCTGCTGTCGCCCTTCTTATCCCGTATTTGGATGAGTTTTTTATTTGAGAAAGCACCCGCGCCGACTTGATGAGCGCCTTCGAAGGCACGCAGCCGGTGTTCAGGCAGTCGCCGCCCATGCGATGCTTCTCGACCAGCGTCACTTTCGCCTTTACCGCGGCGGCGATGTACGCCGATACGAGCCCCGCGGAGCCGGCGCCGATCACCACCAGGTTGCGGTCGAACTTCGCCGGCCGCTTCCAGCGCGCGTACACCCGCTTCGCTTTCGCGACATCGAGGATTTTCTTGGCGATGAGCGGAAAGAGCCCGAGCAGCGTGAAGGCGAGGACGAGGCCGGGCGACAGCCTGAATTCGCCGAGCTTGGTGCCGGCGTAGACGTAGGCGACGGTGCCCGCGAGCATGCCGAGCTGGCTCACCCAGTAGAACGTCCGGGCGCGCAGCCGCGTGAGCCCCATGAGAAGGTTGACGACGAAGAACGGGAACGCCGGCACCAGGCGCAGCGCGAAGAGATAGAAGGCGCCCTCCTTCGCCACGCCCTCGTTGATCGGGCGCAGCCGGGCGCCGAAGCGGCCCTGCACCCAGTCGCGCAGCAGGAAGCGGCTGGCGAGGAAGGCGAGCGTCGCGCCGATCGACGAGGCGAACGACACGATGAGCGTGCCCCACAGCAGGCCGAAGATCGCGCCGCCGGCGAGCGTCAGGATGGTCGCGCCCGGAAACGAGAGCGCGGCCGCGGCGACATAGACCGCGAAATAGAGCGCTGCGGTCTGCAGCGGATGCGCGGCGTAGAACGCGTCGATCGCCGCGCGTTGCTCGCGCAGATATTCGAGGCGCAGATAGTGCGCGGCGTCGAAATAGAAAAACGCCGCGACCAGCACGACGATCGCGGCGAGTACGGCGACGCGGGACCGGCTCACGCGGCGAGCCGGGACGATTCCGTCTTCGCGAGGCGCAGCGCCTGCCCGAGCGCGTAGCGCGGGCCGTCGACGATGCGCTGGTAGTACGAGCGGTGCGCGTCGGAGCCGGCGGGCCACTGCGCGAGGAAGGTGCGCTCCCACGCCTTCGCGTCGTAGTCCAGCCGCACGGCTTCTACGAACAGACCACTTGCCTTTTCAGCATAAACAGACTTTTCTGAAGGCCGAACTGAAATCCTCGTGGCGATTCCGAACTGCGTGCCGCGGAAATTCGGCATGCCGGCGGCGCCGTTGTTCACGATCGCACGCTCACCCGGAAAGGATTGCAGCACCGGCAGGCAAGTATGGCTTGACGCGAATACCCGCACGCCGGCCTCTTCGAAATTGCGCAGCGCGCCGGCCTGTCCTTCGGCGCTCGAAAGCGATTCCTGCGAGAAGCCCCAGCCGGCGAGGGAATCGCCATCGCCGTGGACCACCGCGACGCGCTCGCCGCCGACCGCGGCGACGAGGTGCATCGGCAGCGCCGCGAGCCGCGCCCTTGCCTGCGGGAATCGCATCGCCGTCTCGCGCAACTTCTCGAGGATGCTGTTGGACCGGGATACGGTGTCGTCGTCCACCCACTCGGGATAGCCGCAGCCGCAGCCCGCCGCGCTCACCTCGGCCGCGAGCTCGGTCTCGACGTTGCCGCGCGTAGCGCAATACCGCGCCACGACATCATCGATCCTGGAAAACTGATTTTCGTGGACGTCGAACCAGTGGAAGTCGCCGTTGAAGACGAGCGCCTTGCTGCCGGGCTCGCGCTCGTAGAGCTCGAGCAGCCGCTCGAGCGCGAAGGGATTGCCGTACAGGCCGCCGGCGATCCATAAGGTATCCGCTGCCAGCGCCGGCTTCGCCTGCCTCTGAAAAATCCCGGCGCCGTAGCGATACGCCACCGGGCAGGCCCTGCCGGGCCCTGCGCTATCCATTCAGGGCGCCGCCGCAGGAGGAGCCCTGCCCGGCGGTGCAGCCGTAGCAATGGTCGCGCACCGCGACGGGGTTGCCGGCGACGTCGCGGCCGATCAGATCGGCGAGTCGCGGCCTCGGCTTGTTTTTCAACGTCAAAGGCAGATCCAGCATCTGGTTGAAGTCGCAGTCGTAGACGTAGCCCTGCCAGTCCACCGAGATGAGGCTGCGGCACATGACCGACTCGAGGTTCGCGTCGCTATGCGAGCGATGCAGCAGCGCCATGTAGTCGTTGAACTGCCCCTTCGAGATCAGCGTCGAGCCGAAGCGCTGGATCGGCATGTTGGCGAGGGTGAACAGGCGGTTGAACCGCACCCCGTGGGTCTCGCCGAGAATCCGCTTGTAGTCCGCCTCGAGCTTCTCCTGCGGCGGCGGCAGCGACGGGCCTTGCGGGTTGTAGACGAGGTTGAGGACGAGGCCGCTGCCCTCGGCGGCGTAGCCGAGCGCGTTCAGCCGCTTGAGGCCCTCGATGCTTCGTTCGTAGACCCCTTTGCCGCGCTGCCGGTCGACCAGCTCCGGCGTGTAGCACGGCAGCGAGGCCGTGATCTCGACTTTGTTTTCCGCCAGGAAGGAATCCAGGTCCTCCTGGCCGGGCTCGCCGAGGATGGTCAGGTTGCAGCGGTCGATGACGTGCGCGCCGAGCTCCCCCGCGCGCAGCACGAGGTCACGGAAACGGGGATGAAGCTCTGGCGCGCCGCCCGTGATATCCAGCTTCCTGACCGAAGAAACCGCAAGAAATGAAAAAACATCCGCCAGGACCTCTGCCGACATCATCTCGGTGCGCGTCGGGCCGGCGTTCACATGGCAGTGCAGGCAGCTCTGGTTGCACTTGTAGCCGAGGTTGACCTGCAGGGTCTCGGTGCGGCCGCGGCGCAGCGCCGGGAAGCCGTAGCTGCGCATGAGGGGAAGGGTGGCGTGCATACCCGCTTAGTCTGCCAGAAGCGCGCCGGCTTACGTTTCAGGCGTAATTCCCTGCCTCTTTCCGTCCCGGCGCCTAGGAAACCGTCTCGGCGCCCTGCGGCTGCTCGTCCAGCAGCCCCAGCAGCCGCTCGCTGGTGGTGCGCAGGCGCTGCGACAGCACCAGCACCAGCTCCATCAGGATCTTGGCGCCGAGCATCGGCTGCTCGACGATGATGCGCGCGAGGTTCTCGCGGTCGAGCACCGCGAGCATCGACGGCTCGACGGCGACGCAGGTGGCGAAGCGCGCCTCGCCGTCGATCATCGACATCTCGCCGAGGGTCTTGCCCGCGTCGGCGGCGGCGACGACCTGGGTCTTGCCTTCGCGATCGCGCTTGCGCACCTCGACCTTGCCCTCGAGGAGCATCAGCATGAAATCGCCGGGCTCGCCCTCGCGAATGAGCTCGGCTCCGACGGCGGCGCGGTAGACGTGCATGAAATGGGCGAGCAGCCGGATTTCCGCCGACGCGAAGTTCTCCAGCAGCGAGCAGCGCGGGATCAGCGCGTGGATCTGGCTAGCGAACCCGCTCGCGTCGCCGAGATATTCGAGATGCGCGAGACGCTGGGATAACGTAGGCGGGGCCTTGGGCATGGCTGCGCCATTATGCCGAATTCACGCTGCGCGGGGGAGCCGCCGGGGGATTCAGCGGGCGCGCTTGCGCCGCGCCTTTACTCCGCTTGCGAGCGTGTCGAGCAGCGCCACCGAAGTCTCCCACCCAAGGCAGGGATCGGTGACGCTCTGCCCGAACTTGAGCGGCTTGCCCGGCTCGAGGTCCTGGCGGCCTTCAACGAGGTTCGACTCCACCATCACCCCGACGATGCGCCGTTCGCCCGCGCCGATCTGGCCGGCGATGTCGCCCGCGACCTGCACCTGGCGCTGGTACTGCTTGGACGAGTTGGCGTGCGAGCAGTCGATCATCAGCCGCTCGGGCAGCTTCGCTTTCTTCAGCTCCTCGCAGGCGGCCTGGACCGAGGCGGCGTCGTAGTTGGGCGCCTTCCCGCCGCGCAGGATGATGTGGCAGTCGTCGTTGCCGCGGGTCTCGACGATGGCGACCTGCCCGCTCTTGTGCACCGAGAGGAAGTGATGGCTCTGGCGCGCCGCGAGCAGCGCGTCGACCGCGATCTTCACGTTGCCGTCGGTGCCGTTCTTGAAGCCGACCGGCGCCGACAGCCCCGAGGCGAGCTCGCGGTGCACCTGGCTCTCGGTGGTGCGCGCGCCGATCGCGCCCCAGGACACGAGATCGCCGATGTACTGCGGCGAGATCACGTCGAGGAACTCGCAGCCCGCGGGCACGCCCGCCTCGTTGATGCGCACCAGCAGGTCGCGCGCGATGCGCAGCCCCTCGTTGATGCGGAAGCTGCCGTTCATGTAGGGATCGTTGATCAGGCCTTTCCAGCCCACGGTGGTGCGCGGCTTCTCGAAGTACACCCGCATCAGGATTTCCAGCTCGCCCTCATGCTTTTTCTTTTCAAACACCAGCTTTTCCGCGTAAGCGACCGCCGCCGCCGGGTCGTGGATCGAGCAGGGCCCGATGACGACCAGCAGCCGGTCGGACTTGCCGTGCAGGATCTGGCGCAGGCGCTGCCGCGTGCCGGCGATCAGCGACTCGACCGGCGTGCCCTGGATCGGAAAGAAGCGGATCAGGTGCTCCGGCGGCGGCAGCGTGACGATGTTCTCGATGCGCTCGTCGTCGGTGAGCGAGGTCTTCTCGAGGCTGCTGTCTGTGCGCGTGATCATGGTGTTCTTTCGGTGAGGCCAAAAAAAAAACCGCCAGGCTTTTCGGCGCTGGCGGTTTTTCTTGGATTCGGGTTGAGCTTAGCCGGTCCCGTCCGCCAGCAGGCAGGGAAAGTAGAAGAAAAACCAGAAGAACCGGCGGGGCACGCCGTTCCGTGGCGGGGCACGCCGTTCCGTGGCGGGGCGCGCCCTTCCGTGGCGGGGCGGCGTTTTCCGTTGCGGCCACGTTTCCAATGTAACGCCGGCGGCCGGGTTGGAAATCCGGCCGGCAAGCGGCGAGCCTACCGTGCAAGCGTCACGCCACCTCCAACCCGTACGAGGAATGCGCCATGAACAGGAAACGCTTTGTGCCTATCACCGTTGCGCTGCTGCTGGCCTGTTTCGCCGGCCTCGCGCAGTCCGCGGACCTTTCCAAAACGGTCATCCTCGTGGCGAAGCCGGAGCTGCGCGCCGACCCGGTCTTCGGCTCCACCATCCTGGTCGCCACCGCGATCGGCGGCGAGCAGCACGCCGGCTTCATCGTCAACCGCCCCACCTCGGTCACCCTGGCGAGCGCCTTCCCGGACGACGGGCCGGCGCAGAAAGTCGCCGAGCCGGTCTACCTGGGTGGTCCGGTAGGCGCCGACGCCATCTTCGCTTTGACGCGGGGCAGCGAAAGCCCCGGCAAAGGCTCGATCCAGCTCATGCCGGGCCTCTTCGCCGCACTCGACGGCAAGGCCGTGGACCGCGTCATCGCCTCGGATCCGCAGCACACCCGCTTCCTCGCGGGCCTGGTGGTCTGGAAGCCGGGCGAGCTCGACGAAGAAATCCAGCAGGGCCTCTGGTACGTGCTCGAGCCGGATCCGTCGCTCGTCCTGCCCGCCAGCACCGAGGGCCTCTGGGAAGAGCTGGCGCGCCGCTCGAAGATCGCCGCCGAGGCAATTTAGCCTTGGGTGCGGCGCCGCGCAGCGTTCCGCATTTCAAACGCAATGACGGCCGCGCATCCCGATATCCGGCTGAAGCGGGCGCGCGGCAGCCTGCAGGACATGAAAAACCTCATTGCCCAGCCCATGAAAAACCTCATCGCCGCGTTCCTGCTGGTCTCGGCCTCCTCGTTCGCCCTGGCCGAGGAGCTCGCGCCCGACATGCTGATCCGGCGCCTCTCCGAAGAGATCCTCGAAGCCATGCGGGCGGACCCGGACCTGCGCGCGGGCGATCCCGCGAAGGTCGTGCCTTTCGTGCAGACGAAGGTCCTGCCGCACTTCGACTTCGAGCGCGCCACGCGGATCGCCATGGGCCCCGCCTGGCGCGGCGCCACGCCCGCGCAGCGCGAAGAGCTGACGCGCGAGTTCAGCGCTCTTCTCGTGCGCACTTACACCTCGGCGGTCGCCGACTACCGCGACAGCGAGGTCACGGTAAGCCCGCTGCGCGCGAGGGCCTCGGAAACGGACGTGACCGTGCGTTCGCAGGTGAAGCGTCCGGGCGCGCAGCCCATCGCCATCGAGTACGCGATGCAAAAGACCGCCGGCAGCTGGAAGGTATACGACCTGCGGATCGAAGGAATCAGCCTGATGAGCACCTACCGCACGGCG
>Ga0209131_1000390_pt1 | contig 31875 bp, 28 predicted proteins | sample GraSoi_2013_40cm_FD_185826 | JGI IMG/M metagenome (GOLD analysis project Ga0209131, IMG submission 185826) | Grasslands soil microbial communities from the Angelo Coastal Reserve, California, USA - Sample 9_17_2013_40cm (SPAdes) (version 2) | ecosystem: Environmental > Terrestrial > Soil >...
CCCCGCCGGTAAAGAAACGGAAAACAACAGCACCGAGAAGTAGTACTATCACGATTCCGCCTAGACCCCAGAGCCATGGGCGATCACAGAAGACACAGATTCCATATGGTGGGAGTGTAGGTGAAATAACTGGGCCGCCACCTGGGTTTGGATAGGGATAAGGACCAGGGTAAGGATAAGGTTGCGGTGCAGGTACAGTTTTGGTTGGAGTGGGGGTATAGGATGGATAAGGTGTCTTTGTAGGCTTTCTTCTACCTCCGCCGCCTCCACCCCCGTTGTTTGGCGGTGGGCATGGGATTGTAGCACCTTGGGCATCGTAACACTTAGTCTGGGCTTTCACTGATGAAACAGACATTCCAACTGCTGTAGTTGTGATGACGAAGCCTAGAAATAATAAGATAAAGACTCTTGTTCTTCTCATTGAGCATTCTCCATTTCTACATAATGAGACAAACTTTTCTTGGGCATTTATGACTACACTATATAGCAAGTCAGAAATAATACAAGTAGCCCATCGCTCCTACTGCAAATTAATTTGATTTGTACTCAGCGTCAGGGTATAGTTGAAGCCTTATGGATGACCTCGATCTTTCCTTTCATCCGCTCACGCAGAAACTTTGGCACGATTTCGAGCTGCTTTTCGGGGCAAACGGTGCCTGTGGGGGCTGCTGGTGTATGTATTGGAAACTACGTGGAAAGGAATTCGACGAGAATACCGGCGACCCAGCACGGCAAATACAAAAGTCAATTGTGGATGACGGCACTTCTCCCGGATTGGTCGCGTATTCCGAGGGATATCCAGTCGGCTGGATCGCAGTCGAGCCGCGCAAAGAATATCCCAAGCTGGCACATTCGCGCACGCTCGCACCGGTGGACGATCAGGAGGTTTGGTCGATCACTTGTTTTTTTATCGAGAAAAAGCATCGCCGAAAAAATATCGCCGTTGCACTGCTTGATGCTGCGATCAAATATGTGGAGAAAAAAGGCGGGAAAATTTTAGAGGGGTATCCGGTGGACACAAAAAAGAATGAACCTGCCCCGTTTATTTTCACTGGTACTGCTTCCATCTTCAAGCGTGCTGGTTTCAAGGAAGTAGCGCGGAACGCGCCGACGCGTCCCATTTTTCGTTATTCGATCAAATAACCTTGGGTATTCCATTTAAACCTCCCTCAAAATCGCTTACCTCACGCGATGTACAATTTATTGCGCTGGCCATATTTGTATTTTTCGTTATTTCAATAGCGCTTGTTTTTGCAAACCTTACATTGACGGGCGGCGGGGGTGAATTTTACGTCCATTGGGTTGGAAGCCGAGCATTCGCATTCGATAAGATCGAACCTTATAGCGGAGAAGTTGCCTCGCGCACGCAAAAATTGGTTTATGGAGGATCGGCAAAGGATGGACAGGAACCCTATATACTCGTCACTCCTTTTCATATTCTCCTGCTTTATTTTCCTTTTTCGCTTCTCTCGGATCCGGTACTTGCTCGCGCAATATTTACCTGGATTCTCGAACTGGCGTTGTTCGCGCTTGTCTTTCTCAGCCTGCGCCTCACGGTTTGGGAGTCCCCTCGTCTGTTTTTTATTTTGTTCATTATCTTCGGCGTGTTCAACTTTTATTCATATCAGGCCATCTATGAGGCAAGCCCGGTATTGATTCTTGGGTTTATTTATGCAGGGATGCTGGCTTCCATCCGCGCCGAAACGGATGAACTTACCGGGGCGCTGATCGCGGTCTCCCTCTACTATTGGGAGGTTGGCGCACCGTTCTTGTTTTTAGTTGCTTTAAGGATGTATTACGAGAAACGGTCCCGTGTGCTGGCGGGTTTTTTTATGCTAACGTTTGTTCTTCTGGAGATTTCCTTTCTTTTGTATCCGGATTGGATCATTCCTTTTTTCCGTGCTGCGGCTAACAACTTGCGCGCCGATTTTGGATTCAGCATTTTTACCACTCTTAGGCATATCTGGCCCAACTTCGGAGAAAGCTTTGCCTGGGTATTTATTGCCATACTCGTTATTCTGCTTGGATATGAATGGAGCATAGCGCGCGGCTCAGACTTTCGTCGCTTTTATTGGGTAGCCTGCCTGACTCTCGTCGCCACGCCCCTGCTTGGATTCCGCACTCAGATGGAAAATTTGACTGTACTTATCGTTCCGCTCGCCTTGATCTTTGCAATTGTCCATGATCGCTGGCATAGAATCGGAGACGGTTTAACCATTTTGCTTATGCTTTTTGTATTCATAACTCCATGGACACTTAATTTTTTCGCTGTGGAACGATTTGGACGAAGCGCCCAGGAGATTCTCTTCCTGTTTCTCCCCATTTTTACTCTCCTGGGCTTATACTGGATTCGCTGGTGGGCGCTTCGTCCACCACGCACGTGGATCGATTTTGCGAATCGTTCTTAGCTTGCATTTATCTTATGAATTTGCGTATCTATTTGTTCCTCTTTATTCTTGCGTTAATTCCGCCGGTAATCATTGCGCAATTCCAGCCAGCGCCAGGGTATTTGGATTCTGATTATTATTTTGCAGGCGGAATCCAACTTGCATTGGGAAAAGGCTTTACTGAACCTTATCTTTGGAATTATCTCGATGGTACAACGTCATTGCCACATCCCTCTCATAGCTATTGGATGCCTTTGGCTTCGATTGTCTCTGCACTGGGGATGTGGCTGACTAGTCAGACCACCTACGCGTCTGGAAGATTGCTCTTCTTTGTCATTGCGGCGTTTGTCTCTCCTATAACTGCCGCGCTGGCTTACAAATTTTCTCAAAAGCGTGAACTTGCCATTACTTCTGGTGTGCTTGCAGTTTTTTCCGTATATTTCGCGCCATTTGTAGGTGTGACGGACAACTTCGGTCTCTTCATGCTTTTTGGCGGGCTATATTTTCTGGTCACAACAGAGTTAATTGCAGATCCACCCAAGACGCGTTACTGGATCATACTTGGCTTATTAGCCGGCTTGATGACTCTGTCGCGCAGCGATGGCTTGCTTTGGCTTGCACTCACTTTTCTCTTTACCCTCTGGCGAGCCGAACGAAGTTCATTGCCAAAGACGGTGGGCTATGTGTTGCGCAATTCCTTGATCGCTCTGATAGGCTTTTTGCTCATTATGTCTCCATGGTATGTGCGCAATTTCAACGTTTATGGAACGATCATGGCCCCGGGCGGCAGCCGTGTGCTTTGGCTGGATAATTATGATCAGACGTTTATTTATCCCCCGACAGAACTGAATATGAAATATTTCCTTTCGCTTGGCTGGAAAGAAATTCTTTCAGACAGATTATGGGCACTGAAATTAAACCTGGAAAGTGGATTTGCAGCGCATGGCGGGATTATTTTATTTCCGTTCATCATCGCGGGAATTGTTTCGTATCGCAAAGATGACCGTGTTAGGCTCGCAAGTATTGCCTGGTTGATTCTCTTATTTGTAATGACCTTTATTTTTCCCTTTGCTGGCGCGCGTGGTGCGTTCTTTCATGCGGGCGCGGCATTGGCGCCCATGTGGTGGACTCTTGCGCCGTTGGGGCTCGAGTCGATTTTATCCTCGTTGATAAAACGCGGTTGGGGGAATGAGCTGGGCCGGGTAGTATTCCGAGGCGCCCTCGTCATGATCGCCATGATCCTGACTGTATTCGTTGTTTACCTTAGGCTGTTTAGCCTGGGTTGGGGCACAGATGTGGGAGATGCTGATTATCCGGCTATAGAGCAGTTCCTGGTCAGGAGTGGAATCGAGTCAAAGGATATTGTTATCGTTCGCAATGCACCGGGCTATTACCTTGAAACCGGACGCTCCTCGATTTCGATCCCTTATGGTGGGGAGCAGGCTATATTGAAAGTGTCTCAACAATTTGGCGCCCACTATTTGGTGCTCGAACATGAAATCGCGCCTCAACCGACCGGGAGTTTGTTTCAAAGCCCGCAGGGTCATAAACATTTTATTTATTTAGGTGAGCTGGATGGTACTCGCATCTACAAAATCGACTCAGAGTAAACTCGAACGCCGCGATATTTTGATATTGGCCGGTGCTGTTGTTTTGATCGCCAGTATTTATCTATTAACAAGCCACTTCATCTACAAGATTGGTTTTCCACTTGATGACTCATGGATCCATCAGACCTATGCGCGCAATTTTGCATTGCACGGTGAGTGGGCTTTTCGCTCGGGCATTCCTTCTGCAGGTTCCACCGCGCCGCTATGGTCCGCCTTGCTTGCGATTGGTTTTTTGTTACACCTTTCGCCTCATATCTGGACTTATCTGCTTGGCGCAATTATTCTCTTTGCTTTAGCTTTTGTTTGCGAATCAGCGGTTCGAAATTTGGTGCCGGCTTATCAGCCACTATTTCCCTGGGCCGGAATTTTCATAATATTTGAATGGCATCTCGCCTGGGCTGCAATGTCTGGGATGGAAACCCTGCTTCATGGATTAATTATCACGACTGTTCTGGTTTTATTGATGACGAACACGCCTCGTTTTCTGACCTTGGGCTTGTTGACAGGATTGGCAGCCTGGGTACGCCCAGACGGTGTGACTCTGATTGGTCCCGTTATTATGACTATCCTGCTAGCCGAGCAGGATAGTCGTTCACGCATTGCTGCCATTACCCGTTATCTGATTGGATTTGGTTCTTTATTTGTTCCATATTTATTATTCAATCTTGCCATTGGTGGCACTCCAATGCCGAATACCTTTTATGCAAAACAGGCAGAGTATGCTTCCTGGCAGCAGCTTTCAATCTTTACGCGGCTGGGACAGATGTCGTTGCAATTATTAGTTGGACCGAGTCTTATACTCCTTCCAGGTGTGATTGGCTGGCTGATAAAATCTCTTAAGCAAAGATTGTGGGGAAGTCTGGCTTCATTCATTTGGTGTGCCGGTTATCTTGGCCTCTATGTTTTGCGCCTACCAGTTTATCAACATGGCCGTTATATTATGCCAGCCATGCCCATTTTTTTTCTCTTCGGCCTGCTGGCCTTTGCCGAATTTGATAAAAGCAAAATAATTGCTCAATATCAATGGTTTGCTCGAACGTCCTGGCGCGCCAGCGCGGCTATACTGGTTTTTTGTTTTATTTTTCTTGGCGCGCGCTCTTATGCAATGGATGTGGCAATCATTGAAAGTGAAATGGTGGTCACTGCGAAATGGGCTGATGCAAATCTGCCCAGGGATGCACTCATTGCTGCGCATGATATTGGTGCATTAGGCTACTTTGATAATCACCAATTAATCGACCTCGCTGGATTGGTCTCGCCTGAGGTGATTCCCTTTATTCGAGACGAAAGAAGGATCACGGTCTATCTCAATGAGCGCGGCGCGGATTATTTAATCGCTTTTCCTGGCTTTTATCCGACGATGGTTCAAAATGCCAAAGTTGTATTTGTAACAGATAGCCCGTTCACATTGGCGCTGGGGGAGCAAAATATGACCGTGTATCTGTGGAAAAGCCCTTAATAGGTTAAAATAGGTCAATCAGCCAATACATCATAAAGAATGGATCGGGATGAACCAAATAACCCTTTTGATCGTTGATGACCATCCGCTGTTCCGGCAAGGTGTTGTAGATGCCTTGTCATTGGAACCTGATATGAGGATCATTGCCCAGTCCGCAACTGGCGATGAAGCGTTGGAGATGATTCGTACCAAAAATCCAACGATTGCGCTTCTGGATGTAAACCTTCCTGGGATCAATGGCCAGCAGATTACACATCAAGTTTCACAGGATAAATTGCCAACCCGAGTGATTTTAATGACCGGGTACGACGATGTCGAACAGGCGATCCATGCGGCATTAGCCGGCGCTCACGGGTATTGCTCGAAAGATATACAGCCTCAAAGCCTCTCACGCATTATTCGCGAGGTGGCCGAAGGCAAGTTTGTGTTTGCGAATAATGTCTTTACTCGCCGCGAGTTGGAGCTTTGGGTCGAAGATAGAATGGAAGGCGCTCGACGCTCCTATAGTGAACCGGGCACGCCTTTTCATCCATTATCCGATCGTGAAATGGAAGTGTTATCCTGCGTTGTACGTGGGATGAGTAACAAAGAGATTGCCACTTTGCTTGGGATAAGCCATCAGACGGTGAAAAATCATGTCACTGCCATTTTGCGGAAGTTTGGCGTGGAGGATCGTACCCAGGCAGTTGTTTATGCTCTCAAACGCGGCTGGGTCACACTAAAAGATACAGATATTCGACCTCAAGAATAATTATTTGTTGGGGCAACGGAGACATTATATATGGATTATCAGGCTGAACTGGAAGAGACACAGCGCTCATTACGTGAAATTACTTTAATGATTGAGCAGAGTCAGGGTGAATTAACGAAGATTACACAGCGCAATACAGCTATTACATCCCATTTGCAACAGGTTCAAAAGCAGGGCGGGATTACTGTAGATGAAATGAAAATGGCATATGATTCTGCCTTGGATGCACAACAACGATTGTTTGTTATGCGCGGTCAGCTGGAGAAATTGCAGAACGACAAGACTCATCTAGAGAAATATAAGGCAGTTTTGGAGCAATCAAATTCCTCTGCCGGGGCATCCAGCGAGTCATCTTCAACTTCCAATATAAAGGGTCAAATGTCAGGGATTGAGATGATCGTCAATGCACAAGAGGCGGAACGTCAGCGGCTCTCCCGTCAAATGCACGATGGGCCTGCTCAGGCGCTTTCCAATTTCATCCTGCAGACCGAGATTGCGATGCGGCTTCTGGACGCTGACCCTGCGCAGGCCAAGGATGAGCTTGGCAGTTTGAAATCGTCTGCCATGGGGACTTTTCAAAAAGTTCGGAATTTTATTTTTGAATTGCGACCCATGATGCTGGATGACCTCGGATTGGTCCCCACCCTGAAAAAATATTCTGACGCCTTCAAAGAGCAATCTGGGCTGGACGTAAATATCATAGTTACCGGTGCGGAGCGCCGCCTCGAGGCCTATTTAGAAGTTATGATATTTCGCGCGGTTCAGGAGTTGCTTGGCAATGCCTCCAGGCACAGCCAGGCGACTTCTATAAAAGTACAGGTTGACTTGGGCAATGATGTCATTCGTGTCAGTGTGGATGACAACGGCAAAGGATTCGATCCAGAGATATTGAAACAATCGAGCAGTCTGGGTTTGAAATTGATTCGGGAACGCGCCGAAATGCTTGGTGGAAGTTTTGATATTGATAGTACAGCTGGTTCAGGTGCGAGAATTTCTTTCTCAGTGCCAGCCAAAGTTTAACGCGGATTTGGTATAAAGGGTAAACTTACGAAGCCCATCTTAACAATATTGTTAAGTTCTTTTTTTAAGATAAAGCTTGTTCAGCATGCATTTAGAACTGTATAATGGAAAGGATAGCTGGAATGTAATAAACCAAAATACAAATGAAAGGAGGTGAGCTCTATGCTAACCGTTCAAAAAGAACAAGGGCAAGGTTTGGTTGAATATGCTTTAATTTTAGTTTTAGTTGCTATTGTTGTCATCGCTGCCCTGATGGTTCTTGGCCCGGTAATTGGAAATGCCTTTAGCAAGATCAACTCTAGCCTCTCCGGATTGTAAAACAAGTTGGTATTTTGTAATCTAGGACTCTGTTCTTGCTGGACGGAGTCCTATTTTTTGCATTATGATTTTGTCATTTTTACTGTATAATCTTGGTGATATAAATTGGCCCAGTGCAGATCACAAAGATAGGAGCATTGTATGCGTCGAGGAAGAATTTTGATATTTGTGGTTCTGATAATAATCATAGGCTTGATTGTCGCCTTTGTTGCCGTACGTCAATTTCTAGTTAGCGCCACCCCGTCACAGCAACAGCCATTATTTGTGGATGTGTACGTTGCTGGTCAAAATATCCCTCAAGGCCAAGCAGTAACAGAAGCTGCTCTTTCGACGATCACTATCCCACAGGATAAAGTTGTGCAAGTCATGTTTACACGAGACGAGTTGCCCAACCTTCTTAATAAAGTCGCGAAATTCCCATTGGATCAGGGTGTTGTTATAACGGAATCAATGGTTGGCGATGCCTCGTCGGCGGTTCCGATATCTGGCCCTCAATGGGCATCATTAATTCCACCTGGCATGACCGCTATATCGATTCCAGCCGATAGGCTGGCGTTATCAGGGTACGCCGTTAATGATGGCGCACATATCAATATAAATGCGTGTTTTCTATTTGTTGATATAGACCCTGCATTTCAAACTATTTTGCCTAATTTAGTCACGTCTTTAACAGGTACAGGATTCTCGGCAGATGGCCTTCCACTTCTTTCTTTGGGAGTTACAGCCGCAGGCCCGAGTCAAGGTAGGCTGGAGCTTGATCCATCGGTACAGCAACCCTATTATTTGGTTCCATCTGAGGCGCAACGTCCAAGAATGGTATGTCAGATGTTGCTTCAGGATGTTGTGGTTATGAAAGTAGGTAACTTTCCTCTTGATCCGAACGCCAGCCTCACTGCTCAACCTGCCCCAGCAGACCAACAACAGGCTGCACCACCTATACCTGATATAGTTACTTTGCTTGTTTCTCCTCAGGATTCGATTACGCTCTCTTATCTTATTCATACAAACGCCCAAATTTCAATGGCGTTGAGGAATCCAAGTGATCAGGCTCGTCAGGCCACCGAAGCTTCAACTTTACAATTCTTGCTTAGCCAGTACAACATTCCGGTTCCGGCTAAACTTCCGTATTCAATGCAGCCGGCTATTCAAGGGTTGACTTCTCCATTCCTTCCTAATGATACTGTTACAGTTCCGGCACAATAGTCAAGCGAATCGGCTTGTATTTGATTTTTATATAGTGAAAAGATTAAACAGGTTTGGTGATAGTTATGGCGCCAGATAAAATTCGAACATTAATTGTGGATGATATTGCTGAAACGCGTGAAAACGTGCGAAAACTGCTTCAATTTGAAGCAGATGTTGAGGTCGTTGGCGCGGCGCGCACCGGCAAAGAGGGAATCCAGCTTGCTCAAGAGCTTGATCCGGATGTAATTTTGATGGATATTAATATGCCGGATATTGATGGCATTACTGCGACTGAGATGATCCGTCAGAAATCACCGCACATTCAAGTGGTAATATTGTCAGTACAAGGCGACCAAAATTATATGCGCCGCGCGATGTTGGCCGGTGCAAGGGATTTTCTAACGAAACCACCAATGGGGGACGAGTTAATTTCAGCAATTCGCCGTGCTGGGGAAATGGCGCATGTAGAACGGACTAAAGGCTCGCAGGGGCGCCTCGTTGGTTCATCATCTGCTTCTGGATCGATATCCGGCATATCAGCATTAACATCTACTGCTACAGGAAAGATTATTACTGTTTATAGCCCAAAAGGTGGCACAGGTTGTACAACCATTGCAGTTAATCTCGGAATTGCTCTAAATAATGAGGCTACTCGCGTCGTTATTGTTGATGGAAATCTGCAGTTCGGGGACGTTGCCGTGTTTGTAAATGAACAAGGCAAAAATACAGTTCTAGATCTTGCTCCGCGTGTAGATGAGTTAGAGCCGGATATGGTTGAAGATATTTTGATTAAGCATGAGGCATCAGGGGTAAGAATTCTGGCTGCTCCCCAGAGGCCCGAAATGGCCGAAAAAGTATCTGCTGATCAATTTGTAAAAGTATTGCAGTTCCTTCAAAAGATGTATGCATATGTAGTGGTTGATACTGCATCAATCTTAACAGATGTGGTTCTTGGTACCATAGATATTAGCGACTTAATCTTGATGGTTACCACGCAAGAAATACCTGCAATCAAAAACTCACGTTTGTTTCTGGATTTGCTCCAAACCATGGGTGTTGACAGAGAGCGTATCATTTTCACAATGAATCGATACGACAAACGGATTGCTATTACGCCTGAAAGAATTAGTGAGAATCTTAAGCAGGATGTTGCTGCGATCATTCCTCTCGATGAAAAAATTGTTATTACCGCTGTGAATCGAGGTGTTCCATTTATGATCGACAACAAAATACAGCCGGCAGGAAAAGGTATATTTTCTCTAGCAGAAGCTGTGCGCGCTCGTTTAGCAGCTCTTGAATCGGAAAGTGTGCCGTCAGTTAAACGGTAAGGAGTATGATAAATGTCGTTACTTAAACGAATTGAACAGGGTCAAGGTGGCAGTCAACAAAGCGGAGGCTCAACTCCACCGCCGCAGCAATCTGAAGGAGGCCAGTCTGGGGGCGGCGATAGTTCCCGCCTCGCCTCACTACAAGCTCGTAGAGTCAGCGCCCCGATCACTTCTCCTCAGGCTGGGACCTATTTTGACTTAAAAACGCGAGTACAAAACAAACTACTCGCGGAGATCGATCCGTCAATGGATATATCCAAGACGGATGAGGTTAAACGAACAATACAAGATTTATTTGAGCAAATCCTAACCGAAGAGAATATTGTTCTGTCGCGGCCGGAGCGCGCGCGATTGTTCGAACAGATCGCAGCAGAGATCCTCGGCTTGGGCCCATTGCAGACCCTGCTCGAGGATGACACCATTACAGAAATCATGGTCAATGGGCCTAAGAATATCTACATTGAGCGCAAAGGCAAGATCCATCGCGTGCCTATTACATTTGAAAGTAATGATCATGTCATGAGAATTATTGATCGTATTGTGGCCCCTCTCGGACGCCGTATTGATGAATCGAGTCCTTATGTGGACGCTCGCTTACAGGATGGCTCCCGCGTAAATGCAGTAATCCCGCCAATCTCATTAATCGGGCCTGTTCTAACTATCCGTAAGTTTTCACGAAATCCAATTTCCGTTGAGCAGTTAATTCAATTTGGCTCCATTTCTCAGGAATCTGTTCAGTTTTTAAAAGCATGTGTGGAAGCCCGGCTAAACGTTCTTATATCTGGAGGCACGGGCTCTGGTAAGACCACGCTTTTAAATGTTATGTCCAGCTTTATTCCAGGTGATGAGCGCATTCTTACAATTGAAAATGCAGCCGAATTGCAGTTGCGCCAGGAACATGTGGTTACTCTTGAGTCGCGCCCGCCGAATATTGAAGGGCGCGGCGAAATCACTATCCGTGATTTGGTGATTAATGCTCTACGTATGCGCCCTGAGCGCATCATTGTTGGTGAGTGCCGTGGTGGCGAAACACTAGACATGCTACAAGCAATGAACACTGGGCATGATGGCTCAATGACAACTGCCCACGCAAATAGCCCTAGAGATGCCATTTCTCGTGTTGAAACCATGTGTTTGATGGCAGGCATGGATTTGCCGGTACGAGCTATTCGTGAACAAATTGCGAGTGCTGTGGATGTTATCGTTCAACAGGAACGTATGCGCGATGGCACCCGTAAAGTTACCAGCGTCACAGAGGTGAGTGGCATGGAAGGGGATGTTATTACCATGACTGATATATTTGTTTTTGAACAATCCGGAGTGGAGAATGGCCAGGTCATAGGCCGTTTAAGGCCAACAGGCTTGCGCCCTAAATTTATGGATAAAATTGAAGCTGCTGGGATTCATCTGCCACCATCCATATTTGGTATCGGCGAGCGTCGCCGCTTTTAATCTGAATATAGTAGTCTAGTATGGCTTGGATAATTATCGTTGTTGGCATAATATTGATTGTGCTCCTAATTATAGGGGTAGTTGTATCGTCGAATAGTGAAAGTGCTATTGTCGAGCAGCGTCTTGATCAGTACTTTGAAGGCGGCAAAGCAGACGAAGACGGAGAGCGTCAGGCTCAGCGCGCTGCTCTAACGGAATGGGTGTCAAGAAGGGTGGAAAAGACATCATTTGGCGGGCGTATTGCGCGCAGCTTGGCCCGTGCCGACTTGAAGTTCAAGGTCGGAGAGTACATTGCCTTAATTGTTATTAGTATGTTTGTAGGTGGCGCCTTGGCTTGGGTAATAGGAAGCCGGCATCCTGTATCGTTTATAATTGGCGCGATCGCGGGTGCTTTCGCGCCTCGTTTTTATGTAGCTCGCCAACAGCGCATTCGGTTGCAGAAGTTTAATGATCAACTGGCTGATATGCTGAATTTGATGGTGAATGGCTTGCGCGCTGGCTATTCGACTATGCAGGCAATGGAATCAATTAGCAAAGAATTGCCCTCACCGATTTCTGATGAATTTCGTCGCGTGGTACAAGAAATGCAAATCGGTATTTCGATGGAAACAGCATTGGTGAATTTGTTAAGGCGTATTCCAAGTGAAGATCTCGATTTTGTCGTAACCTCTATTAATGTTCAGAGAGAAGTTGGCGGTAATCTTTCCGAGATTTTGGATACAATCTCTTTTACTATTCGTGAAAGGGTGCGTATTAAAGGCGAAATCAGGGTTATGACATCTCAAGTTAGGACATCAGGATCGGTTCTGTCATTAATTCCTCTTTTTCTAACTATTATCCTCTGGTTTTTGAATCCTGATTATCTTCTATCCATTACGGCGGGTGGCACTCTTTGCACGGCGGCTATTATTTGTTTAATTCTTGGTTTGATAGGTTCAGGTTATTTCGTCATGATGAGAATTGCTGATATTGAGGTGTAGCCATGAATACACTTTTGTGGATAATTGTTGGTGTGATCGTGTTTGGTGGGGCGGCAGCTCTTGTTGTGGTCGGGATGCGATACTCTGGTGCTCAAACAAAAGATGAATCTGATCCAGTGCTGGAACGCCTGGCAGAAGCGACTCAGCGAGGTGAAGTAGTTAGCCTCGAAGATGCTGAACTTCAAGAACCATTTACCGAACGGGTTCTTATTCCAATTATCAGAAGAATAGGGGATTTGTCGACACGATTCACTCCACAAAATTTGTTGACAGAAACAACGCGCAAACTGGAGCTGGGTGGTAATCCAGGGCGAATTGATGCAGCAACTTTTCTCGCGACCCGGTTTGTAGTAGCATTTGTCTTTGGCGGGCTGCTGCTTACGATTGCATTACTTGCCAAAACATGGCCCCTGAGCCGAACAATTCTAGTTGTCTCGATATTTACTGCGATTGGATTCTTTTTCCCCCAATTGTGGTTACAGAGTCGTATTAATAGGCGCCAAAATGAAGTTCGAAAGGCCATGCCCGATGCTTTGGATTTGCTGACAATCTGTGTAGAGGCCGGGTTGGGATTTGATGCGGCCATGTCTAAAGTTGGAGAGAAATGGGAAAACGAGTTGTCGTTAATGTTTTCGCGTTGTATTCGGGAAGTGCAGCTTGGCAAGCCCCAACGGGAGGCTTTACGCGACATGTCAGATCGTCTTGGTCTCCCTGAATTAACAAGTTTTGTCGCCGCTGTTATTCAAAGCCAAATACTTGGTGTAAGTCTTGCTAAGGTGCTTCGAATTCAATCAGACCAGATGCGCGTAAAACGCCGCCAGCGAGCGGAAGAATTGGCCCATCAAGCGCCTGTGAAGATGATTATTCCGATGGCATTGTTGACTTTTCCATCAATCATGATTATTCTACTTGCACCTGCAGGATTCCAAATTGCAGCTACATTTAGCGGCAGTGGGATATTTGGTCCGTAAATAACGTGTGTCAATAGATTTTCTGTCCTCTTGGCTGCTTGATGGTAGAGGCGGATTATGTCTAATAAGAACTGGAAATATATTTTATATAGATCGATTTGGGGTGGATTAGATTTAGTTTTTCCACCTTTCTGTGGTGGGTGTAGAAAACCAGGTTCTCGCTGGTGCGAAGATTGCCAGAAAAAAGTACAAATTTTGAATGGGATTCTTTGTGATGTGTGCGGTCTTCCGCAGAATAAGGCAGGTGTTTGTGATATCTGCTTTGCGGTTAGGCCGCATTTTCGCGCCTTGCGGGCATGGGCAATATTCGATGATCCACTAAGGAGTGCATTACACAAACTAAAATACGGGCGTGATCTTTCGTTAGGAGACTCGTTGGCGGGGCAAATGATCTCTTTTGTTCTTGCGTTGAACTGGCCTATCAATGTAATTGTTCCGATTCCACCAGGAAAAAGAAGGTTAAGAGATAGAGGCTATAATCAGGTCGGTATGATTGCTCGCCCACTGGTAATGGCTTTGGATGTGCATTATTTTGCAAATGGATTAATGAGACAAAAAGAGACGCGTTCTCAGGTTGGGCTAACTAAGCAGGAACGCGAAGAGAATGTTCGAGATGCTTTTGCGGCTCATGCAGGCTTAAAGGGAAAGAATGTTTTTGTGATGGACGACGTTTCCACAACTGGATCAACTTTATCTCCCAGTACCGATGCATTGTTTTTACCCGGTGCAAAGGAGGTTTATGCATTCACTGTTGCTCGCGCTTTGCGATTAGAGCACGCGTGAGTGTTCGCGACTCAATGTCTCGAAAAGGAGGACCTTATGTCCAACAAAGTGGAAGTTCAGGCACGTAACATCCATTTGACCGATAAAATAGAAGAATATGTTCAAAAAAAGGCAGGGAATCTAGATCATTATCTGCCCGCGATTGAAGAAGTGCGCGTGGAACTTTCCTATTTTAAGGCGGCCCGCAATATCAATGATCGCAACGTGGCTCAGATCACTGCTCATGGCAAGGGGTTTACACTCCGCAGTGAAGTGCGGGGAGATGAAACTCTTGCCGCGTTCGATTCGGCTCTTGATAATATGCAACGCCAGATTGAAAGGCACAAAGGCAAGCATTATCATGGACGCGGAGATGGCCGTTCGGCTGCAGAAGCGGTGGACGAAATCATCGATGACGAAACAGGTCAGCTTTCGCCATTGATTGCGCGTCGTAAACGATTCGTACTTTATCCAATGAGTGAGGATGAAGCTGTTGTGCAAATGCGCAATCTCGGACACGATAACTTTTTTGTCTTTTACAATGCCGGAACCAGCAGGATAAATGTTTTATATCGAAGGCGTAATGGGAGCTATGGCCTGATCGAGCCTGAGCTTGGTTGATCAATTGGATTCAACAAAAACCGGTCTGACTCTCAATAAACCGGTTTTTGTTTTTCTTGTTTCAATCTAAATTCATATAGAACAAAACAAGTCATAAGCACGAACCAAGCCATCACCTGGTCTTGATGCAAGACATTAAGGATTAATATGTTGCTGCTTCGAAAACCTCCAATAAAGAGTTGCCAGCCTGCTGTCAGTGAGGTAAAAGAGAGAAAAGTAAGGCCGGGATGCAGGCTGGACTTTTTAAACCAGAGCAGGCAAAAAGTCAGGAGGGAGGCGAGCCATTCGTATATTTGAGTAGGATGTCGCTTCGCGTTCCACAGGTCAATTGCCCAGGGTAAGTCTGTTGGAATCCCAAACGCAGTTCCTGCAGCAAGATGACTCAAGCCCAGCCCAACTGCAATGATTGCGAAGAACGGAGTAAGGGCGTCGAGTGTTGGCCATAAGGCAAGATTGTGGCGCTGGCCATAAATAAGCATCGCGATAAATGTAATTGCCAGGGCGCCAAATGAATCGAAAAGATCTGGATTGATGGAAAAAATATCGAGCAGACTCTTTGTGAACGTGGGAATATTTTGCAAAACGAACGAAACGCGGCCGCCGATAATAAAAGCAACGATCCCATAAAAAATGAGATTGTTAAGATGGTCTTTACTCAAACCATGGCGTTCAGCACGTTTTTCGGCCAGAGTCAGGCCAATCCACGCTGCAATCACCAGCAGGATCAGATGTTTTGGCGGCGCGAAGAGGTTGCGGAATATTGTGATCATGTTACTGTAGAATTTTTTCAATGCGGGCGCGGAGTAATGCCTCAGACATGGGGCCGCCTATGACCACTTCGCTGACGGTTCCGTTACGATTGATAAAATAAGAAGATGGCAGCGAACGCAATTGATAGGCAAATGCGGTCTCGCCTGTTTCATCGAGAAGAACCGGAAAAGTTAATCCATGATCTTGTAAAAATGGAACTACAGCAAGAGGGTCGTCCTGATAAGTCATATTAAGCGCGAGTACGACAAAGCCTTTGTCTTTATATTCCAGATATATTTTTTCTATGCTTGGCATTTCTGCACGGCATGGCGGGCACCACGTGGCCCATAAATTTACCAGCACGGCTTGTCCCTTTAATTTAGAAAGCGTATAAGCTTCGCCTTGTGGAGTCTTCAGCGTGAAATCCGGGGCAGTGAATCCGGCTTGCGGTGCTGTGGTATTGTTCGACGCTGAAACCTTTGTTGTATCAGCGCTAAGCACAATCCATGACGCGCCTGCAATAAGAAGCAGGATATAGAGAATGATTCGTTGATTCCGTTGCATGAATGCCTCTTTTAGACTACACTCGTATTCTCAGTTCACTTATATCTTACTATGGTTTTTACAGACTCTGTTTTCATTGGGATCGATCCAACTTCCGGGCGCACTCCTTTTACCTTTGCTGCGGTTGACAAACAGTTGAACCTGCTTGGAATCTCGGACGGTGAAATAGAGGATGTCACGACCTTCCTTGCAGAACAAAAGTCTGCAACTGTGGCGGTCAATGCACCTGCAGGAGTTAACCGCGGCCTGGTACGTGCAAAGATGCAAAAAGATATGCTCACCCCGCATCAGATCCGTGGAGCGGAATTGCGTCTGGCTGAGTATGAATTGCGTGAGCATGGCATTGCTGTTTCCGGCACACCCGGCAATGTTGCTGTGTGCCCTGCGTGGATGCAAATAGGCTTCGAGCTATTTCGCCAGCTGGAGAAGACCGGGTTTAAAAAATATCCTGAAAACAATTCTCCATATCAGGTGCTGGAGACTCATCCACATGCATGCTTTTGTGTGCTTGCAGGAGGCGTGCCCTTATCCAAGCCTTCGCTGGAGGGCAGACTGCAAAGACAGCTGATTCTGCATGATCAAGGCGTGGGGATCAATGACCCAATGGATTTTTTCGAGGAGATCACACGTTACAAACTTGCCAGAGGAATCTGGCCAATGGAGTTGTTATACTCACCAGAACAATTGGACGCGCTGGTTGCGGCGTATACAGCCTGGCTGACTGTATATAAACCTGAAAAAACCATATCTGTGGGGGATGAGAAGGAGGGAATAATTATTCTTCCACATTTCGAATTGAAAGAAAGGTACGAATAAAATCACCTGTAATTTTATGTATGCTATTCTTTTTTGCAGGTGGTAAAATCTGTTCATGGCCCAGGACCTCCAAACTCGAGCAATCAACACGCTGCGTTTCCTTTCTGCAGACGCCGTTCAAAAAGCCAACTCAGGCCATCCAGGCTTGCCGATGGGCGCAGCGGCGATGGGATACACGATTTGGACACGTCATCTTCGTCATAATCCACACAATCCTCGCTGGGCCGGACGCGACCGTTTTGTGCTTTCAGGTGGTCACGGGTCCATGCTTTTATATTCGTTATTGCATCTTACCGGCTACGATCTTCCACTGAATGAGATCAAAAATTTTCGCCAATGGGGGAGTATCACACCCGGCCATCCGGAATACGGATTAACTCCCGGAGTGGAAACAACCACCGGGCCGTTGGGGCAGGGCTTCGCTTCCGGTGTTGGTATGGCGATTGCAGCCTCACATCTCGCAGCGACCTTCAACCAGCGCGGCCACGAAATTATTGATCCTTATATTTACGCAATTGTTACCGACGGAGACTTAATGGAGGGTGTTTCCTCAGAGGCGGCATCACTTGCCGGGCATCTTTCCCTTGGGCGATTGATTTATCTTTACGACGATAACCATGTTTCGATTGATGGTTCTACTGATCTTGCTTTTACCGAGGATCGCGCTGTACGATTTCGTGCATATGGGTGGCAGGTACTGCGCGTAGAAGACGGTAATGATGTAGATGCGATTGACAGAGCTATTCAGGAAGCAAAAGCAGAACCGCGTCCATCGCTTATTGCATGCCGAACAACTATTGGGTTTGGTGCGCCAAACAAACAGGGAACCTCCAAGGCACACGGCGAACCACTCGGTGATGATGAGTTGAATGCTGCAAAGGACAACCTGGGCTGGCCCAAAGAGCCGCGTTTTCTTATTCCTGATGACGTCCTGGAGTTTTACCGAAAGTCCGTGGATCGCGGCCGCGAGCTTGAATATGACTGGAAGATGCGCTTCGATGCATATAAACGCTTATATCCGGCTCTGGGAATTGAGCTGCAACGCCGAATGGATGGAAAACTTCCTAAGGACTGGATTTCAGTTTTACCAACTTTCCCGGCAGACGCGAAAGGAATGGCAACACGCGCAGCTTCTGGAAAAACGATCAATGCGTTGGCCCAGAAACTGCCTGAATTGATCGGCGGTTCTGCGGACCTGGCTCCATCGAATAACACAAAAATTGATGGAAGCCCGGACTTTCAAAAAGATTCTTATCAAGGACGTAACTTCCACTTTGGCGTACGCGAACATGCAATGGGCGCTGTTGTGAACGGCATGGCGGTATTTGGTGGCATTATTCCCTACGGCGGAACTTTCCTGATTTTTTCAGATTACATGCGCGCATCCATTCGCATCGCGGCGCTCTCGCATTTCCCATCCATTTTTATCTTTACGCACGATAGCGTGGGTCTCGGCGAAGATGGTCCGACGCATCAACCCGTTGAACATCTGATGTCATTGAGGTTGATCCCAAATCTAGTTGTGATTCGCCCCGGAGATGCGAACGAGACTGTTGATGCCTGGCGCGTTGCAATCTCCCGCCGAGACGGCCCAACAGTTCTTGCGTTGACCCGGCAAAACGTTCCCACGTTCGACCGTTCGAACGTTTCTGACGGCCTTGAAAAAGGCGCGTATGTATTAAGAGATTTTGGAGACAAGCCGGATCTGATATTAATTGCATCAGGTTCGGAAGTTGGATTGATCATGGAAGCTGGGCAAAAGCTTGCGGATGAAGGTAAAAGCGTGCGAGTCGTTTCCTTTCCGAGTTGGGAACTCTTTGAGAAGCAGGATCAAACCTATCGCGACTCCGTGTTCCCTCAAAGTATTCAGAAGAGACTGGCTGTCGAAGCAGGAGTTGGCCTCGGCTGGGAACGATATGCAAAGTCCGTTATCAGCATTGAGCGATATGGGGCGTCTTCTCCGTATAAGACTATCTTTGAACATCTTGGCTTCACTGCGGAAAATGTTGTTGCAAAGGCGAAGGAGCTATAATGAAAGTTGCGGTCGGTTGTGACCATGCTGGGTTTCCACTAAAGGACGTTGTGATCGAATCTGTACGTGCCTCGGGGCATGAACCGATTGATGTCGGAACGTTTGGCCCTGAAGCAGTTGACTTTCCTGATTTTACAAAAAAAATTGGAGAGAAAATTCAATCCGGGGAAACCGAGCGCGGCATTTTGATCTGTGGCTCCGGCGTTGGCGCGTGCATTGCGGCAAACAAGATGCATGGCGTATATGCCTCGATATGCCATGACACGTATTCTGCGGCACAGGGAGTGGCACACGATAACATGAATGTGCTGTGCCTTGGTGGACGCGTGATAGGCCCTGAGCTTGTTAAAGCCTTGATCGCTGCATTTTTAAACGCGCGCTACATCGGAAATGATAAAGGCGGCGAGCGGCTCGCACGACGGGTCGCGAAGATCGTTCAGATGGAAAATGAAGGATAGATAATACGCAAAGACATCTTGATAGCTTCTAAAAATTTACGGCTTGCGAGTAAATATGAATCCAATTGAAAAATTAACGTCCCTGGGTCAATCACTTTGGCTGGATAACATCCAAAGAAAGATACTTGAGAATGGTGAACTCAAAGCCATGATCGAGCGCGGTGACATTCGCGGTGTCACATCGAACCCGACCATTTTTCAAAACGCGATTGCGAAGACAAATGACTATGACGCGGCGCTTGTGCCTCTTGCGTGGGGCGGCTGGAACGCGGAGAAAATCTTCTGGCAGCTTGCTATCGAAGACATTCAGCACGGATGCGACCTCTTTCGTTCACTTTATGATGAAACAAAAGGTGGGGATGGATTTGTCAGCATCGAGGTTAGTCCTTATTTGGCGAATGATACTCAGGGAACGATTAAGCAGGCAAAAGAACTCTGGGGGCGTGTGAATCGGCCCAACCTGATGGTAAAGATCCCAGCGACCAAAGAGGGGATTCCGGCAATTCGTGCCAGCATCGCGGATGGCATCAATATCAATATCACCCTTATCTTCTCATTGGATCGTTATAGCAAAGTGATGGATGCATACCTGACCGGGCTTGAGGATCGCGTCTCGCAAAACCTGCCCATCCAAAATATTGCCTCGGTAGCTTCATTCTTTGTATCGCGTGTGGACACTAAAATCGATCCGAAACTTCCCGAAGTGTCTCCGCTGCGCGGGAAAGCTGCCATTGCGAACGCAAAATTGGCGTACGAATCTTTTGAATCCATTTTTAATTCACCGCTCTTCGAAACCCTCAAGGAGCGGCTTGCGCGAGTGCAACGACCGCTGTGGGCTTCTACAGGCACGAAGAATCCTGCATACTCTGATACCCTTTATGTGGATAATCTCGTAGGTGCACATACAGTCAACACAGTTCCGCCAGCCACACTCAATGCGTTTCGCGATCATGGCCAGGCTGAGATTACGATCAAGAGCGGTGTTGAAGAAGCAAGAAAACTGTTGGCTGATCTCGAAGCTGCAGGGATTTCGATGAGTACAGTTACGCAGGAATTGGAAGAAGAAGGCGTGAAGTCTTTCGCCGATTCGTTTACTGCCCTATTGAGTGCAATTGAGGAAAGAAGAAAAACCGCCGCTTCTTCTCTTGGATCATTAGCTGATTCCGTTTCCGAACGCTTATCTCAACTCGAATTGGATTCTGTTCCTGAGCGAATGTGGAAACATGACCCAACTCTATGGGCGAACGACCCGCAGGGACAGGCCGAAGTCAAGATCAGGCTTGGTTGGTTGGACTCTATCGAAGATGCGCGCAAACGGCTTGATGGCTATATGTCTTTTGCAAAGCAGGTTCATGACGATGGTATTGATCGTGTCCTGGTATTGGGAATGGGCGGCTCGTCATTAACTGCGGAAGTCTTCAGCTCGCTGCTTGCCTCTGCAAATATTGATTCAAAGTTAAGCCTTGCGATCCTCGATTCGATTGACCCGCATCAAGTGGCGCAGGCCGCGAGATTTTATCCTCCAGATAAATCTTTATATATTGTCGCAAGCAAATCTGGTGGCACTGCTGAGGTGACGGCCAATTTCGATTATTTCTGGGAACTAAGCAAAGGTAATAGTTCGCGCTTCATCGCGATCACGGACCCGGGCACATCCCTGGAAACACTTGCAAAAGAACGCGGGTTCAGAAAAATCTTCTCGTCTGATTCGAATGTGGGTGGGCGATTTTCGGCATTGACTGATTTTGGATTGGTCCCTGCCGCTTTACTAGGCATGGATATTGAGAAGTTATTGAGCTCTGCTGAAAAGATGAAACGACAATCGACACAGGATGTACCGGCTGCCAGGAATCCTGGGATGGCATTGGGTGCCCTGATCGCTGAATCTGCTTTGGCGGGCCGCGACAAGCTCACGATCCTGGCAGACGCGCCGGTATCTGCGTTGGCAAATTGGATCGAGCAGGTCATTGCCGAATCCAGCGGCAAACATGGTAAGGGAATCCTGCCAGTTCCGTTGGAGCCTCTTGATGTACCTGAGGTCTATGGTAGTGATCGATTGTTTATATATCTGCGCCAGACTGGCGAACTGGATAACGGTATCACGGCCTTGCGCCAGGCTGGCTTCCCTGTAATCGAGTTTCCGATTTCAACTCCATATGACGCCGGCGCGGAATTTTTCAGATGGGAGATCGCAATTTCTGTTGCCTGTCATATTCTTGGAGTCAACGCGTTCGACCAGCCCGATGTGCAGGACAGTAAGAATCGCACAAAGGCGAAGATTGCAGATTATCAAAAGTCCGGGAAACTGGCCGATGTTGACCTGGTGGATGTAAAAGATGCAAAATCTGCATTGGCGAAATTCCTGTCAGATGCAAAGGCAGGCGATTTCGTTTCGATCAATGCATATCTACCGCGCAGCAAGGAAACAGTAAACACAATACAATTGCTTCGGGTTGCAATACGCGAAAAGACAAAATGTGCGGTAACAGCCGGCTTTGGCCCGCGCTTTCAACATTCCACCGGCCAATTTCATAAGGGCGGACCTAATAATGGGTTGTTCCTTCAAATCGTCTATGATACAAAAGAAGATATGGATATTCCCACAGAAGGTTTGACCTTTGGCACTCTTTTACGCGCACAAGCTCTTGGCGATTATGAGGCCTTGAAGGCTGCTGGTCGAAGAGTATTGCGAATCCATTTAGAATCTGTCGATCAGGCAAAGCAGCTCGCTTATTGGCTCTGAGATGGATAACCTTTACTCAATGAAATGTGTGGCTTGTCGCGGCGGTGAGCCCACATTAAGCGACGCCGAAATTGAAGTGCTGCATCCACAGGTATCTGAATGGCAGGTCATCGAAGTGGATGGTGTTAAGCGATTACAGAAAATATTTAAATTAAAAAACTTTATTGAAGCAATTTCTCTAACTAATAAAGTCGGCATGATTGCTGAAAAGGAAGATCATCATCCATTGATCGTCACGGAGTGGGGCAGGGTGACCGTCCAATGGTGGACGCATAAGATACACGGTCTGCACAAAAATGACTTTATTATGGCAGCGAAAACGGATGAGCTACTGAAATAAAAAACGACCATCAAGGCCGTTTTTTATTTATAGGCTTGCCCTTCTTTTTCTTAGTGCATTGTCGTCCATTAGTTTGATGACCCTCAATATGAATGGGATGCTTCCCAGCCAGCCCAACAATATGGCCCAAAGAGTTATCAATCCTGTCGGCCATATGGGCAGGGAAACTGCAGACGTGAAATCCGCGGTCCGGTCATCGATGCTGAAAATGTAGCGACCTAATTGTTCGATTTTCGGATTTGCGTTCAGAAACGACTCTATTTGTTCACGCTCTTCCGTGGTCAGCCACTGCGGCAAATCCGAGGTGGCCTTGAAGTCACAAATATAGGCCAGATCCTGCAGCAGCGTCTTTTGTTCCTTTGTGAGTGAATTTTCCTTTGATTCGAAATAGGCAACGTCTGGATCGATGTGAATTAATGATCTTAACCATAGTCTATGTATTACCGTGCGAATCGCGTTCTTGGTTCCAGGAATGCTTGGGTTGTATAACAAATGTGCGTCGCGGTGTCTTTCCCAGGCATTTGATACATCCGGGCCAATCCGGATGGCGTCGCACAGGCCAAGGGCAGGGAAGATGGGTGTGCCACAGGTCAGGAAGAATGCGTCCGTGCCCATCGCGTTGCGCATCAAGCGCAACGATTCTCGGTAGGCGGCCTCACGCGGCATATTGTTGTATCTATTACCTCTTAATGCGCCGGCATATAAGAAATCCAGCTTTAGATAATCAAATCCCCAGGCGCGTGTCTGTTTCATAAGGGTCGTCAGCCATTCGGTCACGCCCGGATGCGTAGTGTCCAATGCGTAAAGTTGTTCTCCCCAATTGAAACCTGCTGAAACCAGCTGTCCACGTTGATCGCGTAGGAACCAATCGGGATGTTTGCGAAACAAGCGTGATGATCTTGTTGCGACCAATGGCGCGAGCCATAGACCCGCTTTTCTGCCCGTGGATTTGATCTTTTGGGCAAGGGCGTGCATACCGGATGGAAATTTTGAGTTGGGTTCCCAATCACCGATATTCATTTGCCAGCCGTCATCGACTTGTAATACGTCGAAGGAAAGGCCGCTTAATTCGTCGAACGCTCTTGAGAGTATTTTTTCGTCGATGGTAGTGTAAAGACTATACCAGGAACACCAGACCCGCGGAGCACTATTCTTTTTTATTTTTCCAAAACGGTTTCCCAACTGCTTGGCATATTCCTCAAATACAACATTCTCTTGTCCGTAGGCCACGAACCATTCTGCATTGTTGTTATCCATCCTCCCGGTTAACTTCCCGTCTACAAAGAATACATGCGCGTCTGTGGCAAGCGCTCCAAGAAGGAGGATATTTCCATCCTCAAATTCCACAGCGCCAAGCCATGATCCATGTGGAGCGCGGTTGAATACATGCTCCGCGTCGACCTGTAGTGGATGAAAGAGAACGGGCATTTGTACGGGAAATGGGTTTAGGTTAGTCCACGCGGCCAATGACCACGATTGCCACCCATGCCGGTAATAATGAATGGGATGGGAAGGCAACTCGACTCGAATTTCATCGGCCTGAACAATATTGATATTTTGTAATTCAGTGAATTGAATTTCTTTCATTGGGTAGAGCTATATCCTTGTGTTGAATGAGGCAATTTTACAGGATAATTCGTAAAAATTAGAAATTCCTTTCTCTTGACGACTAAAATGTCGTAAGGTATAGTCTGCGTGTCTGTTTCGGCAATGATTAAGATATCCCATGTATGAATTCGACAGAACTGACATAAAAATTGTCAATTTGCTCCTTGAGGATGGGCGTATGTCCGCTTCAGAGATCTCGCGACGCATGTCTGATATCTCTGAGCGCGCAGTTCGATATCGCATTGACCGTATGATCGATGAAGGAGTAATTCAAATCAGCGCGGTCATCAGCCCGGAATCTCTCGGGTTTACGATCAAAGCAGACGTCTGGTTGGAGGTGGAGTCAGATCTGATCCTTGAGGTTGCCAAGAAAATGGCGGCGTTCGAGAATGTCACATATGTTGCCTGCGGCATTGGACAGAATGATATCAGCATCCAGGTGGTTGCCAAAGACACGGCAGAGATCTACCATTTCGTCACTGAGGTGGTGCGCAAAGTGACCGGCGTAAGAAAGACGACCACGTCGATTGTACCTATCATTCTCAAGGACGTATATCAATGGCGGGTTCCAGAACGGATCGCGAAAGAGATTGCAGAGAACGAACCAGTACCTACATCCAAATAAAGGCATCGAGGAGAGTGTATGTTCGGCCCGAAAACGCAATCATTGCAGGCGCGCGCGCAAAAGGTGATACCGCAGGGTGTGAACTCGAATTTTCGTTTTTGGGGCGACGGGATTACGCCTTACGTCAAGAAAGCAAAAGGCGCGTATTTGTGGGATGTAGACGATAAAAAATATATTGATTATCGTATGGCGTTTGGACCCGTGATTTTGGGTCACGCTTATAACGAGGTCGATCAAAAAGTCATAGAAGAAATCCAGAAAGGGATCCTCTTTGCTATGACTGGCGAGCTTGAAGTCGCCGTTGTCGAGATGATCACCGAAATGGTCCCTGCTGTTGAAATGGTACGACTGGCTTGTTCTGGCACAGAAGCTACCATGCATGCCATTCGGGTCGCACGCGCCTTTACCGGGCGCGATTTAATTTTAAAGTTCGAAGGGAATTATCACGGATTTCACGACCATACCTTATGGTCAACCTACGCGCCGGTGGAGGCTTATGGCAATCGCCGCAGCCCAATCGCGGTCCCGGCTTCTTCTGGCATCCCGAAAACTATGCGCGAATTTATCATCACGCTTCCGTTCAACGATTTTGAAGGCTTTGAACGTGTGATGCGCTCGTATGGCGAACAGATCGCGGCTGTAATCACCGAGCCATGTCAGGGAAATTGCGCGGCGATCAATCCTCAAGATGGATTCCTGGAGTTGATCCGCACGAAGACAGAGGAATATGGCTGTGTTTTTATTCTCGATGAAGTGAAGACCGGCTTTCGGATCGCGAACGGTGGTGCACAGGAATATTATGGCATCGCACCCGACCTCGCGACTTACGCGAAGGCCCTTGGCAATGGATACCCAGTGGCCGCTTTTGGTGGAAAGAAAGAGATCATGTCCATTATTGGGCAGGGAGTGGCCCAAGGCGGGACGTATACAAATAACAAGCCAGGCGTAGCCGGTGCATATGCCACGCTAAATTTATTGAAATCGCGACCCATTTTGAAAACGATCGAAAAACGCGGTCAACGACTCATGGACGGCTTAAAGGAAATTTTTGAAGAAAATAATATCCCAGCTGTCATGACGGGTTACCCTGCTATGTTCTCTTTTGCTCTGGGAGTTGATTCAGTGACCTGTCAGCGCGACTGGTCAGAGAGCGATCATGATATGTATCTCAAGCTTGCAGAAAAAGCCATCGAGCGCGGCGTCATGCCAGATTACGATTCGCGCGAGCCATGGTTTCTATGTTATGAGCACAGCGATGCCGATATTGATGAAACACTCAACGTCTATGCTGAGATCGTGAAGGAAGTGAAGAATTAGCAATGACAAAATTAACTTCGCAAGAAATCATCGACATGAACAAAGAATACACCTTTTATTCCTGGGCGAATCAGGGACAGGTAAACCCGATTCCAATGGATAAGGCGGATGGTGTTTATTTCTGGGATACAGATGGAAAGCGTTACTTGGATTTTGCCTCGCAGCTGGTGAACACCAACGTGGGGCATCAGCACCCCAAAGTGGTTAAGGCAATTCAAGACCAAGCCGCGAAATTGACCTTTGCATCTCCAGGAATGGCGACTGAACCGCGTGGTTTACTTGGAAAGAAGTTATCTGAAATCACCCCGGGTGATTTGAAGAAGACCTTCTTTACATTGGGCGGTGCAGAGGCAAATGAGAACGCGATCAAGATCGCCCGCTTTTATACCGGGCGGCATAAGATCCTTGCGCGGTATCGTTCATATCATGGTGCCACTCATGGCGCTATAGCGCTGACAGGCGACTATCGCCGTTTGCCGGCTGAGCCGGCGATCTCCGGGGTTGTACATTTTCTCGATCCATATTGTTATCGTTGTCCATTCGGTTGGACGCGAGATACTTGCCATCGTGAATGCATTAGCCATGTTGAAGAGGTCATTCAGCATGAGGGTCCGGATCAGGTCGCTGCAATTTTCCTTGAGGGCGTAACCGGTACGAACGGCCTCATCATTCCTCCGGATGATTACTGGCCACGAATGCGTGAGATCTGCGACAAATACGGAATCCTGTTGATAGCCGACGAAGTGATGAGTGGATGGGGCCGTACTGGCGAGTGGTTTGCGGTGGATAATTGGAATGTCGTTCCAGATATTATTACAACGGCAAAGGGCATCACTTCCGGTTATGTGCCATTAGGAGCAGTCATAGTTCGCGAGAAGATCGCTAAATTCTTTGATGACAAAGTGTTATTTGCGGGCCTCACTTATAGTGGCCATGCCCTTGCATGTGCTGCTGCCCTTGCAACGATCGAAACCTATGAAGAAGAGCATATCTTCGAAAATGCAAAAAGGGTTGGCGAACATCTGGGCAAGCGGCTTGAAGAACTGAAAGCGAAACATCCTTCTGTTGGAGATGTGCGTTATATTGGCATGTTCTCCGCGCTGGAGCTGGTGAAGAGTCGTGTAACCAAAGAACCGATGGATCTGACTGCCTTGAGGAATTTCATGGTGACCAACGGAGTATATGTTTTCAACTTTAAGAATATTTTGTTTGTTGTGCCACCTCTGGTCATCCGCGAAGAGCAATTGGATGAAGGATTGGACCTTCTGGATGAAGGCTTGGCAGAGTTGATGGATACACAAACGAGTTAACTGGCGATAATCGGAGATGTGATGGAAATCTTAAACTATATAAATGGTGAGTGGGTCAGGCCAAACGTCGGGGAATATTTTGATGTTGTCAACCCTGCAACTGGTGAAATCATTGCCAAGACGCCACTTGGTGGGAAAACGGAAGTAGATGCAGCCGCGAAAGCAGCAACCGAAGCCTTTGTTTCATGGCGTCGAGTCCCGGTTCAGGATCGGGTACAGTATTTGTTTAAACTACGCGATCTGCTTCGCGCAAATCACGATGAGATTGCACGCCATATTACCAACGAGGCAGGCAAAACCTTCGAAGAGGCAAAAGCAGAAATGGTACGCGCCTTTGAAAATGTGGAGGTCGCTTGTGGCATGCCCCATTTGGGGAAAGGTGAGTTCGTGGAGGATATTGCTCCTGGCATAGATGAGATCATGATCCGCCAGCCAGTAGGTGTATGTGCCACGATCGCGCCGTTCAACTTTCCAGGCATGATCCCATTTTGGTATTTGCCTTATGCGATTGCAGCGGGTAATACATATATTGTGAAGCCTTCTGAAAAAGTGCCAATGACGATGCAGTTTATTTTCAAGCTCATCGAGCAAGTGGGTCTGCCAAAAGGCGTGGTGAATTTGGTCAACGGTGCGAAGCAAGCAGTAGATGGTATTCTCGGACATCCTTCGATTCGTGCAATCACTTTTGTGGGCTCGACGGACGTAGCAAAATATATTTATAGCACTGCCGCGGCCCATGGGAAACGTGTGCAAGCCCAAGGTGGTGCAAAAAATCCCGTCATCATTCTCCCGGATGCGGATATGGAGATGGCGACGAAGATCGTCGCCGACTCAGCCTTCGGGTGTGCTGGTCAGCGCTGCCTGGCTGTTTCCCTGGCTGTGACAGTTGCCGAGGCGCGCAATACCTTCACTGAGATGATCTGTGACGCGGCGTCTTCTCGCGTTGTCGGCTACGGGCTGGACTCTGGTGTGCAAATGGGGCCAGTCATAAACATGGCAAGTAAGCAACGTGTGGAGCAATTGATCGCACTTGGCGCGAAGGAGGGCGCGGGCGTCCCGGTCGATGGCCGCGGAACAACTGTGAAAGGTTATGAGGGAGGATACTTCGTCAAGCCGACGATCCTTTCTCAGGTCCAACCCGGAAGCGCGATCGCAAAGACAGAAATATTTGGGCCAGTATTAAGTCTCATGCATGTGAACACGGTCGATGATGCCATCCAGTTGGTCAATAGTGGGCAGTATGGCAACCAGGCCAGTCTGTTCACGACAAGCGGAAATGCTGCGCGGCGTTTCCGCTACGAAGCGGAAGCTGGCAACATCGGGATCAATATTGGTGTCGCAGCGCCGATGGCGTTTTTCCCGTTCAGCGGCTGGAAGGATTCTTTCTTTGGCGATATGCATGGGCAGGGCACAGACGCAGTGGAATTTTTTACGCAAAAGAAGATCGTTGTAGAACGCTGGCCTAAAGAGTGGAGCAGGAAGTTTTAATTAAAGGATTCTTATGGCTGTTGATTACGAAGACGCATTGGACTATTCATCACGCTGGATCGATCTGATCCAGAAAAATGAGTTTCCCACACAAGAACAAGCATATCAGATCATAGACGAGTCGAAGAATAATTTCGCCGAATATTACAACCGTAATTGGTTGGAATATCGAAAGTCTGTTACCGAATCGGGAGATTGGGCGTCTGTAGAATGGACTGGTTCGGGCGCAGTGATCAAGGATGTGCTGGGTCGCGAGTTCCTGGATTTTCTCGGCGGGTTTGGCATGATGGATTTGGGATGGAGCCACCCGGATGTGGTTGCAACTGTAAAGGCGCAATTGGGTCGCTCGCCAATGCCTTCACAGGAATTAATAGATCCATTGCGTGGTGTGCTCGGAAAATTACTTGCCACGATCACACCCGGAGATTTGAAGTACAGTTGGTTTGCAGCGAGTGGCACGGAAGCCAACGAAGCGGCGATCAAGATCGCCAAATTGTACACAGGTAAATCTGCATTTATTGTTGCGGTGCGTGCATTTCATGGAAAAACAATGGGTGCATTGTCCATGATGGGCAAATCCGATTTTCGTGCAACAATGGGACCGATGTATGCCGGGCAGATCTATCATGTTCCATTTGGTGATGCAGATGCAGTGGAGCAACAGCTTGAGATCTGCGAAAAGGTCGGGATTGGTGTTGCCGCAGTGATCTTTGAACCCATTCAGGGTGAGGCAGGTGCAATTGTTCCACCGGACGACTTCTGGCCGCGTATCCGTACTGCAACAAAAAAGTATGGAGCATTATTGATCGCGGATGAGGTGCAGACAGGTCTTGGCCGGACAGGTAAACTATGGGCAGTTGAACATTGGAACATCGTTCCAGATATATTGACTGTTGCCAAGTCATTGGGTGGTGGGGTCATGCCGATCAGTGCGGTGACGACGACGGAAGAAATATATCAACCGATGATGTATCCCAATCCGTTCATGCATACTACTACAACAGGTGGTGGCGCTTTGGCATGTTCGGCTGCCATCTCTGCCATTCATGTGACGTTGCGCGAAAGGCTTTGGGAACAGGCTGCAGATAAAGGCGCATATTTGATGTCGCAACTAGAAAAATTTGCCGCGCAATATCCACAAATTTATGAGAAAATTACAGGCAAAGGTCTCCTGATCGGAATGCACTTTAAGACCCGTGAGATTGGTTACATGGTATCAGCGGGATTGTTCAAGCGCAATGTGTTAGTGGCCGGTACGTTGACCAGTGCGCAAACGATTCGTGTTGAACCGCCGTTGATCGTTACAAAAGAGCAGATGGATTCTTTACTTGACCGCTTGAACGAAGTATTGCAGGAAATCAGCAAGGCGATGTAGCTTGATCTCACCTTTAGGAGAAGATAGATGACCAGCGAATTTGCAGTTGAGATGCGCGAAGTTGTAAAGCGATTTGTTACGCCCGAGGGCAATGAGATTGCGGCGGTCGATGATGTGACTATGCAGATCAAGAATGGCGAGTTCTTTTCCATGCTCGGATCTTCAGGATGCGGGAAGACCACATCTTTGCGTATGATCGCAGGCTTTGAATGGCCCACGGAAGGGGAAGTTTATATTGAAGGCAAGGCAATGGGACGTACACCGCCTTTTCAACGCAAGGTCAACACTGTATTTCAAAGTTACGCATTGTTTCAACATTTGACTGTTTATCAAAACCTGGCATTCGGTCTGGAGATGGAGGGCGCAAGGGAGGAAGAAATTAAAAAACGCGTCGGGCGTGCCCTCGAGATGGTTCGCCTCACCGGTATGGACCGCCGCCGCCCCAAACAACTTTCAGGTGGACAGCAGCAACGCGTCGCGCTGGCCCGTGCCCTGATCAAAACCCCAGATGTGCTGCTGCTCGATGAACCACTTGGTGCATTGGACCTGAAGCTTCGCAAGGAAATGCAGCTTGAACTGAAGGCATTGCAGGTGCAACTTGGCATCACATTTATCTATGTAACACATGATCAGGAGGAAGCCTTGACGATGTCTGATCGCATTGCCGTTATGAGCAAAGGAAAGGTTCAGCAAATGGGGACGCCTGTTGAAATTTATGAGCGTCCGACAAATAAATTTGTAGCGGACTTTATCGGTGAGTCTAATTTCTTCGACGGCAAGATCAAGTCACTGTCCAAGAATGAAGCGACCGTTTTCGTCCCAGACTTAAATGCTGACGTGACAGGAATGCCCATTTCGCAAGGGCTAGCCAATGGGGAAGAAGTTGTTGTTTCGATCCGCCCGGAAAAAATCCGCATCGTTGGAGGGGATGCAAAAGAGGGGAACGTACTCCGCGGGAAAGTGACTAACACCGTTTATATTGGCGCGGACACTCAGGTGTTTGTGGATGTAGCCAATGCAAAAGTAAAAGTTTGGGAGCAGAACCGCGTTTCGCGACTCGATCCAAAATCTTTTTATGTGGTGGGTCAGGAACTTGCACTTGCCCTTATGCCTGAGAATACCCTTGTTTTAAAAAAGGACTAGGCAATGCTAAAACGCTTGCGCGAGAACAAATCTGCTCAAGGTACATTGCTGGCCATTCCCACCATGTTATGGATGCTTGGCCTGCTGATCATCCCATTGATTCTTACTGCGGTAGTAAGCGTCGGACGGCGCAGCCCAGACGGCACTGTGATCTATTCATTTTCTCTGGAAAATTATTTTCGTCTGTTGGGATATAGTACAAGTTGCGCCAATGGACAAGCACCCTGCTTTGACCCGCTTTATGTCTCTATCCTCTGGCGCTCGTTAAGTCTTGCGTTTAATACAACGGTTCTTGTGATTCTTTTGGCTTACCCTCTGGCATATTTTATTGCGCGGGCGAAACCGAAACAACGCAATACTTATTTGTTTCTTGTATTAATCCCCTTATGGACAAATTTTGTCATCCGTGTATATGCCTGGATGATTTTGTTGCGTCAGGAGGGCGTGATCAACTTGGTGCTT
>Ga0209131_1000391_pt1 | contig 31846 bp, 36 predicted proteins | sample GraSoi_2013_40cm_FD_185826 | JGI IMG/M metagenome (GOLD analysis project Ga0209131, IMG submission 185826) | Grasslands soil microbial communities from the Angelo Coastal Reserve, California, USA - Sample 9_17_2013_40cm (SPAdes) (version 2) | ecosystem: Environmental > Terrestrial > Soil >...
TGAGCGCCGCGAGCGCGGCGCGCAGCTTGTTCGGCTCGGCGCTGCCGGCGCTGCGCAGCCCGGCGGCGAGCACGCTCGCCGCGGCATAGCCCTCCGCCGCCGCGGCGCCGGGGGGCGAGGACCACTTGGCGGTGAAGGCTTTCACGAATTTTGCGTTTCCCGGCGTCGCGAAGCGCGGGTCGTATTCCACCGGCCCGAGCGCGAACTCGGCGTCCTGCCCGACCGTCTCGATGAATTTCGGGCTCGCGGTGCCGCGCGCGAGGAAGAGCGGCGGCGCGTAGCCGAGGCGCTTGAAGCCCTTCACCATCGCCGCCGAGTCGCGCGCCTCGCCGAAGGCGATCCAGGCATCCACCTCCTCGCCGCGCGCCTTGGCGACGAGCGGCGTGAAGTCGTCGATCCCGCCGCCGTAGACCGCGACCTCGCCCGCCGAAAGGCCGAGCTTCAGCGCCGCGGCGAGCGCACCCGCCGCCATCTCTCGCGCCGCCGGCTCGTCGCGCGTCAGGATGAAAAGCTTGTTGTATCCCGCCGCCCTGGCCATCTCCAGCACGCCGGCGCCGTAGGCGTTGTAGGGCGTCGCCGACTGGAAGACGAAGCGCGGCGAGCGCTTGTGGACCTCGCGCGACCAGCCGGCGCCGTTGATCAGCACCCGGCGTGCGGTCTCCGCCTCGGCCGCCGCCACCAGCGTCGCCGCGGTACCGTACGGACCGATCAGGGCGTCGGCCTTATCCCGGATGAGCTGCTGGTAGAGCGGGCCCGCCTTGATCGCTTCCGAGGCGTCGTCGAGCAGGCGCAGCTCCACCTGCCGGCCGAGAAGGCCGCCCGCGGCGTTCACCTCGTCCTGCCAGAGCAGAAGCGCCTTGCGGTAGTCGGCGGCAAGGCCGGCATGCGCGCCGGTTTCCGAGACCACCGCCCCGACAATGAGAGGCGATGCTTCCTGGCTCTTTACCGAAATCGCAGTAAAGAAGAGGCAAACCCAGAGAAGGTATCTCGCTCTCAATCTAGTAGTGGCCGAGCTTGTCGTCGACGGCGTGGCCGCGCATCGGAATGAGCGCCGCGCGCTCGAAGGTCATGAACACCGTGCCGTCGGCCTTCTTTCCGGTGGTGCGCACGGTGACGATGCCGTGGTGGGGGCGCGATGCCGACTCGCGCTTGCCGATCACCTCCGACTCGGCGTAGATCGTGTCGCCGGCGAACACCGGCGCCGTGAGGCGCACCTTGTCCCAGCCCAGGTTGGCGACGGTCTTCTGGCTGACGTCCGAGACGCTCATGCCGGTGACGATGGCGAGGGTCAGGCAGGAATTCACGAGCGGCCGGCCGAACTCGGTCGCCGCGCCGTAGGCGGCGTCGATGTGCAAGGGGTGCTGGTTCATGGTCAGCAGCGAGAACCAGGTATTGTCCGCCTCGCTGAGCGTGCGGCCGGGCCGGTGCTCGTAGACGTCGCCGATCTCGAACTCCTCGAAGTAGCGCCCGGCCGATTCGCGAAAGCGCCGGGCTCCGACTGCCTTTGCTTGGCTTACCATAAGAGAATCCCGATGGACACGACGCTGCAGAACCGATTAGGCGACATTGTAGGCGCTGGCAACGTGCTCGCCGATGCCGCGGACGTAAAACCGTACTTTACCGACTGGCGCAAGCAGTACACGGCCCCGGCGCAATGCGTGGTCCGCCCGGCGAGCACCGCCGAGGTGTCGCGGGTCGTCGCGCTGTGCGCCGGCGAAGATATCGCCGTGGTGCCGCAAGGGGGCAACACCGGGCTGAGCGGCGGCTCCGTGCCCACCGGCGCGCGGCGCGAGATCGTGCTGTCCCTGTCGCGCGTGAACCGCATCCGCGGCATCGATCCCCTGAACGACACCATCACCGTGGAGGCCGGCTGCGTGCTCGCCGCCGTGCAGCGCGCGGCCGACGACGCCGGGCGCTTCTTTCCCCTGTCGCTCGCCGCCGAGGGCAGCTGCCAGATCGGCGGCAACCTTTCCACCAACGCCGGCGGCGTCAACGTGCTGCGCTATGGCATGGCGCGCGACCAGGTGCTGGGGCTCGAGGTGGTGCTGCCCGACGGGCAGGTCTGGGGCGGCCTGCGCGGGCTGCGCAAGGACAACACCGGCTACGATCTCAAGCAGCTCTTCCTGGGCGCCGAGGGAACGCTCGGCGTCATCACGGCGGCGGTGCTGCGGCTTCATCCAAAGCCGACGGCAAGCGCGACCGCGTGGATCGCCCTCGACAATCCGCGCGGCGCGGTCGAGCTGCTGGCCGCCCTGCGCGAGCGGCTCGGCGAGCGCCTGAGCGCCTTCGAGCTGATCTCGCGCGCCTGCCTGGAAGCGGTTCTCTCTCATGTAAAGGATCTCCAGGATCCGCTGTCCGCGCCCCACCCCTGGTATGTCCTCGCCGAGCTCGCCGACAGCGGCGCGGCCGCGGCCCTGCGCGAGAGCGTGGAGCAGGCGCTCGCCGACGGCGCCGAGCGCGGCGCGCTGCGCGACGCGGTCCTGGCGCAGAGCCTGACGCAGGCGCGCACGCTGTGGCGCATCCGCGAGAGCATTCCGGAGGCGCAGTTCACGAACGTGAAGCATGACGTGTCCGTGCCGGTGTCGAAGACGCCGGAGCTCATCGAGCGCGTTCAAGCCGCGCTCGAGAAGGCGTTCCCCGGAGCGCAACCCTATGTCTTCGGCCACGTGGGCGACGGCAACCTGCACTACAACATCGGGCCGGCGTCCCTCCTCGAGCGGCGCGCCGAGGTCAACCGGATCGTGTACGACGCGGTTTCGAGCCTCGGCGGCTCGATCTCCGCCGAGCACGGCCTCGGCCAGCTCAAGCGCGACGAGGTCCTGCGCCACAAGAGCGCCGTCGAGATCGAGCTTATGCGCCGCCTCAAGCGCGCCCTCGACCCGAAGGGGTTGATGAATCCCGGCAAGGTGGTTTAGGCCGGCCGTTAAGGAAGCTTTTTCAGCTCCACGGGCGAGGCGCTGCCGTCGCGCGAAAGCTCGCCGACGATGCGATCGCCCGCAACGCGTCCGCGGAAGCGCACGCCACGCGCTTCCCAGGCGATATCGTTGCCCGATAGAGTGGCGCGCACACCGGCGAGCGGCTTGCCCGCCGTCGTGCCTTCGACGTCGATTTCCTGGAAGCTCTGCGAGATCTTCAGTCGCAGATCGCCGCCCGTCCACGTTCCGCGAGCCTTCGCGGGCACGACCCAGAGGAAGATCGTGCTCGAGCCGCCCTGCCTCGTTTCTCCCTGCGGCTCGATGCGCACGGTCTCGGAGCGGTCGGCCTGCCAGCCCACCATCGTGAACGCGTGCGACACGATGCGCGTGCCGGGCCGCAGCTCGTCGAGAAACCGCCGCTGCAGCTGGTTGATCAATCCCGGGAGCAGGTAGATGGTGACCACGCTCGCCTTCGAGATGTCGGCAGACAGCACGTTGCCGCGGACGAACGAGACGCGCTCGGCCACGCCGGCGGCGCGGGCGCTGTCGCGGGACTTCTCGACCAGCGCCGCATCGAGCTCGATTCCCAGGCCGCGTGCGCCGAACTCGCGCGCCGCGGCGATGACGATGCGCCCGTCTCCCGAGCCCAGGTCCGCCACGAGATCATCCGGGCCGGTTCCGGCGAAGCGCAGCATGCTCGCGACGACGTCGGGCGGCGTGGTGATGAAGGGGGCGCGCTCGACTTCCTGCGCGCCCGCGCAGAACGCCGCCGCGGTTGCGGCGGCGATGAAAAGCCCGCGCAGGCTCAACGCCCGGCGCGCTGCGGCTGCGGGTCTTTGAGCATCAGGCTGTCGATGCGCCGGCGCACCTCGTCGCTCGACCAGTCGAGATCGCCGTAGTAGCTGTAGCGAATGGCGCCGTCGGGACCGATGAGGTAGCTCGCGGGCAGCACGCGCGCGCGCCAGTTGCGCGTGACGCCTCCGTCCCGGTCGAGCAGCACGGTGAACGTCACCGGCAGCTTCTCGGCGAAATCGCGGGCGACGCGATCGCTCTCGCCGACGTTGACGGCGAGGACCGCGAAGGGCTTGCCTTGCATGGCGCCGCGCAGCCGCTCGATGGAGGGCATCTCGGCGCGGCACGGCTCGCACCAGGTCGCCCAGAAATTCACCAGCACGGTCTTGCCGCGGTAGTCGGCGAGGCGGTGCACGGCACCGTCCAGGCCGGCCAGCTCGAGCGCCGGCGTGGCGCCGCCGCTCCAGGGCTTGAGCGCCTGCGCGCTCGCCGCCATGGAGCCAATCAGCAGCAACGCGCCGGCGAGCAGGCGCATCAGGCCTTCAGCTCGCGCGAGGTAATCGTGTACTTGAAAGCATCGGGCTCGAGCTGGTCGAGGCGCTCGCCGCCGGTCTCGCCGTTCGGGTACATCAGGAAGCCGAGCTTCGGGCCGCGCGAATCGGGCAGCGCGATGTCGTGGCCCATGTTGTAGGCGAGCCAGTTCATTTCCCAGCTGCCGAACAGGCGCTTGCGCGCGGCGACGACCTTCGGATCGTTGACCGGCAGATTTCCGGGCGGCTCCTCGAGCACCACCTTGCGCACGTCCGCCGGATCCACCGGGATCCAGCCGATGCCCTGGGCGAAGAACTCCGCGCGGCAATGCTGCGCCTTGCTGACCACGGGCGAGCCGACGCCCAGGCTGCGATAGCCATGCGCGGAGCTCGCGACGCGGATCCCGTAGACATCGCGCGCCGCGAGGCCGACGGAGCGCGCCATGCCGACGAAAAGCGCGTTGAGGTCGCCGCACTTGCCGCCCAGGTTCGCGGTCTCCAGCATCGCCTTGATGTCGCCGACGCCGCAGCCCCTCACCTTCGGATCGCGGAACGTGTTGTCCACGATCCACTCGTAGATGGCGCGGGCTTTCGCCACGTCGCTGCCCGCCCCTTTCACGATGGGAAGGGCGGTGCGCTTCACGATGCCGTCGGTCGGGATGAGCTCGGTGGGCGCGGTGAAGAACCAGCGGTCGGACATGCTCAAGCGCGCGCCGTTGGGGATAGGTTTGGACAGGTCGATGGCGCGGTCGCGCGTCGCGAAGCGGCTGGTGACCTCGATGAACGGCTTGTCCTGTCCGGCCAGCCATTCCGCGTAAAGCATCGCCACACCGTATTTCCCGTCGTGCATCACCTGGGTGCGCGCGGCGTTGCCGGTCCAGCTGCTGCCGAAGTTGCGCTGCCAGTCCAGGTCCTGCGTGAGCGGCAGCGGTATCCAGGCCCGCGACACGCCTTGCGGGCGATCGATGTCGGCGCGCGTGGTGATCTCGAAGCTGCGCCAGTCCGCCTGCGCGTGCGCGCCGCGCCAGGGCAGCGCGGCCGCGACGGCGGCGGCGGAAGAGGTTTTGAGGAAGTCGCGTCGTTTCACGTGGTTCTCCTTGCGGCAGGAACAATAGGACAGCACCGGAGCGGGTCCGTTGCGTGCGTTGCTGGAGAGGTTTGCTGGCGGGGCGGAAGAAAGGCAGGAGGAAAGACGAACGCGAAAATCCTGTCGTCATCCGGACTGCCCGCACGCCCGCCGCGCCCTCGAGAAACGCCGGCACGGCCAAAGCCGATCATCGCGGCGAGCGAGCGCGAGCTGCGGGAGATAAGGCGATCCAGGATCAGCATCCGGGAAATGTACCACCCTGATGCTGCGAATTGAACCCTGATGCTGCGAATTGAACTCTGATGCTGCGAATTGAACTCTGATGCTACGAAATGAACGGGGCGAAAAAAGCCCGGCCGGAGCCGGGCTTTTTCGCATCCTGAAACGAGCTTAGCTCGCGTCTTTCTTGGTTTTCGCTTCTTTCTTCGCCTTGCGCGCATCGCGCTTGGCCTGCCGCGCTTCTTTCTTCGCGGCCTTCTCCGAGGCGGTGGCGCCGGGTTTGCCGGCCGGCTTCGCCTCCGTCGACTTCGACGGCGGCGTGGCGGGCGGGGTCGCATCCTTCGGCGCCTGCGCGAACGCGCTCGCGGCGAACGTCGACGCGGTGAGCACTACCAGCAGTTTTTTCAACATTTGCGGAATCTCCTATATCGATGACGATCACGTCTGGATCGGATGAGATAAAAACGTGCGGGACGGCGGACGGGTTGACCGCTTCCCTATAATTGCCGAAATGACCCTGCTGGCCGTATGACCTTAAGGGAGTTTCTCGAGCTCGCGCCGCGCGGCGATCTGTGGGTGTTCGGCTACGGGTCGCTGATGTGGTCGCCGGGATTTCGTAGCAGCCAGAAATCCGCGGGCAAAGTTCACGGTTATCACCGCTCGCTGTGCGTCTACTCGCATCGCTATCGCGGCACGCCGCGGCGCCCCGGACTGGTGATGGGACTTTGCCGCGGCGGATCCTGCTGGGGCATGGTGTATCGCGTCGCTGCGGCGCGCGTCACGCGCGTGCTCAGATATTTATACCGCCGCGAGATGCGCAACCGCGTCTACCGGCCGAGCTTCGTTCGCGTGCGCATCCGCGGCGGCCGCGAGATCCGCGGCCTCGCCTTCGTCGCCGACGCCTGCCACCGACAGTTCGCCGGTGACCTCGATGTGCCGCGCACCGCCGAGCTCGTTGCGCAGGGCATCGGCGAGCGCGGCAGCAACATCGATTACCTGAGCTACACGCTCGCCCACATGCACGAGCTCGGCGTGCGCGATCCGCACCTCGACCGCATCCTGCTCGCGGCGCTCGCGCTGCGCCATAAAGGGGATCGAGCTAGAGAAAGGCCCGCTAAAGAATTACCTTCAAGGCCTGCAGCGCGCCGCCCATCCGCTCCAGCGCCGCGTCGAGTCGCGCGCGCTGGGTCCCGAAGTTGAGCCGCACGAACCGGCTGTCGCCGAACTGCGAGCCCGGCGACAGCGCCACGCCGTTCTTCAGAAAAAACTCGAACGCGTTCTCGAGCCCCAGCGGCGAGCAGTCGATCCACGCGAGATAGCCCGCCTCGACGTGCGCCATGGGAAGCGCGAGCTTCTCCTCGACCCGGTCGCGGTTCGCGCGCAGATACGCGACCTGCGCCTCGAGCCAGGCATCGCCGCCGCGGTACGCGGCGAGCGCCGCGAGGTAGCCGAACACCGACGGCGACGGCAGCACGTGCGCGTTCAGGTCTGCCGAAAAGATCCTTCGCAGATTTTCGTCTTCGATGATCGCCCATGCACAGCCCGCGGCCGGCGTGTTGAACGCCTTGTTCGGCGACATGAGCGTCACCGTGCGCCGCGAGATCTCCGGCGCGAGGCTCGCGATCGGCACGTGCCGCCGGCCCTCGTCGAGGACCAGCTCGCAGTGGATTTCGTCGGAGACGATGATGAGATCGCGCGCGAGGCCGGCGATGCGCAGGAGCTCGCCGCGGCGAAACGCCGTCCCGCCCGGGTTCTGCGGATTGCAGAGGAAGAGCAGCCTCGTGTTCTCGCGGATGGATTTCGCCAGGAAGTCGAGATCGAGAACCCACCGCCCTTCCTCCAGCACGAGCGGCACATCCGTGTGCGCGCGCGGCGCGAGCTCGAGCGCACGCTTGAAGTGCTGATAGATGGGCTTTGGGACGAGAGCGTGCCCGTCCGCGGGGATGAGGCAGCGCGCGGCATGGTGCAGCGCCGGCACCACGCCGGGCAGGAATACGATCCAGCCCGGCTCGATGCGCCAGCCATAGAGACGCTGCAGGCGTGCGACGATGGCCTCGCGCAGCTCGTCCGGCGCCGTCGTATAGCCGAGCACCCCGTGCTCGATTCTCTCGGAGAGGGCGCTTAGAACGGCGGGCGGCGCGCGAAAGTCGGTGTCCGCGACCCAGAGCGGAATGACATCGCGGCCGGCGTAGCGCTCCCAGCGCGTGCTCCAGGTGCCCGCGCGGTCCACGGGGCGGTCGAAGTCGGGCGCGTCGGAATCGGGCTTCACTTACTTCTTCTCCGCGGGCTCCTCTTCCCTGCTCTTCTCGCGCTCCTGCTCCCGTTCCTGCTCCTTCAGCGGATCTTCCTCGAGCCGGTTCATGCTGTCGTCGACCTCCTCGGTCTGGATCGCGGACTGCTCCTTGCGCAACTGCTCCGGGAACGAGGTGGCGATGGCCGGGATGAACATCACGACGGCGATCGCAATGCATTGCAGGACCATGAACTCGAACATGCCCTTGTAGATGGTCATGAGCGACCACTCTTTCACCACCTGCTTCAGGTAGTACGCGGACATCGCCACCGGCGGCGAGAGGTACGCCGTCTGCAGCGTCACGGCGACAAGCGCGCCGAACCAGACCATGAACAGATCCGGCGGAATGCCGAACTGCTGCGAGAGCGCCGGGCGCAGCGCCTCGACCACCGGGTAGAAGATCGGCAGGAACACGAGGATGATCGCCGGCCACTCGAACGGCCAGCCCAGCAGGAACACGAGGACGATGACGAAGGCCAGCATGACGATCGGCGGCACCGGCAGCGCGACCATCGCCTCGGTGATCCAGTTGGCGGTTCCCATGCGCGCGAACACCGCGCCGAAGATGTTGGAGGTGACCGCGAGGAGCAGAACCATGCTCGAGGTCATCGTGGCGCTGATGCAGGCCTGCTTCAGCCCGGCGTAAGTGAGCCGGCGGTAGCAGATCGCGAGGATGACCGCCCCGGCCGCGCCGATGCCCGCCGCCTCGGTCGGCGTCGCGAGGCCCGCGAGGATGGAGCCCAGCGTGAAGCCGATGAGGAGGAAGAGCGGCAGCACGCCGATCGCGACCTCCTTCATGATCGCCTTGATGCTGGTGACGCGCTCTTCCTTCGGCACCGGCGGGCCGAGCTTCGGGTTGATGAAACTGCGCACCACGAGGTAGACGAGATAGAGGCCGGCGAGCAAAAACCCCGGGCCGAAGGCCGCGGCGTAGAGATCGGCCACCGAGACGCCGAGCACCGGGCCCATCACGATCAGCATGACCGAGGGCGGAATGAGGATGCCGAGCGTGCCGCCGGCGGTGATCGCGCCCGCCGAGAGCTTCGCGTCGTAACCGGTCTTGATCATGATCGGCGCGGCCATGATGCCGAGGACCGTGACCGCCGCGCCGACGATCCCGGTCGCCATGGCGAAGATCGTGGAGGTGACGATGACCACGACGTAGAGCGAGCCGCGCACCGGCGCGAGCATCATGCGCAGCGCCGAGAACAGGCGCCCCATCAGGCCCGCCTGCTCGGTGATGAAGCCCATGAAGATGAACAGCGGCACCGCGGCGAGCACCTCCTCCTTCATCATCCCGATGGTCTGGAAATAGGCGAGGTCGAACACCACCCTGCCCAGCGCGAAGTAGCCGAAGCTGAGCGCGAGGAACAGCAGCGTGAAGGAGATCTGGATGCCGATGAAGATCGCGCCGAGCATCACGATCAGCATCACCAGGCCGGTGAGGATCTCGAAGGTCATATCTCGATCTTCTCTTTGTGCTCGAGGACGATGCCGGTGCGAGCGGCGTAGAAGCTCTTGATCAGCTCCGACACGCCCTGCAGCAGCAGGAGCACGCAGGTGAGAGGCACGACGGCCTTGAACGGCCACAGGATCGGCCGCCACGGCGTCTGCTCGGAGGTCTCGCGGATGCCGAACGAGTACCAGGACTCGTTCGTGCTCACGAGCAGGAGCATGACGATCGACGGAAAGAAGAACAGGATGTAGGAAATCGAGTCCACCACGCCCCTCGTCCTCGCCGACCAGGTCTCGTAGAAGAAATCGGTGCGGATGTGCGCGCCCTTGTGCAGCGCGAAGGCCGCGCCGAGCATGAAGATCGTGCCGTACAGCATGTAGGTCATGTCGAACGACCAGATGGTCGGCGCGTTGAAGACGTAACGCGCGATCACCTCGTAGGCGACCACGAGGACCAGCGGCACGTTAAGCCACGCGATCCACGTTCCCGTGGTGTCGGTGAACCTGTCGATGACGCGGACGATCCTGATCAGGACCGGCGACTGTGCTGCCATTCCCTTCCCCCTTGCCGTCAAAGCTGCGGCGCGACGATCGCCGGACCCTAAACCAGAAAACGATAAACGGTCAATGAAAAAAAATCCCTAGTCCAATCGCGCGACGATTCCTTCCATGCCCGGCGATGGTGCGGGATAGCGCTCGAGCACGAGCGGATCGTGCCCCGGGATGATGTGCGCGGGCGAGTCTGCCAGAGCGCTCAGCCGGCGGTAGCCCTCGACCATGTCGGCGAGCGACCAGACGATCGGGAACGGCCGTTCCTGCTCCATGTTGGCGTAGAAATGGCTCGCGTCGGAGGCGAGCACGATCCAGCCGCGGCGCGTGCGCACGCGCACCGCCTGCAGGCCCATCGTGTGCCCGCCGATGAGATGCACCGAGACGCCGGGATGCAGCTGCGCGTCGCCGTCGTGAAAGCGCACGCGCCCGGCGTACGCGCGCCGCACCATTCCCACCACGTCCTCCACGTCGTAGGCGCCGCCGAATTGCGCCTCGGTCATGTGGCGGCCGGTGGCGTAGCGCATCTCGAGATCCTGCAGATGCAGCGTCGCCGCCGGAAAAAGATCGAAGTTGCCGACATGGTCGTAATGCAGATGGGTGATTACTACGTCCTTTGTTTTTCTTGAATCTACCCCCAGTAAACCGAGACCTGCCGTCGGGCAGCGCAGGTGATCGCGGCCGCGCTTCGCCGCCACGGCCGCGGAGAAGCCGGTATCCACGACGATCTCGCGCCCGGCGCCGCGGATCAGCCAGACGAAGTAGTCGAGCGGCATCGGGCCGTCATGGGGGTCCCCGCCGATGAAGTTCTCGCTCGCACGGCGCGGGTGGTGCGCGTACTTGATCGCGTAGACCTCGTAGGACTCGGTCACGGCCGCGCGCTCGCCGGGAAGCTCACTTGATCGTGACGCGGGCGACCTTGCGCTTGCCGACCTGGATGACCGGCGCGTCGCCGCGCTTGAACTGGAGATTGCGGTCGCTCACCTTCTCGCCGTTCACGCGCACCGCGCCCTGCTCGATCATGCGCGTCGCTTCGTTCGCGCTCGGCACCAGGCCCGCTTCCTTGAGCACCTTCAGGATCTGGGTTTCCTTCACCTCGACCTCGGGTATCTCTTCGGGAAGCTCGCCGCGGCGAAAGCGCGCCTCGAACGCCTCCTCCGCCTGCCGCGCCGCTTTCTCGGAGTGAAAGCGCGCGACGATTTCCTTCGAAAAAAGAACTTTGACGTCGCGGGGATTTTTGCCGGACTCGACGTCCCTGCGCCAGCCCTCGATGGTTTGCATCGATTGAAACGACAGGAGCTCGATGTAGCGCCACATCAGCGCGTCGGAGATCGACATCAGCTTGCCGAAGATCTCCTGCGGCGGCTCGGCGATGCCGACGTAGTTGCCGAGCGACTTGGACATCTTCTCCTTGCCGTCGAGGCCCTCCAGGAGCGGCATGGTGATGATGCACTGCGGCTCCTGGCCGAAGTCCTTCTGCAGCTCGCGGCCCACCAGCAGGTTGAATTTCTGGTCGGTGCCGCCGAGCTCGACGTCGGCCTTCATCGCGACCGAGTCGTAGCCCTGCATCAGGGGGTAAAGCAGCTCGTGGACCGCGATCGGCTGCTGGTTTTTGTATCTTTTACTAAAGTCGTCTCGTTCGAGAAGCCGCGCGACCGTATAGCGCGCGGCGAGGCGGATCATCCCTTCGGCCCCGAGCTTGTCCGACCATTCCGAGTTGAAGAGGATCTGCGTCTTGTCCGGATCGAGGATCTTGAATACCTGGTCCCTGTAGGACTGGGCGTTCTTCAGGATCTCGTCGCGCGTGAGCGCCGGCCGAGTCTGGTTCTTGCCGGTCGGGTCGCCGATCATCCCGGTGAAGTCGCCGATCAGGAACTGGACCTGGTGGCCGAGCTCCTGGAAGTGGCGTAGCTTGTTGATTACCACCGTGTGCCCCAGGTGGAGGTCGGGAGCGGTGGGGTCGAGCCCCAGCTTGACGCGAAGCTTGCGGCCGCCTGCAAGCTTTTTGACAAGTTCCTCCTCGACGATCAGCTCGTCGCAACCGCGCCGGATGATCTCAATGGCCTGTGTGGTCGGTGACATTTTCGATAGGCGTGGCGGAAAGAACTTTGCTAGACTTCCCAGGCGTCTGAAATTAAAGCATTTTGTACTATTGAAACTAGGCAAATTCTAGCCGAACCATGAAAATTCAAGGCGCGCTCGCGCGGACCGCAGTAATCCTGGTGCTCGCTGCCTCCGGCATGGTGGCGTTCGCGACCATCGCGCCCGGGCCGCAGATGAACGCGCCGTTCCAGTCCACCGCCTCAATCGAGACCATGCCGATCAGCGCCGACCAGGTGCTGCCCGCGCCGATGTCGTACATCCGCGAAGAGCGCTTCCAGCGCGGCGAGACGCTGCCCGGCCTGCTCGCGCGCCTCGGCGTCGGCGAGACCGAAGTGCCGAGGCTCGCCCGGCTGCGCGCGCTGCAGCAACTGCGCAGCGGCATGCTGGTGCGCGCCGAGGTGACCCCGGAAGGCACGCCGCGCACGCTGCGCTTTCTCACCGGTCGCGATGCGCTGATGCAGATCGTCGCCGACGGCGACGCCTATCGCGCGGTCGAATATCCGGCGCCGCTCGAGTCGCGCGTCTCGATGAAATCCGGCGTCATCCGCAGCTCGCTGTTCGCGGCCACCGACCTCGCCGGAATTCCGGACGCCGTCGGCATGCAGATCGCCGACATCTTCGCCGGCGACGTCGATTTCTACCGCGACCTGCGCAAGGGCGATCGCTTCGCCGTCGTCTACGAGGAGCAGCATCTCGCCGGCATCCCGGTGCGCACCGGAAAAGTGCTGGCCGCGGAATTCACCAACCAGGGCAAGACCTACCGCGCCGTGTACTTCGGCAAGGGCTACTACACCCCGGAAGGAAAGAACCTGCGCAAGGCGTTCCTGCGCTCGCCGCTGGAGTTTTCGCGGATCAGCTCGGGCTTCGGCATGCGCAAGCACCCGATGCACAAGAGCTGGATGGCGCACAAGGGCATCGACTATGCGGCGCCCACCGGAACGCGCGTTCGCGCGGTCGGCGGCGGCATCGTCGAGTTCGCGGGCGTCAAAGGCGGCTACGGCAACGTCGTGATCCTGCGCCATCACGGGCAGTACACCACGACCTATGCCCACCTCAGCCGCTTCGCGCAGGGCATAAGGCGCGGCGCGCACATCGAGCAAAGCGACCCTATCGGCTATGTCGGCATGACCGGCTGGGCGACCGGCCCGCATCTGCACTACGAATTCCGCGTCGCCGGCGAAGCACGCAACCCGTTCTCGCTCGCGATGCCCTCCGCGCTTCCGGTCGCGGCGCAGGAGCTGCCGGCGTTCCGTAGCCAGGCCGCCGCCTACATCTCTCAGCTCGAGCTTCTCGCCAACAGCAACCTCGCGATGCTCGAGTAGGAAATCAGGGACAGACCACGTTTTTCGTAGCTGTGCGCAGGGAAAACGTGGTCTGTCCCTGATTTCCCGAGGCTCGGGAGGGCTCTAGCGGTACAGCAACAGCTCCTCGCGCTCTTCCTGCCAGGCCAGCTCATCGGCGCTCGCAAGCGCGTCCAGATCGCCCGGTTGCGCGGCGGAGTCGTCCACCCAGTTGCGTAGCAGCTCGCCGCCGTTGATGAGGTCGATCGCGAGGCGGTCGTGCTCGTATTCGTAGGGAAAGTCGCGCCACAATTCGTAGTCCGGCCGCAAGGCGCGCAGCGCCTTGAATGCAAGCGCCATCAGCCGCCACGGGCGAAACGCCTCGTGGTCGTAGGCCGCGTCTTCGACGTGGATCTGCAGCCCGGCGCAGAGCTTGCCCGCGTGCTTCTGGAACGTCGGCTCGAACCAGCACTCGCGCAGCCGGCAGCCCTGCAGCCAGTGCGGCGCGAGGGAGCGCATTTTTTCGAGAAGCAGCCCGGGCTCGAGGTCCGGCGCGCCGAAGAGCTCCAGCGGCCGCGTCGTACCCCGGCCCTCGGACAGCGTGGTCCCTTCGAGCAGCACCGTGCCGGCATAGCAGCGCGCCATCCAGAGGTTGGCCGCGTTGGGGCTCGGATTCACCCAGGCGCGCTCGCCCAGCGGCCAGCCGAAACCGGGCCCGCCGGCGGGCCGCCAGCCCTCCATCGTCACCACCTCGCACTCCACGTCGAGCTTCAATGTCCGCACGAACCACTTCGCGAGCTCGCCCATGGTGAGGCCGTGGCGCATCGGCAAGGGTCCCGCGCCGACGAAGCTTTCCCAGCCGGCACGCAGCCGCAAGCCCTCGATGGGTCGGCCGGCGGGATTCGGGCGGTCGAGGATCCATACCGCCTTGCCGTGCTCGGCCGCGGCCTCGAGGACATAGCGCAGGGTGGTGATGAACGTATAGATGCGGCAGCCGAGATCCTGCAGGTCGACGAGCAGCACATCGAAGCCCTGCATCATCGCCGCGGTGGGACGGCGCACCTTGCCGTAAAGGCTGTGCACCGGAACGCCGTGCGCCGGGTCGACGAAGTCCGGCGACTCGATCATGTTGTCCTGCTTGTCGCCGCGCAAGCCGTGCTGAGGGCCGAACGCGGCGGTGAGCTCGATGTCTCCGAGCGAAGCAAGTGCATCGAGCGAATGCTGCATCCCGTCGGTCACGGAAGCCGGATGCGCGAGCAGAGCGCACCTGCGGCCCGCGAGCGGCGCGCGCAGCCTGGGCTCGGCCAGAAAGCGATCAATCCCGAGCTTCATCGAGCTCCAGGGCAAACGCTTCGGCATGGTGGAAATCCGGCTTGCCGGGCGGATGGCGCAACGCCCAGTACGAAAGTGCTCCGTCCGCGTCCTCGATGACTGCCGAGAGGCCGAGCGAAAACTTGCCGCCGGAAAGCTGCGGCGACAGACGCTGGAGGTACACAGTGGCCTCGAGCTCGAGCCCGTCTGCGCGGGTACGCACGGCGATTTGCGGATCGAGCGAATCGTCGGCCAGCGGCGCGCCGTTCCGGTACTGACTGAATGCGTACGCGGCCCATTCGCGCGACGGCGAGAAGTTGAGCTCGTGGTACGAAGGCATGCGCCGGGCGATGAAGATCTCGAAACACGTATGCTGCCAGAGCTTGTCGCCGCTGCGCGGGCGCGCGGGCGCGGGAATTCGCAATCGCGCCAAGTCGCCTTCCAGCAAGTAGGTGACCTTGAGGTCTTCGCCGCCTGCCCTCTCCAGCCGGGCAGTCACGCCGCGCACCGCGTGGCTGGGCGTGCCTGGATGGCACGCGAGCTTCACTTCAGCCAACAAAACAAAAAGGGGGCCGAAGCCCCCTTTTTGACGAAAAAGCATCAGATCCGCACGGCGATGCCGCGCGGCGACTCTAGACGGAGAACGACGAGCCGCAACCGCAGGTGCTCTGCGCGTTGGGGTTCTTGATGACGAACTGCGCGCCTTCGAGACCTTCCTGGTAGTCGATCTCGGCGCCGGTGAGGTACTGGTAGCTCATCGGGTCGATCAGCAGCATGACGCCGTTCTTCTCCATCACCGCGTCGTCCTCGTTCTTCACCTCGTCGAAGGTGAAGCCGTACTGGAAGCCCGAGCAGCCGCCGCCGGTCACGAAGACCCTGAGCTTGAGATCGTTATTGCCTTCCTCTTCGATCAGCTGCTTGACCTTGTTCGCCGCGCTGTCGCTGAACACCAGCGGCGCGGGCATCTCGGCCGAGACGTCGGGGGAAACTTTGTCGGTGACTGCGTTCATTCGATTGCTCCGTTTCGTTAGCCGCGCCGTTAGCCACCTGAGGCGAGCTTCAATTCCACGCCCTTGGCTTCGGCGCCGTGGTGCACGAGCCTGCCCTCCACCACCGCGCCCTGCTGAATTTCGATGCTCTTGTAGTGCACATCCCCTTTGACCCTCGAGCTGGCCTGGAGTTCGAGCGACTCGGTGGCGTGGACGGGTCCGTTGATAGTGCCGTTCACCACGATATGCGCCGCCTGGACCTCGCCGTCGATGCGGGCATCGGCGGACACCACCAGGGTGCCCGGCTGCTCGGCCACCGAGGCGACATTGCCGCGCACCATGCCGTCGATACGCAGTCCGCCGCTGAAAATGAGATTGCCCTCGATGCGCGTCGTGGCGCCGATCAGGCTGTCGATCCGGTTTTGCGGCTTGCTGGCCTTGTTAAACATGGTCATAACCCCTTATCCGAGGGTGACCAGGTGAGTCGTGCGCGGCTGCATCGAGCCGCCTTCGTAAATTCGCACCTGGACGCTCTCCACTTTCGCCTTCGGGCTCACTCTGAAAGTCCCTTCGACTCTCTTGAAGTACCTGAATCCAAGCTTAAAAGCGGCTGCCTCGGCGTCGGCTGGCTCAGGAAAGCTCATGATAGCACTCCGCCCCCCTTCCGTCAGGTTGACCACCAGCTCGAGGCGCCCGTGGAAATCGCGCTCCCGGCGTGTGCTCGGCGTGAGCAATAGCAGGCGGTAACGGTACTCGCCGGGCAGCAGATCGGGCTCCACCTTGAATCGGTGGACGGTCAACGCCTGCGCGTTGCGCGCTTCCGACGAGAGCATGCTCTCGAAGGTCGCCAGCTCCTCCTTCAAGCGCGCGTTGTCGTGCTCGAGCACGCGGATCTGCTGCGCGAGGTTCTGCTGCGCGGTGCGCTCGATCGAGACCCGGCTGTCGGCGGCGTTCGCCACGGCGCGCAACCGCTCGAGCTCGGCCTGGGTTTCCTCCAGCGAACGCCGCACCACCGAAAGCTCGTCCGTTACCTCGCTGCGGTCGAAGCCGGCGAAGCGCCGGCCCGCATCGTAGATCCAGGCCGCGGACGCGGCGGCGACGCCCAGCAGCACCGCGATTCCGATCCAGCGCCAGTACCACGGGATCTGCGAGTGGATAGCGACGCGCGGCGCGGCGATGCCGAAGCGCTGGCGCAGCTTCCAGAAGCGGCCGGTTCCGCTCACGGCACCACCGCTACCTGGGTCAGGCCGCTCGTCTCGGGCAGGCCGAACATGAGATTCATATTCTGCACCGCCTGGCCCGACGCGCCCTTCACGAGATTGTCGATCACCGAGAGTACGACCAGGGTGTCGGTGCGCTGCGCGCCCTCGGGCGGGCGGTGCACGGCGAGGCGGCACACGTTCGCCGCGCGCACGGAGCGCGTGTCGGGATGGCTGCCCGGCGGCATCACGTCGACAAACGGCTCGTTGGCGTAGCGCTTCTCGAAAAGCGCCTGGAAGTCGACCTCCTTCGAGAGGCGCGCATACAACGTCGCGTGAATGCCGCGGATGATCGGCGTGAGGTGCGAAACGAAAACCAGGCCCACGTCGCGCCGGGCGGCCTGTGCAAGACTTTCGCGGATTTCAGGCCGGTGGCGGTGGCCCGCCACGTTGTACGCCGCAAAGTTGTCCGAGGCTTCGGAGAACGTGAGGTTCAGCTCGGCCTTGCGGCCCGCGCCGCTCACGCCGGATTTCGCATCCGCGATCAGGTGCTCTAGATCGACGACTCCCGCTTCCACCAGCGGCAGGAAGCCGAGCTGGATCGCGGTCGGATAACAGCCGGGATTGGCGACCAGCCGCGCGCGCCGGATCCGCTCGCGATTCAGCTCGCACAAGCCGTACACCGCCTCGGGAACCAGCTCGGGCGCGGTGTGCTTCATCTTGTACCAGCGCTCCCACTCGGCGAGGTCCTGCAGGCGGAAATCCGCCGACAAATCGATCACTTTCGCGCCGCCGTCGAGCAGCGCGCGCGCCTCGGCCATGGCGACACCATGCGGGGTGGCGAAGAAGACGACGTCGCAGCCCTTCAGAGCTTTCGCGTCCGGCGCGGTGAACGCGAGATCGACGCGCCGGCGCAGGCTCGGGAACATCGCCGCCACCGGCGTGCCGGCCTCTTTGCGCGAGGTGATCGCCCGCAGCTCGACCTCCGGGTGCTGCGCGAGCAGCCTCAGGAGCTCGACTCCGGTGTACCCCGTGCCGCCAACGATTCCAGCTTTAATCATTTAAGCAAACCCCAAAAACAAGAAAGCCGCCCTCGGGCGGCTTTCGATGCTGTGAAGCGCGAACCTTCGTTCAGCGTTTCGAGAATTGCTTGCGCCGCCTTGCCTTGTGCAGTCCAACCTTCTTTCGCTCCACTTCGCGCGCGTCGCGCGTCACCAGCCCGGCCGCGCTGAGCTGCGGCTTGAGCCCGGCATCATACTCGATGAGCGCACGGGTGATGCCGTGGCGCACCGCGCCGGCCTGGCCGCTCTCGCCGCCGCCGAAGACGTTGACGAGGATATCGAAGCTCGCGAGGCTCTTGGTGAGATCGAGCGGCTGGCGTACCACCATGCGCCCGGTCTCGCGGCCGAAGAATTTATCGATCGCCTTGCCGTTCACGACGATCTCGCCCTTGCCGGGCTTGAGGAACACGCGGGCCACTGCGCTCTTGCGCCGGCCCGTGCCATAGTAATAGTCGCCGACCATCAGATCTCCAGAGCCTTGGGTTGCTGCGCGGAATGGGGGTGGGTTGCGCCGGCGTACACCTTCAGCTTGCGCAGCATCGCGTAGCCGAGCGGTCCCTTGGGCAGCATGCCTTTCACGGCTTTCTGCAGAACGCGCTCCGGCTTCGCGGCGTGCAGCTTGGCGAAGTTGGTCTGCTTGATGCCGCCGGGGAATTCGGTATGCCGGTAGTAGACCTTGCGCTCGGACTTGCGGCCGGTGACGCGCAGTTTCGCCACGTTGACGACCACGACGAAGTCGCCGGTATCGACGTGCGGGGTGTACTCGGGCTTATGTTTGCCGCGCAGACGCGCGGCGATCTGGGTGGCGAGCCGGCCGAGCACTTTGCCCTGCGCGTCCACTACGACCCAGCCGTGCTTGATTTCGCCCGCTTTTGCGGTAAATGTAGTCATGTCGCCCGAATCGAGAAAAGCTGCGAATTCTACCCAAAAAAGCGGCGCCGCTCGCAGGAGTTACGCCTAATAATTTGATTCGGAGCATTATAGTGGCTTGAATGTTGCGGCGCAACATCACAGAGGGTTCAATTTCATGGAATGCACAGTGCGCTGGACCAGCGGCATGACGTTTCTCGCCGAGACCGCGAGCAATCACGTGGTGGCGATGGACGGCGCCCCCGAGGGCGGCGGCCGCAACCTTGCGCCGCGGCCCATGGAGATGGTGCTCCTCGGAACAGGCGGCTGCACCGCCTACGACGTCGTCGTGATCCTGAAGAAAAGCGGCCAGCCGATCACCGGCTGCGAGGTCAAGCTCACTTCGGAGCGCGCCGAGACCGATCCGAAAGTGTTCACGCGCATCCATATGCATTTCGTGGTGCGCGGCCGCGGCCTGAAGCGCAACCTGGTCGAGCACGCGATCCGGCTTTCGCACGACAAGTACTGCTCCGCGTCGATCATGCTCGGCAAGACGGCGGAAATCTCCACCGGCTTCGAGATCGTCGAGGAGTAGGCGCGCGCCTCCCTAGAGGCGGTACGAGACCGTCGTCATCACCTTCGACGCGAGCCTCATCGCCAGCTTGACCGGCTGCGGCAGCTCCGCGGCGCCCAGGCCCAGCGCGGTCTCGCGGTGCCTCGCCTCGTCCGCCTGCATGGCCGCGACGAGCTCGCGGGTGCGCAGATCGTCCGGGTCGAGGACCTCCAGGTGGCCGGCAAGATGCTCCTCGACCTGACGCTCGGTTTCCGCGAGAAAGGCGAGGTTCCAGCGATCGCCCAGGGCTCCGGCGGTCAGCCCGAGCGCGAACGAGCCGGCGTACCAGAGCGGGTTGAGCAGGCTCGGACGGCCGCCCAGCTCGCGGATGCGCTGCGAGCACCATGCGAGGTGGTCGCGCTCCTCTTCCGCCGCGCGCTGAAGCGATTCGCGCGTGCCGCCCTCCCGCGCAGCGAGGGCCTGACCTTCGTACAGAGCCTGCGCGCACACCTCGCCTACGTGATTGACCCGCATCAACGCCGCGGAGTGGCGGCGGGCGTCCTCCGGCAGCTCACCCGGCGTGGCCTCCGCCGGCAAGGGCCTGCGCGCCTCCTGCACGCCAGCCACCGCTCGCAGCGCCCGGTCGAAGCCGGCGATCAGGCGGTCCAGGGGATCGGGTGACGATGCGCCACGGCTCGGCATGCCGGGCAGTGTACAAAAAAAAACGGGCGTCTTGCGACGCCCGTCCGATTCGAAGCGGCCTTTCAGCCGCGTAAAGCCTGTTGGTTCTTAGAACGCGTGACGCACGCCGAGGGAGATGATCCTCGGATCGGCGCCGAAGTTGCCGTTCGACATCGAGACCGTGTTCGAGAAGAAGTCGTACCCGGCGAGCTTGTCGTTCTTGATCTGCGCATACGCCACGTGTACGTTCGTGCGCTTCGAGATGTCGAACTGGTAGCCCAGCGAGTAGAACTTGGCGCCGGTGTTGCTATCCATGCTCTGCCCCGTGCCAGCCGGGGCGCCGGACGGAAGGATCGTGATCGTGCTCAGGTCGGCGCCGTTGATGCTGCCCTTGAGCTTCGACGCCTGTGAGTACGTCGCGAAAACCGCGTGCGGCCCGGACGTCCAGGAGATCGGGATCGAGAACGTGGTCTTCTTCAGCTCGCTGGCGGCGACGGTACCACTCGCCTTCGCTTCGATCTTCGACGCATCCAGGATCAGGCCCAGCTTCAGGCCGAACGGGAACGTGTACGCGCCATGGAGACGGCTGCTCGTGATCGTATAGAGCGCAGCGCCCGCGGCGCCTCCCGCGAACGTTCCGCCACCAGTCGCACCCGTATAGAGCGCCGCGCCGGTGCCGATAATGTCCTTGTCCTTCAGGTAGGACCAGCTCACATAGACCGGGCCGTTCGAGTACGTCGGCACGATGTTCCATGCGCGGTTCTTGGCGCCGTCGGTCACCGAGCCCACCGTGGTGGGGACAGCGCCGTCGGTCGGGCGCGCCATCGACGCGCGGAAGTTGAAGCCGGCCCAGTTCGGCGACTGGTAACGGATCACGTTGCTGTAGCGAGCGCCGATCGACGCGCCGCCAAGGCTGCCGGCGCCGGTGGCCCAGCCCACGGTGCCGAAGGAGTTCAGCAGCGCGAGCGAGCTGGTGTGCGAGCCGCCCTTGATCAGTTGGTTGTCGACCGCGTACGACTCGGTGTAGTGCGTATCCCAGATACCGAGCAGGACCTCGCCCCAGGCAGCGCCGCGCAGGCCGACGCCGGAGTTCCGGGTCGCCCAGCCGCTGGCGGTCTGCGGCGAGGTGGTCGCCTGGCCGGGATTGCCCAGGCCATCGTTACGCGTTTGCGCGTTGGTCAGCACGGCGGATTCCACCTGGCCGAAGCCGGCGATGCCGCCGCCGAGGTCTTCCGTCGCAGTGAAGCGGATGTTCGAGCCGTTGCCGTCCGAGATACGGTCGCGCGTCTTGACGTCGAACGTCGAGACGGTGCTGGCCGCCGTGGTCGCGTTGGTCGCGCCACTCGCGCCCGCGCTCTCGTACCACAGGTTCAGCGCGCCGGAGATCGTAACCGCCGACTGCGCCATCGCTACTGCGGGCGCGGCGAGCGCGCCAGCTACTGCCACTGCAAGAAGTTTCTTGTGCATCAGAATGCTCCCCTCAGTTGTCATTCGGCGGCGCTTGCGCGCCGCCCCGGAAACCCCTGGTTCTTCTGGGTTTGAGTGGCATTCTCCCTAGTCGGGAGGGACCGACGCAACGAAATAGAGCTTTGTAAGAGCAGGTAAGGCGGGTTTGTTGCGACTTCGCAACAAATCGACGAAATATTACTTAAGCCGCTGATCTATATATAAAACAGTCTTGCCAATGCCGCCCCTGGATCGGTGGCGCGCATAAATGTTTCGCCAACGAGAAAGGCGTGCACTCCGCGGGCCCGTAATCGCTCTACGTCCTCGCGGGAGGCGATACCGCTTTCCGTGACGACCAAACGGCCGGCGGGCACCATCGCCAGGAGGCCGAGCGTGGTCTCGAGCCGGGTCTCGAAAGTCCGCAGGTTCCGGTTATTGATGCCGATCAGCGGCGTCTCCAGCGCAAGGGCGCTCTTCAGCTCGTCCGCATCGTGCACTTCGACCAGGACGGCCATGCCGAGCCGCACCGCAAGGGCTTCCAGATTCAGCATCTGAGCCACGGACAGGCACGCGGCGATGAGCAAAATGCAGTCGGCGCCCCACGCTCTCGACTCGAACACCTGGTACGGCTCGACAACGAAGTCCTTGCGCAGCGCCGGCAGCGCGCACGCGGATCGCGCTGCGACCAGGTGCTCCGGAGCGCCCTGGAAAAATTCGGCGTCGGTAAGCACCGACATGCACGCGGCGCCGCCGGATTCGTAGCTCTTCGCGATCGCCGCCGGATCGAACTCCGCACGCAACAAGCCCTTCGAAGGACTCGCGCGCTTGATCTCGGCGATCACCGCCGGCTGACCGGCGGCGATCCTGGCTCGCATGGCCCCGACAAAGTCACGGGGCGGCGGCGCTGCGCCCGCGCGTTTTTCGATCATTGCCTGCGGGACGCGCGCGCGAGCCGCGGCGATCTCGCCGCGCTTCACCTCCAGGATCCGATCGAGGATGGTCACGCGGCTTTCAGGTTCCTGGTGAACGCGATGAACTCGTCCATCTTGCGTTTCGCGTCGCCCCTTTCGATGACGTATAGCGCGCGCTGGACGCCGGCCTTCAGGGTTTTCTCGACCCCCGCGACGTAGATGGCCGCGCCGGCGTTGAGCGCGGCGATGCTGAGCGCCGGGCCGGGCTGGTTGCCGAGCACCGCGAGGACCATCGCCTTCGATTCCTCCACGGTATGCACCTGGATCGCGCGCCGGTCGTAGAGCTCGAAGCCGAAATCCGAAGGACGCAGCCGGTACTCGTTGATCTCGCCGCCGACGAGCTCGCCGACCAGCGTCTCGCCGGAAATGGAAATCTCGTCGAGGCCGTCGAGCCCGTATACCGTCATCACGTGCTCGGAGCCGAGGCGCTGCAGCACGCGCACCTGGATGCCGACGAGGTCGGGATGGAACACGCCCATGATCTGGTTCTTCGCGCCCGCCGGATTGGTCAGCGGGCCGAGGATGTTGAAGAGGGTGCGCACGCCGAGCTCCTTGCGCACGGGCGCGGCGTGCTTCATGGCCGAATGGTGCGCGGGCGCGAACATGAAGCCCAGGCCGAGCTCGTCGATCGCCGCGCCGGTCTGCGCCGGAGTAAGCGCGATGTTCGCGCCGAGCGCCTCGAGCACCTCGGCGCTGCCCGAGGACGAGGACACCGAGCGCCCCATGTGCTTCGCGACTTTAGCGCCCGCCGCCGCCGCGATGAAAGCGGCGCAAGTGGAGACGTTGAAGGTATGCGCTCCGTCGCCGCCCGTGCCGCAGGTATCGACGAGGTGGCGCTCGTCCTTCACTTTCACCGGCGTCGCGAGCTCGCGCATCACCTGCGCCGCGGCGGCGATCTCGCCGATGGTCTCCTTCTTCACCCTCAGCCCCATGATGAACCCGGCGATCTGCGCCGGGGTGAGCTCGCCGTGCATGATCTGGCGCATGATGTACAGCATCTCGTCGTGGAACACCTCGCGATGCTCCACGGTGCGCTGGATCGCCTCCGCGATCGTGATCGGTTTCATGCGCGGCCCCCTTTGCCTTGCAGGAAATTCTGCAGCATTTTGTGCCCGTGCTCCGTGAGCATCGCCTCGGGATGGAACTGCACCCCTTCCACCGGCAGGCCGCGGTGGCGCAGTCCCATGATCTCGCCGTCCTCGGCCTGCGCGGTGATTTCCAGGCATTCCGGAAGCGATTCGCGCTGCACGACGAGCGAGTGATAGCGCGTGGCGACGAACGCGTCGGGTATGTCGCTGAAGACGCCCTTGCGGTCGTGCCGGATGCGCGAGACCTTGCCGTGCATCACTTCCTTCGCGCGCACCACCTTGCCGCCGAAGGCCTGGCCGATCGCCTGGTGGCCGAGGCAGACGCCGAGGATCGGCGCCTTCCCGGCCAGCCGCTGGAGCACCGGCAAGGTGATGCCCGCTTCGTTCGGCGTGCAGGGCCCCGGGGAAAGCACGATGTGCGAGGGGTGCATCGCCTCTATTTTCTCGATCGAAATCTCGTCGTTCCGGAAAACCGCGACCTCGGCGCCGAGCTCACCCAGGTACTGCACCAGGTTGTAGGTGAAGGAGTCGTAATTGTCGATCATCAGGATCATGCCGCCTCCCCGGGTTCTTCGATATCAGCCACTTCCGCGGCCGTGAGCAGCGCGCGGGCCTTGTGCTGGGTCTCGCGCCATTCGGCCAGCGGGTCCGAGTCCGCAACGATGCCTGCCGCCGCCTGCACGTGCAGCTTGCGGTCCTTGAGCACCGCGGTGCGGATGGCGATCGCCACGTCCATGTCGCCGTTGAAGCCGAGGTAGCCGACCGCGCCGCTGTAGACACCGCGCTTGACCGGCTCCAGCTCGTCGATGATCTGCATGGCGCGCACCTTGGGCGCGCCGGTGACGGTGCCCGCGGGAAAGCTCGCGCGCAGCACGTCGAGCGCGTCGAGCTTCGGCGCGAGCCGGCCTTCGACGTTCGACACGATGTGCATGACGTGGGAATAGCGCTCGACCACCATTTTCTCGGTGACCTTCACGCTGCCGGTCGCCGCGATCCGGCCGACGTCGTTGCGGCCGAGGTCGATCAGCATCACGTGCTCGGCGCGCTCCTTCGGATCGGCGAGGAGCTCCTCGGCGGTCGCCGCGTCCTCCGCCGGAGTGCGCCCGCGCGGGCGGGTCCCCGCGATCGGGCGCAGCGTCACCGTGTCGCCGGCGAGGCGCACCAGGATCTCGGGAGAGGCCCCCACCACGTGGTGATCGTCGAAATCGAAGTAGTACATGTAAGGCGACGGATTCACGCCCCGCAACGCGCGATAGAGGGAGAGCGGCGCGGCGTTGAAAGGCCGGCTCGTGCGCTGCGAGATCTGAACCTGCATGCAGTCGCCGGCGAAGATGTACTCCTTCGAGCGCCGCACCGCGTCGACGAATTTTTCCTCGGTGAAGGTGCACTGCAGCTCGGCTTTTCTCGCCGCCAGCTCGGCGGGCCTTCCTTTTTCAGCACCATGTCCTGGGGAAGCGGCACGACCAGCCGCGCGCGCAGGCGCTCGAGCCGCTCCTCGGCGGCGCGCAGCGCGCCGGGCTGGCGCGGGTCGGCATAGACCACGAGGTAGAGCTTGCCCAGGACGTTGTCGACCACCGCCAGCTCGTCGGACACCAGCAAAAGCATGTCCGGCGTGCCGATGGCGTCCGGCTTTTCTCCCTTCAAGGCATTCTTTTCGACATGCCGCACGGTCTCGTAGCCGAAGTAGCCGACCAGCCCGCCGCCGAAGCGGATCTTCTCCGGCAGCGGCGCGACCCGGTGGCGTTTGAGCCAGCTGCGGGCGTACTCGAACGGGTCCGCGCCGTCGAGCTGCTCCAGGCAGGTATCGGTGCGCCCTTCGCGCCGCAACCGACGCAGCGTCCGGCCGCGCGCCTCGATGCGCTCGGCGCAGGCAAGACCGATGAAGGAGTAGCGGCCGAAGCGCTCGCCCCCGACCACGGACTCGAGCAGGTACGAGTAAGGACCGTTGGCGAGCTTCACGTAAAGCGCCAACGGCGTATAGAGATCCGCGCGCGCCTCGGCCAGCACCGGAATCCGGGTGTAGCCCTGCGCGGCAAGCTGCTGGAATTCAAGCTCGGTCATGTTCGACTTCCACTGCCAGACTGGGTTTTAGCTACGAAACTGCGTGTGCCCCGGGACTTAGGGCCGTGACAAGGCTAGCGGCGCCAGGAGCGCCAGCTACGCCAGGAGAGGGACTCGGGTTGTGCGGGGTTAGGCTGCACGGCGAAAACTATAGCATGCCCAATCGATCGCGAGGCGGGAGAGACGCTGCGAGCTCACGCGATGCGTTCGCGAGGCTACGAGATGCGCTCGCGCATCGCGCGGATGGTCGCCGCATAGTCCTTGGAGCCGAAGATCGCCGACCCGGCGACGAAGGTGTCGGCCCCCGCCCGCGCGACCTCGGCGATGTTGTCGGTCTTGATGCCGCCGTCGACCTCGAGCCGGATGTCCTTGCCGGTCGCGGCAATGCGCCTTCGCACCTCGGCGATCTTGGGGAGCACGGCGGGGATGAACTGCTGGCCGCCGAATCCGGGATTCACCGACATCAGCAGCACGAGGTCGAGCTTCTCGAGCGTGTAGTCGAGATACGCAAGCGGCGTCGCCGGGTTCAGCGCCAGCCCGGCCTTGCAGCCGTGCTCGTGGATGAGCGCGCGTGTAATCGAGATACGAAAGCGGCGTCGCCGGGTTCAGCGCCAGCCCGGCCTTGCAGCCGTGCTCGTGGATGAGCGCGATCGTCCGGTCCACGTGCTCCGACGCCTCGGGGTGGAAGCTGATGATATCGGCGCCGGCTTTCGCGAACTCGGGCACGATGCGGTCGACCGGCTTCACCATGAGGTGCACATCGAGCGTCAGCTTGACGTGCGGGCGCAGCGCCGCGCAGACCAGCGGCCCGACCGTGAGGTTGGGCACGTAGTGGTTGTCCATCACGTCGAAGTGGATCATGTCGGCCCCGGCGGCCGCCACGGCGCGCACTTCCTCGCCGAGGCGCGAAAAATCGGCCGAAAGGATGCTGGGGGCGATCCGGTGCTTCATGCGCGCGAGTTTACAATGGGGCCATGGCGGAAAAACGGCCCCCGGGCGAAAAACGGCAGGGCGAAAAACAGCACGACGTGGCGGTCTCGGTGCAGACGCAGTACCTGCCCGAGCAGTCGGACGAGTCCGGCGGCCGTTACGTGTTCGCCTACACCATCACGATCCGCAACGCCGGCCGCGTCGCGGCGCAGCTCATCAGCCGGCACTGGATCATCACCGACTCCCAGGGCCTCGTGCAGGAAGTACGGGGCCTGGGCGTGGTGGGCGCGCAGCCGCTTCTTCAGCCCGGCGAGAGCTTCGAGTACACGAGCGGCACCTCGATCGCCACGCCAGTGGGCACGATGCGGGGCGCCTACCAGATGCTCGCCGCCGACGGCAGCCGCTTCGAGGCGGCGATCCCCGAGTTCACGCTTTCGGTGCCGCGCGTCCTTCATTGATCGAAAATCAGGGACAGACCACGTTTTTCTTCTGCGCAGAGCTGTCAAAAACGTGGTCTGTCCCTGATTTTCACTCGTCCTTGCGCGGCTTCTTCGGCAAGGTCCACCAGACGATGAGCACGGCGAGAACGAACGCGACTCCCATTTCCAGGTACACGACCCACATGCGGTATCTCCTGCCGTTACGCGCTGTCCGCTTGCCATTGCGCGTTGTCTGCTGTCTTGCCATTCTAGTGCTGGCGGCTTGCTCCCAGTTCCCGCAGCGGACCGATGTGCTCGGCTGCCCGCAAAGCGCGGCCTGTCCCAAGTGTCCGCAATGCCCGCCGCCAAAGCCGGCGCCGGAGACGGTGCGCTATGACGCAGCGTCCTTCGATGCGCTCCCGGGCTGGTCCGGCGCGGCGCTGCAGCCGAGCTTGCGCGCGTTTCTCGCGAGCTGCGCGCGGCCGCCGGCGCTCGGCGGCCTGGGCGGCGCGCTCGGAAAATTCTGCGAGGCGGCGCGCGCCGTGCCCGAGGGCGACGAAGCCGAGGCGCGCAGATTCTTCGAGTCGACGTTCGTCCCTTACGCGCTGATCTCGTCGGACAGCGGCGACACCGGCCTCATCACCGGGTACTACGAGCCGATCATCGACGGCAGCCGGGAGCGCAGCGCGCTCAACCGCTATCCGATCTTCGGCGTGCCCGAAGATCTCATCGTGGTGGATCTCGCGCAGATCAACCCCGACGTGCGCAACATGCGCCTGCGCGGCCGGCTGGAGGGCCGCCGCCTTGTTCCTTACTATTCGCGCGCCGAAATCGAGACGAAAGCGGAGACCTTCAGCGCGCCCGTGATCGGCTGGACCGCCGATCCCGTCGAGCTTTTCTTCCTGCAGATCCAGGGCTCCGGCCAGTTGCGCCTGGAATCGGGCGAGCGCATCCGTCTCGGCTACGCGGACCAGAACGGCCATCCCTTCCGCTCGCTCGGCCGCTATCTGGTCGAGCGCGGCGAGATGAAGCTCGAGGACGCGTCGATGCAGGGAATCAAGACCTGGGCGGGCGCGAACCCGGCGCGCCTGCAGGAAGCGTTGAACCAGAATCCGAGCTACGTGTTCTTCCGCGAGCTGCCCCAGGTCGACGAAGGCCCGGTCGGCGCGCTGGGCATTCCGCTCAGCGCCGAGTACAGCATCGCCGTGGACCGGCGGTTCGTGCCGCTGGGAGCCCCTGTCTATCTCGCCACCACGTTTCCGCTCTCGGAGGAAAAGCTGGAGCGGCTGATGGCCGCGCAGGATACCGGCGGCGCGATTCGCGGCGCGGTGCGCGCCGACTTCTACTGGGGCACGGGCCCCGACGCGGGCGCGCGCGCCGGGCGCATGCGCCAGCAAGGGAAGATGTGGCTGCTGTGGCCGCGCGGCGAACCGCTGCCGCGCGCGGACTAGCGCTTCGCTGCCGGCTGCGCGGTCGCGATCTCGTCGAGCAGGCCTTTCAGGTCGGCCACCGCCAGGCCGCCGGCCATGCGCTCGCCGTTGGCGAAGAACAGCGCCGCTGCCGCGCGCGGACTAGCGCTTCGCTGCCGGCTGCGCGGTCGCGATCTCGTCGAGCAGGCCTTTCAGGTCGGCCACCGCCAGGCCGCCGGCCATGCGCTCGCCGTTGGCGAAGAACAGCGTGGGGGTGCTGTTTACTCCCAGCCCGCGGCCGAGCGCGAGGTTCTTGTCCACCGGGCTCTCGCAGGTCGGGTTGCCCGCGTTGCGCTTGCCGTGCAACGCCAGATCGAGCCAGGCGGCGCTGCGGTCCGGCGCGCACCACACGGCCTTGGATTGCTCGGCGAGCTCGGGACGGATCACCGGATACATGAAGACATAGATGGTGACGTCGTCGAGCTGCTGCAGGGTCTGCTCGAACTGCTTGCACGCCGGGCAGTACGGGTCGGAGAACATCGCGAGCACGCGTTTGCCGTTGCCGCGCTGGACCTTCACGGCCTGCGCGAGCGGCAACGACTCGAACTTGATCGCCGACAGCTTGCGCACGCGCTCCTCGGTCAGGTCGCGGCCCGAGCTCAGCTCGAAGATATTGCCCTGGATGACGTAGTTGCCGTTGGCGTCGGTATAGACGACGCGCACGCCTTCGGCGCTCTTGAAGCGCACTTCGAACAGGCCCGGAAGCGGCGCCGGCTGGATGCCGTCGATCTTGACGCCGTTCAGCTTCGGCTCGAGAGCGCGCCGGATGGCCGCGTCGTCGGCGAGCGCGAGGGCGGGCAGCAGGCAAAGGGCTAGGGCGGCGGCGCGAAACATCGGGGATCTCCCAGGCGTCAACTCATCGCGTGGCGGATGAGGATGTTCTTTAGGACCGGAAGACGGCCGCTCAGGTTCAATCCCGCGTTGCGCAGCCGGGAAAGCGGCTCGCTGTCGGCGCCGAACAGCCTGAACAATCCATCGACCATCAAATCCATCGCCAGTATAGGCTCGGCGCGGCTTCGTTCATAGCAGCGCAGGAGCCGAGGGTCGCCGGCGTCGCGCACCGGTCCGCGCCCGGCCAGAGCCGCCGCAAGCGCGCGCGCATCCTGCAAGCCGAGGTTGAGCCCCTGGCCGGCAAGCGGATGGATCACGTGCGCCGCATCGCCGGCGAGCGCGACGCGCTCCCCGGCCATCCGCGCGGCCGAGAGGCGGCGCAGCGGATAGCTGCGGGGCGGCGTGACGACCGTCATGGCGCCAAGCGCCCCGGCCGTCGCCGATTCGACCCTCCGGCACAGCGCGTGCGGCTCGAGCTGCAGCAGCATCTCGGCGTCCTCTTCAGGCAGCGACCAGATCATCGACACGCGCCGCCCCGGCAACGGCAGCAACGCCAGGACCGGCCCGCCCTGGAACCATTGGTACGCGATGTTCGCGTGCGGCTTCTCGCACTCGAGATTGGCGATGAGCGCCGCCTGGGCGTAGTCGTTCGTCTTGATCGGAATACCCGCCTGCTGGCGCACGAACGAGCTTGCGCCGTCGGCGCCCACCACCAGCGCGCCCGACAACTCACGCCCGTCGCGCAGTTTTAGAAGTGCTTTTTTCGAATCTGCTTTTTTCGAGTCGAAGGTCAATTCCGCGCACTCGGCAGGCGCAAGAACAACCATTTTTTCCCGGGCGTCGACGACGCCCCATGCTTTTTTCGAGTCGAAGGTCAATTCCGCGCACTCGGCAGGCGCAAGAACAACCATTTTTTCCCGGGCGTCGACGACGCCCCATAGCGCGTCCTGCAGCACGCCGTCCTCCACCGTCCAGGCGAGCTCCGGGACACCCGCGCGGTACGCGTCGAAATCGATCTTCGCGCCTCGATCGCCGAAGACGCGCATGCCATGGACCGGCGTCAGGCGCTCGGGCGCAACCGACGGCCACGCCCGCAGATCGCGGAGGAAGGAAACATTGCCGGGGCTCAAGGTGTACACCCGGGCGTCGAGCACGCCGGGGACCGGCGCCGGCGCACGACGCGCGTTGGCGACCAGCGCCACCGACAGTCCCCGGGCCGCCGCTGCTACGGCCAGGCCTACCGGCCCGGCGCCGACGACGATCAGGTCGAAATTCACTGGTTTATAATGCCGTCTTGATCGCGCAGGACGTGGCGAATTAGCTCAGCTGGTTAGAGCAGCGGAATCATAATCCGTTTGTCCGGGGTTCGAGTCCCTGATTCGCCACCATTTTCCTGATTCGCCACCATTCCCTGATTCGCCACCATTCACGATTACCATTGACCTAGATGATCAAACGCTCTGCCGCGTTCGCGCTCCTGGCGGGTTTTGCCGTCCTCGCGTTCGCGCAGCTGCGCACGATCCCGGAGGACGCGAAGCGCGGCGTGATGCGCCACGTCCAGGAGACGATCGTCGAGATCGATGGCAAGCGGCGGCTGCTCTCCGCCGGCGCGCAGATCCGCAGCCAATCCAACCGCATCCTGGTCCCGACTGCCGTGCCGCCCGACTCGGACGTGAAGTACCGGCTGGACCAGGAGGGCCTGGTGCGGCAGGTCTGGCTGCTCACGCCGCAGGAAGCGGCGGCGGCCGACAAGGCCAAATGAGAGCCGTCGCGTGAGGGCGCGCTAGGCCTGATGGGAAAACCCTGATGGGAAAACTGTTCCTTCGCAGCTTCGGCTGCCAGATGAACGAGTACGACTCGGACCGGATCGCCGGTCTGATGCGCGAGGCCGAGGGCCTGGAGAAGACCGAGAGCGCCGCGGAAGCCGACCTCATCGTCTTCAACACCTGCTCGGTGCGCGAGAAGGCGCAGGAGAAAGTGTTCGCCGACCTGGGCCGGATCCGCGAGCTCAAGAAGGCGAACCCGCAGCTCATGATCGCGGTCGGCGGCTGCGTCGCGAGCCAGGAAGGCTCGGCGATCGTGCGGCGCGCGCCTTACGTCGACGTGGTGTTCGGACCGCAGACGCTGCACCGGCTGCCCGAGCTGCTCGCGCGCCGGCGCGCGAGCGGCCGGCCGCAGGTGGACATCAGCTTTCCGGAGATCGAGAAGTTCGACCACCTTCCGCCCGCGCGCGCCGAGAACGCCAGCGCCTTCGTCTCGATCATGGAAGGCTGCAGCAAGTACTGCAGCTTCTGCGTGGTGCCGTACACGCGCGGCGAGGAAGTCTCGCGGCCGTTCGACGACATCGTCGCGGAAATCGCGGGCCTCGCCGGGCAGGGTGTGAAGGAAGTGACGCTGCTCGGCCAGAACGTCAACGCCTGGCGCGGCAGGATCGAAGGCGAGCGCGCCGATTTTTCCGAATTGCTCTTTTATGTGAATGAAGTTCCAGGAGTAGAGCGATTGCGTTATACGACCTCGCATCCGCGCGAGTTCACGCAACGGCTGATCGACGCGCACGCCGCGCTTCCGAAGCTGGCGGCGCACGTGCACCTGCCCGTCCAGTCCGGATCGGACCGCGTGCTCGCGGCGATGAAGCGCGGCTACACCGTGCTCGAGTACCGCTCGATCGCGCGCCGGCTGAAGCAGGCGCGCGCGGACCTGTCGCTCACCTCGGATTTCATCGTCGGCTTCCCCGGCGAGACCGAGGCCGACTTCGCGGCGACGCT
>Ga0209131_1000395_pt1 | contig 31664 bp, 24 predicted proteins | sample GraSoi_2013_40cm_FD_185826 | JGI IMG/M metagenome (GOLD analysis project Ga0209131, IMG submission 185826) | Grasslands soil microbial communities from the Angelo Coastal Reserve, California, USA - Sample 9_17_2013_40cm (SPAdes) (version 2) | ecosystem: Environmental > Terrestrial > Soil >...
GGGGCAGCGGATCTATCTCCTTCCAGGACGCCGCGATCCGAAGGGCGCGCTGGGCGGAGATCGCCACATCCTCGCGCTCGGCAAGGACTCCGACAAATCCACCTTCGCGCACGATCGTCGCAAGGCCCGGCATCGACTTGACCTTGATGTCATCGAGCGAGATCAACCCTGCGAAATTGTGCGGCGGACGAACTACGCGGCCGTAGAGCATTCCCGGCAACGTCATGTCCTGGATGAAGCGGGGGCGACCGGCGATCTTGTCGGGCAGGTCGCGCCGCGGCGCGGGCTTGCCGACCACCCGGTAGTCGCGCGGCGATCTCAATGTCGCCGTCTCATCGATCTCGCAGTCGAACAAAGCGTCGTCCGCGCATTCCCAAAAGCTCGTGCTCCGGCCTGCCGCCCGTACGGCGCCGTCCTCCACCCGTAAATCGCCGGCCGGTACGTTGAGGCGCGTCGCAGCGCGCTCAAGGAGCAACGCGCGGGCCTGCGCGCAGGCACGACGCAGCGCAGCTCCGGAATCCTGGATCGAGAGGCTGCCCGAAGTGACGCCCTCATCGGGACTCACCGATGTATCGGCAGGAACCATGCGAATGCGTTCCAGCGCGACCTCGAGCTCTTCCGCCGCAATCTGCGCAAGGGCCGTCAAGACACCTTGGCCTATCTCGACCTTTCCGCTGTAGATCGATATTGTGCCGTCGCGATGCACGCGCAGCCACCGCGAAAGTCCCGGGTTTTTCTCCAGGCTTCCCTGCCGCTTGAGCCGGCTTTCGGCAACGGTGCTCATGGCGCGATTTCCGACGCCGCGCGCAACACCGCGCGCACCATGCGATTGTGCGAGCCGCAGCGGCACAAGTTGCGGTCGAGCGCCGCGCGCACTTCGCTTTCGGTCGGCCTGGGATTCTTCGCCAAGAGCGCCGCGGCACTGATCAGGATGCCGCTGGTGCAATAGCCGCACTGGGCCGCCTGCTCGGCGAGGAAGGCGTTCTGGAGGGGATGCAGCACCCCGCCCGTGCCCAGCCCTTCGACCGTGGTAATACTCTTGCCGGCGGCGGACCACAAAGGGGTGTCGCATGCGGGGGCCGGATGGCTATCGATCAATACGAAGCAGGCGCCGCACTGACCGCTGCCGCAGCCGAAGCGCGTGCCTTTCAGCTCAAGGTCGTTGCGTAGCGCGTAGAGAAGAGGCGTGTCCGGATCCGCCTCAAGCGCGGTTTCTGCACCGTTGATGATCAGCCGGAAGCGCTCGGTCACGGGTTTCCGGGTTCCTTTTGCGGGAAGATAGTGCCCTCTCGTGCCCGCGTCCTAGTCGACTTTCGCTCCCGAAAATGTCACGACCTTCGCCCACTTCTGGATGTCCTCCTCCAAGAATTTCCCGAATTCTGCCGGCGACATATGCATCGGAACCGCGCCCTGCTTGGCCCAGATCTCCTTCACGTCCGGTAAGCCGACGATTTTCTGGATTTCGGAATTCAGCTTGTCGACGACGGGTTTCTGGGTTCCCGCCGGGGCCATCATCCCCAGCCAGATGACTGCGTCGTAACCGGGCAGGCCAGCTTCGTCCAGGGTCGGCACCTCCGGAGTGATCGAGGAACGTGTCTTTCCGGAGGTGGCGATGGCGCGAACCTTGCCCGCCTGCGCGAGCGGCGCCATCGTGGTGATCGCATCGAACATCATCTGCACGTTGCCTGCAAGGACGCTGGTGCGCGCTTCAGCGCTTCCCTTGTGCGGCACGTGTACGACGTCGATTCCTGCCATGGCTTTGAACAGCTCGCCGGCCATGTGATAGGGCGTGCCCGGACCCGAGGAGGCGTAGTTGAGCACGCCGGGTTTCGCTTTGGCGAGGGCAATGAGTTCTTTCAGGTCGCGCGCCTGTACCGAAGGGTGAACCACCAGGATCAGATCGGAATAGTTGATCGGCGAGATCGGCGCGAGATCCCGCATCAGGCCGTAAGGTTTCTTCGTGAAGAGTGACTCGTTGACCGTATGCGTATTCGACATCATCAGTAGGGTGTAGCCGTCGGAGGCAGACTTCGCCACCGCGTCAGTGCCGATGATCGCGCCGGCGCCGGGCCGGTTCTCGATTACGAAAGGCTGGCCGAGAGTCTTTTGCAGACGGTCGCCGACAAAGCGCGCGTAGATGTCCGCCGGCCCACCGGCAGAGTAGGGCACGATGATTTTCACCGGTTTCATCGGGTAGGCGGTTTGCGCGAACACGCCGGTCGCGAGGCAAGCTGCCGCAAGCGAGCCGGCGATTTGGCGCAACAACTTGTTGAAAGCCATGGTTCCCTTTCTCCTAACTTGGATACCGCGACTGCTCCGGGGTTCGGCGCGATTATTTTCGCCCGCGGCTGTTTCGATTATAGCGACTAAAGCTGGAGCTCGGCCATCACCGGCGCATGGTCCGACGGACGCTCCAGTCGCCGTGGCTCGAGGTCGATCGAACATGCGCGACACCGCAAAGCGAGCTCGGAGCTGAGCAGGATGTGATCAATGCGCAGCCCGCGATCGCGCTTGAACCCGTTCATGCGGTAGTCCCACCAAGTGAAGGATTTGTCCGGCTGAGCAAACATCCTGAAGCTGTCCTTCAATCCCAAGGCAAGGAGCTTCCCGAAGGCCTCGCGCTCCTTGGGGCTGCACAGGATCTGGCCTTCCCAGGCCTTGGGATCGTGAACGTCTTCATCGGCGGGTGCGATGTTGTAGTCGCCCAGCAGCGCGAGCCGCGGATTTCTTTTTAGTTCTTCCTCGAGCCAGCGTCGGAAAGCCGCAAGCCAATTGAGCTTGTACTCATATTTCTCAGAACCGACCGCCTGCCCGTTTGGAACATAGGCGGATACGACGCGGATCGCATCGGCGCCCTTCCCGACGGTTGCGGCGATGACTCGCTTTTGCTCGTCGGGAAATGCAGGCATTCCCGCAGCGACGTCCGCGAGCATTGCGCGAGACAGGATCGCGACGCCGTTATAAGTCCTTTGCCCGGACCAAACACAGTGGTAACCCGCCGCCTGGATCTCCTCCGCCGGAAACTTGGCGTCCTCGAGCTTGATCTCCTGTAGGCAGACGATTTGCGGGGCTCGCCGCGCCAGCCATTCGAGCAGATGAGGCAGGCGCACTTTGAGCGAATTGACGTTCCATGACGCAAACTTCATTGACACATACCACTGTGACGCAGCAGTGCGTCGATTCTGGGCCCACGGCCGCGAAACGCCTTGAACGATTCGAGCGCCGGGCGGCTGCCGCCGACTGCAAGAATCTCGTCGCGGAATCGCAAACCGGTGCGGGAGTCGAGCACGCCGTTCTGTTCGAACAGGCTGTAGGCGTCCGCGGAGAGCACCTCGGCCCATTTATAACTATAGTAGCCGGCAGCGTAAGCTCCCGAGAAGACGTGCGAGAAATTATTGAGGAAGCGGTTGTACTCCGGCGGAATGACCACGGCGACTTTCGCCCTAATCTCGTTGAGGAGCTGCAGTGGTGTCTTCGCCTCCGCGGGGTCGTAGTCGTGGTGTAGGTGCATGTCGACCAGTGCAAATTCGATCTGGCGCACAGTCTGCATGCCGCTCTGAAAATTCTTTGCCGCCAGCATCTTGTCGAACAAGCTGCGCGGCAAAGCTTCCCCCCCGTCGACGTGGGCCGTCACGCGGGCGAGCACGTCCCATTCCCAGCAGAAGTTCTCCATGAACTGGGAGGGCAGCTCGACTGCATCCCATTCAACGCCGCGTATTCCGGAAACGCCCAGATCGTCGACTCGCGAGAGCAGATGGTGCAATCCATGACCGAATTCGTGAAACAAGGTCATCACTTCGTCATGCGTTAAAAGCGCGGGCTTGTTCCCGACCGGTGCGGGAAAGTTGCAGATGAGATGGGCAACCGGGGTCCGGACGCCGCCGGGGATTCGCTGACGCGTAATCGCCTCGTCCATCCACGCGCCGCCGCGCTTGGTTTCCCGCGAGTGAAGATCCAGATAAAACTGGCCGATTAGGCTCTCGTCCGAGTCGGTAATGCGGAAAAAACGCACCTCCGGATGCCAGGTTTGAGCCGTGTCCGGGAGAATGCGAATGCCGTAGAGGGCGTAGACAAGCCGGAACATGCCTTCTAGGACCTTCGGTTCCGGGAAATACCGCTTCACTTCCCGATCGGAAAACGCGTAGAGTTTCCCACGCAATTTTTCCGATGCGAACGCGATATCCCAGGTCTGGAGTTCCTCCAGTCCGAGCTCCGCGCGTGCGAACTCCTCCAGGTCGGCATAGTCCCTGCGTGCGTGAGGCAGCGCCCTCGCGGCAAGATCATTGAGGAAGTCGAGTGCCGCCTCGGGTGACTCGGCCATTTTCGGCACGAACGAAAATTCCGCGAAGCTCTTGTAACCAAGAAGTCGCGCCTTTTCTTTTCGCAGGCGAAGCTCTCGGACGATGATCGAGGTGTTGTCGAATTCCGGATTTCCGAATTCGCTCGCCCGCGTGACGTGCGCGCGATAGAGCCTCTCCCGCAGCCGGCGATTCTCGGCGTATTGCATCAGAGGTCCATATGACGGTGCCTGCAGCGTGAACTTCCAGCCTTCTTGTCCGTCCCTATGCGCGGCCTCTTTGGCAGCCTCCAGCACGTCCGCCGCCACCCCGAGCAGGTCCCCGCGGTCGGTGATCAATACCGAAAATGCATTGGTCGCGTCGAGCAGATTCTCTGAAAACTTGGTCTCGAGCGCCGCGAGTTCCTCCTGGATTTCTGCAAAGCGCCTTTTTTTACTAGGCGTCAGCTCGGCTCCTCCGAGACGGTAGTCGCGCAGGTTGTTCTCGATGATCTTGCGCTGCGCTTGAGACAAGCCCTCGAAATCTCTCAAAGCCCGCAGAAGCTTGAATTTTTCATACAGGTCGAGGTTTTGTGCGAGTTCGGTCCTGAAATGGGTGACTTTGGGCAGGTTGGCATTGTAGGCGTCGCGGATCGCAGCGTTGTCGTCCACCGCATGCAGGTGAGCGACCGCGCCCCAGGCGCGCCACAGACGTTCATTGGTGTTTTCCAGGGGCTCGGCGAACTCGCTCCAGGATGCAGCCGCGCCCTTCGCGGTGAGCCTGGCGATCAGGGCACGGTTCTCGACAAGCAGCTGGTCGATCGCGGGCCCGACGTGCTCAGGCCGGACCGAGCTATAGCGCGGCAGGTCGGAAAAATCGAGCAGCGGATTGACGGTCATTTCCGGGTGCAACGCCTAAGTTCTCTGGTTGAGATCAGGCGCTGCTTCGGGCGGCCGAGGCGCGTTCCGCGGATATTACCGTGTTCTCAAGCAACATTGCGATCGTCATGGGCCCAACTCCGCCCGGCACTGGCGTGATGCACGAGGCGGTTCCCAGTACGCTCTGGAAATCCACGTCGCCTGTGAGTTTCCCGTCCGCAAGCCGGTTGATGCCGACGTCGATGACGACGGCGCCGGGCTTCACCATGCCTGCCGTGACGAGCCTGGGTTTACCCGCGGCCACCACGAGAATGTCGGCCTGGCTGGTCATCGCGCCCAGATCGGGGGTCCTGGAGTTGCAGATGGTCACGGTGGCGCCTTTTTGCACGAGCAGCAGCGCCATCGGTTTACCGACGATGTTGCTGCGGCCGACTACGACGGCATGCCGGCCCTGCACGGCGATTTCCTCGTGCTCGATCAGTTTCATCACGCCGAGCGGCGTGCAGGGCACAAAGCGCGGATTGCCTATGGCGAGCAGGCCCATGTTGGTCGGATGAAACCCGTCAATGTCCTTCGTCGGGGCCAGGGCTTCGAGCACTCGCTCCGCGGATAATCCCGGTGGCAATGGGAGTTGCACGAGGATGCCGTGGATGCGGGTGTCGTTGTTGAGGATCCGGATGCGCCCGAGCAGCGTCGATTCATCCGCGCCGGCCGGCAATTCGATGTGCTCTGAATAGAGCCCCGCTTCGCCGCATGCCTTGATCTTGTTCCGCACGTAGATTGTCGAAGCCGGGTGCTTCCCGACTTGTATCACCGCAAGGCCGGGGCGCACACCTCCCGCGGCAAGGGCCGCGACACGTTTAATCAGCCCTACGCGTAGCTCGCGCGCAATGGCGTTACCGTCAATGGTGCGGGTCTGCACAGGGGGAATCGGCGCGGCGAGCAAGGAAGGCGCGCATTCTAACATCCGCGGTTTCCTGGCCTTGGTTCGGCCAAACTGACTCGATCTCTTTGATTACGCGAGGCGCGTTTTCGTATAATGCGAAATACCGTTTCATAGTATGGACAAGGTGCATTGATCCGGTAGGGCCGGCAGGGTAAGCTTCGAGCGATTCTCCGCAAGTCTCACACTCCCGTCCATACCTTCGCGCCGAGAGGGAAACGTCATGTCCGCGCTGCCTGAATCTTTCGCCGCCAACGATCCCGACACCCTGGAAACGCAGGAATGGCTCGATGCGCTCGAGGCCGTTCTCGAACGCGAAGGCGCCGAGCGCGCCCATTACCTGCTGGAGAAGCTCGTCGAGAAGGCGCGCCGCTCGGGCGCCTACATTCCCTTCTCGCTGAATACGGCTTACCTCAACACGATTCCGGTGCACATGGAGGAGCGCTCGCCCGGGGATCATGCGCTTGAGGAGCGCATCCGTTCGTTCTGTCGCTGGAATGCGATGGTCATGGTGGCGAAGGCCAACAAGTCGGACGATGAGCTGGGCGGCCACATCGCGAGCTTCGCGTCGGTCGGAACGCTGTTCGGCATAGGCTTCAATCATTTCTGGCACGCGCCGCACGAAGAGCACGGAGGAGATCTCGTCTACTTCCAAGGACACTCCTCGCCGGGCATCTACGCGCGTGCGTTCCTCGAGGGCCGGCTGAGCGAGGAGCAACTGCTGAATTTCCGCCGTGAGGTCGACGGCCAGGGTATCTCTTCCTATCCCCACCCGTGGCTCATGCCCGATTTCTGGCAATTCCCTACCGTCTCGATGGGGCTCGGGCCGATCCAGGGCATCTACATGGCGAGGTTCCTGAAATATTTGCAGGCACGCGGGCTGGCAGGCACGGAGAACCGGAAGGTGTGGGTGTTCTGCGGCGACGGCGAGATGGACGAACCGGAATCGCTAGGCGCGATCGGCCTCGCGGTGCGTGAAAAGCTCGACAACTTGATTTTCATTGTGAACTGCAACCTGCAGCGCCTCGACGGCCCCGTGCGTGGCAACGGCAAGATCATCCAGGAACTCGAAGCAGATTTTCGCGGGGCGGGTTGGAACGTAATCAAACTCATCTGGGGCTCGTACTGGGATCCTCTGTTCGCGCGCGATCTCGAAGGCCGGCTGTTGCGCGTCATGGAAGACACGGTCGATGGCGAGTATCAAAACTACAAGGCCAACGACGGTGCCTTCGTGCGCAAGCACTTCTTCGGCAAGGACCCGAAGCTGCTCGAGATGGTATCGCGCATGACGGACGAGGATATCTGGCGCCTGAACCGCGGCGGGCACGACCCGCATAAGATCTATGCGGCCTACGCGGCGGCGGTGAAACACAAGGACCAACCCACCGTGATCCTCGCCAAGACCATCAAGGGCTACGGCTTGGGCAAGCAGGGTCAGGCAAAGAATCCGACCCACCAGTTGAAGAAGATGGACCTCGCAACCATCCGCGAGATGCGCGACCGCTTCAACGTGCCGATCCCCGATGACAGGCTCGAGGAATTGCCCCTCTACAAACCCGAGCACGACGATCCTGTCATGGTGTACCTGCACGGGCGCAGAAAGGCGCTCGGGGGCTACCTCCCCCAGCGCCGCCGCAGGGCGGACGGCGTTCCAGCGGTGCCGCCTCTCTCGGCGTTCGACCAACAGTTGAAGGGCTCGGAAGGGCGCGAGATCTCGACGACTATGGCGTTCGTGCGCATTCTCACCGCGCTCGCGCGCGACAAGAACATCGGCAAGCACATCGTGCCGATCGTTCCGGACGAAGCGCGTACTTTCGGCATGGAAGGGATGTTCCGTCAGCTCGCGATCTACTCCTCGGAAGGACAGAAGTACGAGCCGGTCGACCGCGAGCAGGTGATGTACTACCGCGAAGACAAGGCGGGGCAGATTCTCGAAGAGGGCATCAACGAGGCCGGCGCGTTTTCATCCTGGATCGCGGCGGCGACTTCATACAGCCATTCAAACCTCGTGATGGTGCCGTTCTACATCTTTTATTCGATGTTCGGCATGCAGCGCATCGGGGACCTTGCGTGGGCGGCGGGGGATCAGCGCGCGCGGGGGTTTCTCCTCGGCGCCACTGCGGGCCGCACGACTCTGAATGGCGAAGGACTACAGCACGAGGACGGACACAGCCACGTGCTCTCTTCCGTCATTCCCAATTGCATTTCGTATGATCCGACCTTTGCCTATGAGCTCGCCGTCATCGTCCAGGACGGCCTGCGTCGGATGGTCACGCAGCAGGAGGACGTGTTCTATTACATCACGGTGATGAACGAAAACCACGAGCATCCCGCGCTGCCGGCGGGTGTGGAGCAAGCGATTTTGAAGGGCATGTACCTCTTCCGGGAAGGCTCGAAGAAGAAAACGCGCGTCCAGCTGCTGGGCTCGGGAGCGATCCTGCGCGAAGTCATCGCCGCCGGCGGGCTGCTCGAGGCCGACTGGAGCGTGGCCGCGGACATTTGGAGCGCAACCAGTATGACGGAGCTGCGCCGCGAAGGGCTTGCTGCCGAACGTTGGAACATGCTGCATCCGGGAGCGAAGCCCCGGGTCCCGTACGTGACCCAATGCCTCGAGAAGCGTGAAGGTTCCGTAATCGCCGCTACCGATTACATCAAGAACTTTGCCGACCAGATTCGATCGTTTATCCCCAAAGACCGCGTCTACCGGGTGCTCGGCACCGATGGGTACGGCCGCTCGGATTCCCGCGCCAAGCTGCGTCATTTCTTCGAGGTGAATCGTTACTTCGTGACAGTCGCGGCGCTCAAGGCGCTCGCAGATCAAGGCGAGGTCAAAACCAAGGTCGTTTCCGACGCAATCAAGAAATACGGGATCGATCCGGAAAAACCCAATCCGGTGACCGTCTGATCAGGCGTCGGCCAAGCGCGCCCCGGCGGCATCCCAGCCCGGCACCCAATCGCAAACTGAGCAAGCATGGGAACCCCTAGGGAAGTCTTCGTCCCCGACATCGGCGATTTCAAGAACGTCGATGTGATCGAGGTGCTGGTCAAACCGGGCGACGCGGTCCAGCCGGAACAGTCGCTGATCGCCGTGGAATCGGACAAGGCGACGATGGAGATTCCTTCGCCGGCGGCGGGCGTAGTCAGGGAAATGCGGGTCAAGACCGGCGACAAGGTTTCACAAGGCAGTCCTATCCTCATCCTTGAAGAGGCAGAAAGTGCTTCGGTAGCGCCGGCAAAGCCGGCCCCGAAGCTCCAAGAGGCACCCACGTCAAAGCCTGCCCCGGTGCTGGCGGCGGTACCGGCAGCAGCCTCCTCCGCGCCGGGGGTGGGCCGGGCGGAATCCAGCGCATCCGCGCCAGCTCTCGGAACGATGCCGCATGCAAGCCCCTCGGTGCGCAAGTTCGCGCGTGAGCTGGGCGTCGACCTCATTCGCGTCAAGGGCTCGGGCCCGAAAGGACGCATCACGCAAGCGGACGTCCAGGAGTTCGTGAAGGGCGTGATGAGGGGGGCGCCCGCGGTCGCCGCCGTTGCTGCGCGCGGCGGCTTAGTTCTGGATCTGCCCGAGTGGCCGCAGGTGGATTTCGCGAAATTCGGTCCGGTCGAGGCGAAACCGCTTTCGCGCATCAGGAAACTGTCGGGCGGGTTCCTGCACCGCAACTGGGTCTCCATCCCGCACGTCACTCAACACGACGAGGCCGACATCACCGAGCTCGAGGCGTTTCGCAAGGAGAACGCACAGGTCGCGGAAAAAGGAGGCTTCAAGCTCACCATGCTCGCATTCCTGGTGAAAGCTTCGGTGAACGCGCTGAAGGAGTTTCCGGAGTTCAACGCCTCGCTCGACAAGACCGGTGAGAACCTGATCGTCAAGAAGTACTATCACATCGGAGTCGCGGTCGATACGCCCGACGGCCTACTGGTGCCAGTGATCCGCGACGCGGACCGCAAGGGCGTTTTCGATTTGGCGAAGGAGCTGGCTGAAATTTCCAAGGCCGCGCGCGAGAAAAAACTCAAGCCCGACAGCATGCGCGGCGGCACCTTCAGCATTTCCAGCCTTGGCGGCATCGGCGGCACGGCGTTTACGCCGATCATCAATGCGCCTGAGGTCGCGATTCTCGGGGTGGCGCGATCACAGATGCGGCCGGTGTACAAAGACGGCGCGTTCGTTCCGCGGCTGATGCTGCCGCTGTCGCTTGCCTACGACCACCGCGTCATCGACGGCGCGGCCGGCGCGCGCTTCACGACTTATCTGGCCTCGGTGCTCTCCGACATCCGCCGCACCCTTCTGTGAGACCGGCGTGGCGCAGATGATCGAAGTCAAAGTGCCTGACATCGGCGATTTCAAGGACGTCGAAATCATCGAGGTCCTGGTGAAACCCGGCGACCGGGTGGAAAAAGAGACCTCCCTCATCACGCTCGAGTCCGACAAGGCGACGGTAGAAATTCCGTCGCCGCTCGCGGGAATCGTGAGGGAGTTACGCATCGAGATCGGCGACAAGGTCTCGCAAGGATCGCCGATTCTCCTGCTCGAAGAGAGCGCAGGCGCTGCCGCACCTTCCAAGCCGGCTCGCGCTCCCGCTGCCGCGGCCGCACCCACACCCGCACCCGCGAAACCCGCCGCGCAGGCGCCTGCGCCAGGGGCGTTCAAGGGCACAGCCGACGTAACTTGCGACATGCTGGTGCTGGGCTCCGGCCCCGGCGGTTATTCGGCCGCTTTCCGCGCCGCCGACCTCGGCCTCGCCACGGTGCTCATAGAGCGCTACCCTGCGCTGGGAGGCGTGTGCCTCAATGTCGGCTGCATCCCTTCCAAGTCGCTCTTGCACACCGCGGCCATCATGGACGAGGCACGCGCCATTGCGGCGCATGGCGTCACTTTCGCCGAGCCCTCGATCGACATGGGCAAGCTGCGCGAGTTCAAGGACAAGGTGGTGGGCAAGCTCAGCAGCGGCATCGCCGGCATGGCGAAAATGCGCAAGGTGACGGTGCTGACCGGGGTCGGCAGCTTCGTCGGCCCCAACCACGTCGCGGTGGAGACCCGGGAAGGCCGCAAGATCGTCGGCTTCAAGAATGCCATCATCGCCGCAGGCTCGCAGTCGGCAAAGCTTTCCTCCATTCCCGAAGATCCGCGCATCGTCGATTCCACCGGCGCCCTGGAGCTGCGCTCCAAACCCAAGCACCTGCTGGTGATCGGTGGCGGCATCATCGGCTTGGAGATGGGCACGGTGTATTCGACGCTGGGTGCGAGGCTCGATGTGGTCGAAATACTGGACGGCCTGATGGCCGGTACCGACCGAGACTTGGTCAAGGTATGGCAGACGTTCAACACCCGCCGTTTCGATAACATCATGCTGAAGACCAAAACCACCAGGGTCGAGGCCGTGAAGGAAGGGCTGAAGGTGTCGTTCGAGGGCGAGGGCGCACCGCAGAAGCCGCAGCTCTACGACATGATCCTGGTTTCCGTGGGCCGCACGCCGAACGGCAAGAAAATCGGAGCCGAAGCCGCGGGCGTCGCGATCAACGAGCGCGGCTTTATCCCGGTCGATTCGCAGATGCGGACCAACGTACCGCACATTTTCGCCATCGGCGACATCGCCGGACCGCCCATGCTCGCGCATAAGGCAGTGCACGAGGGGCATGTCGCCGCCGAAGCAGCGGCCGGCCAGAAGTCCTACTTCGATGCCCGCGTAATTCCTTCCGTGGCGTATACCGATCCCGAGATCGCCTGGGTGGGGCTGACCGAAGAGGAGGCGAATAAACAGGGCGTCAGGTTCGGGGTTGCGAAATTCCCCTGGGCAGCCTCGGGGCGCGCCATCGCCAACGGCCGCGAAGAAGGTTTCACCAAGTTGATCTTTTCCGAGGAAACACACCGCGTGATCGGCGGCGGCATCGTCGGCGCGGGCGCGGGCGACCTCATCAGCGAGATCGCTCTTGCCGTCGAGATGGGCGCGGACGCGGTCGATATCGGAAGGACCATACACCCGCATCCGACAGTAAGCGAATCAATCGGCATGGCGGCGGAACTGTACGAAGGCGTGTGCACGGACCTGCCACCGTCGAAGCGGCGATGACCCAGGACGAGCTCAAGCAGGCGGTCGCCCGCGAGGCGATCAAGCACGTGGTGGACGACGCCGTGATCGGCGTCGGTACCGGTTCGACCGCTAATTTCTTCATCGACGAGCTGGTGAAGATCAAAGGCCGCATCGCCGGTGCAGTGGCGAGCTCAGAGAAATCCGCTGAACGGTTGAAGAATCATGGTATCCGGCTGTTCGACCTCAATGGCGTCAACGAGCTGCCGGTCTACGTCGACGGTGCGGACGAGATCACCGAGCACCTTGCCATGATCAAGGGCGGGGGCGGCGCGCTCACGCGCGAGAAAATCGTCGCCGCGGTGGCCAAAAAATTTGTCTGCATCGTCGACGAATCGAAACTGGTGCCGGTACTCGGAAAATTTCCGCTGCCGGTGGAGGTTATCCCGATGGCGCGTGCCTATGTCGCGCGTCAGATGGTGAAGCTCGGCGGTCAGCCGAAACTGCGCGAGGGTTTTGCCACGGACAACGGCAACATCGTCCTCGACGTTTGGGGCCTGTCCATCCTCAGCCCGGTCGAGCTGGAAACGGCGATCAACAATGTCACCGGCGTTGTTGCCAACGGATTGTTCGCCCGGCGCGGAGCGGATGTGCTTTTACTCGGAACCAAGACGGGCATGAGGACGATCGCCCGGAAATAGGGCGCCTACTTGTCCGGCGGCACGTAGCCGGAAGCCACGTCGGCTCCGGATCCGAAGAAATGCTTCTCCATCTGCTCGGCAAGATATTTCCGGGCGCGCGAATCCGCCAAGTTCAGGCGGTTCTCATTGATCAACGTGGTCTGGTGCTTGATCCAGCCCTGCCAGGCCTCCTTGGATACGCTTTCGTATATACGCTTGCCAAGCTCGCCGGGGTAGGGAGGCAGGTCGAGCCCCTCGGCCTCGCGCCCTAGCTTCACGCATCTCACCATTCTTGCCATCGTGAAACTCCGTATCCAAACGTCAACCGATTTTAGCGCGGTTTTCACCGCAGAGGATACAGGGTAAGGCAAGTATTGAATTTCCTCCGCGGCTCTCCGCTTTCTCCGCGCTCTGTCGGGGCTCAGAGCTTCTTCATCAGGATCTTGGAGCGCCGCTGGTAGTTGTACAGTTCCTTTTTTTCCCTAGGCAGGACGGCTACCGTCGTTTCGGCGAAGCCGCGCTCGATGAACCAGTGCGCAGCGCGTGTGGTGAGGACGAAGAGCTTTTTCATCCGCTGGGCGCGCGCCCGGACCTCGACGTGCCGCAAAAGGCGCTCTCCGTAGCCCTCGTCGCGATGTTCGGGACGCACCGCGAGGCAGGCGAGCTCGCCTGCACGGGCGCTCAAGAACGGGTAGAGCGCCGCACAGCCGACGATAACACCGTCGTGCTCGATGACAGCAAAACGCGCTATTTCTCGTTCGAGCAGCTCGCGCCCGCGGCGGACAAGCGTTCCGTCCTCCTCAAGGGGCTCGATCAGCTTGAGTATGCCACCCGCATCGTCGATCACCGCAGGACGCAATTTCACCAATTTGTCCGCGGTGATCATTGTGCCAGAGCCTTCGTGCGTGAAAAGCTCGATTAGGAGAGCACCGGCGAGTTTGCGGCTGATAACGTGGGCACGCTGTACACCTGCGCGGACCGCCTCGACGGCATGTGCCAGATAGAGTCGCGTGTGCGTTGTGAGGCGGTTGGCACGCGCGAGCAGTTCGGCCGCCTCCTGCGCGGTCAGTTCAGGCAGGAGCTCTTCCTTCGGGTTTTGGACCGGTGCATCAGAGAAGAAAACGAGCTTGTCGGCGCGCAACGCTGTCGCAGCGGCCACGGCCACGTCCTCCATCGCCAGATTGAACACCTCGCCGGTAGGTGAGTAGCCGACCGGCGAAACGATTGCGATATTTCCCGCATCGAGACAACCCGAGATGGCCTGAGCGTCGACTTCGCGCACCGAACCGGTGTACTGAAAATCGATCCCATCATGCACGCCCATTGGCTGCGCCGTGATGAAATTTCCCGACACGCTATTGATCGCGGCGCCCGCCATGGGCGAGTTGGGGAGACCCAGGGACAGCAACGCGTCGATCTCTACGCGCAGCAGCCCGACAGCCTCCTTCACGCAGTCGAGCGCAACGGAATCGGTGATGCGCAGGCCCTTTGCGTAACGTGGGCGGACCTTGCGGCGCTTGAGTTGCGCCTCGATCTGCGGGCGCGAGCCGTGCACCAGTATCACGCGGATGCCGGTGCTATGCAGAAGGCTGATGTCGTGCGCGAGTTCGACAAATCTGCGCTCAGCGAATATTTCTCCGCCAAAGGCAAGCACGAAGGTCTTCCCGCGGAATGCGTGGAAATACGGGGCAACAGAGCGAAACCAGCTGACGAACTGGGCGGGAGAGGGCGGCATGATTGTCGTTCTTAAAGGAACTCCGATTCTAGCCAGTTGCCCCCGGTAGATACAGCGGTGCCCGGTCTGCAGAGACTAGCAATCGCCCCACAACGTCTGCATCGCTGCGATTGCTGCGAGCGGCGCGGTCTCCGTGCGGAGCACTCGCGGCCCGAAGCGAACGGGAACGAACCCGCTCCTTTCCGCGCGCTGCCGCTCCTCAGGCGCGAGCCCTCCCTCCGGTCCGACCAGCAACGTCACCCTGCTGGGCGGTTCAAGGTGCCTCAAGTCTCGATCCGAATCCGGCACCAGAAGGAGCCGTAGCCCATCGTCGGCCACACGGCCCAGAAAAGCCGAGAAGTCGGTAATCGCCGTAACTTCGGGTATGTGGTTGCGCCCGCATTGCTCGCAGGCGGCGATGACCACACTGCGCCAGTGGGCGACGCGCCTGTCGGCCCGGTCGCTCGAGAGTCTCACCACGGAGCGCTTACTCGCGATCGGCACTATCCTGCAGACGCCAAGTTCGGTAGATTTCTGCAGGGTGGTGTCCATCCGGTCTCCGCTCGATACGCACTGAGCGAGCGCGATGGCAAGGGGCGACTCGCGCTCCGGCGTCTGCCTCGATATCAAGCGGACTCGCGAATCGCCATGGGAAACCTGCGTCAGCTCGGCGGAGAATTCCCCGCCCTCTCCGTTGAACAAGACGACCGCGTCGCCGCGTCGCAAACGGAGGACCGCACAATGACGCGCTACCCTCTCCGGCAGTGCGATTTCGCTACCGAGGGAAAGCTGCACCGGAGCAAAAAACCGCGGGACAGTGCGAGACGCAAAGCTTTTCATGCTACGATTTTATACAAGTCCGACGCGCCTTTAATCGCATGGTGAGCCCGCATTCACCCGTCGAGGGTCTCGGTGCGACAGCACCGGACTTCGATCTCCCCGGCACGGATGGCAGGCGCCACAGCCTTGCGTCAAGCCGCGGTCCGAACGGGTTGCTCGTGATGTTCATCTGTAATCACTGCCCTTATGTGAAGGCGGTCCGCGAGCGCATCGTACGCGACTGCGGGGAACTGGCAGGCCACGGTATCGGATCCATCGCGGTCATGTCGAACGATCCAGGCGACTATCCGGAGGACTCATTCGAGAGCATGAAGAGGGTGGCGGCGGAGTTCCGCTACCCGTTTCCCTATGTGCTCGATGCGACGCAAGACGTAGCAAGGGCATACGGCGCAGTCTGCACGCCAGATTTCTTCGGCTACAACGCTGCTCTCGCTCTGCATTATCGCGGGCGCCTCGATGCTACCGGGCGCGAGCCGGCGCCGCATGCGCGACGCGAGCTGTTCGAGGCGATGGTGCAGATCGTCCGGACGGGCCGCGGTCCGATCGACCAAACTCCTTCCATAGGGTGCTCTATCAAGTGGAAGCACGACTGAGATGCAATCCGGGGGGACGCCCGCTCGAGATCGGCGAAGGCCGCCCGCACAAATCCTGATCCTCCAAGTGTTACGATCGACGGTACGGCTGGCTTTGGGAGTCCGCGAGCTTTGCGGCCCGCGGCCCGGGCCCATGCCAGTCGGACCCTGGGGCTTCGCCACTCCCGTAACCATTTGATTCAAAGGAAACTACGGCTTTTTTCGGCGTTGCGCTGTTATAATCGCCGGGCAATAAGAATAGTCCTGGGGGGAACGGCTTACGTAGGAGACCGGCCGCACCAATTGCTCTCGTCGCGACGCCGCCCAGGCAGAAAATGGGCGGTTCAGGACCACGACGATATCGAGCTGCTTCGCTTGCACCCAACTTGCGCTTGCTCCAAGAGTTGCGATTTGCTTAAGCGGCCGCATGATGATCTGGAAAGGAAGCCAAAAATGAAGCTTTGTCGTTACGGCAGGAACGGGTTCGAAAAACCGGGCGTCATTGACGCGCAAGGCCAGTTGCGCGATTTGTCAGGGGTCATCTCCAATATTGACCAGGACGCGATTTCTTCCAAAGGGCTGACGAAGCTGCGCAAGATTCGCCCGGAATCGCTACCCCTGGTGCGCGGCAACCCGCGTTTCGGCGTGCCTTATACGGGCATCTCCAAGTTCGTCGCCATCGGCCTGAATTACGTCGATCACGCGCACGAAGCGGGTCTGCAAATACCCGCCGAGCCGGTCGTGTTCATGAAGGCGACGACGTGCATCAGCGGCCCGAATGACGACATCCGGCAGCCACGCGGTTCCACCAAGCTCGACTACGAGGTCGAGATCGCTATCGTCATCGGAACACGCGCTGAATATGTGCCGGAGGACGAGGCTCTGGGCCACGTAGCCGGTTACACGATCGTGAATGACGTATCCGAACGTGCTTTCCAGCTGCAGTCCTCTCAGTGGGACAAGGGCAAGGGCTGCGATACCTTTGGTCCGATCGGGCCGTGGCTCGTCACGACCGACGAGATCACCAATCCTCAGGTACTTGACGTCTGGCTCGACGTCAACGGCGAACGCAGGCAATCGTCCAATACCAAAAACATGATTTTCTCCTGCGCGAAGCTTGTCTCATACGTGAGCAACTACATGACGCTGCTCCCGGGTGACATCATTACCACCGGAACACCCGCCGGCGTCGCGCTGGGGATGAAGCCGACCCAGGCGTGGCTGAAAGCGGGTGACGTGGTCACCCTGGGTATCAAGGGCCTGGGTGAGCAGCGGCAAAAAGTGATTCCTTACACGGGAAAGTAGACAAGCTCTTGCCTTTACGGGCCGCTCGTGCAAACCCCGAAGCAGGCCGCAGTCCTACCGGGTTTAGCTCTCACCGATCCAGTGGAACAACGTATCGAACGGCCTCAGAACGTGCGTAGATTTATGTGGACGCGTCGGGAGGGCTCGCTTGCCGTGCAAAGGTCAAAAGTGTAGATTCGTTACCTCGGAACGCGGTGCTGTACCGATGGCGCAACAGGCGAATCGCTGCCGAAGAATCAACTCATAGTCGCACAAGTCGCAGCTTTCGGGCAGAGAAAATGGGGGGATAAAGCGCAAGCTTTCCCCCTTTTGCTTTTATCGGAGGCAGGCATGAGAGTGGTCGTCCTCGGCGCCGGTGTCATCGGCACGACCAGCGCGTGGTATCTCGCGCAGAGCGGCCACGAGGTCATGGTGGTGGACCGCCAGCCCGAACCCGCGCTGGAGACGAGCTTCGCCAATGGCGGCCAGATTTCAGTCAGCCACTCCGAGCCCTGGGCCAACCCCACCGCTCCTTTGACGATTCTGAAGTGGTTGGGGCGCGAGGACGCCCCGCTGCTCTTCCGGCCGCGCGCCGACCTCGCCCAGTGGCTTTGGGGCCTGCGCTTCCTTTTTGAATGTTTGCCGGGCCGGACCCGTCGCAACACCGATTCCGCTTTCGCACTCGCGCTGTACAGCCGCGAGCAGCTACGGCAACTGCGGCGCGATACCGGTATCCGCTACGATTTTGATACGCGGGGCATCCTGCACCTGTACGAAGACAACGGGGAATTCGAACACGCGAAGAGACAGGCCGAACTGCTCAGAGCTCGCGGCCTGGACATTGAAATCAGGACGCCATTGGAGTGCCTTGCGATCGAACCTGCGCTCGAGCATTCGATAAGCCGGTTGGTGGGCGGTGTCTATGCGGCTTCCGACGAGTGCGGCGATGCGCAGCTTTTCACCCGGGCTCTTTCCGATCTCTGCGTTGCCCACGGTGTGAGCTTCCGGTTCAACGTCAGCGTGAAGCGCCTCGAAGCCGCGCGGGGAGCGATCGAGCGCGTGGTCATCGACGACGAAAAAGGAATCGAGGAATCGTTGCGCGCCGAAGCCTACATTATTGCGCTGGGGAGCTATAGCCCGCTGCTGCTCGCCCCGGTCGGCGTCTCAGTACCGGTGTACCCGGTAAAGGGCTATTCGGTTACTTTGCCCCTTGAGCCCGGTGATGAAGCTCCGAAGACGAGCCTGACCGATCACGCCCGCAAGATCGTGATTTCGCGGCTGGGCGATCGCTTGCGCGTCGCAGGCACCGCCGAGTTGAACGGCTACGACACCGAGATGAACGAGGTTCGCTGCGGGGCGCTCGTCAAGCGCTGCTTCGAGTGGTTTCCGAAGGCGGGGCGTCCGGAGCGTGCACAGTTCTGGACTGGACTGCGACCGGCCACACCCAGCAATCTGCCGCTCATTGGACGTTCGAAGTATTCCAACCTTCTTCTCAACACCGGACACGGCACGCTCGGGTGGACGTTTGCGTGCGGCTCGGGCAAGGCAGTTGCCGACATCGTGAGCGGCCGAAAGCCCGAGCCCGCGTTCGGTTTTCTCGGGTTCGAGGCTAGAACTAAGGGGGAGACCCCCTCGGTCACCCCCCGCCCGACCGGCTGAAGTCCAAGGTCTACTTTGCGCCCCCTGCGGCGCGCTTTTTCGTTGCCACGAGCCTGGGCTTGGGCACCGCGTCCACGGTGAGGTCGCGCACGAAATTCGGCAATGCGAACAGCGCTTGATGGGCAGCCCCGTTGTAGTACTGCAGATGGCTGAGCCCGCGGTTGCTGATCCGAACGTCGATCTCCCCGGTGCTCACGGCCGCGACGTCTGTTGAATCCGAGCAGGCGCACATCGACCACAGGCAGCCGTACAAGGGGATGAACATCGTATACGGCCGGGCGATCTTGAACATTTTGGCCAGGCGCGCGTAGAGCATCTTCACTCGGTCGGGGCGCGACCAGGGCGAGCCCATATGCAAGCTGAGCACTCCGCCTGCGGCAAGCGCGCGCTTGCAGTCGCGGAAGAACGTTTCCTCGTAGAGAGCGGTCGCGGGGCCGATGGGGTCGGGCAAATCGAGCGCGATGTAGTCGAACTTTTCCTTGGTCTCCGCGAGGTACTTCAGCCCATCCTCGATCAGCAGCCTCAGTTTCGGATTGTCGAATACGCCGCGGTGAATCGTGCCGAAGTGCTCCTTGGCGATCTCGACCACCTTCCCATCAAGCTCGACCATGACGAGCTGCTCGATCGACGGGTGCTTGAGCGCTTCCTCCGCCGCGCCGCCGTCGCCGCCGCCGATCACGAGGACCCGCTTGGGCGAGGGGTGGGCGGTGAGCGCCGGGTGGGTTAGGGTCTCGTGGTAGACGAATTCTTCGCGCTCGGAAGTCATGAAACAGCCGTCCAAGCGAAACAGCTTTCCGAACTGGGGTGTCTCGTGGATTTCGAGGTCCTGGAAGCGCGTCTTCGAGGACTCGATCAGCTTGGAGGAGCGCAGGAAAAACCCGTAGTCCCCGTTCAGCGACTCGTACATGAGGCGCTTGTCGCGCGGCACATCGTGCTGCACGTGTTCCTCGGGGCGATAAAGCTCCATCAGGTCGGAGACGACCTGGCGCGCCTTGGCGCTGTTGTCCTGGGTGTAATTGCAGACGTAGACGTCGAGGGTGACGCTCTGGAGCTCCGGCCACGTATGAACGGCGAGATGCGACTCCGCCAGCACCACCGTGCCCGTGACTCCGCCACCGTCGAACTCGTGGAACAGGTCGCCGAGTATCGTGAGACCGGACCTGTTGATGGAGTCGTGACAAAAACGACGCAGCTCGGCTGCGTCAGTCAAATACCGTGCATCCCCCCCGCAACGGTACAGATTCGCAACAATGTGCAGTCCGTCCAATTTGCATAAATCCCCACGCCCGTTGATAACCGAGATGCCGACCTATGATGCGAGCATCTCCCCTTTTGCCGCATCGATCAGCCTGCGAGCGATGCTGATTCTAGCAGGCAACCGCGGCAAATTTTCAAGATTTCTGACGTCGAACCACTTCGCGTCCTCGATTTCCGTTCCATCGACGCGAATCTCACCGCTGCAATAATCGGCGAAGAACGCGATCATGAGCGAATGCGGGAACGGCCAGGGCTGACTGGCGAAGTAACGCACATTGCGCACTTTGATCCCGACTTCCTCATACACCTCTCGCTCCAAACACTGCTCCAGCGTCTCGCCCGGCTCGACAAATCCCGCCAACGCGCTGTACATCCCCCCGGGGAACCGCGGCGAGCGCGCCAGCAGCAGCTGCCGTTCGCGCCGCACCAGCCCCATCACCGCCGGCGCGAGCCTGGGATACACCACCAGCCCGCACCCCGGACACTCGCGGCTGCGCTCGCTCGTGCGAGCCATCGTCGCCGCCGCGCACGCTCCGCAAAACTGATGCGTGCGGTCCCATTCGACGATCTGCAGCGCCCGACCCGCTAGGGCAAACTGCGCATCATCAAGCGCGCTGAACAACGCGCGCAAACCCTGCCAGGCCCATCCCTGCGGCGCGGCAACCCCTGTCGCCGCCTCGGCGGAAAAACAATGCTGCTCGCCGAGAACCCCAAGATATTGTATTCGCTGAGGCATCATACCCAAAATCTTGGGGTGATTGCAATGGGGAAGTGCAACGGCAGGTGCGGCGGTGACCAGAAGCTCCGACCCGCGGAAAACGAACCAGAGCGAGCGCTCAGGCGGGTCGGTGGGAGGTTGGATGGCCGGCGCGTAGTCTGCCGGCCATTGGAAAGGCATGCTCACGGATGGGCCCGCACGGAAAGAGCCCTGGACGCGGGTCAGGCTCGGCGCAGCCGCCGGATCAGGCTGGAGGTATCCCAGCGACCGCCTCCCATCTTCGATACCTCGTCGTAGAAGCCGGCGATCATCTGGGTAGCGGGGAGCTGAGCGCCAATCTCCCGTGCTGTCTCGGAGCAGATACGCAAATCCTTTCTCATCCAGTCCACTGCGAAGCCGAAGTCGAATTTGTCGTCGACCATGGTCTTGCCGCGGTTCTCCATCTGCCAGGACTGGGCCGCGCCCTTCGAGATCACTTCGAGCACGAGCTTCGCGTCAAGGCCGGCCTTGCTGGCGAAGTTGAGACCTTCCGACAAACCTTGTACCAGGCCTGCAATGCAGATCTGGTTGACCATCTTGGTGAGTTGACCGGCGCCCGAGACCCCCATCAGCGTGACCGCCTTGGCGAAATGCGCGATGACCGGTTTCGCCCGATCGAAGGCGGCGGCGTCGCCCCCCACCATGACGGTGAGCTGTCCGTTTTCGGCGCCCGCCTGACCTCCGGAGACCGGCGCGTCCAGGAATTCGAAACCGCGCTTTTTCGCCTCGGCGGCGAGCTCGCGCGCCACTTTCGCCGAAGCGGTCGTATGGTCAACGAAGATCGCACCCTTGGCCATTTTCTGGAAAGCGCCGTTCGGCCCCAGGGTGACTTCGCGCAGATCAGGATCGTCGCCGACGCAGGAGAACACGATGTCTGCCCCTTCGGCAGCTTTGGCCGGGGTGTCCGCGAAGCGTCCCTTGTGCCTGCCTACCCAGGCCTCGGCCTTGGCGCGGCTGCGGTTGTACACGGTAAGTTCGTGGCCGCCTTTGGTCACGAGATGTCCGGCCATGGGAAAACCCATCACGCCGAGCCCGATGAAAGCGAGTTTGCTCACTGCTCCTCCGTTGCGGTTTTTCTCGCCAAGCGAGCGAGATTCACCGATAATTATAAGGTCTCCACCCACCCTCCCGAATTTTCCGAGTAAATGAGCCAGGAGCTGACCAACGCGATTCGTGCGTTGGCCATGGACGCCGTGCAGGCGGCAAATTCCGGTCACCCTGGCATGCCCATGGGAATGGCCGAAATCGCGCTGGCGCTCTGGGGGCGGCACCTCCGCCACAACCCGGTAAACCCGAAGTGGCCAGACCGCGATCGTTTCGTGCTCTCCAACGGCCACGGCTCGATGCTGCTGTACGCGCTGCTGCACTTGACGGGGTACGACCTGCCGATAGAAGAGCTGCGACGTTTTCGGCAGCTGCATTCGAAGACACCAGGTCATCCGGAATACGGGCTTGCTCCGGGCGTGGAAACCACCACAGGTCCCTTGGGACAGGGCTTGGCGAACTCGGTCGGCATGGCGATCGGCGAACGCATTCTCGCAGCCGAGTTCAACCGACCGGGCTTCGACATCGTCGACCACCGCACCTATGTGTCGGTCGGCGACGGTTGCCTGATGGAGGGAATCTCGCACGAGGCCTGCTCGCTCGCCGGAGCGCTCGCCTTGGGCAAGTTGATCGCGCTTTACGACGACAACAAGATCTCCATCGACGGCGAGGTCAAGGACTGGTTCCGCGACGACACACCCAAGCGTTTCGAAGCCTACGGCTGGCACGTGATCCCGAATGTTGACGGCCACGACGTCGAGTCGGTCGACCGCGCGATCCGCGCCGCGAAGGCCGTAGAGGACAAACCCAGCCTCATCTGCTGCAAGACAGTGATCGGCAAGGGGGCCCCCAAGCGCGCCGGGACGGCGAAGGCGCACGGGGAGGCGCTCGGGGCCGAGGAGGTCGCGGCGACGCGCGCGGCGATCGGCTGGCGCTACCCGCCGTTCGAGGTTCCGCAGAAAATTTATGACGGCTGGGACGCGAAAAAGCGCGGTGCGGCGCTCGAGCGAACCTGGAATGACAGGTTCGCAGCGTACGAGAAAGCGCACCCGGAAGTTGCGCGCGAGTTCCGCCGTCGCGTCGCCGGCGAGCTGCCGGCGAACTGGGGGGCCCACTGCCAGGTGCTGCTCGAAAAAATCATCGCCAAGACCGAATCCATCGCCACCCGCAAGGCCTCGCAAAACGCGATCGAAGGCCTTGCACCGGTGCTGCCCGAGCTGGTCGGCGGTTCGGCCGATCTGACGGGCTCCAACCTCACGCTGTGGTCGGGCTCGAAGCCGGTCGGGCGGGAGGGGGGCGGCAACTACATCTATTACGGTGTGCGCGAATTCGGCATGAGCGCCGTAATGAACGGCCTGGCGCTGCACGGTGGAATCATTCCTTACGGCGGCACCTTTCTCACCTTTTCGGACTACTCGAGGAACGCGCTGCGCATGGCGGCACTGATGAAGATCCGCTCGATCTTCGTCTTTACCCACGACTCGATCGGCCTGGGTGAGGACGGCCCCACGCACCAGTCGATCGAGCACGCCGCGACCCTGCGCCTGATCCCCGGCATGGATGTCTGGCGACCCTGCGATCCCGTCGAAGCGGCGCTGGCCTGGATGGCCGCGATCGAGCGAAAGGATGGGCCGACTTCGCTGTTGTTCACGCGGCAGAGCGTGCCGTTTCAAAAACGCGACGCTCATACGGTGTCGGCGATCCGCCGCGGCGGCTACGTCCTTGCGGACGCGCAAGAGCCTAAGGTGATCATCCTTGCCGCCGGATCGGAAGTGCAGCTGGCTCTTGGCGCGAAGCAAAAGCTTGCCGAGGAAGGTATTCCCGTTCGCGTCGTATCGATGCCCTGCACCTCGGCGTTCGACCGCCAGCCGCCGATGTACAGGGACGTGGTGCTGATCCCGACTTTGCCCAAGGTCGCCGTCGAAGCCGGGGTGAGCGACTATTGGCGCAAGTACGTAGGTCCCGAGGGCGCGGTGGTCGGCATCGATCGCTACGGCGAGTCGGCGCCTGGGGCGAAGCTGTTCGAGCACTTCGGCTTCACCGTCGAGAACGTGGTGAACGCGGTGAGAAGCGTATTGAAGTAGGCAAACCCGGAAGGAGCCTGAATGAGCATTCGAGTCGCCATCAACGGTTACGGCCGCATCGGCCGCAACATCTTGCGAGCCCACTATGAAGGGCAGAAAAAACACGAGCTGCAGTTTGTCGCCATCAATGACCTGGGCAACGCGCAGACCAACGCCCACTTGACGCGCTACGACACCACGCACGGAAAATTCCCCGGAACGATCGCCGTGGAAGGCGAATCGATGATCGTGAACGGCGATCGCATCCGGGTCTGCGCGAAGCGCAATCCGGCCGAGTTGCCGTGGAAGGACCTCAAGGTCGACGTGGTTCTCGAGTGCACGGGGCTATTTACGAGCAAGGAGAAGGCCTCGGCGCATCTCGCCGCGGGCGCGAGGAAAGTGGTTCTCTCGGCGCCTGGCGAGAAGGATGTGGATCGCACGGTAGTCATCGGCGTGAACGACAAGACGCTGAAGGCCTCCGATACGGTGATTTCGAACGGCTCATGCACTACCAATTGTCTCGCCCCGCTGGTCAAGGCGGTTGACGATCGCATCGGTGTAGTCTCCGGCCTCATGACTACGGTCCACGCCTACACCAACGACCAGGTGCTTACCGACGTCTACCACAAGGACCTGCGCCGCGCGCGGTCGGCGACACACAACATGATCCCGGCGAGCTCCGGCGCCGCGGCCGCGATCGGTTTGGTATTGCCGCACCTCAACGGCAAGCTCGACGGGTTCGCGTTCCGCGTGCCGACTATCAATGTGTCGATCGTGGACCTGACCTTCGTGGCGAAGAGGCCGACGACGGTGGAGGAAGTCAACAACGCGGCAAGGCAGGCATCGCAAACGGATTTGAAGGGCATTCTCGAGTACAACACCGAGCTGCTCGTGTCCTCCGATTTCAACCACAGCGCCGCGAGCAGCGTGTTCGATGCCACCCTTACCCGGGTGTCGAACGGCACGCTGGTGAAAGTCTCGAGCTGGTATGACAACGAGTGGGGATTCAGCAACCGGATGTTGGATGCCACAGTCGCGCTGATGAACGCGAAGTAAGTCGAGGAATCGGGATCTCCATTCCTGATTTCTGTGGTCCATGCCCATTTTGAAAATGTCCGAAGTCGACCTGCGCGGCAAGCGGGTTTTCATGCGTGCCGACTTCAATGTTCCGATCCAGAACGGAAAAATCGCAGACGACACGCGTATCCGCGCTTCGCTGCCGGGGATCAGGCAGGCCCTTGCACAAGGAGCGCGGCTCATGCTCGTGTCGCACCTCGGCCGGCCGGCAGAAGGCCGGCTCGATGAGAAAGAGTCGCTCGCTCCGGTCGCGAAGCATCTCTCGGTGCTGCTCGGGAGGGATGTCCCGCTCAAGCGCGATTGGCTGGACGGTGTCGCCGTCGAGCCCGGCCAGGCGGTTCTCTTGGAGAACTGCCGATTCAACAAAGGCGAGAAGAAGGACGACGATGCCTTGTCCAGGAAAATGGCGGCGCTGTGCGACGTCTACGTCAACGACGCCTTCGGCGCGGCGCACCGCGCCGAAGCTAGCACGCACGGCATCGCGAAGTACGCGCCGGTGGCCTGCGCCGGGCTGCTGATGGCGGCGGAGATCGAGGCGCTCTCCAAGGCGCTCCATCGACCGATGCGTCCTTTAGTGGCGATCGTTGCCGGGGCAAAGGTGTCGACGAAGCTTGCGGTTCTCGGCGCACTTGCGGAAAAGGTCGACTGGCTGATCCCGGGCGGAGGCATTGCCAATACCTTCATGCTCGCCGCAGGCATGACGATAGGCAAGTCCCTGGCCGAGCCGGACCTCGTCGGTGAGGCAAAGAAAATCGCGGCGCGCCTCCGCGACAAAGGCAGCGAGGTCCCGTTGCCCGTGGATGTGGTCTGCGCAAGAGAGCTTTCCGCAACCGCCAAAGCCGCGATCAAGCCCGCGGCCGAGATCGGCGACGACGATATGATCCTCGACATAGGGCCGCGCACCGCTGCGGCGTTCGCAAAGCGGCTTTCGGGGGCCGCTACCATCGTCTGGAACGGTCCGGTCGGCGTATACGAGTTCGATCAATTCGGGCAGGGAACGAAGGCGATCGCACAGGCGATTGCCGGATCGGGTGCGTATTCGCTCGCCGGCGGCGGCGAGACCCTCGCGGCCATCGCGAAATACGGAGTAGCCGACAGGATTTCCTACATTTCGACCGGCGGTGGAGCTTTCTTGGAGTTCCTCGAAGGCAAGAAACTACCCGCGATCGAGGTACTGGAGCAGCGCGCCAAGGCCTAGGATTTGGCTCCGCGTCCCTCGATGCCGGCGGCGCGCGTAAGCTCGCGATGCACGCGGCCCACGCGCTCGACTTCGCCCTTGGCGGTGAAGCGCTCGTAGAAGCCCTCCGACTTGAAGGCCTTCACCTGATCGCGCCAAGGGGCAAGCCGCTCTTCCCAGCGCTTGACGCGGCCCTCCGCAGGATCGCCATCCTCGCGCGCGAGGTCGGCGCACACCCGTAACATGGCCTTCAGAGTCACCGGCTTGGTAACCATGTAGTTGTCGTGGCCCCAAGCCTCACCCCAGACGCGCTCGGCCGCCTTGAAAAAGTCGCGCACCATGCCGTAGTAGTTCGGCACCTGGGTACGGCTGCCCCCGGCTAGCTGGATCTTGCGCCAGTCGCGGTTGACCCAGCGGTGCAGCTCGTTGAACAGTTCCGCCTGCAGGATCCACTTGTCCTGGGCGCTGCGCCCGCCAAGGCGGTTGATGCGATAACGCAGCGGACTGTCGCCCTCGCTGTAGAGGCTGCCGACCAGACGCGAAGCGAACTTGCGGTGGGGTTCGGCCCAGGACACGCGCTCGTACAAGTCGATCAGGTGGCTCTTGTTGATGCGCGTGGGCGTCGAGTTGATGATCACGAACATCTCGGTAGCGAAATCCTCGCTGCGCCCGTCGAAGATTACACACGGTACATTGATGGTTTTCGCGTCGTCCGGGCGCTCCTCCAGGTAGAAGCGCAGTGCCGCAAGCCGGTGTTGGCCGTCGATGATGAGAAACTTCGACTGCGGCTCCGTCAGCTGACCGATCCCGTCGGTGCCGCCCGTCGCCTGAAAGCGCAGTTTTTCCGGCGTAAACAACAGCACCGTTCCAGGGATCGGCGGCTGCGTGATCGCCGTCTCATAGAAATTCTTGAGCTGGCGTACCTTGGCCCGGGACAAGGTTCTCTGGAAGGCGCGGTCGGTGCGCTCGATTTTGGCGATGAACTGGGCGATCTCGTCTTCCTGGGAGACGCGCGCGGGGGCGATCTCCTCGCCTTCGCCGTAAAAACGGCTGATGAAACGGACCTTGGCGAGCAGCTCGGGCGCGCGGACGCTTCCAAAGTAGAAGATGCCGTCCTTCTGGCGAATCTGCGTGGCAAGCACGGGGTCCTCCCTTGTGAGTATGGCTCAGCCGCTGGCGCAGACCGGAAATATAGCCGAAACCGGGCGCTCACTGCGAAAAAAAGGGTTTGGCCGCTTGCCCTCGGCCAAGTCGCGCCGGAGCCACTCCTTGCGCGGTTTCCGTGGGATTACGCCTTCCCCGGGGAGGAAGTAGCCTCATAAGCATCTGGTAAAGTAGAACGATTCCCCGGAGGGTCAATGCCAAGAAGCACCAAAATCGTCGCAACCCTGGGCCCCGCCTCGAGCGATCCCCAAACGCTGGAGCGCATGTTCCTCGCGGGCGTGGACATCGTGCGCATGAATTTCTCGCATGGTACCGCCGGGGACCATGAGCGCCGTGCCGAACTGGTGCGCGAAGCCTGCCGCAAGACCGGACGCACGGTCGGCATTATGGGCGACCTGCAGGGCCCCAAGATCCGCGTCGGAAAGTTCAAGGACGGCAAGGTCACTCTGAGTCCAGGCGATGCCTTTGTACTCGATGCCGACTGCGAGATTGGAGACCAGAGGCGTGTGGGTCTTGACTACAAAGAGCTGCCGCGCGACGTGCATCCCGGCGACGTGCTGCTTCTTGACGACGGCAAGATCGTCTTCGAGGTAGAGAAGGTCGTGGGCAACGAGGTGCATTGCCGCGTCCGTCACGGGGGAGTGCTCTCCAACAACAAGGGCATCAATCGGCTCGGAGGCGGCCTCACCGCTCCCGCCCTTCCACCCAAAGACATGGATGACATACGCACAGCGGCGAAAATCAAGGTGGACTACCTCGCCGTTTCCTTCCCCAAGTCGAGCGCCGATATGGTCATGGCAAGGCAGCTCTTGCGCGCCGCGGGCGGAGACGCCTTTCTCATCGCCAAGATCGAGCGGGCGGAGGCCGTCGAGCCGAAAGCGCTCAGCGACATCATGTCGGCTTGCGAGGGCATCATGGTGGCGCGCGGGGATTTGGCGGTCGAAGTCGGCGACGCCTCGGTCCCGGCGCTGCAAAAACGGATGATTCGCCATGCGCGCGAACAGAACAAGCTCGCCATCACCGCCACGCAGATGATGGAGTCGATGATTTCGAGCCCGGTACCTACGCGCGCCGAAGTGTCGGATGTCGCCAATGCCGTGCTGGACGGGACCGACGCGGTGATGTTGTCCGCGGAAACCGCAAGCGGCAAGTACCCGGTGGAGACCATCGCCTCCATGAGCCGCATCTGCGAGGTAGCGGAAGACTCGGCCGAGGTGACGCTCGACCGCGACTTCCTCGACCGCGTCTTTACTCGCGTGGACCAGTCGATCGCCATGGCTGCGCTTTTCACCGCCTATCACCTCAAGGTAAAGGCGATCGCCGCGCTCACCGAGTCGGGGTCGACCGCGCTGTGGATGTCGCGCATCAACTGCGGCGTTCCGATCTACGCTCTCACTTCGCAGACCGTGACGCGCTATCGTTGCGCGTTGTTTCGCGACACCTATCCCCTGATGGTGAAGTACGTCGGCGACGACCGCGAGGAGCTGCTCGAGGAGGCCGAAAACGTCCTGGTGAGGAACGGCGTGGTGCAGAAGGGGGACCTCATCGTGCTCACCATCGGCGAGCCGATCGGCAAGGCCGGCGGAACCAACACGATGAAGATCGTTCGCGTCGGGGAGCACCGGAAGGGATAATTTCGGCTAGGAAAGCTATGGCTGAGCGAAGACTCGGCGTCATCATGAACGGAGCGACGGGCCGCATGGGCGCAAATCAGCACCTGGCGCGCTCCGTCATGGCCATCCGCAAGGAGGGCGGGGTGCGGCTTGCCGACGGCACGCGGGTGATTCCCGACCCGATCCTGGTCGGGCGCAACGCCGAGAAGCTGAGGAAGCTCGCCGCCGAGCACGGCGTTGAGCGCTGGTCCACCGATCTGGATGAGGCGCTCAGGAACCCCGACGACGCGATTTTTTTCGACGCGGCGTCGACAAAGCTCCGTCCGGCCCTGCTCAAGAAAGCCCTCGCCGCCAAAAAACACATCTACTGCGAGAAACCCGTCGCAACCTCGCTCGTGCAAGCGCTCGACCTGTATCGGGCAGCCAAAAAGGCGGGAGTTCGGCACGGCGTCGTCCAGGACAAGCTCTGGCTGCCGGGGCTGCTCAAGATCAAGGCCCTGCGTGACGCCGGTTTCTTCGGCAAGATACTCTCGGTTCGGGGCGAGTTCGGGTACTGGGTCTTCGAGGGTGATGTGCAGCCCGCGCAGCGGCCTTCCTGGAACTACCGCGCGAAGGACGGTGGCGGAATCATCCTCGACATGCTGTGCCACTGGCGCTACGTGCTCGACAGCCTGTTCGGGGAGGTAAAGAGCGTCTCCTGCCTCGGTGCGCGGCACATCGCGGAGCGCTGGGACGAAAACGGAAGCAGGTACAGGGCGACCGCAGACGATGCAGCGTACGCGACTTTCCGGCTCGCAGGCGGCGTCATCGCGCATTTCAACAGTTCCTGGTGCGTGCGCGTGCGCCGCGACGATCTGGTGACATTCCAGGTGGACGGCACGAAGGGTACTGCCGTGGCTGGCCTCACGCGCTGCTTCGCCCAATCGCTCGCGGACACACCCCGGCCGGTATGGAACCCTGACGTGCGTCAAACCCACGATTTCGGCGCAGACTGGAAGGAGGTTGCGGACGACAAGTCCTACGACAACGCGTTCAAGGCGGAATGGGAGCTCTTCATCCGCCACGTTTGTGAAGGCGCGCCATTCAAGTGGAATCTGCTGGAAGGCGCAAAGGGACTGCAGCTTGTGGAGTGCGCGCTGAAGTCCTGGCGCTCGCGACGCTGGGTCGACGTTCCCAGACTGAAGGCGTAGGCCAGACGTGAATGCGCCTGAAAAGTTGGCAGTGCGCATCAAGCTGCCTTCCGCAGCCGGCAAGCTCGAGGCATTCCGACTGAGCGCGCCGCGCGATTTCGGCGCAACCGGGAGGAAAGCGTTCAATCGCATCGCGCTCGCTGCGGCGCATGTGGTCGCCGATCCTCTCGCCCGAGCGAATCCATGGCTCGATGCCGCACTCGACTGGGATGCGACTACGGCCTACCGGCGCTACCTGTGGTCGCTCGGTCTCGGCGTGGCCGAAGCGATGGACACGGCACAACGCGGAATGGGGCTTGACTGGAAGAGCTCGCTCGAGCTGACCCGCCGTTCGATCGAGGCGTCGGGAGGCATCGAAGGCGCGGTGCTCTTCAGCGGCGCCGGCACCGACCAGCTCGCACCCTCCAGTGGCTTGACACTCGATGAGGTCGTTGCCGCGTACGAGGAGCAGTGCGAAGCGATCGAAAGGCTCGGCGGGCGGATCGTGCTCATGGCAAGCCGCGCGCTTGCGGCCTGCGCCCGCTCGCCCGAGGACTATCAGAAGGTCTACTCGCGCATCCTCTCGCAGGTAAAGCAACCCGTGATCATTCACTGGCTGGGCGAGATGTTCGATCCGCAACTCGCCGGTTACTGGGGCGAGGAGAATCGCGGCCAGGCGATGAACGTGGCGCTCGCGGTGATCGAGGCAAACCGGGCCAAAGTCGACGGCATCAAGATCTCGCTGCTCGATCGACAGAAGGAAATCGACATGCGCGGGCGCCTCCCCGAGGGAGTGCGCACGTATACCGGGGACGATTTCAACTACCCGGAGCTGATCGAGGGCGACCGGGAAGGCCACTCCGACGCGCTGCTCGGCATTTTCGACGCGATCGCACCGGCCGCCTCCGCTGCATTGGGTCGCCTCGCATCCGGTGACGTGCCCGGTTTTCATGACATCCTCGCGCCGACGGTGCCGCTCGCGCGTCACATCTTTGCCGCGCCAACTCGCTTCTACAAGACCGGTCTCGTGTTCCTAGCCTGGCTGAACGGACATCAGGAGCACTTCGTCATGGTCGGAGGCCAGCAATCGGCACGCTCGGTGCTGGATCTCGCCGAGACCTTCCGGCTGGCGGACGCTGCCGGATTGCTGCGTGATCCCGAGCTCGCAGCGTCCAGGATGAGGCATTTTCTCGCTGTGAACGGCGTCGGTGGATGAGCAATCCGCCCGATCCCGAACTGCTTTCGCTCAATACCGCCACGGTGCGGGAAAAGTGGAACCTGCGCCAGATGATCGAGGGTTGCGTACGCCATCGCATCCGGGGAATCTCGCCTTGGCGCGACAAAATAGCGGAGATGGGGGCCAAGCAAGCGGCCAAGGCGATCCGCGACAACGGCCTCGCGGTAACGGGGCTTTGCCGTGGAGGGATGTTCCCGGGCGCGGACCGCAGGGCGCGTCAGGCGGCCATCGACGAT
>Ga0209131_1000397_pt1 | contig 31612 bp, 33 predicted proteins | sample GraSoi_2013_40cm_FD_185826 | JGI IMG/M metagenome (GOLD analysis project Ga0209131, IMG submission 185826) | Grasslands soil microbial communities from the Angelo Coastal Reserve, California, USA - Sample 9_17_2013_40cm (SPAdes) (version 2) | ecosystem: Environmental > Terrestrial > Soil >...
GGAGTGCCTTCGGCTCGGCACGCCATGGGTACATCTGCGGCTATGCCTGACCTGCGGCCACGCCGGCTGCTGCGACCCCGCACCCGAGCGCCATGCCCGCATCCACGCCTGCCACATCGGGCACCCGGTCGTGCAGTCGCTCGAGCCCGGCGAGGACCGGCGCTGGCGCTACTTCGATGAGGCCTATGTCTGAGCGCGTATCCGCGCATGACCGGAGCGCAGATGAGGGCGCTTGCTGCACATGGTGGGCGGCGCAACGTGGCGCCCGGTGAGGTCCCTCTTCTCCATTCGACTCAGCCCTTGGGCCGGGCCCTTTTGACTTGATCTTTCGGCCGGGGCATTTTGGCTGACCAGCCGGGCGTGGGAGGCTGGTTCTGGCTCCGGCCGGACGCGCCAGCTGCAGGTGATGAAGGAGGCGTTTGCCTGTGCCAGTGATGGGCTACACGAGTGGCCGGGACATCATCCAGCCGGCCGACCTGCCGGTCACCGCTGGCCTGCAGGAATCCGTCCACGAGTGGAGGAAACTGGTCGAGGAGATAGAGCTCCGTGCGATCCTGGACTACTTGGCCGAGAGCTCGCAAGATTCTCGACCCAAGCGCCCGGAGAATTCCGCCGGCCGAGCGGGATCGCGCGTTCCGCATCTTCGACCTCCTCATCTGAGCCGGCCGGCGCGCGATCGAGCACGGAGAGCCTGATGACGACACTGGCCGGGACGGTCGCGCTGGTGACCGGATCCAGCAGCGGGATCGGTGCCGCCATCGCCGTGAGGCTCGCCGCCGATGGCGCGGCCGTCGCTCTGGTCGCCCGCCGGGGCGACCGGCTCGCTGAACTGGCCTCGACGATTCGCGACGCAGGAGGCACTGCGCTCGCCGCGCCGGCGGATGTGACCGACCACCGGCAGGCGCGCGAAGTGGTGGAACATTCAGTCAGGGAGCTTGGCCGTCTCGACACGCTTGTCAACAACGCCGGGATCATGCTGCTCGGGCTGGCGCTGGACGCCCCCGCGGAGGAGTGGGACAAGATGGTTGCGCTGAACGTGCAGGGCCTGCTGCACGTCACGCACGCCGCGCTCCCGCACCTGGTGAACGCGGCGAAGGGCTCCCCGCGCCGGGTTGCCGACCTGGTGAACATCAGTTCAACGGCCGGACGCGTGGCCCGGCCGGGAGGCAGCGTCTACGCCCTGACCAAGTTCGGACTCGCCGGGTTCGCTGAATCGCTGCGCCAGGAACTCCAGCCGCAGCGGGTGCGCGTGAGTGTGGTCGAGCCCGGCACTGTGGACACAGAACTCGTCTCGCATGTTCGCGACGGCGTTCGGGAGGCAGCACGCAGCCAGGTGGCTTCGATCGAGGCGCTGCGGCCCGAAGACATCGCGGACGCCGTGTCCTATATCGTTACCCGCGATCGCCGGGTCGCGGTCAACGAGATGCTCGTCCGAGCCGCCGAACAGACCTGGTAGGCGTGTCGGGACTATACCTGCGGCCAGTGCGGGCCCAGATACGGGTCGGGCTGGTCACTTGCCCAGCGGTCGAGCGCCTTCGCTAGCGCCGCCGCCTGGCCGCCGCCCGGGGGGAGGTTCTTCTTCAGGACGAACAGCAGGACCAGGTCGCGTTCCGCCGCGTAGTCCGCGACGTTCTCCGTAACGACAGCCTTGCCCTCTGCCCGTCCGGCCGCCGCGACCTGTGCGTCGTCAGCCGCTTGCAGGCCGACCTCGCTGACGTGGACAGCGTCGTGACCGTACTTCTCGCGCAGGAGCGCGGCAACCGCTGGCGGGAACATCTCATCCAGCAGGAACGCGGTCACGCGAGCAGCGCCTCCCGCTGCCTGGTGGCGGCCTGGCTCCGCTGGGTCATGACCTGGTTCTGCTCGATCCTGCGTCGGACATCGTCAGGGTGCTCGGCCGCGTAGTTGAGAGCGATGCGAATGAGCCGCGGGTGAAGGTCTGATTCCTTACTCAGCAGGCTGATCCGCTGTTCCTCGCGGCCGTCAATGTCCTGTAGCCGCGCGATTACCTCCCAGACATCCGGGCCGGCGGCCAAAGCGGCACGCCGGTCGTGCGCCGGACCCCGGAAGATGATTCCCGGATAATCCAGCTGGTCAATTCCCTCCACGATGAGCTGATCGAGCAGCGCGGTGGCGCTGGTGCCGTCGCGCGCGGCACGAGAGGCCAGCCGAGTCCGCGCGGCGTCGCTGATGCGAAACGACGTGCTTGTGGCCATGATGACCTCCCCTAATCCTCATTGCCAGTGTACCGCAATGTAGCGCTAGTGCGCTACGGCCACGAGATGAAGGTATGGATCAGGCGTTTGGGTCTGGCCCTGGGGCGACGCCCTGGATTCGCAGGTGGAGTCGGCTGAGGTAGGTTTCCCAGCCCTTCTTGTGGTGGTCACGCTGGTCAGTGTCGGGCAGGTTGTGGTGCCGCAGCACGACCCTGGTGCCGCCGTTTTCCTCCGCCAGCGTGATAACGACCCGCGTGGTACCGGGCGGGACAGCCTCATCGTGGGCCCATCCCCAGGTGAATACCAGGCGGCGCGGCGGGTCTAGCTCGATGAACTCGCCGGCCGCCTCGACGTTGTCATTCATCCGTACCCGGTAAGTGCCGCCGGGCCTAGGATCAAGTTTCGCCTCCCTGCCCATCCACAGCACGTAGCGGCTGGGGTCGGTGAAGTAGGGAAATACGATCTCTGGCTGAGCGTCGATGTGCATGCTGATCTCGAGCACGTTGTCGTCGTTCACGGCCGGTCCCGATCCCGCTGCTCAGCCTCCGCCAGTTCCTTGACGCGGCCAAGCCCGCGCCGCCAGTGGTCTTCGACGACGGCGCGAAGTGAACCGAGGGCAGCCTGGTTAGCGCGGTAGATGCGACTGTTTCCCTCCCGCCGCTCGGTAACGAACCCGGCAGTCTTCAGGACCCGCAGATGCTGGCTGACCGCCGACCAGGACACTTCGAACTGCGACGCGATCTGCCCGGCAGACAGCTCCCGGTCCCAGACGAGCTCCAGGATCCGCAGCCGCTGAGGCGCGGCGATCACCTGAAGTGGCTCCACTCGGCCACGTCCCTTCCGTCGTCAGCACGGCGAGTCCTGGCCGCACCGTGACTAGCTTGACGCTCGTCAGTCATTTTAGATAGAACTAAAATAGACTGTTACGTCAGCCTGAAGCAACCGGAGGAAGCGTGGACCGATCAATCTCCCTGGCCGCCGATGTCAACGCCGACCGCGCGAGGGTCTTCGAGGTTCTCTCGACGGCTGAGGGTCAGCGCGGATTCTGGACCGCTGACTGCAGCATTTCCGGCGGCCAGGCGCGCTTCGGATTCCCGCAGGCCCCCGTCGACCTGCACGCTGACGTGACCGCCGAGCCTGGCAGCCTCGTTCGCATGCACGTCACCTCGGGGTTCCCGTTCTGGGAAGGCTCGACCTGGGAATGGCAGCTTGACCAGGCCGCCCGTGCCGAGACCGGAACCGGCGTGCTGTTCCGCCACTACGGCTTCGGTGACGGCTACGCCGAGATCGATCTTGCGCATACAGCCCAGACGTGGGCGCTGATCCTTGACCGGCTTGGTGGCTATCTCGCGACCGGCCGGGCGCAGCCATTCTTCCCTGCTCCCGCATGATCGTTCCTCGTCTGCTGCTGTTGCCTGCTCGCAGGGCGATCATGCTGACATGGACGGCGCCATGCCCGTACCTTTGGCGCAGCTTGGAACGTTGGCTGTCGCCGTGAGGAGGCGCGTGTGAAGGCGCTGGTATTTCGGCACAATCTTGTCCGCGAAGCGGCGTCGGCTGTCGGCGGACGTGTCGACCGGCGCGCTTTCGTTTCCCGCATCGCGCCGGTCAGGATCGAGGACGTCGACGAGCTTCCGCTGCCGGCCGAGGAATGGGTGCGCGTCGAGACGACCTTCTCTGGCCTGTGCGGTTCTGACGTCAAGCAGATCCTGTTGAACGGCTCCCGCGACAACCCGCTCACGGCACTCGTGTCCTTCCCGCATGTGCTAGGCCACGAGGCAGTGGGACGCCGGGCGGACACCGGCGAGCGCGTCGTACTCAACCCGTGGCTGTCGTGCCACCCGCGCGGGATCGACCCTCCGTGCGTTGCCTGCCGGGCGGGACGCTACCCCTGGTGCCGCAACTTCCGCTCGGGCAACCTGCCGGTCGCGATCCACATCGGCAATTGCGCCGCGGCCGCAGGGGCGCATGCCGAGCGCTTCGCTGCGCACGTCTCGCAGCTGTTCGCTATCCCCGACGATGTCTCCGACGAGGCGGCGGTGCTGGCCGATCCGGTCAGCGTCTCGCTGCGCTCAATCCTGCTCGCAGCACCGCCTGACGCCCAGCCCGTCCTGGTCTACGGCTCGGGCACGCTCGCGTTCGCGGCCATTGCGCTGCTCCGCCATCTCTACCCCGGCACCGAGGTGTGGGCGGCGACGCGCGTGGGCGCCCGGGCCGAACTCGCGACCCGCCTGGGCGCCCACGCCGTCCTGTCTACCTCGCCGGACGAGCTCGTCGCGCAGGTGGGGCGCCGCGTTGGCACGCAGCCGCTCCAGCCGTGGAGCAAACGCGAGTGGCTGCAGGATGGCCCCGCTGTGGTGTACGACACGATCGGCTCGACCGAGACCGTCGAAACTTCGCTCCGCCTCCTCGCAACCGGGGGCACGCTCGTCATCTCCGGCGTCGAGCCGCCAAAGCGTTTCGAATGGACGTCGCTGTACTTTAAGGAGCTGCGCGTCATCGGGTCGAACGGCTTCGGCATAGAAGAGGTGGGCGGCGTCGCCAAGCATTCCATGGAGCACTACTTCGACTTCGTGGCCAACGGCCTGGACCTGACGCCGGTCATCACGCACCGCTTCCCGCTCGAGCGCTGGGACGAGGCCGTGCTCACGGTCAAGGACTCCAAGCGCACCGGCGCCGTCAAGGTCCTGCTCGAACCTCGCTCCTAACTGTCCTTCAGCGGGCCAGCATCTGGCCGTGCTGCAAGGAAGCTTCAGGGCCGTGCTGGCGCACGCTTCGGGATGGTGCCGACTCCGGACGCCGGGCTGCGCCGAGGTGCCGTCCTGAGCCGATAGCGGCGGTAAGCCTCCTCCTGACGCCGACGTTCGAGCCGGTGAGGGTCACCATACTCTCGGGCCTTGGCTGTCTCACGCGGCGTGCGGCGAGATTTCCACCATGAGGTCGGCGTCGAGGGCGGCGGAGATGCGCTCAAGCAGGGGGATCGCGGGGATGACTCCGCCGGCCTCGAGGCGGGACAGTGCTGGCTGGGTCATGCCAGCGCGCCCAGCGAGCTCGGTCTGGGACAGGCCCAGAGCCAGGCGCCGCTCCCGCACTGCCTGGCCTATGACGAAGGCTAGCTTTGCCTCGGAGTATCCGTCGCGATACTCGCTGCTGGTGCGGCGGTGGCGGGCGACATCATCGTAGGACTCGTGGCTAGCGGTCATGGCTGCACCTCGCGCTCAAAGGTTTCGTGGGCCGGGCCGTGCTCGGCCTCGCATCTCTTCTGGGCTTGCAGGGCACGTGCGACCTCGGCGACCTCGGCGCCGCGGGTCTTGCGGAAAACAGTCAGCAAGATCACCTGATGGCCAGGCGCGAGCCAGTACGTGACCCTTATATGCATCCGATGCTATAGCTAAGCGGGGACACTGGGATGCTTGCGGCCGGTGTGTGGTCGCCGAGGTCAGCGATGGTGTGCTCGCGGCATTCCATGGTTCGAGTTGCTGCCGGTGTATCAGGGCCGGGGAATCGGCACTGAGCTGATGCGGCGCTTCCTGGATTGTGACCGGCATACTCGATCGACCTGCTGTGCGACGAGTCGTTGCTGACTTACTACGCCCGCTTCGGAATGATGCCGATTCCGGGAACAGGCCTGCGCCGGGGCAGCGCCCTGACGGGATAGCATGGCCAGTCGGCGAGCAGGCCGGCATGATCCCGTGCTAGCGGCCGAATAGCGCCGCAGCGCGGCGAGCCGTCTCCTCGGCTGACACGTCTTCGATGTGCTGGCTCATCATCCACTGCTGGCCAAACGGATCGCGGAGCCGCCCGCGGCGCTCTCCGTAGAACTGGTCCTCAAGCGGATAGATCACCTCGGCTCCGGCGGCGACGGCTCGTTCCCAAGCCGCGTCGACGTTCTCCCAGTAGAGCGCGATGATGCAGCTGACTGGTCGCCCAGGTGCTCCGGTGACCGGGCCCGTTCCTCCGCTCCGAACGCCTGGCGGTAGAACGTGATCGCGGCGGCGCCATCCCCGACGACCAGGCGAGGAGTGACGGTATGCAGGCCCGCCGGGATGGGGCTCACCGCCACCGTCTCAGGTTTGCTCACTTGGGCCTCCTCCTGGCAGTGACGTGGAACCGCGGAGGGTCACCATAATCCTGGATCTAGCATCCTCCGTATGGTGAGCTCGCGCATTCGGAGCCCATCTGCATAACCGTCTTGGTGAGCAGGAGGTTGAGCATCTCGCGCTCTGAGCGCGTGAGCGGCGCCAGTATCTCGTCATCGAGCTGCCCGAGCGCGCGGTCCAGGTCGGCCAGCAGCCGCTCGCCCCCTCGCGAGATGGTGATGATCGCCCTGCGCCGGTCGGCCCGGTCACGGCTCCGCTGGATTAGGCCGGCGTCTTCCAGGCGGTTGAGAATCGCAACCAGGTTGGTGGCGTCGATCCCGACCATGTCAGCCAGCGCCTGCTGGGCCGACGGCCCCCATTCCCTGAGGTGCTGCAGGGCGACCAGCTCGCGCGGCCGCAGGCCGATGGGCGCGACGACCTGCTCGATTCGTCGCCGGGTTCCGCGGGCGAGTTGCGCGATCAGCAGGCTCGACGGCGCTTGCTGGCCCGTATCGGTTCCGGTCATGCCATCGAGTGTAACGCGCAATCTATGTATGCTACGCTAATGATTGACTTAGGCTAAACGATTTGCGAGACGCTAACTATAAGATCGGAGTACCGGCCGTGACCATCTCCCTCCCGGATCCAGGCCAGCCCAACCGCGATTTCGAGCGCCCGGCCGATCGCGCCCACCTCGAGCGGACTGCGGCGGCGCTAGCCAGCCGAGGCTTTGACGTGCAGATCGCTGACAGCGCCAAGGAAGCCCGGCGACTGGTGCTCGAGAAGATCCCGGAAGGAGCGCAGGTCCACACTGCGCTGTCGGAGACCATGCGTGAACTCGGAATCGCAGCCGAACTGAATGATTCGGGGCGCTATGAATCCATCCAGTCCCAGCTGAACAGCCTGGATCGCGAGACCCAGGGCCGCGAGATGCGCAAGCTCGCGGCCGCGCCCGACTACGTCATCGGCAGCGCGCACGCGGTTACCGACGCCGGCGAGATCATCGTTGGCTCAGGCTCAGGCAGCCAGCTTGGCGCCTACGCCTACGCCGGGGGCCACGTCATCCTCGTCATCGGCCACCAGAAACTCGTCCGCGACATCGACGAAGGGCTGCGCCGCGTCCGCGAGTACAGCCTGCCCCTGGAGCATGTCCGGATGCAGAGCCTCGGCCGTCCGGGCAGCCTGCTCGCCAAAACGCTGATTATCAGTTACGAGCCCTCCGCCCGGATCAGCGTCATCCTCGTCCCCGAGACTCTCGGATTCTGACCTGGCGGCGTCCGAGCGCCCCTACCCGGCGTTCACCCGCCGGGCTGTTTCGACCAGTGTCTCCGCTGCGCGTCCCGCCCGCTTAGCATCGGCTGCCTAAGCGAACCTGGTATAACCAAACGCTTCAGAGACTCTGTCGCGAAGAAGGAGACCCATACCGATGACTCTGGTGTCGCCCCGGCATCGCCCGGCAGCGCGCGTGCTGTGCCTCGACCCGCGCCGCCGGGTCCTGCTGCTCCGCTGGCGTGACCCGGTCGACCGGACAGTTTTCTGGGAGCCGCCAGGGGGCGGGCTCGAGCCAGGTGAGTCGCCGATCGCCGCTGCCCGCCGCGAACTGCACGAGGAGACTGGGCTCCCGGCCGAAGCCGTGCTCGAGCGAAGCATCGTGGTGCCGCGCGACTTCCGCTGGAACGGTCAGCATTTCCGCGGTCCTGAAACCTTCTTTCTCGGTCAGGTGGCTACAGACGAGGTCCCCGGAGCCCGAGGCCTGACCGGCGAGGAGGACGGCGCGCTGCTCGGCTACGGATGGTTCACCAGCGAGGAACTTGCCACCAGCGCCGAACCGCTGCAGCCCCCCGAGCTCCCCGGCATCCTGGAGCGCCTCGATAATCACCATTGAACCCCGGAGGTGCCGTGCCGTTCCTGGAGATCGCCGACCCTGACTTCTCGGTAACGTCCGACGAGGTGCACCGGGCCAGGGAGGCGGGCTGGTACGCCCACACCAGCTACGGCATCGCCGTGCTGCGCCATCACCAGGCCAGCCAGCTGATCAGCCATCCCAGCCTGCGGCAGGGGAGCTCGGCATGGCCGGCTCACCACGGCATTACCTCGGGGCCTTTCGCGCTGTGGTGGGCGAACTGGGTGCTGAATAAGGAGGGTGCCGATCACCGGCGCCTGCGCAAGCTGCTGAATCCGGCCTTCTCGAGGCGGCTGGTCGAGGCCATGAAGCCACGTTTCAGCGCGCTAGCAGCCGAGCTCGCGGACGGCTTCGCCGGGTCGGGACGGTGCGAGTTCATGGCCGACTTCGCCGAGCCCTATGCGGCCCGCGTCATCGCCCAGATGCTGGGCATTTCCGAGCACGAATGGCCAGTGATCGCGCGCGACTCAGCGGCCGTCGGCCTGGCGATGGGCGTCAGGATCCGCGAAGACCTGGAGCAGATCGAGGGCGCGCTCGGGCGGCTTTACGCTTACGCAGACGCTCTAATAGCGGACCGCCAGGCCACGCCGCGCGACGATTGCGTGACCGCCCTCGTCGCAGCGCACGCCACCCGCGACCAGCTCAGCAGTGCTGAGCTCCGTGACACGCTCGTGCTGCTGATCTTCGGCGGCTTTGACACCACCCGCAACCAGCTTGGCCTGGCGATGCAGACGTTCATCGACCGCCCGGACCAGTGGCGCCTGCTAGCTGAGCGGCCAGAACTCGCCGCCGCCGCGGTGGAGGAGGTCATGCGGGTCAGCCCCACCACGACGTGGGTCACCAGGGAAGCCGTTGCGGACTTCACTTTCGACAGCCTAGCGATCAAGGCTGGCACCACCATCCACTTGCTGTGCGAGTCAGCGGGCACCGATCCGTTTGCCGCCGAAGACGTCACGTTCGACATCACCGCGTCAGGCCGTCCGCCCCATCTGGCCTTCGGCGGGGGGGTGCACTACTGTCTCGGCCACCTCGTCGCCCGGGCGGACATGGGCGAGGCCCTGGCGGTGCTGTCGCGCCGCCTCCGCGACCCGCGCGTGCGCGGGAACGCGGTATGGCTGCCGTGCAGCGGCAACACCGGGCCGGTCCGGCTACCCCTGGCCTTCACTCCGGACCGCTAGCGCGCACTTCGGACCGCTAGCACGACTTCGCACGGATTCCAGTCGCACAAAGTGGGCAATCCGGGCACCAATGTGACTGCAATCCGTGCGAAGTCGCCAAGGCCCCTAGTGCCCCGCGGGCTGTTCCCAGTCAGCCAGCACGGAAGGCTGCCAGTTCTCGCCGACCTTGGGTGAGTCCTTCCGCCATGGGCCGAGTTCTGGCTGGCTGAACTTCGCGTGTTTGCGCTTGAGCCAGATGCCGTAGGAGTTGCCCTGCTGCAGATGGGTGATCAGCACCTTGCGGGCGAACTCATCCTCGCGCCCGGCCGGAATCTCGAAGTGAATCTTTAGGAAGGCGTTGGTGTAGCGGTCGAACACCGCGGGCACGCCGTCCTCGTACATGAGGTGAATGTCCTCGAGCCAGTTGATGTCCTGGCCAGGAGTGGCCGCGACCAGATCGACGTCCTCCACCAGCGACCGGTCGAACTGGTAGGGAAAGGTACGCCCGGTGAGCTCTTCGGTGTCGATGCCGATCTTGGTGGAAAGCGACCGGACGCCGGCGCCGGGAATCTCGTCAGCCATTGCGCCCTCCGCCGTTGTCCAGGACGTTCTTCTCCAATAGCGCCCTGATCTCCGCGAGTGCCCGCTCCTCGGTATGGCCAGGGATGTAGTTTGTGCCGGCCAGTGGTACCCGGGCCATGGCGGCCGCCTCGACCGTGAGAGCGCACAGGTCCTCTGGCTCCAGGCTGTGCACGTCGGTCTTGCCGCAGGCGCGGGCGAGCATCTGCGTCTCGAGGGTGAGCGTGTGCAGGAAGTTGTACACGCGCTCGGCGGCCTCGTCCACCCTCAGCCGCTTGCGCAGTTCCGGGTCCTGGGTGGTGATGCCCACCGGGCAGCGCCCGGTGTGGCAGTGATAGCAGCGGCCGGCCGGGACTCCCACCGTGCCCTCGTAGTCCGTGACCCCGGGTATCTCCTTGTTGCAGTTCAGCGCCATCAGCGCCGAGTGCCCGATGGCGACCGCCTTCGCGCCGAGCGCCAGGGCCTTGGCGACATCGGCGCCGTTGCGGATACCCCCGGCTACGACCAGGTCGACCTCATCGACCAGCCCGACGTCCTCCAGCGCCCGCCTGGCCTCGGGAATCGCGGCCATCAGCGGGATGCCGGTCTCCTCGGCGGCCACGTGCGGCCCGGCCCCGGTGCCGCCTTCGGCACCGTCGAGGTAGATGATGTCGGGTCCGCATTTGGCGGCCATCCGCACGTCGTCGTAGACGCGCGCCGCGCCGAGCTTCAGCTGGATCGGGACCTGATAGTCGGTGGCCTCGCGGACCTCCTGGACCTTCAGCGACAGGTCGTCAGGGCCGAGCCAGTCCGGGTGACGCGCGGGACTGCGCTGGTCTATCCCGGCCGGCAGCGATCGCATCTCGGCCACCTGCTCGGTGACCTTCTGACCCATCAGGTGACCGCCGAGCCCGACCTTGCAGCCCTGGCCGATGAAGAACTCAATTCCGTCGGCGAGCATCAGATGGTGCGGGTTGAACCCATACCGGCTCTGGATCACCTGGTAATACCACTTGGTCGACAGATCACGCTCGGGCGGGATCATGCCGCCCTCGCCAGAGCAGGTCGCCGTGCCTGCCATCGAGGCGCCCTTGGCCAGCGCCATCTTGGCCTCCAGCGACAGCGCGCCGAAGCTCATTCCCGTGATGTAGACGGGGATATCGAGTTCCAGCGGATGCTTCGCGAAGCGCGCGCCGAGGACGGTCTTGGTCTCGCACTTCTCGCGATAGCCCTCGATGACGAACCTGGTCAGCGTGCCGGGCAGGAACATCAGCTGGTCCCAGTGCGGGATCGGCTTGAACATTGAGAAGCCGCGCATCCGGTACCGGCCGAGCTCGGACTTCACGTGGATATCGTTGATCACCTCGGGGGTGAAGATGTTGCTGTGCCCGAGCACAGCCTTGCCTTCGCGGTCAATCGTGGTCACGTGTTCTTTGCGCCTCTCAGTGCTTCCAGCTGGCTTCGCCAGTCAGAGGACGAGCTTGCGTTCGGCCGGCTCAAGGTTGTCGTAGTTCCAGAGCTTGCGCCCGCATACGAACTTGCGGAACGCGCCGGGCGGCTCGATGCCGTAGATGCCGAGCTTGCGCGCCAGAAACTCGTCATCAGTCGGCGTCAGCTCTGCCTCGACGCAGTCCACGCCCAGCGAGGTGATCTTCCCGCCCACATAGATCGCGCCGTCGTACATCGAGTCGCCCAGCCCGCCGCCCACGTTGCCGCAGATGATCTGCCGGCCGCGCTGGAGCATGAACCCCGTCATCATGCCCGCGTTGCCGCCGACGAGGATGGTGCCGCCCTTCTGGTCGATGCCCGACCGGGCCCCGACATCGCCGCGGACCACCACGTCGCCACCACGCAACGCCGCGCCGGTCAGCGACCCTGCGTTCTTGTCGATGAGGACCACGCCGGACATCATGTTCTCGGCAGCCGACCAGCCGACCCGGCCGGTGATGTGAATCTCCGGCCCGTCGATCAGGCCGCACCCGAAGTAGCCGAGGCTGCCCTGGATGCTGATCTTGCAGCGGGCGAGGATGCCGACCGCGATCGAATGCTTCGCCCCTGGGTTGCGGATCGTGACGTCCTCGATGCCCTCGTCGTACACAAGGCGGCGCAGCTCGAGGTTAATCTGCCGCGTGGTGAGCTGGTCCGCGTCGAAAACTGCCCGGCCCGCCTCGATCGTCGCGATCTTGGGCGGGCGGGCATCAGGCTCGGCCAGCCCGCGGGCGTCATATCTGATCTTCACCGGTTCCACACCAGCACTTCGCGCTCGTAAGGGTCGTGCGTGTCGATCTCATGGCCGATCACCGCGCGGATGGCGACCTCTTCGGAGGCCAGCGCGACCAGCTCACCGGACTCGTACAGCACCAGGGGCTTGGCGGCCATCTCGTCCTTAGCCACCCCGAGCGAATCGGCGGTCACGACGAGGTAGGTGAACACACCGTCGAGCTCGTCCAGGCTCTGCTTCATCGCCGTCTCCAGGGACAGCCCGTCGTCCATCTTCTGGGCCAGGTAGACGGCGATGATCTCGGAGTCGCATTCGGACTGGAAACGGTGGCCCATCCGCTCGAGCCTGCGGCGCCACATGTGGTAATTGGTCAGCTGCCCGTTGTGTACCACGGCGATGTCGGAGAACGGGTAGGCCCAGTACGGGTGCGCGCCGGAGATGTCCACGTCCGACTCGGTTGCCATCCGGACGTGGCCGATCGCATGGGTGCCGGTGAAGCCCCCGAGCCGGTATCGCTGCGAAACGCTCTCGGCGTCGCTGAGGTCCTTGATGATCTCGAGCGAATGGCCGAGCGACAGGACCTCGCAGCCCGGCACGTCCTCGATGTAGTCAGCGAGGGGCTTGAGCTCCCCGCTGTAGCGGAACGTGACCCGGTACGCGTACTCCTGGTCGCTGCGGATCATGTCGACCATGGCGCCGATCTTGGCGAGCCGGTGCTCGACCTCGTCGCGGTGCCGTTCCAGCCGCTCGGCCCAGCCGAAGTCGCGCTTCTCGTTCGGGTCGGCCAGCTTGATCCGCATGACCAGCAGTTCTCCCGGCGCCCCGTACAGCGCGAACCCGCTGGAATCCGGGCCGCGGTGCTTCATGGACTGCAGCATCCTGGTCATCTCTGAGCCGATGTCGCCAGTCCCGTCCCGGTGAATGATGCCGGCGATCCCGCACATGTGCTCGCCCCTTTCGGCTACGGGAGGACGTCCAGGTACTCCGCGATATCCCAGTCAGAGACCGAGGCGCAGAAGCGTTCCCACTCGTCGGTCTTGTAGTGGTGGAACACCCTGTACATCTCGCCTGGCAGCGCCTCCCTGATCACCTGGTCGGCTTCCAGCGCCTCCAGAGCGGCGCCGAGATTCATCGGCACCCGCTTGACGTTCTTGCCGCCAGCGATGGCGTCGTAGATGTTGCGGTCCTCCGGCGGCCCGGGATCCAGGTTGCGGCTGATGCCGTCCGCCATGGCCTTGATGATGGCCGCGAAGGAGAGATACGGGTTCACCGCTGAATCCACCGACCGGTACTCGAACCTGCCGGGGGCGCTCACCCGCAGCGCTGTGGTCCGGTTCTGGAATCCCCAGTCGGCGAACAAGGGCGCCCAGAAACCGGTGTCCCAGAACCGCCGGTAGGAATTGACGGTCGGTGCGGTTATGCAGGTGAGGGCGGCCAGGTGCTCCAGCACGCCGCCGATCGCGTTCAGCCCGAGTTTGCTGGGCATCCGCGGGTTGTCGGTGTCGGGCATGAACATGTTCTCCCCGCCCTGCCAGAGCGAGATGTTGTGATGGCAGCCGTTCGCGGAGACCCCCATGAACGGCTTGGGCATGAAGCACGGATAAGCGCCGAGTTCCCGGCCCACCTGCTTGCAGATCTGGCGGTAGGTGGTGAGCCGGTCGGCCGTAGCCTCCGCCCGGTCGAACATCCAGTTGAGCTCGAGCTGGCCAGGGGCGTCCTCGTGGTCGCCCTGGATCATGTCGAGCCCCATCGCCTTCCCGTACTCCATCACCTTGTGAATGAGCGGCTGGAGTTCGGCGAACTGGTCGATGTGGTAGCAGTACGGCTTGGTCTTGCCATCGACCGATGGCGTGCCGTCCGGCTTGACCTTGAGCCACATCATCTCGGGCTCGGTGCCAACCCGCAGGTGCAGCCCTGTGTCCCGCTCGAACGCCTCGTGGATCCTGCGCAGGTTGCCACGGCAGTCCGAGGTCAGGTAAGCGCCGGGGTTGACCTCCTCTTCCCGGTTGCGGAACAGCGTGCAGAAGACCCGGGCGGTCTTGGGGTCCCACGGCAGCTGGCAGAACGTTTCGACATCGGGCAGCCCGACGAGCTCCCATGCCTCAGGCCCGTAGCCGATGTAGTTGCCGTGCCGGTCGGTGAAGAGGTTGGCGGTCGAACCGTAAACTAGCTGGAAGCCGCGCTGGGCAATGGTTTCCCAGTGATCCGCTGGCACGCCCTTGCCCATAATGCGGCCGGTGACAGAGGCGAACTGGTAGTAGATGTAGGTGATTCCCTTGGCATCGATGTCGGCGCGGACGCGCTGGATAGCATCGGCGCGGCCATCGGTGGCAAGGAACCGCTCGAGGTCGGTCGACACGGGGGGCCTCCTAACGGTCTGTCCGCCTCGCCCGGTTATGGCATCCCACTTGGCGCACGGGACGCGCGGCCTCAAGGTTGCCTTAGCAGGCGCCGGAGCGAGCTCGCGATTCACGGACAGTAAACCCTGTATCATGACACGATACAAGCCGTTGGTCCGCCCGGATCTCGTGACCGGGCGGCATCCCCTGCCGGCGGTGACGTCAAACGGGGGGAAGGAAGGGCTGCGATGACGCAGCTGATGGATGTGACGCCGCGCGATGACGGCCCGCAGGCGCAAGCGCAGGCAGCCGCGCTCTCGCAGGGGGCACTGGAGGACGCGCTAAGCGCTGTCATCGCCGAACGAGTCCGCGAGTTCCGGCTGCACCTCGGGCTGACCGTCGGGCAGCTTGCCGAGCTCACCAGCCTGTCCAAGGGCATGCTGTCGAAAATTGAGAACGCGCAGGCCTCGCCGAGCCTGGCCACGCTGGCGCGGCTATCCGAGGCACTGAAGGTTCCGGTCACTGCCTTCTTCCGCGGCCTGAACGAGGAGCAAGACGTCCTGTACGTCAAGGCGGGCCGCGGCCTGGACATCGAGCACAAGGGCGCGGGGCCAGGACATCGTTACCAGCTGCTCGGCACGATGCGCGCACCGCACAACTCGCTGGAGACGCTGCTGGTCACCCTCACCGAGCGAGCCGACGCCTTCCCGCTCTACCAGCACCCTGGCACGGAGCTTATCTATATGATCGCGGGACGGATCGAGTACCTGTACGGTTCCTCCAGGTACCTGCTCGAGCCCGGCGACGCCATGCAGTTTGTCGGAGAGGTCCCGCATGGCCCGTGTACGCTGATCGAGCTGCCGATCCAGTTCCTCTCGGTCAAATCGATCCAGCCTGCCAGCTGAGAGACGGTCCCGGGTCCCGTTTCCTCTAAGTGGACACGGTTTCATCTCTGGCGTAACCTAAGCGGCGCAGACCAACCTCCCGTTCCCTCAGCCCTCAGAAGGCGATCAACCGTGTCGCAACTCGCGATTGGCCGTTCCGGCAGCCGCAGCGGCAGCTACCCGGCCAGGTACTCGGCGGCCGGCCTGATCCGCCGTGGGCTGAGCCACAAGGAATGGCCGCCCGCCTGGCGCCCGCACCCGGTCAAACCCAGCTATGACGTCGTGATCGTGGGCGGTGGCGTGCATGGCCTGGCTGCCGCCTATTACCTGGCCGCCAACCACGGGATCACCGATGTGGCGGTGCTGGACAAGGGGTATATCGGAGCGGGCGGATCCGGGCGGAACACCGCGATCCTGCGCTCGAACTACCTGACTCCCGAGGGCGTCAGGTTCTATGACCGGTCGGTGCGGCTGTACCAGCGCCTCGCGGCCGACCTCGACTACAACGTGATGTTCAGCCAGCGCGGGCACCTGACCCTCGCGCACAACGACTCGTCGCTGCGGACGATGCGCTGGCGGGCCGAGGTCAACAAGCTCGAGGGCGTCGATTCAGAGGTGATCGGGCCGGCCGAGATCAAGCGGCTGGCCCCGTTCCTCGACCTCAGCGACGCGGCCAGATACCCGGTGCTCGGCGCGCTCTACCATCCGCCCGGGGGCATCATCAGGCACGACGCTGTGGTCTGGGGTTATGCCCGGGGCGCCGCGGCCAGGGGCGTGCACATCCACCAGCACACCGAGGTCACCGGCATCGATGTCACCGGCGGGCGCGTTCGCGCGGTCAGGACGACCCAGGGCGACATCGCGACCAGGACCGTGCTGAACGCCACCGCAGGCTGGTCAACGCTGATCGCGGACATGGCCGGAATCCGGCTGCCGGTCACGACCTATCCGCTGCAGGCCGCCGTCACCGAGCCGGTCAAGCCGTTCCTGTCCACGGTCATCGTGTCCGGCTCGCTGCACGTGTACATCAGCCAGACCGACCGCGGCGAGCTGGTGTTCGGCGCGAGCGTGGACCCGTTCACGTCCTACTCGATGCGCGGCTCGCTTGAGTTCATCGAGGGCCTGGCCGGACATGTGCTCGAGCTCATGCCCGCCCTGTCCAAGGTGCGGCTGCTGCGGCAGTGGGCGGGCCTGTGCGACATGACCCCAGATTTCTCGCCGATCATGGGCCCGACTCCGGTCGGCGGCTTCCTCGTCGATGTCGGCTGGGGCACCTACGGGTTCAAGGCGGGCCCGGTGTCGGGCGAGGCGATGGCCGACTGCATCGCCTCCGGCCAGTCGCCCGAGATCATCGCCGCCTTCGGCCTGGAGCGGTTTACGGCCGGCGCGCTCGTCGGAGAGAAAGGCGCGGCCGCGGTCGGCCACTGAACTTAGGGGAAACACCCCCCAGAAAGGTCCCCGATGATTCTTCTGCCCTGTCCCTGGTGCGGGCCCAGGGATGCGTCCGAGTTCGGCCACGTGGGCGAGTCCTCGCCCCGGCCTGACCCAGCCGCGGCCAGTCCCGCACAGTGGCGGAGCTACCTGTACCTGCGGGCCAACACCTGCGGCTGGGTGGCCGAGACGTGGTATCACCGGCTGGGCTGCCGGCGGTTCATCAAGGTCGAGCGGCACACCGAGACCAACGAGACCCGTCAGCCCCGGCTCCAGCCAGCCGCGGACGCCGGGAGCCCGGCGCAGCAGGCAAGGGCGGCCAGCGGATGAGCGAGGAGGCGACCGCAATGCGCCTGGCCGCGCAGCCCGGCGAGGTGATCGACCGCACCAGGCCGGTGCAGTTCAGCTGGAACGGGCGGCAGGTTACCGGCTTCGCGGGGGACACGATCGTGTCCGCGCTGGCGGCCGCCGGGGAACGGGTGTTCTCGCGGAGCATGAAGTATCACCGGCCGCGTGGCGTGCTCACCGCCTCCTACCATGACCCCGGGTGCATGGTGCAGGTTGGTGACGAGCCGAACGTCCGCGGCGCCCACCGGCTGGTATCCGGCGGCATCGTGGTCACGTCCCAGAACACCTGGCCATCGCTGCGCTTCGACGTCAAGGCGGTGAACCAGCTTGCCGCTCCTTTCCTCACCGCCGGTTTCTACTACAAGACGTTCATGCGACCGCGGTTTGCATGGCCGGCCTACGAGGGCGTACTCAGGCGCTTCGTCAACGGCGGGCGGGTGTCGCCGGACACCCGGCCGGCCCACCCCGCCAAGCGCTACGTCCATCCTGACGTGCTCGTCGCGGGCGGCGGGCCTGCCGGGATGGCGGCGGCACTGGCCGCCGCCCGGGCGGGTGCCTCGGTCCTGCTGGTTGAGGAGGAACATCAGCTCGGCGGCCATCTGCGCTGGGGCAACGAGGCGGACCTGGCGGTTCGCACGGATCTGGCTGGCCGGGTCGCCGCGGAGCCGGGGATCGAGGTACTGACCGACGCCGTGGTGCTCGGCCGTTACGACGGCAACTGGGTCGCGGTGCTCGAACGCCGCGGCGAGCTAGGCGGCGCTGAAGCCGAGCGCCTCGTGAAGGCGCGGGCCAAGACCCTCGTGGTCGCGCCCGGCCTGATCGAGCGGCCCTACGTGTTCGCGGGCAATGACCTGCCGGGAGTGATGCTCTCGACGGCGGTCCGGCGGCTTATCAACCTGTACGCGGTCAGGCCGGGCGAGCGGGCCGTGGTGCTGTCCGCCAACCCTGAGGGAGACGCGGCCATCGCCGACCTGAAGCGGGCCGGCGTCCAGGTAGTACGAGTCGAGGACGCCAGGCTCGGCGGTGACATCGTCGCCGCGACGGGGCGGATGGGCGTGCGCTCTGTCCAGGTCGCCGACGGCACGCAGGTCAGCTGCGATCTGCTCGTGATCGCGGCCGGATGGACCGCGCCGACGTCGTTGCTGAACATGTCAGGCGACCGCCCCGTCTACAATCCGCGGGCAGCGCGCTTCTTTCCTGACGTCGCCCGGCTGCCCGGCGAGGTCCTCGTCACCGGCGGCCTCGCCGGGGACGGCACGCTGGACGAGCTGACCGGCCACGCGACCGCGGTAGGTGCGGAAGCGGCCAGGCGAGCGGCGGGCATCGGCCGGACGTGGCTGCGGGCGATGCCCGGGCGCCAGGAGGGCGCGGCGCAGATCGCAGACCCGGAGCACGGCGACGACCCGCCCGCAGGTTTGGCGCACCGCGACGACCAGCCCGCCGTCCTGCCGGCGCTGCCGGTGGACGCGCATCCCGAGTTGTTCGCGGGCCGGACGAACGGCTTCGTGGACTTCAGCGAGGACGTGACGGCCAAGGACCTGCGGGCGGCGGTCGCCGAAGGATTCGACTCTGCGGAACTGGCAAAGCGGTTCACCACCGCCACCATGGGCCCGCTGCAAGGCAAGCTGGAGACGGTCAACGCGGCCGCCGTCGTTGCCGCCGCCATCGGCACCTCGGTCGCCGAGACCGGCACCACCACCTGGCGGCCGCCCTACGTGCCGATCAGCCTCGGCGCGCTCGCCGGACCTGCCTTCGAGCCGGTCCGGTACTCGCCGATGCAGCCATGGCACGAAGCGCACGGCGCGGTCCCGCTCCTGGCCGGCGCCTGGATCCGCCCTGACCACTATGGTGACCCTGCGGCCGAGGCACGGAATGTCCGCGAGCGGGTCGGCATCATCGACGTCACCCCGATCGGCAAGCTCGACCTGCGGGGCCCGGACGTCGCCAGGTTGCTGAACCTGGTCTACGTCAACAAGTGGTCCAAGCTGGAGATCGGCCGGGTCAGGTACGGGGTCATGTGCGCGGACGACGGCGTGGTTCTCGACGACGGCGTCACTGGCAGGCTCGGCGAGGACCACTACCTGATGAGCACCACCTCGTCGGGCGCGGCGACGGTCTGGGAATGGCTGGAGAACTGGCTGCAGACCGAGCATCCTGACTGGATCGTGCACGTCACCCCGGTGACCACCGCCTACGCCAGCATGAACGTGGCCGGGCCGCAGGCGCGCACCCTGATCGAGCGGGTCACGCAGGGAGTGGAACTCAGCAACGAGGCATTCGGCTACATGCACGTGCGGACCGGCCGGATCGCCGGGGTCGATGATTGCGTGCTCTGGCGGATCGGCTTTACCGGCGAGCTCAGCTACGAGCTGCATGTCCCGGCCAGCTACGGCCTGCACGTGTGGGAGACGCTGCTCGAGCGGGGCGCCGACCTCGGGGCGGCGGCATTCGGCGTCGAGGCCCAGCGCATCCTGCGGCTGGAGAAGGGCCACTTCATCGTCGGCCAGGACACCGACGGGCTGACGAAGGGTTACAGCGCGGGCCTGGACTGGGCGATCAAGCTGGACAAAGGCGACTTCGCCGGGAAGCCCGAGCTCGCCTGGCAGCACGACGAGGAATCAGGCCCGCGGCTGGTCGCCCTGCAGACGGCGGAAGACTCCGTGGTGCCGGATGAGGCCAGCCTGATCACCGAAGGCAATCACATCGCCGGGCGGGTCACCTCGAGCAGGATGTCGCCCACCCTCGGACGGCCGGTCTGCCTCGCCCAGGTCGAGGCGCGGCTCGCCGCCGAGGGAACCGAGGTAACCGTGCGGCTGCCGAGCGGCCGCCTGATCAAAGCGCGGGTCATGCCGCACCTGGCCCACGTCGACCCGGACGGAGGGCGGATGCGTGTCTGACCCGCTCGCGCGCAGCCCGATCCGGCCGCCTGCACCGCTGATCGTCCTGGCAGGCTGGGAGGTCAGCGGGCGCCGTGCGGCCGCGGCGCTGACGCTGACCGACTGCACCCCGCTCGCCAAGGTCCTGCTCAGGGCACCAGCTGGCGGCCAGGCGGCGGGCGAGCTTGGCACGCCGCTCGGCCGCGCTCGCAGGAACGCGGCCGGTGTCCTGGTGGTGGGCTCGGGACCGGGGGAGTGGCTGCTGATCGCCCCGCCCGGCCAGACCGCTGACGTCGTCGCCCGGCTCGATGACCTGGCAGGCCGGATTCCCGGCGAGACGGTTAGCGTCACCGATCTCAGCCATGGCCGCGCCCTAGTCCGGCTGACCGGCCAGAAGGCTGGCCAGGTCCTGGCCGCGGTCTGCGGCATTGATCTGTCGGATGCGGTCACGCCGGACGGCGCTGCGTTCCGGTCGTCGGTGGCCGCCCTGGCGACGGACGTGATCAGGGACGACGTCGCGGGCGTGCGCTCCTATCTGCTGCACTGCGAACGGTCATCCGGCCAGTACCTCTTCGACGCGCTGCTGTCAGCCGGCCGCGATCTGGGCATCGAGATCGACGGCTTTACAACCCCGGGAATCTGAGGAGTCCTACATGCCATTCCCGAGTGATCTCGAGATCGCACGCAAGGCGATGCTCAAGCCACTTGACGATATCGCCGGTGAGATTGGTATCGGCCCCAATTTGCTCGAGCCGTACGGCGAGAGCGTTATGAAGATCAAGCTGGCGGCCATCGAGGAACTTGCCGATGCGCCGCCGGCCAAGTACGTGGTCGTGACGGCGGTCACCCCCACCCCGCTCGGGGAGGGGAAGACCACCACGACCGTCGGCCTGGGCCAGGGCTTCAAGCACATCGGCAAGCGGGCCGTGGTCACGATCCGCCAGCCATCGATGGGTCCCACCTTCGGGATCAAGGGCGGCGCCGCCGGCGGCGGTTATAGCCAGGTGGTCCCGATGGAGGTGCTGAACCTGCACCTGACTGGTGACATGCACGCTGTCACGGCCGCGCACAACATGCTGTCCGCGATGGTGGACAACCACCTGTACCAGGGGAACAAGCTCGGCCTCGATCCGCACAACATCACCTGGCGCCGGGTGCTCGACGTCAACGACCGGGCGCTGCGCAGCATCGTGATCGGGCTGGGCACTCGCCTTGACGGCGTACCCAGGCAGACCGGATTCGACATCACCGCCGCCTCCGAGGTCATGGCCACGCTGGCGCTCAGCAGGTCGCTGGAGGACCTGCGGGCGCGGCTGGGCCGGATCGTGGTCGGCTACACCTCAGGCGGCGAGCCGGTCACCGCTGAGCAGCTGAGCGGCGCCGGGTCTATGGCGGTGATCCTGCGGGACGCCATCAAGCCGAACCTGCTCCAGACCCTGGAGAACACCCCCGTGCTCGTGCACACGGGCCCTTTCGGCAACATCGCTACCGGCAACTCGTCCGTGGTCGCCGACCTGATCGGCATTCACGCGGGCGACTACCTGGTCACGGAGGCCGGGTTCGGCGCGGATATGGGCGCGGAGCGGTTCTTCAATATCAAGTGCCGCGCTTCAGGGTTGACGCCAGACGCGGCTGTGGTGGTGACAACGGTCAGGGCGCTGAAGGCGCACTCAGGGAAGTACAAGATCGTCGCGGGACGGCCGCTGCCCGAGGACCTGCTCAGCGAGAATCCCGACGACGTGCTGGCGGGCGCGGCCAACCTCCGCAAGCAGATCGAGAACGTGCGGCTGCACGGAGTGTCACCCGTGGTCGCCATCAACGCGTTCCCGTCCGATCATGCTTCCGAGCACCGCGCGATCCGCGAGGTCGCGGACCAGATGGGCGCTAGGTCAGCGGTCTGCACCCACTTCGCCGACGGCGGCCGCGGCGCGGCCGAGCTCGCTGAGGCAGTCGCCGAGGCGGCCAGCGAACCCAGCGAGTTCCGGTTCCTCTACGACGTGGACGCGAGCCTGCGGGACAAGATCGAGACTGTCGCGCGGAAGGTGTACGGCGCCGACGGGGTGAGCTACACGGCGGTCGCGTCCAGGCAGCTGGACACCTACGAGGCGGCCGGATTCGGCAAGCTGCCTGTCTGCATCGCCAAGACGCACCTGTCCATCTCGTCCGACCCCGCGCTCAAGGGAGCGCCGACCGGGTGGACGCTGCCGGTGCGGGAAGTGCGGGCCTCGGCAGGGGCCGGATTCGTGTACCCGATCTGCGGCGACATCCGCACGATGCCCGGCCTGTCGGCGCTGCCTGCGGCTGCGCGGATCGACCTGGACGATGAGGGCGAGATCGTGGGGCTGTCGTGACCGGCACCGCCCGCCCCGTCCTTTCAACAGCGATGGCCCATCACTGTTCGAAGAACACCGGTGATGGGCCATCGCTGTTGTATGCCGCGGGCGGCGGGGCGGCGTCAGGCTGGCCGGAGACTCGCGCCGCGCTTGTCCGGGGGGCGAACGCTGGGCGATCCCCTTCCGTCGCCGCATGGCCAGGGGATACTCTCGGCATTGTGTAGTAGAAGTGAACATCGTCCACTGTCACGGGTACAGGCAGAGTAAAGGGTGCAGCTGTGAGCCAGGAGAAGATGTGGGGACCTGAGCCCTTCTGGGGACTCGGCTATGAATGGGACCCGGACTGGGTACTGACCGACCGGCACAAGGAATTGCGCGCCACGCTGATCGATCTCTGCCAGCGGGAAATGCGCGAGAACGCCAAGCGGTCGGACGACGAACTGAAGTTCCCGCGCCGGAACCTCGAATTGCTCGGCGAGCATGGTTTCCTCGCGCTGACCGTGCCCGAGGAATACGGCGGCCTAGGCGAAAACCACGTCGCCTATTCGATGGTGTGCGAGACGATCGCGCGGTATGGCTGTGCCTCCACCGCGATGTGCTATGTCATGCACATGGGTGCGGTCAATGCGATCATGCTGCGTTCCACGCCCGCTTTGATCGATAAGTACATCCGGCCGCTGAACTCGGGCAAGATCGGGACCCTCTCCTATTCTGACCCGGAGACCGGCAGCCACTTCTGGTATCCGATCTCCTCCGGTGCGGAGCGGGTCAACGGCGGCTTCAAGGTGCGCAAGAAGGCATCCTGGACCACGTCGGCGGGGTTCGCCGACTTCTACGTCATACAGACCACGAGCCCCGACTTCAAGGGATACGACGACCTGTCGGTGTTCGTCGTCGACGCCGAGGACGCGCATGCCCAGCCGGCCCTGTGGGACGCGCTTGGCCTGCGTGGCAACCAGTCCGGCGGCCTGGACGTGTCCGGGCACATTCCCGCCGACCAGCTCGTCGGTCCGGTCGGCGACGGGGCGGAGTCCAACGACGAGTCGGTCGACCCGTGGTTCCTGCTCGGATCCTCGTCAGTCTGGAACGGGATCTCGATGGGCGCGGTGGACATCGCCAAGCGGCACACCACCCGCAAGAAGCATGTCGACGTCGGGCTGCGGGTTGCCGACTACCCCACGATCCAGGACTACGTGGGCGAGGCGATCATCGACACCAACGCGTGCCGCGTCTTCGCGCTGTCGATCGCAGAGGCGTTCGACCGGGCCACCGACAACAACCGCAGGGTCCTGCAGCCCGGCACGACGGCGCGGGCCGAGTTCCTGCACTGGGCCTGGCAGATCAAGTTCGCCGCCGCGAAGAACGTCGCGCACGTGGTGGACAAGATGCTCCACGCGTGCGGTGGCTCGGGCTACAAGCGAGATATGGAGCTCGAGCGGTACCTGCGGGACGGCAAGGCCGGGTGGGTGATGGGCCCGACCAACGAGGTCCTGCGGCAATTCGTCGGCAAGTCGGCGCTGCTCGGCTTCGAGGTGCTCGACTACTGGAACCAGCATGTCAACGAGCGCGCGATCGCGAACGAGACCAAGAAGCTGGACGCGAAGGGCAAGCGGGCGCTGGCGGAGAAGCTGCTGGCCCAGGCCGCTGAGGACGAAGCCAAGGAGCCCATCGGGAGGTAACCCACGTGACCGTCGCCGCCCAATCGACCCAGCCAACAGTGACTGCCTTCGCGGGGCCGATCCTGGCGCAGCGGCCGCGTGTCCTGCTGCCTGGGCTGCTCCCCGCTGATCCTGGCCTCGAACGCTACCGCGTGCGGCCGGGGGCGGTGACCGCGCTCCAGCTCGGCACCGGGGATGAGCTCGCCGTCATCGACGTCGAGGGTCGGCAGCGCGGTGAACTGACCGTCTTCGGCAGCGATGGGGAGGACTACCGGGCGCTCGGCGCGTCAGCGGACACCGCGGCGACTGTCGTCCGCGCACTGGCTGGGCAGCTTGCGCCGTCCCCGGTCGGCCAGCCAAGCCGGCCCGGAACCGTCTGGACCGGCGCGGCCGTCGCCAGCACCCTGGCGGCGCGGGGCCTCAATCCGGCGCAGGCGCGGGCGGTGGCACTGTTCGGCGAGTGGTCCCCGGCCAGCACCCGGGTATCATTCGTCGCGCAGCAGCCGGTGACCTGCGTCGTGGCGGCTCCGGGCGGGCTGATGTCGGTCGATGAGCATAACCCGCCTTCTGATCTACTGATCGAGGTCAGGCGCGCCGCCAACACGGCGGGCAGCGCAGACGGCGGTCGGCCGGAACCCGAGCTGCCACCCCCGCTCGCCGACCCGTTGCTGGATCTGCGGGTCGACAAGGCCACCGCGATGGCCTACGAGGTCAAAGCCGGACAGTTTATCCAGGTCATTGACGTGGAAGGCCGGCAATGCTCGGATTTCCTGGCATTCAACGCGAGGCGGCTGGCCGATGGGGCGGAAAGGGGATTGGACGCCACTACTACGCGCAACCTGACCGGTAATGCGTATCCGCAGCCGGGGCTGTTCGGCAAATTCTTTGACCAGGATATGCGCCCGCTTGTTGAAGTGGTGCGTGACACCGTCGGCCGGCACGACACTTTCGCGCTGGCCTGCAATGCCAAGTACTACGAGGATATGGGCTACCCGGGCCATGTGAACTGCACCGACAACTTCAATGCCCAGCTCAGGTCCTACAGCATTGCCGAACGCCGCGGCTGGCCGGCCCTCAATTTCTTCTACAACACATTCTTCAACGAGGCTAATCAGCTTTTCTTCGACGAGCCATGGTCACAGCCGGGCGATTACGTTCTGCTCCGCGCCATGACTGACCTGGTGTGCGCGTCCTCGGCGTGCCCGGATGATATCGACCCGGCCAACGCCTGGAACCCGACCGATATCCACGTCCGCGTCTACCCGGCCGAGCGGAGCTTCTCGATGGCGATCGCGCACCGTGTCACGCCCGACAGCGAGCCGAAGCTCACTCGCGAGACCTCGTTCCAGCCGCGGTGGTCGCAGCTGACCAGACAGACCACCGAGTACCGCGGCTACTGGCTGCCGACCAGCTTTGACGGCCACGGGGCGATCGAGGAGTACTGGGCGTGCCGGGAGGCCGCGGCAGTCATGGACCTGTCGCCGCTGCGCAAGTTCGAGGTGGTAGGGCCGGACGCTGAGGCGCTGCTCCAGGCGGCCGTAACCCGCAATGTCAGGAAGCTCGCCGTCGGCCAGGTCGTGTACACGGCGGTTTGCAACGAGACCGGCGGGATGCTGGACGACGCTACGATCTTCCGGCTCGGTCAGGACCGGTTCCGGTTCGTGGGCGGCGAGGAATATGACGGGACCTGGCTGCGGGGCCTCGCCGAGCGGCTGAACCTCGATCAGGTGTGGGTCAAGCACTCCACCGACCAGTTGCACAACATCGCCGTACAGGGTCCGAAGTCCAGGGACCTGCTGCGGGAGCTGGTATGGACGCCGCCGACCCAGCCAGCCTTCAGCGAGCTTGGTTGGTTCAGGTTCGCGATCGGCAGGATCGGCGCAGCCGACGGCCTGCCGGTGATCGTCTCCCGTACGGGTTACACCGGGGAGCTCGGCTACGAGCTGTGGTGCCACCCGCAGGACGCGGCCAGCCTGTGGGACGCTGTCTGGGAGGCTGGCACGGCCCACGGGCTCGTCCCGCTGGGCCTGGACGCGCTGGACATCCTCCGCATCGAGGCAGGCCTGATCTTCGCCGGGTATGAGTTCTGCGACCAGACCGACCCGTTCGAGGCCGGCATCGGCTTCACGGTCCCGTTGAAGAGCAAGGAAGATGATTTCGTGGGCCGGGAGGCGCTGGAGCGGCGGAAGGCTTCGCCGCAGCGGACCCTGGTCGGGCTTGAGCTGGCCGGAAACGAGCAGGCGTCGCACGGGGACTGCGTGCATGTGGGACGCTCGCAGGTCGGGGTCATCACCAGCGGCACCAGGTCGCCGATCTTGCGCAAGAACATCGCGCTCTGCCGGATGGCTGTCGAGTACTCCCAGCTCGGCACCGAGGTCGAGGTCGGCAAGCTGGACGGGCACCGCAAGCGGATCCCGGCGGTCGTGATCAGGTTCCCCTTCTACGACCCGGACAAGACCCGCCCGCGCTCCTGAGATTGCGGATGATCACGCGCCCTTGGCTGTTCTAGCAACCACAACTGCGTGATCATCCGCCTGCCCGGCTAGGCCCGCGCCGTCAGCCGGTCGCCATGTCCGAGATGACGGTCCCGAACTGGCTGCGGTGAAAGACCAGCGGCTCGCCTGCGTAGACCTTGACCCGGTGCACCCGGCCGATGACGATCGCGTGGTCGCCGCTGGGGATGGAATGCTCGAACTTGCACTCGATGTGGGCGATGCAGCGATCGAGCAACGGCGCGCCGAAAATGCCCACCCGCCAGGCGAGCCCCGCGAACTTGTCCTCTGACCGCCTGGCGAACCGCTTGGCGATGTCTTCCTGGTCCGACGCGAGAACGTTGATCGCGAAATGCTGGCTCCGGACGAAACCCTGCAGGCTGGGAGCCCGATTGTCGACGCAGAACAGCACCAGTGGCGGGTCGAGTGAGACCGAGGCGAATGAGTTCGCCGTGAGACCGTGCCGTTGGCCCGTGTCGTCGCAGGTCGTGACCACCGTCACGCCGGTGGTAAACGCGCCGACCGCCTGCCTGAAGTCCCAGCTGTCGAGTGGTCCGGCGCGCAACCGAGATGGTCCTGGCATCACGCCTCCATCAGAATTGCCTGAAGGGCAACAGGATTGCCTGGAAGTGACTCCATTGTAGGCCTGAGCGGGTCAGATGGAACCGTTCACTCTGCAATGCCATTGCCCGCACGGCAATTCCAGTCCCATGATCTCGGACGCCCCTCAGAACCTGGACGTCTCTCAGCAGATACGCCGGCAGGCGTCCAGGTTCTGAGAATCGACCACGATCATGGGGGCGGAGTCACTGGGCTGCGGCACAGCAGTGCGGGGGCGGGGTTACAGGGCGGCGGAGATCAGCGCGGCGCGTTCGGCCAGCCACTCCGCAGCGCTGCGCATCGCCCGGGGACTGAACCTGACCGCCGGGCCCTGGACGCCCAGGATCGCGGCCAGCCTGCCCGCCGGATCGAGCACGGGCGCGGCGACGGCATTGAGATCGTCCTCGCGCTCACCAACGGCTTGTGCCCAGCCGCGCTCGGCGATCCGGCTGACCTCGACCGCCAGCGCGTCCCTGTCCACGATGGTCCGCTCGGTGAATCGCTTCAGCTGACCACCCGGCAGGCTCCCGCCGTGAGCGAGGAAGATCTTGCCGACGGCCGTCGCGTGCGCGGCGCTTGCCCGCCCTACCTCGGCCACGCTGCGCACCGAGAGCGGGCTCTGCACGAAGTCCAGCGTCATGGCCTCGCGGGTGCCAGGCACCGACAGCGTCACTGTCTCGCGGGTTCGCTGCGCGAGTTCCTCCAGGTGCGGCCGGGCCAGGGTCCGGATGTCGAGCCGCTCGCCCGCGGCCGTAGCCAGCCGCATGATGCCGACGCCGAGGCGGTAGCGCCCTGTCGACGGCAGGTGCTCCACCAGCCCGCCGCTCGCGAGCGTTGCCAGGATCCGGGAGATGCTGCTCTCGTTGATCCCGGTACGCCGCGCGATCTCGTTGGTGCCTAGCTCGGACTTCGCGGCGGCGAGAGCCTCGAGAATGGCGATCGCCCGCTGGACGGCGGCAACGTGACGGGTAGCGGGTTGTCCGGTTCTGGCCACGGCAGTATGCTCTCCTATGAGATGGAAATAGTATTTCCCTCTCGGCAATTATGCAAGCAAACTGCGGCACCGGGCGTCACGGGCCGGAAAGGCGGCTGCCATGCTCCCCACTCACAGCCGGTATGTGATCGTCGGCGCAGGCATCCACGGTTTGTCGACGGCCTTTCATCTGGCCCGCGAGCTGCGGGTCCGAGGGCTCGGCAGCGGCGCGGACGTCCTGGTCATCGACAAGCGCGCGATCGGCGCCGGCGCGTCCGGCATCGCCTGCGGGGTTGTCCGTAACAACTACTTCCAGCCGGCGATGCGGGAGCTGATGGCGCACTCGGTGTCGGTCTGGGAGTCCGATCCCGAGGCGTTCGCCTTTAACCCGGTCGGCTACATGCAGATCGCGCCGACGGCAATGGGCGAGGACGTCGCCAAAGTCTTCTCCGAGCAGCAGGCGATCGGCTACCCGTCCGTGCTGATCCAGGGCGCCGCCGACTGCCGCCGCTATATGCGGGGCATGTTCGATGACTGGCAGGCCGAGGGCATCACCGCGATCCTGCACGAGAAGAAGGGCGGCCACGCGAACAACAAGCGCTCGCTCGCTGGCCTCGCGGGCAAGGCATCAGCAGAGGGGGTGCGGATCACCACGGGCGTCCGGGTCACCGGTATCGGGGAACGCGCCGGCGCAGTGACCTCTGTCGAAACCGACCAGGGCGTGGTCGGCTGCGATCAGCTCGTCATCGCGGCCGGACCGTGGATCCGCGACCTCTGGGCGATGCTGGACCTGCCGGACCGGATCACCGTCACCGCGCCGAACGGGGGCGAGAGCGCGGACCGCCCGATGTGGACGTACTGGGCGCTGCAGGAAGGGACTCTGGCCGTCGACCCGCGGGAGTTCACCGACAACGCCGGTTCTTTGCCGCCGGTGCTGCACGTGGACAGCGATGCGCCCTTGCACGACGACATGACCGGTGAGCTGATCACCGACCAGATGTGGGGCATTTACTACAAGCCGGATGTCTACTTCGGCGGCGTGCAGGGCGGGACGTCGCCGTACGTCATCGACAAGCCGGCCGGGGCGGTCGCGGTGGACCCGTACGGCCCGGAGAGCCCCGAGTACACGGTGCGTGACGACTTTGTCAGGATGTGGACATCAGCACTGGCCGCTTGCCACAAGCGGTTCGAGGGCAAGCGGAACCTGTACCGGCTCGAGCCGACCGGCGGGATCGGCGCATTCACCCCGGACAGCTTCCCGGTGTTCGACGTATTCCGTCAGAACGCGTACGTGATCGCCGACTCCAATCACGGCTACAAGATGATCGGCGTCGGTGCGCTCGCGGCCAAGGAAATGCTCGGCGAACAGCAGGAGCTGCTCAGTCCCTTCAGGTTCGACCGGTACCGTACCGGTCAGCTGCACCCGACGAGCAACTCGCCGTTCCCCTGGAGCTGATAACGAGATCAGGGCCGCGGCTGACCGCGGCCCTGATCTCCTGACGTCCGGCCAGCTCAGTCGACGACGACCGCCTCGTCCCGCAGCAGCGCCATCTGCTCCGGCGACGGCTCGCTTGGCACTTCTTCGCGGAACGTCACCCGCTGCTTGTCCTGGACGATCCGCCGGTAGAAGAAGAGCACCACGGAGCCGACCAGCACTCCGACGCCGATGAACATGTCGGCATAGGTCCCATAGCCGGTCAGCGAGGGTTTGGCGATGCCGAAGCCCACCAGCACGGCGTCGAAGACGCAGAGCACCGCGGCAATGCCCACCCAGATCGGCCCGACCTTGATCGGGCGCGGCCAGTTCGGCCGGTCCCGCCGCAACAGCAGGAAGCCGCTCAGAGCAAAGACGTGCGACAGCATGTAGCCGATGTTGCTCATGTACAGGATCGTCAGGTTGCTGGAGATGAACAGCACAAGCAGCACGTTGACGGCCAGGTCCACCGTCATCGCCCGGGCCGGCACATGGAACCGGTTCAGGTGGAAGAGCTGCTTGATCGTCATGTCGTCGCGGGCGATACCGTACAGCGCGCGCGACCCGTCGGCGGTAGAGGAGATCATCGACAGGAACAGGCTGCCAATCAGCAGCACGAGCATGACGCTAGCGGCACCGCTGCCGACGATCTTCGCGAACGCCGGCACGTAGAACTCGCCCTCAGCTGCGGCGGCACTGGGCGCGCCGGTCACGCCGCCCAGCCCGAGCGGGAAGAGCAGGTACACCAGCAGGGTGAAGGTTGCCGCCGAGCGGAGCGCGATCGTGGTGTCCCGCCTGGTGTCGTGGTACTCGGGCGCGAACGTTGCGCACACCTCGGCGGCATATGCGGACCACCCGAACAGGAACAGGTACACCATCGCGATCTGGAAGCCGCTGAACCCATGCAGCTCCCAGGTCATGTTCGTGCTGTGCCAGCTGCCGCTGATGTACGAGCCGAAGATGACGATCACCAGCGGGATCATCAACCCGGCGCCGGTGATATAGGAAATCCAGACCGCCGGGCGGATGCCGAAGATGTTGAGCAGCCAGACGACGATGATGCAGCCGATCGCGATGACGTGCGGCAGCCCCACATTCACGACGCCGTCAGACCACGACCACGTGGCGGTCGGGAACCACTTGGTCTGGATCAGGTCGCCAATGACCTTGCCGAAGATCGAGAGCACGACCGACCAGCCGATCCAGTAGCCGAACGCGCCGACCGGGCCCACCAGCGAGAACCGCCCGCGCCAGCCCTCATGCGCATACAGCGAAATGCCGCCTGGCTTGTCCGGGAACATCGAGGCGCTCTCGGCGTAGATCCAGCTCTGCAGCATGCCGACCGCTGCGGACACCGCCCATAGGAATACCGCGCCCCAGGTGCCGAGCGCGCCCATCGAGAATCCGAGGGACGCGACAAGGAAGCCAGGGTTACACAGGGCTATGACGAAGCCGTCCCACCAGCGGAGCGACTTCAGCAGCTGCCGCTCTTCAATGAATGCCTCTGCCATCTGGGCACCTCCGTTCACCCAAGGTGAACGTTGTTTAGCACGCTTGGCTCCCCGGTGTCTATATGTGTCACGGATTAGCAACATCTTCTTTACCCGGCCGCCTATGGCGGCCGGGTCAGTTCACACAGGCCGGCCGCCCATGGCGGCCGGGCCTGTTCACGCACGCTGCAGGCACCTAGGATGCGAGCATGCGTGGCGCCCAGATCACCGTTCGCTGTGATTGCGGTGATATCGGCTACGTCGCCTACGGCGAGCGGTGGGTCTGCCGCAAGTGCCGCCGCGCCTGGAACACCACCCAGATCCCGGCTGAGGAGTACTGGGGGATCATGCGGGACATGCGCAGGCTGCGGCTTACGGTCATGGGCGTCGCGCTCTGCCTGGTCGTGCCGATCGCGGCGCTGACTCCCTTTCTCGGCGTCCGCATCCTGCTGCTGCTTCCGATCGTGCTTGCCTTCTGGTTCATCTTCTACATGCCCAGGTGGCGCCGCCGGGTACGTGAGCAGGCCAGGAGCCTGCGCAAGTGGAAATTGCGGGCTGAGTGAGCTGACGTGCCTGTGTT
>Ga0209131_1000398_pt1 | contig 31602 bp, 33 predicted proteins | sample GraSoi_2013_40cm_FD_185826 | JGI IMG/M metagenome (GOLD analysis project Ga0209131, IMG submission 185826) | Grasslands soil microbial communities from the Angelo Coastal Reserve, California, USA - Sample 9_17_2013_40cm (SPAdes) (version 2) | ecosystem: Environmental > Terrestrial > Soil >...
TGGGAACGATCCTGCAGCGAGCAGGACCAGCGCGGCGACTCGAATCATCTCCTCCTCCCAGAGGCTGTGATGCGTACGATCGTAGTCTTAAGCCATGTCGCTTTCAATCAAGCGTTCACGGAAAACTGAAAGGACGGCGCAAATGACCGCATATTTCATGGTGCGTGCCCAGGTGATCGATCCGACCGTAAAGAACGACTTCGACCGCTGGTACCAGGACGAGCACCTGCCCGATGCGCTCGAGGGATTCAAGGCGCGGCGCGCGTGGCGCGGCTGGAGCGCGCTGGACGCGTCGGTGCACCACGCCTTTTACGAATTCGACGACCTGGCACGCGCGCAGGCCATCCAGGGTTGCGATGCGCTGAAGCGCCTGGTGGCGGAGTTCGACCGCGCGTGGGGCAACAAGGTGACGCGCAGCCGCGACTTCGTCGAGGTGATCCAGGCCATCGGCGCCTGACGCGGTTGCCAGTATTTCAGCTGTAACCGCGCACGCCGGCGGGTCCCACCATCCGTCCATGCAAATGCGCCAGGTCAACGTCGCCAGTAACCTCGGTATCCATGCGCGGCTCTCCGCGCAAATCGTCCACCTCGCTTCGAGGTTCACGTGCAGCGTTTCACTCGCTTTCAACGGGCGCAAGGCGAACGCGCGGAACGTGCTCGCCGTCATGCTGCTCGCCGCGAGCGTCGGCAGCACGATATGGATCGAGGCCAGCGGCCCCGACGAGGCGGAGGCGCTCGATGCGCTCAGCAGCCTGATCGGCGGTCGATCCTAGGGCGGTTGCCGGGTCATACGGCGGCGGTTATATTTGCCCGGACAATGGTTGCCGAGGCAAATAAATCGCGCGCCGCGCCGATTTACGCCGCTGCCTCGTTTCGCAGCCGCGAGGCGGTCGGCGCGCTGGTGGCGCTGACGCGCAAGGCGCTGATCGAGGAGTTCGGGCGCGAGCTCGCGCCGCTCGGCCTGAACGCGGCGCAGGCGCTGGTGATCGTGGTGCTCGCCGACGACGGCGCCGGCACCGCGGCCGAGATCTGCAAGCACCTGTCGCACGACCCCGGTGCGATGACGCGCCTCATCGACAAGCTGGAAAAGATGGCGCTGGTGCGCCGGGTGCGCGGCGGCGAAGACCGGCGCAGCGCGCGGCTGGAGGTCACCGCGCGCGGCAAGGCGACGCGCGCCGAGGTCACCCAGGTGCAGGTCAACGTGCTGAACCGCATGCTGCGCGGCTTCTCGCGCGCTGAAGCGCGCCTGCTCGAGCGGTTGCTCAAGCGCATGCTCGACAACGCGGCGGAGCTAGCGGCCGAATGAGGCTCGCCCTGCTCGTCGTTGTCGCTCTCATGGCGGGTTGCGCCAGCTTCAAGGGCATCGAGCCCAGGAGCGAGGTGCGTGAGCCGGCCGAGCTCAAGGCCGAGGCGTCGCTCGCGGATACACCGGTATCGGCAACATGGCCAGAGCTCGACTGGTGGAAGCGCTTCGGCGATGCGCAGCTCGATACGCTGGTCGAAGAGGCGCTCGGCGGCAGCGCGAACATCCGCCAGGCGCGTGCGCGCATCGATCAGGCGCTCGCCGCGGCGCAGATCGCCCGTGCACCGCTCGGGCCGCAGCTCAATGCAACCGCCGATGTCACGCGGCAGCGGTTCTCGGAAAACTACATTTTTCCCGCGCCGATCGGCGGCTCGAGCTACACCACGACGCAGCTCGCCCTGAGCGGCGGCTACGACCTGGATTTCTGGGGCCGGAACCGCGCGGCCTACGAGGCGGCGCTCGGGCGCTCGCGCGCCGCGCAGGCCGAAGGCTTCGCCGCTCGCCTGGTGCTCTCCTCGGCCGTTGCCGGCGTCTACGTGCAGCTCGCACGCTCGTTCGATCAGCTCGACCTCGCGCGCCGCGAGCTCGCCGACCGCGAAGCGGTGCAGCGCCTGACGACCGACCGCGTGCGCGCCGGCCTCGATTCCAGGCTCGAGCTGAAGCAGGTCGAGACCTCCATTCCCGCGGCGCGGGTGCGCGTGGCGCAGATGGAAGAGCAGGTGGCGCTTGCGCGCAGCCAGCTCGCCGCGCTGCTCGGCAAAGGCCCCGACCGCGGTCTCGCGATCGAGCGCCCGACGCTGCGCGCAGCGCGCGTCGCCCTGCCCTCGCGGCTGCCGGCGGACCTGCTAGGGCGGCGTCCCGATGTCGTCGCGAGCCGCTGGCGCGCCGAGGCTGCGGCGCGCGACATCGCCTCGGCGAAGGCGCAGTTCTATCCGGACATCAACCTCTCGGCGCTAATCGGCGTGCAGTCGGTGAACCTGTCGAAGCTCGTGCAGACCGGAAGCGCGATCCCGTCGGTCGGCGCCGCGGTTCGGCTACCGATCCTGGAGGGTGGACGGCTGCGCGGCACGCTCGCCGCGCGCGATGCCGACTACGATCTCGCGGTCGAGCAATACAACCAGACGCTGTCCGACGCGCTGCGCGAGGTGGTCGACCAGCTCACCTCGCTGCGCTCGGTGGAGACGCAGCGTGGCGAAGTCGAGACCGCCCTCGCCGCGGCGGAAGAGGCCTACAGCCTCGCGGTCACGCGTTACAAGGCCGGCATCGGCAGCCTGCTGCAGGTGTTCACCGCCGAGATGCAGGTCCTCGAGCAGCGCACGCTGCGCACGGAGTTGCTGTCGCGCGAGCTCACCCTGTCGATCGGCCTGATCCGCGCCCTCGGCGGCGGCTTCGACGTGCAGGTGGCGATGCAATGAAACGACGGCTGCTGCTCATCGGCGTGCTGTCGGTCTTCATCCTCGCGGGCGCCGGCTTCACGCTGTGGTGGCTGCTCCATGGGCAGTACCACGAGACCACCGACGACGCCTACGTCAGCGGCAATCTCGTGCAGATCACGCCGCAGGTCGCGGGCACGGTGCTGGCGATCCGCGCCGATGACACCGACTACGTGAAGAGCGGCAATACGCTGGTCGAGCTCGACAAGGCCGACGCGCAGACGGTGCTCGCCCAGGCGGAGGCGCAGCTCGCGAAGACAGTGCGCTCGGTGCGCACTTTGCGCGCGACCAGCACCGAGGCGCAGGCCAACGTGGCGCTGCGGCGCTCCGATCTGCGCAAGGCCGAGCAGGACCTCGCCCGGCGCCGCAGCGTCGAATCGACCGGCGCGGTGTCGGGCGAAGAGCTGCAGCACGCGGTGGACGCGGTCAATGCGGCAAGGGCCGCGCTCGACGCCGCCCAGAAGCAGCTCGAGGCGCAGCGCGCCATGGTCGACCGCACCGAGGTGCACGATCATCCCGATGTGCGCCGCGCCGCCGCCCAGGTGCGCGAGGCATTTCTCGCGTACTCGCGAACGCAGATCCCGGCGCCGATTTCCGGCTTCGTCGCCCGGCGCACGGTGCAGCCCGGGCAGCGGGTCAGCCCGGGGAACGTCCTGATGACGATCGTGCCGCTCCACGACGCCTGGGTCGATGCCAACTTCAAGGAGAACCAGCTCGCGCACCTGCGTCCCGGGCAGCCGGTGACCTTGATCGCCGACGCTTACGGCCGCTCGGTCGAGTTCCACGGCCGCGTCACCGGCTTCAGCGCCGGCACCGGCAGCGCCTTCGCCTTGCTGCCGGCGCAGAACGCGAGCGGCAACTGGATCAAGGTGGTGCAGCGCGTGCCGGTGCGCATCGCGCTCGATCGGCGCGAGCTGCAGGAGCACCCCCTGCAGATCGGCCTGTCGATGAAGGTCGACGTCGACACGCACGAGCGCTCGGCCACCCGGCTGCAGCAGGTCGAGCGCTCGAGCCCGGTCTACGAGACCAAGGCCTTCGGCTCCACCGACGCGGAGGCCGACGAGCGCATCGAGCGCATCATCGCCGACAACGCCGCCGCGCCCGCCGTCAGGTCCGTCAGGCGCTAGGCCGCCATGGCCGAACCGGCAGATCACCAACCCTTCGAAGGCAGCGCGCGGGTCATGGCGTCGCTCGCCGTCGGGCTGGCGACGTTCATGAATGTGCTCGACACGTCGATCGCCAACGTTTCGATTCCCGCGATCGCCGGCGACCTCGGCGTCTCGCCGAACCAGGGCACCTGGACCATCACGTCTTTCGCGGTGGCCAACGCCATCTCGGTGCCGCTCACCGGGTGGCTCACGCAGCGCTACGGGCAGGTGCGCCTGTTCCTCGCGACCACCGCGCTGTTCGTCGTCGCCTCCCTGCTGTGCGGCCTGGCGAGCTCGATGCCGATGCTGATCTTCTTCCGCGTGGTGCAGGGCGCGGTCGCCGGGCCGATGATCCCGCTCTCGCAGACGCTGCTGCTTTCGACCTACCCGCGCGAGAAGGCCGGCATGGCGCTCGCCATGTTCTCGCTCACCATCCTGGTCGCGCCGGTCGTCGGGCCGGTGCTGGGCGGCTGGATCACCGACAACTTCTCCTGGCCCTGGATCTTCTTCATCAACATCCCAGTCGGCCTGATCTCGCTGGCGATGACCTGGACGCTCTACCGCAACCGCGAGACGCCGCGCGTCAAGACGCCGATCGATAGCGTCGGCCTGGTGCTTCTCGTGGTGTGGGTCGGAGCGCTGCAGCTGGTGCTCGACAAGGGCAAGGACCTCGACTGGTTCGAGTCGCCGGAGATCATCGCCCTCGCGATCGCGGCGGCGCTCGCCTTCTGCCTGTTCCTGGTCTGGGAGTTGACCGACAAGCACCCGGTGGTGGATTTGTCGCTGTTTCGCAACCGCAACTTCTCCACCGGCACCATCGCGATCTCGCTCGCCTACGCCGCCTACTTCGGCAGCATCGTCCTGCTGCCGCTCTGGCTGCAGCAGTTCATGGGCTACACCGCGACCGACGCCGGCCTGGTGCTCGCCCCCGTGGGGGTGCTCGCGATCATCCTCACGCCGCTCGTCGGGCGCTTCGGCAATCGCATCGACACGCGGCTGCTGGCGACGACTTCACTGGTGATCTTCGCGATCGTCGCCTGGATGCGCTCCGGGTTCACCTCCGAGGTGGACATCATGACGCTGGTCTGGCCGACGGTGCTCCAGGGAGCAGCGGTGTCGTGCTTCTTCATCCCGCTCACCGCGCTGGCACTCGGCGGCCTGCGCTCGGACCAGATCGCGGCAGCGTCCGGCCTCAACAACTTCCTGCGCATCACCGCGGGTGGCTTCGCCACCTCGATCGCCACGACGCTCTGGGAGGGCCGCGCCGCCCTGCATCATGCGCGGATCGTCGAGCGCATCACCCCGTCCGATCCGGCGGTGAATGCCACACTGCAGTCGCTCAGCGCCCTCGGCATGTCGCCCGAGCAGCAGTACGGCTTTCTCAACCAGCTGGTGAACCGCCAGGCGTTCACGCTCTCCGCGCTCGATCTGTTCTACGGCTCGGCGCTGCTGCTGGTCGCGCTGATCCCGTTTTTGTGGATCGCGCGCCCGCCGCGCCGCGGCGCCGGCGCTGCCGCCGCCGGCGCGCACTGACGCGCCTTACTTCGCCGCGGCCGGGAACGCCGGCAGCTTGCCGATATCGCGCAGGTCGTGCTGGATGATCACGGTCGCCTTGAGGTTCCCCGCCACCTTCTTCACGCGCTCGAGCGAAGCCACGGTGGCAGCGCGGTCGTAGTTGAAGCTCGGCACGCCGTTGCTGTCGTAGTTCTCGTGGAAATGCGCCAGGTCACCCATCAGGATCACGTTGCCCTTTTCCTTCAGCTTGACGAGCAGGCTGCTATGGCCCGGCGTGTGCCCCGGCGTCCTCAGCATGACCACCGTACCGTCGCCGAACACGTCCTTGTCCAGCACCTGCGGCTCGACCTTTCTGCCGCCGCCCATCCAGTCCTTGAATCCCGCGGTGTTTGCGCCCTGCATCGGCGGCTGCGCCGTGATGCCGTCCCAGTCGCCCTTGCCGATCAGCAGCGTCGCGTTGGCGAAAGGCTCGAGCTGGCCGGTGTGGTCGGCGTGGAAGTGGCTGATGCCGACGTACTTGACCTGCTCGGGCTTCACCTTGAGCTCGGCCAGGCGCTCGACGATGCCGACCTTCGGCGCGTTGGGGTTCGAGCCCGGCGCGAAGCCGGTGTCCCACACCATGTAATCGTCGCCGTGCTTGATCAGGTAGCAGCTGAACGTGAAGGTCAGCGCGAGATCCTTGTAGGCGAAGGTATCGCTGAAGCGCTCGGCGACTACCGTCGGCTTGGCGCCGGTGCCGCAATCGATGCGCGCGAGACTCATTTCGGGCGTTTGCGCGAACGCTGGCAGGCCGACCAACGTGCTCGCGATAGCGAGTAAGGACAAGGTTCTCAGCATGTTTCCTCCCCAAGGTGAATCAAGGCGCGCATGGTGCACGCTCGCATGCGAACCGGTCAATTGCCGGTTCAGCGTTTCTTCGGCTTCGCCGGCTGCACAGCCTTCCAAACTTTATATTCCGCCGGCATGCACACGGCGCATGGCCGGTAGCCTGCCGCCTTGGCCGTGCGCTCATCGATGAAGAACACGCGGTGCCTCACATACCCAGCGCGCGCGATGGCCTGATTCGCCGCGCGGCAGTTGAGGCGCCCGTAGATGCGCTGCCCGCGATGTCCGCCGAGAGATCCGGGGACCGCACTCCGGTAGGGCTCGCGATTGGCGTCCAGCAAGGTCCAGAACTTCTTGCTCACTGCAAGTACTGTATCTTGTGCGGCGAAAAATGCCCAAGATCGTCTCGGTCGAGCTGCTGCACGTCGACCTTCCTCCACCCGTGCCGCGTAGCGACGCGATCCAGTCTTTCGTCACGCAGGAGACGCCGTTCGTGCGCATCGCGTGCGACGACGGCTCGCAGGGCGCGGGCTACAGCTACACCATCGGCACCGGCGGCTCATCCGTGATGGCGCTGCTGCGCGACCACCTCGCGCCGCGCCTGATCGGTCGCGACCCCGCGCTCATCGAGCAGATCTGGCGCGAGCTGATGTTCGCGACCCACGCGACGACCGTCGGCGCGATCACCAGCCTTGCGCTCGCTGCGATCGACACCGCGCTATGGGACCTGCGCTGCCGCCGCGACCGCCAGCCGCTATGGCGGGCTGCCGGCGGCGCAAGACAGCGCATTCCGGTCTACACCACAGAGGGTGGCTGGTTGCAGCATCCGGTCGAGACGCTGGTCAAGGAAACGCTCGCCGCGAAGCAGGCCGGCTTCAAGGGCGCCAAGATCAAGGTCGGCAAGCCGCACGTCAGCGACGACGTGGCGCGCGTGAAAGCGGTGCGCGACGCGGTGGGCGACGGCTTCGAGATCATGGTGGACGCGAACCAGTGCTTCACGCTGGGCGAGGCGCTGCGCCGGGCGCCGCGCTACGCCGAGCTCGGCATCGCCTGGTTCGAGGAGCCGCTGCCGGCGGACGACATCGCCGGCCACGCGCGCCTCGCCGCGGCAAGCGAGGTGCCCATCGCGGTGGGCGAATCGCTTTACTCGCCTTCTCTATTCGCCGCCTACATCCAGCAAGGCGCAGCCTCGATCATCCAGGTCGACGTGGCGCGCGTCGGCGGCATCACGCCATGGCTGAAGGTCGCGCACATGGCCGAGGCCTTCAACCTGGCGGTCTGCCCGCACTTCCTGATGGAGCTGCATGTTTCGCTTTGCGCGGCGGCACCGAGCGCCGCGTGGGTCGAGTACATCCCGCAGCTCGATGCGATCACCACCAGCCGGCTCGCGATCGAAGACGGCTACGCGCTCGCGCCCGACACGCCCGGACTGGGAATCGAATGGCGCTGGGACGAGATCGAGCGTCGCGCCCGCGCGCGGCATCTCGTCTCCTAGCGGGCATGGCGTCCGGCTAAGAGCAGCTTTTGGCCGCTGCAATCTTGCTTGCCGTCTGCGATAGCCCGGCGGCGGGCGGCTCGCCATACGCGTAACTCGACAATGCCCAGACGATGGACAGCGTGATGCTGATCGCCAGCGTCATGGCCCCGGCGCGCTGCCTGGAATCGACTGCGCTCATCGCTGTCCCCTTTGTCAAATCAATTCATCCAGTGCGAGAATCTTAGGCGCGCTGACGCCCGGGATGAAACGAAACCTTTTTGACTTTCATGTGAGCAGGATTCACAAGCCGGATGAGCGCTAAGGGGCCGCCCCTCGGCACGCTGCGGGCCTTCGAGGCGGCGGCACGCCTGGAGAGCTTTTCGCGAGCCGCCGAGGAGATCTTCGTCACGCACGGCGCGGTGAGCCACCAGATTCGCGCGCTCGAGCGAGCGCTCGGCACGGCGCTGTTCCTGCGCAATGGCCGGCGCGTATCGCTGACCACGGCGGGCCGACACTTTGCTGAACGGGTGCGCAGCGCTTTGCGCGATCTCGCCGAGGCGGCGCAGTTCGTCCGGCGTGCCGAAGCCGACCGCGTTCTCACCATCAGCACGATGCCTTCGTTCGCTGCCCGCTGGCTGCTGCCAAGGCTGGGCCGCTTCATGGAGCGTCACCCCGCGATCGCCCTGAACATCCACACCTCGTTCACCCTGGTCGATTTCCAGCGCGACGAGGTCGATCTCGCGGTTCGCTTCGGGCGCGGTAACTGGCCCGACCTCGAAACCCAGAAGTTCCTGGAGGACGAATACTTTCCGGTGGCCAGTCCGCGCTTCAACCGCGGACGGCTACCCGCGCGCCCCTCCGACCTGGGCAAGTTCCAGCTCATGCGCTCCGACGACGAACCGTGGACGCCATGGTTCCGCGCCGCGGGCGTGAAGCTCGAAGAGCCTCGCGGCCCGGTATTCAGCGATTCCAGCCTGCTGCTGCAGGCCGCGGTAGACAAGCGTGGCATTGCCCTTGGGCGACGCACCCTCGTGGAGGCCGACCTGCACGCAGGCAAGCTCGTGCGGCTGTTCGACATCGCCCTTCCGGCGGCCGGTGCAAACTACCTGGTCTGGCCGAAGGACAAACTGTCGGCGAACGCAGCGCTCCTTCGAGATTGGCTGCTGGAGGAGCGTCAGCGGGCGCAACAGAAAGGCGCGGGCGTTTAGTTGGCGCGTACGCCAGCGTCGCGGATGATCTTGCCCCACTTGGCGACGTCGCTGCGCAGGATCTCGCCGAACTGCTCGCTCGTCAGCGTCTGCACTTCCAGGCCCTGCCGCGCAAACTGGTCGCGGATGGCCGGTTCGCGAATGATCCCGTTGACGAGCTGGTTCAATCGCGCCGCCAGGGGTTTGGGTAGTGTGGCCGGGCCGAACATCCCGTACCAAGGCTCGTATTCGTAACCGGCGACGCCCGATTCTTCGAGCGTGGGCAGCGCCGGCAGGGCGGGCGAGCGCTTCGCGCCCGAGGTGGCGATCGCGCGCAATTTACCCGACTTCAGGTACGGCATCACCGCGGGCATGGTCAGCAGCATCGCCTGGATCTGCCCGCTCATGAGGTCGGTAAGCGCTGGGCCGGAGCCCTTGTAGGGCACGTGCGTCAGCTTGATGCCGGTCAGCGCCTGGAGAAGCTCGATCGAGAGATGGCCGGCGCTGCCGACGCCGCCGGATCCGTAGCTGATCTTTCCCGGATTGGCGCGCGCATAGGCAACGAATTCCTGAGGGGTACTGACGGGCAGCGCATGGGTCACGACCAGCGCGTTCGGCGTGGCGCCGACATAGGCGATCGGCGCCAGATCGCGCAAGGTGTCGTAAGGCAGATCGGCGTAGAGGCTGGCGTTGAAGGCGAGCCCCTGGTGCATCACCATCAGCGTGTAGCCGTCGCCCGGCGCCTTGGCGACTTGATTGGCGCCGATCGTGCCGCCAGCCCCGCCCTTGTTTTCAACGATGAACGGCTGGCCCAGCTCGTCCCCCAATCGCTGGCCGATCAGGCGCGCGACGATGTCCACGCTGCCGCCCGCGGCGAACGGCACGATGACGTGGACCGGTCGTGCGGGCCAGGTCTGCGCAACGGCCGGGACCGCGCCCAGCAATGCGGCGAGGACGGCGATCCAGCGGAGCATGGAAGACATCAGGCGTAGCGGTAGCGCGCGAGCTTGTCCTCGTCCAGCGTCACGCCCAGGCCCGGGCCGGGCGGCAGATCGATCGCGCCCGACGTGAGGTCGAGCTTGGCGGTGACGATATCGTCGGTCGTCTTCAGCGGTCCGACGCATTCGAGACCGTCGATGACGTTGGTGCTGGTGCACGCGAGCATGATCTCCGCCATGGTGTTGACGCCGAGGCCGAAGCCGTGCCCGACCACGCAGCGGATGCCGGCGGCCTCGGCGGTCGCGATCATGCGCAGGGCACGGTGGAAGCCGCCCTGCTTCATCACCTTGAGCTTGACGATGTCGGCGGCCTCGGCCTTGATCACAGCAATCAGGCTTGCATGGTCGACGATGGCCTCGTCGGCCATGATCGGCACGCCACCCGCTTCGCGACGCACGCGCGCCAGGCCTTCGATATCTTCCGCCGCCACCGGCTGCTCGAAGAGCTGCAGGTTGAACGGCTCCATGTAATGCGCGAGCCGGATCGAGGTTGCCACGTCGTAGCCGGCGTTCGCGTCGATCCGCAGGGCCATGCCGTTGCCGACCGCGGCGCGCACCGCCTTCACGCGCTCGCGGTCCGCCTCGATGTTGCCGCCGACCTTGATCTTGGCCGAGCGGAAGCCGCGCGCCTGCCACTTCAGCGCTTCGGCGGCCGCCTCGTCGGGAGAGAGGATGCCGATCCACGCGTTGAACGTCAGGCGCGTTTTCGCGGCGCCGCCCAGATAGGTATAGACGGCGACGCCGAGCCTTCGCGCGGTAAGGTCGACGCACGCCATCTCGATCGCCGCCTTGGCGTCGAAGAAGCCGGGCATCACCGCATCGAGGCGCGCGGTCAGCACGTGGATGTTGCTTGCATCCAGTCCCACCACCGCGGGCGCGAGCCTGGTCCTCAGCGCGCCGAGCGACTGGTCTATGGTTTCAGTCGAGTAGCCGGGCGACGGGTCGATATTGCCCAGCCCCACGGCGCCGTCGACCGCGAACACGCGCACGATGGCGCTTTTCTGCACGGTCTTGGTGACGTAGGCATTCTTGAAGCCGCCCCCGACGAGCGGCACGGCAACGCCGTGGACTTCGACCCGCTCGATTTTCACAGATACGGGCGATCGCCCTTGATCTGCGTGCGATGCATTACGCGGCGCGCGTTGGGATCGAAGGAATCGCGCCGGTGCAGGGTGCAGCGGTTATCCCAGATCATGAGATCGCCGACCTTCCATTGCTGGCGGAATGCGAATCGAGGCTGCGTCGCATGCGCCCAGAGCGCATCGAGCAGGGCCTCGCTTTCCTCGAGCTCGAGCCCGACGATGTAGCTGTTGCGCCGCCGGCCGAGGAACAGGCACTTGCGCCCGGTTTCGGGATGCGTGCGCACCAGCCCATGGTGTGCGCCGGGAGCGCGGCGCGGATCGGTCACGTCGTCGTAGCCTTTGCGCTTGAAGCCGGCGCTGTTGTAGGTGGCGTCGTGGATCGCCTTCAGTCCCTCGAGGCGTTGCTTCATGTCCGCCGGCAGCGCTTCGTAAGCCAGGTACATGTTGGCCCAGTAAGTGTCGCCACCCTCGGCCGGCAGCTCCAGCGCGAACAGCAGCGCAGCGCTCGGCGGAGTATCGATGTAAGTCATGTCGGAATGCCAGATCGCCTCGCCGTCGCCGAGGCCGCCGATCGGAGTGCCGCCTTCCTTGACGTTCGAGATCACGTTCATCTCGGGGTGTTGCGGCAGGAAGGGCTTGCCGTAGGGATTCGGCCCAGGCGGATCGAGCTCGCCGAACAGCTGGCTGAACGCGAGCATTTGCGGATCCGTCAGCTTCTGGCCGCGGAAGCGGATCACGAGATTGTCGAGCCAGGCTTTGCGGATGGCGGCGAACGTATCCGCGGCGATCGGCTTGGACACGTCGACGCCGCTCACTTCAGCGCCCAGCGCTTCGCCGATTCTATTGATGGAGATCGCGGACATGGGTCCTCCGGGGAAGGGAAATTCTACAAGCACATTGGCGATACACTGCCCCCATGAGTCGCGTCCTATCGTTTCTTGCCGCCCTGATGCTCAGCGTTAGCGCCTGGGCGCAGGACATCTCACCCGATCAGCTGGTTCAGAAAATTACCGTGGAAGTGTTGGCCGCTATCAGGACCGACCAGCAGCTCGCCGCCGGCGACAAGCAGAAGGCGCTCAAGCTGGCCGAAGAGAAGGTGCTGCCCTACATCGATTTCGAGGAAGCGACGCGCCTCGCCGTCGGCCGCGCGTGGGCCCGCGCGAGCGCCGAGCAGAAGAGCCGGCTGGTCAGCGAGTTCCGCAACATGCTGGTGCGCACTTACGCGAACGCGGTCGGCGCGTACCGGGGCCAGACGCTGACGGTGCTGCCCTGGCGTGCGGGCAAAGACACGGTGGACGAGACCACCGTGCACACCCAGTACATCCGCGCCAGCGGCCAGCGGCTGCCAATCGATTTCACGATGCGCAAGACCGACGCAGGCTGGAAGGTGTTCGACTTCGTCGTCGAAGGCGTAAGCCTGGTATTGACCTACCGCTCCGAGTTCGACGCCGTCCTGAAGCAGGAAGGTGTCGACGGCCTGATCAAGCGCCTCGAGCAGAAAAACACCCCCGGCACGACTTAAGGCGTGCGGGTAACCAGCTCTATGATCTCGTCGCCGTAGGCTTCGAGCTTTCTAGCGCCCACCCCGGAAATGCCGCGCAGACCGTCCAACGACGACGCACGGGCGCGGGCGATTTCCCTCAACGTGGCGTCGTGGAAAATCACATAGGCCGGCACGCCGTGCCGGCGCGCGGCTTCCAGGCGCCATGCGCGCAGCCGCTCGAACAACGCTTGCGCCTCTGCCGAAAGATCCGCCACGCCTGCCGCCGCTCGCGAGCGCCGCGCGCTTCGTTTCGCCTCGCGCCATTCGCGCAGTGCCACACTGCGCTCGCCTTTCAGCACAGCTCGGCTCCCGGCCGTGAGCCTTAGCGCGCCGTACGCGTCGTGGTCGACTTCCAGCAGCCCGAGCGCGATGCATTGGCGCGCGATGGCGCGCCACTCGCGCCCACTGCGCTCCCGCCCGATGCCGAAGGTGCTCAGCTGCTCGTGGCTGCGCTGCGTGACCTTTTCGGTGGCTTCGCCGCGCAGCACGTCGATCACGTGCATCGCGCCGAAGCGCTGGCCGGTGCGGTACACGCAGGAGAGCAGCTGCTGCGCCGGCAGCGTGCCCTCGAAGGTGGCGGGCGGATCGAGACAGGTGTCGCAGTTGCCGCAAGGCATGGCTGCCTCGCCGAAATAGGTGAGCAGCCGCACGCGGCGGCATTCCGCGGTCTCGCAAAGGCCGAGCATCGCATCGAGCTTGCTGGCCTGGATGCGCTTTTGCGCCTCGCCGGCCTCCGACTCCTGGATCATGCGCCGCAGCTGCACCACGTCCTGCAGGCCGTAGGCCATCCACGCGTCCGCCGGAAGAGCGTCGCGGCCCGCGCGCCCGGTTTCCTGGTAATAGCCCTCTATGCTCTTCGGCAGGTCGAGGTGCGCGACGAAGCGCACGTCGGGCTTGTCGATGCCCATGCCGAAGGCAATGGTCGCCACCATCACGACTCCGTCCTCGCGCTGAAAGCGCTCCTGGTGGCGCCGGCGTGTCTCGCCGTCCATGCCGGCGTGGTACGCCAGGGCGACGATCCCCTGGGATCCAAGAAAGGCCGCGGTCTCCTCCACCTTCTTGCGCGAGAGGCAATAGACGATGCCGGCCTCGCCGGCATGCTCGGCGCGCACGAAATCGACCAGTTGCCTGCGCGCATCGTCCTTCTCGACGATGCGGTAGCGGATGTTGGGCCGGTCGAAGCTCGACACGAACACGCGCGCCGCGCCGAGCTCGAGCCGCTCGAGGATCTCCGCGCGGGTCTGCACATCGGCCGTCGCCGTGAGCGCGATGCGCGGCACGCCGGGAAAGCGCTGGTTCAGCACGGCGAGCTGCAGATATTCCGGACGGAAGTCGTGGCCCCATTGCGATACGCAGTGCGCCTCGTCGATCGCCAGCAGCGCAAGCCGGCTCGCCGCGAGCAGATCGAGGCAGCGCTGCGTCAGCAGGCGCTCGGGCGCCACATAGAGCAGATCGAGCTCGCCGCGCCGCACGCGGCCCTCGACCTCCGCCGCCTGGGCCCCGCTCAGCGTCGAATTGAGAAAAGCCGCCCGCACGCCGAGCTCTGCGAGCGCGGCGACCTGGTCCTGCATCAGCGCGATGAGCGGCGACACCACCACGCCCACGCCGTCGCGCAGCAGCGCGGGAATCTGGTAGCACAGCGACTTGCCGCTGCCCGTCGGCATCAGCACCAGCGCATCGCCGCCGCCGGCGAGATGCTCGATCACCTCGGCCTGGTGCCCGCGGAACGCGGGATAGCCGAAGACCTCCTTCAGAACCGCGAGCGCGGCCGTCAGCGCAGCAGGTCTTTAGTGCTGGTGATGAGCACGCAGGTGCAGCCGGTTTCGCTCCACACGCGCTTGTCGCCCGTGCCGGGCTCTGCCCGGTTGTAGTCTCCGGGGTAGAGCTTCCGGTCGTCGATCCACAGCTCGCCGTCGAGCAGGTGCAGCTCTTCGACTCCGGCATGCGTGTGAGGCGGATACTCGCCGCCCGGCGCGAGGCGCACCAGCATGCTGATACGGTGCTTCTCTGCATCGCTCGCCAGCAGCTTGCAGGAAATCCCGGGCGCCACTTCTTCCCATTCGGGTTCGGACCATGACCGTGCGGCTGGCAATACCGGTTCCCCGCCGGTCTCCGCAGCGATGCGGCGCGCGAGGCGCTCCTGCAGCGATGCCGCCGGCCGCAGCAGGTCCGTCGGCCAGGAAACGAAGGAGTCAATGAGTGGCCGCAACATGTCCAGCTCCCGCCGGCATTGTGGACAGGATGAGAGGTGCGCCTCGACCGCACCCACGTCGCTCGAAGGCAAGGCGTGCAAGGCGTATGCGGACACGAGCTCGGCCTGGTCGCAGTGCTTGCCGTTCAAAGTCGAGCTCATGCTCAGTTCGCCCCCGCGCTCAGCGCCTGCCGAAGCTTGTGCAGTCCGGAACGGATGCGCGTCTTGACGGTGCCGAGAGGCTGATTCAACCGCGCCGCGACTTCGGCATGCGTCAATTCGGAGAAGAACGCCGCCTCGATCGCCTGTCGCTCGTCCGGCGCGAGCACCGCCAGGGCATTTCGCAGCGCGCGCGCCCGCTCCTTGAGCTCGAGAACCGCGTGGCATTCCCCCGCCTCCATCTCCGGCAGCGGACCGCCCGCATCAGGCTCGACGCGCTTCTGCCGCTGTTCGAAGCGCAGCCGGTCGATGGCCCTGGAGCGCGCCTGGTTCATGATCCATCCCAGGACGGTGCCGTTGGCCGCATCGTAGCGGGCGGCTCGTCGCCAGATGTCATGAAACACGTCGAGCGTCAGCTCTTCCGCGGTTTCCCGGTTGCTGGTGATTCGCACGATCAATGTGAAGACGAGGCGATGCGTCCGCTCGTACAGGGCTTGCAGCGCAAGCTGGTCGCCCAACGCGATGGACTGGACCAGGCTCGCCCAGGTCTGCTCCGATTCGAGAGCCTTCGACTTGCGCGCATAGAGAACATCGCCGAGCGTTCCGGACGGGCTTTCAGCCCGCTCGTGTTCCGAATGTTGTTGTTGCGTCGCTTCCACGCCTGCGATTTTGCAGCCCTGGAACGCCGCCAGCAAGGCTCCTTGCTCATGTCTGGACTCTCGGACAAGATTGCGGGGCCAGCTCATTGGCTGACGGAAGCCGGGATTGGCGGTCTGCCAGGACAATGTCCACGGCTCGAAGCAGCAGAGGATCGGGCAGTTCGCGATGACCCGCCATGAATCTGGCGAGCAGCCTTTCATTAATCCCGAGATGCTTGGCCAACGGCGCGTCGCCCCCAGCGATTTCAGAGGCGGCTCGCAGCAACTGCACGGTGATCGCACTCACGGATTGCGCATTACCCGGTAGGAGCCGAGCCGGACTTGCGGTGCTCGATGACCAGCTCCAGCGCCCGCCAAAGCACTTCCTCCGGAGACATGGCTTCGCCGGCCAGGTAGGTTCTGAGTTCGGAATAGGCAAGGCCGAGACGCCGGGCGAGCGCGGAGGTGCTGCCGGCACACTGAACCGCCTTTGCGAAAAGCCGCCGGACGACGGCGGTCGATTCCTCCGCATGATCGGCCGGTGCGCTGGGCGACTCCTCGGCCTGAACGACTTCGCGGGCCTCGCGCCAAAAGCTGTCGTCGATCACCCCCCTTAAACGTCAACCCGGCGCGTTTGGATTGCTTCGGAAGAAAATAAAGAAAAGGCCCAGCGATCGCTGAGCCTCTGAATTTTGGCGCGCCCGGCAGGATTTGAACCCACGACCCCCTGGTTCGTAGGTAATCCGCTCGGCGCAACTGTTTGATTGCAGTACTAGCTTGGCGCCGCCCGTTCCGATCATTGCGCCCTGTCTTGCTCAGTCTTGTACCGTTGAGTCCCCACAAAAGTCCCTACCGACTCGAAGGGCCAAGTAAAAACGCTCGCATATGAAAGAGCCCGAGCCGTTCACCGATCTGCACGACGCAGCCCACCTTGGAAGGCCGCCGCGCTTGAGTGGCTGAAGGCTCCGAAGACCCAGTCCGAAGAGAAGGGGTAGAAGACGCGCTCTGCCCGCCGCGCGCCGAGCATAGCGCGGGCGACCGAGGGAAAACGCTTTCCTTTATACTCGCGCAGCCTATGAAAAGGAGACTCACCATACGTGACATCGCGTCGGCCGCGGGTGTCTCCATCTCGACCGTCTCGAAGTTCGTCAATGGCACGCAGCGCTTCTCGGCCGATGTCGAGCGCAAGGTTCGCGCAGCCATCGACAGGCATGGCTACCAGTCTAATCCGCTCGCGCGCGGCATGATCACTGGCAAGACCGGCGCGGTCGGCGTCGCGATCCTCGATATCCGCAACCCGCACTTCACGAGCCTGATGAAAGGCGCGAATCGTGTTGCCCTGGAGCAGGGCCATAGCGTTCTGTTCGTCGACTCGGAAGAGAGCCCCTCGCGCGAATACGAGTTGCTGAGAACCTTAAGCCAGCGCGTCGATGGCATGTTGATCGCCTCGCGCATCACCGACGCCCAGATCGACCGCATCCAGGCGTTTGGCAAGCCGATCGTCTTCCTCGGCCGCGTTGCTCCCGCCGGTATTCCAAGCCTAGGGGGCGATGGTCGCCTGGGCGGCTCGATGCTTGGAGAGCTGCTTGTGAAACAGGGGCATCGGCGCATAGCCTACCTCGGCTTCGCTCCGTCTCGGCCCGACCGCAACCGCATGCGCGGCCTGGCCGAATATCTGCGCAAGTATCGGCTGGATCTGGTCCGCTTCGAGGCGCGCGACCCAGTGTCGGCGGAAGGCGAGCGCGTATGCTCGGCCATTATGCTGAGCAAGGATCGTCCGGACGCCCTGGTCTGCTACAACGATCTGCTCGCGCTTGGTTTCATCCACGAGGCTCGGGTGCTTGGCTTCGAAGTACCGCGGGACATCTCGGTCGCGGGTTTCGACAACATCGCCTACGGCCGATTTACCTCGCCCGCTCTCACGACGGTTGATTTGCAGAGCGAGCGCATGGGCGAAGAGGGCATGCGCATGCTCCTGCTCGCGATCGCCGGCGATGCGAGTGCGTCGGATGGCCATCTCGTCCTCGCCCCGCGCCTCGTGGTGCGCGAATCGACGGCGGAGCGGAGCGCGGGCCGCAAGCGCACAAAACAAGCTTAGATTCCGTCGAGGACGGCGCGCCGGCGTTGTCGATACTCCTCCTCGGTGATCAAACCGTCGGCTTGCAGTCGGTCCAATATTTCCAAGCGTTGCTTGACGTTTCGGTAGCGCACCTCCCCTGCCTCGGCGGAGGCAGGGGCGGAGTTCGCAGCCGGTGCACGGGCAGCGCTCGGCGTATGCAATGCGGGCGCATCAAATACGACCCAGTCTGCTCGCTTCCCGTCCAGATGCCCAATCGTCGAGTCGGGCACGATTTTCCAAATGGGATCGAGCCGGTGCGCTCGCCGCCCCGGCTCGAAAGCGGGCGGCGTAAAGCCAAGCTCGCCGCTCTCGTAACGCTCGTGAACGAGTCCGAAAATGAGATTCAAGCTGCCTTCCCGCGCGAAGACCCGAGCAGTGGTCACCCGGCTAGGCGACGCGTTCCCGAGCACGCCATTTTTCCCAGTTATCGCGAAGACGACGTCCTGGGCGGGGGTAGCCATGGCAAGCGCCGAAGCCAGAGGCGCGGCAATTTTCTTCAACTGCTCTTCAGTGAAGACGGCCACCGCGTCGGGGGAGATGGTGCGCGCGACCTTGAGGGTGACAAGCATATGACGGAGCCGCTCGGGGGTTACCGAGTATGGATGGTCATTTGTCGGGGTGTTTGCTTCCCGCTCGTCAAGCCGCACGAACTCTGACCGGGGCTCGCCCTGCGCGCCCGCAGCGATACCCAGCAGGGACGCAAAGGCCAGTGCGGCGGCGGCGGTGCGACGGAACATGCTCGGAGCCTTTTCTTGATGCGGAAGCGTTCGTGAAACGTTTTCCAGCACTATAGCGTCGCGTCGGGGCCGCCACAACGGCGGGATGCGCCGTGGTCTTGACAGCAACTTGAGTTGTCATACAACATACATCTGTTGGAAAACGTTTTCCACCAAACGGAGGGGGAAATGGAATCAAGGGCATCCGCAGCACTCGCGGCCGTCGTGGCCATGGCCGCCGCGCCAGCAATGGCCGGTGAATTCGCGGTGTATGGCATCGCTGACGTCACGCTCGAGCGCGTTAAGTCGACCGGGCAGACATCCGGGCCACAGATCGACTGGCGTAATCGAGTGAGTTCAAACAGCTCGTACATTGGATTCAGGGGGCAGACCGAGCTCTCCGGGCAACGAGCGTTCTTCCAGGCTGAATACGGCACCAACTACGACGCGCAGGGTGACGGCGCGGCCGGCACCAACCAGTTCAGCTATCGCGACATATTTCTCGGCCTGGGCGGCAATTGGGGCGACATAAGAGCGGGCCAGCTTACGTTGCCCATCCGCTCGATCAGCGGCAAGACCAACTACAACCCGGGAAGCACGTCGATCTCGGAGACCATCAATCTGGTGACGTCGATCAACGGCACCAACGCCGGATTCCATTCGCGCAAGCAGAACGCAATCCAGTACACGACGCCGGTCGTCCTCAATGGCTTTAGCGCCGCGCTTGCCTATGGCGCCAACGAGGAGAGGGTCACGGGCGCGGGCGCCAAGAACCCGCAGACCTTCGGATTGGGCCTATATTGGGAAGGCCCCGGCATGCTGAGCGTCTACTACGCGTACGAGCAAAGGTCGGATTCGCTCACCGTCGCAAGCCCGGCGGTCAGCCCGCCGAGCAAGGGTACGGACAACCGCCTAGTCTTCCGCTTGAATTTCGGCCAGGGAACCCGGGTGCTCGCCGGCTTCGACTCGCAGAAGGTCGACGGCACCTATGGCGCTGGCGCCACCGCCGGCACCGGATCGGTCGGACGCAACGCATGGGCGGTGGCCGCTTCGCAGACGTTCCGGCAGCACGAGTTCATCCTCGAGTATGCGAAGGCGAGAGCGTTGAACTGCGAGGGGGCGGCGGCACTTGTCGCGAACTCTTCGTGTGTCCCGACCAGCCTGGGCACCGTGAAGGACACGGGTGCCAAGCAAGTCGGCTTCGTCTATCACTACCACTACACCAAGGACCTGATGATCCAGGCGTATCTAACCCAGATCAGGAACGACGCGAGGGCGTCCTATGATTTCGACGTGAACCCGACGCGGAACAGCGCCTTGCAGACGGGGACTCAGACCGGGGCTTCGCCGACGGGCATGGGTCTCGGCATGCGCTATTCGTTCTAGACGAGCTGTCTGTGCGGACGGTGCGCATCCTGCTCGCTGCTTGGAGCGTATGCCTCGCTACACCGCTGCTGGCAGCGGGGGAGCTCCAGGTCTGGATCCGCGCTTCCACGGAATCGCGCCGGACCTACGACGCGATTGCCGCGGCGTTCAAGGCAAGGACCGGGGTCGGCATCGAGTATTTCAATACGATCACGGATTTCGAGCAGCGCCTGGCGCGGGCTGCCGCGGGCAGCAGCTTGCCGGACGTCGTGTTCGACGACGCGGCCTATCTCGGTCAGTTCGTCTCGATGGGCATCGTCGCGGAGATCGACCGTGCCGGACTGAAGGGCGGGGCCGACGTCGTGGATCGGGCCTGGGAAAGTGCCCGGGCAGCGGACGGCAGGTATTACGGCGTCCCCACTTCGGCCCAGGCTTTCGCGCTTTTCATCCGCAAGGACTGGCGCGCCAAGTTGGGGCTGCCGCTGCCGCGGACCTGGGGCGACCTCGAAGCGCTGGCTCGCGCGTTCGTCGAGCGCGACCCAGACGGCAATGGCAAGAGGGATACCTATGGCTTCGTGCTGCCTGCATCGACGACGCGGGGTTATGCGAGCTGGTTTCTGTCGAGCTTCGTTTGGCAGGCGGGGGACGACATCGTCCGGGCCGCTCCTGGGGGATTCAAGGCGTCCCTTGGTAAGCCGACCGGCGAAGCCCTCGCGTTCATGCGTTCGCTCATCTGCCAAAAGCTGACCCAGCCTGGAGCCATCAACGCGACCACCGCCGACGCGATCCCGGCATTTCGTTCCGGACAAGCAGGGATCTTCTTCACCGGCCCCTATCACTTCGCGGTGTTCGACAAGGAACCGGGCAAGGACCGCTACGAGGTCGTCGCGCCCCCGCCCGGGCCAAAGGACGCCACGGTGCTTGCCGAGGGCACCAGTGGCTACGTCATGAAGGCGAGCTCGAAGAAGTCCACGGCCCTTGCCTTCATCGAGTTCGTCATTTCGCCCGAGGGTCAGGAGCTCGGCATGACGGGCGCGGGAGGGCAGCCGGTCGTGCGCCTGCCAGTGAACCGGAAGGTGGACGTGCGCAAGGTGTACCGTGACGAACGCTGGGATCTCATCCAGGAGCTTTACAGCAAGAACGGCCGTTACGTCCCGCGCGTGCCAAACTGGCAGCCCATCCGCCAGGTAACCGCCGAAGGATTCAATCGCGTTCTGGCGAGCTGCGGCTCGAACATCGACCAGGAACTGGCAGCGCTGAGCGATAAAGTGAACGCCGAACTCGCGAAGCAGCAAGCGCTCGCGAGGTAGCGGTCTGTTCCGCTTCAACCCGATGCGTCGGCTCATCCCGTGGCTCTTCCTCACGCCGGCGCTTTCGGCCTTCGCGTGGTTCAAGTTCATTCCGATGCTGAAGGGCCTCGAGCTCAGCTTCTACAAGGTGAACTTTGCGACCGAGCACGAGTGGGTGGGATTGGGCAACTTCGCGCGCGCCGCGTCCGACGGCGCCCTCCATGCGGCTGCGTTCAACACGACGCTCTATGTCGTAGTGACGGTGCTCGCCTCGGCGTTCATCGGGTTCCTGCTCGCGCTCGCGCTGGAAGGACCTGCGCGGCACCTCGCATTCATTCGCACGGCGATGTTCATGCCCGCGGTGACCAGCACCGCGATCCTCGCGGAGATCTGGCGCATTCTCTTCTTTCCCACCCGCGACGGTGTGGTGAACGGGATGCTCTCGTGGGCGGGCGTCGGCGAGCAGGGATTTCTCGCCGATCCCGGACAGGCGCTCGGCACCCTGATGCTGTTGCACATTTGGAAAGCAGTGCCCTACGACACGGTGATCTTCGTTGCGGGGTTGTCCACCGTCAACCGCGAGCTCTACGACGCAGCTTCCATCGACGGCGCAGGCTGGCTCGCGCGCCTGCGCCATGTGACGTTGCCGGCGCTGCTGCCGACGATAGCGATCGTCCTGCTGCTCGGATTGATCCGCGGCTTTCGCGTCTTCACCGAGGTGTACGCGACGACGGGCGGCGGGCCCGCAGGGGCGACGGAGGTGATCATGACCCACGTCTACAAGATCGGCTTCGATCAGTTCGACTACGGCTATGCGTCGGCCGTGTCGTTCCTGCTTTTCACCTTCACGATGGTGCTCACGCTGGTCTATCTCGCCTGGCACCGGAGGATTCTGCGGTGAGGGGGACAAGCAGCGCCGCGACGGAGGCGGGCCGCTGGCTGGTCTACGCGCTCGTATTACTCGTTTTCGTCGGCCCCTTCTGGGGCATGGTCATGACGGCGTTCAACGGACCGACCGTGCGTCCCGGAGTGCTGCTGCTTTGGCCGAGCGACCCGACCGTCGAGCATTTCCGCTTCGCGTTCACGCAGGGGCACGTGTGGCGCTACCTGCTCAACTCCGGTGTGGTAGTAGCGTTCGGCACCGTGCTGCAGGTTTTCGTCAGCGCTCTTGCCGCGTATGCGTTGGCGCGCAAGCGCTTCACTGGCGCCGCGCTCGTGAGCCTCGCCATCCTCTCGACGATGATGATGCCGGAAGAGGTGATCGCCATTCCGCTCTACATCGTCCTTGGCAAGCTGCCGCTTCTCAACGTGAGCCTGCTGAACTCGTACCTCGGCATGATCCTTCCGCTGGTCGGCTGGGGCTTCTCCATTTTCGTGCTGACCGAGTTCATGCGCGCCATCCCGGTCGAGCTGGAGGAGGCGGCGCGCATCGACGGTGCGAGCGAGCTGCAGGTGTTCTTCTGGATCATCCTGCCGCTCGTCAGGCCGGCGCTCGCGACGGTGACCGTGTTCGGTTTCCTGATGATCTGGGACCAGTACCTGCTGCCGCTCATCGTCACGAATCGCGAGGAACTGTATACGTTACCGGTCGTGCTGAGCACGCTGCGCTCGGACGAAACGATCCGTCCCAACGTGTTCATCGCCATCACGCTGCTCGCGATGCTGCCGAGCATCGCGATGTACCTGGCCCTGCAGAAGGCGTTCAACCGCGGCCTCCTCGCCGGCGCCGTGAAGGGCTGATCCGCTTGCGAGCGCTTTTCGGGTTCTTGCTGCTCGCCCTTACGGGCGCCCCCGCCTCCGCGGCGCCGTGCCGCCCGATTCCCGATCCCGTTCGCGACATTGAGGCCAATCGCTACTACGTCGATGCCGCGGGCACGATCGTCGATCCCGTGCTTAGGGCGAGGAAGGACGCGTCGGTCAAGCCACTCAAGAATTTTCTACGCGTGGTGAGCGCGGCAGCAGACCGCTATATCGCCTCCGGCGAGCGCGAGTCGGCGCGCTGCGCTCTCGAGGCGCTGGGCGCGTGGGCGCAAGGTGACGCGATGCTCGGAGCGATGTCGAGCCGGCAGGCCGACTACGAACGCAACTGGATGCTCGCTGGCGTCGCGATGGCGTACCTCAAGGTGAAGCCCCGGGCAACGCCGAGCGAGAGCAAGCTGATCGAGGCATGGCTTGACCGTGTGGCCGTGGAGGTGCGCCGTTTCTTCGATAACCCTGCGCGCGCTCGCAACAACCATTACTACTGGGCGGCTCTTTCAGTGGGTGCTAGCGCGACCGCCACCGGATCTTCGTCCCATTGGGAATTTGCACGGCAGGCCGTTCGTGACGCGGCGAGCGCCGTCAGGCCGGACGGCACCCTGCCCTTGGAGATGGCTCGGGAGCGCAGGGCGCTGTGGTACCACGCGTTTGCGCTTGCTCCGCTCGTAGTGCTCTCGGAGCTCGCGGCACGGCAAGGCGAGGACTGGTATGCGATCGACGACGCCGCGCTGCGAAGGCTTGCCACCCGAGTGCTTGACGGCATTTCCAATCCGGAAAGCTTCGAGCAGCGGACAGGCTATCGCCAAGAGGGTTTTGAACGAGGCGGCCTTACAGGCGACATCCTTGCCTGGATCGAGTTCTACGGGCGGCGCTTCCCGCAAGAACAGCAGACCACCCGATGGATGGGTGCGCGCCGCAACTACCCGGAGCTCGGCGGAGACCTTGCCCAGCTTGCGCTCCACTGGCACGTTGGAGAGACGCACTGATGAAGTGGCCCTGGCTTGGACTGTCTGCGCTCTTCTGGGCGTCGGACTCGCTCGCTGAGCGCGCGTACGTTCCGCCCCGCGCGCAAGACCCGATGAATCAAATCGTCATCCAGGAGATTCTGCCGACCCTGGACGCGCTCTTCGGGCTGGTCGCAGCGCACGGCCTCGACACGACGATGGACGGTGTCCCGGTTTTCCGGCCGCGGATGGAGTCACAAAGGGACAGGTTCCTGCCCGGCAAAGTGGCGCTGGGATTCGCGCAGGTACTAGTTGCCAGGCAGAGCGATCCCGGGTTCGAGAGGCGGTATCTGGAGAAGTACCGAGCGGTGGTGAGAATGCTGCTCGCCCCGGACGGTGATTCCAGGAACGCGATGCCGAACGACACCTGGGGTATTTACTACTATGTTTCGGCGATCCACAAACTGAAGGCCGCGGGGCTACTCGACGGACAGAGTCCCGCCATCGATCCACAAGACATGGCAGCGCTCAAGGAACAGAACGACTGGCGCCACTTCGTGCATTACCCGGGCGAGAAAGGCGTGGAACCGAGCCTCTTCTATACGCTGAAAGGCTCGCTGCCGACCAACTACTACGGCGTCGCGTTCGGCGTTGCCGCCCTGCGCGAGCTCCTTGAGTGGGACGACAGAAAAGAGGCGCATAGCGACCGTCTGCTCGAAAAGATGGTGTATCACTACGGGAAATACGGCGGCGAGCGTCACTGGTCCGATGAAACCTCGGGGCAGCGGCGTTTCGATCGGTACAGCGTGCTGCTGATCGCCGAGATCGCGCAGCGCTTCATCGCCACCGGCAGGGAGCGGGAATTTCTGAGTTACGTCCACCCGGATTTTCCGGATCTGAAGCTCGCGGACGTGCTGCGCCAATCCGTGGAGTTCATGTTCCAGCTCGCGAACGTCTCGGGCAACGGTTTCAACTACGGCAGGAGCCTCGGCCCGTACGCCGACACGGCCGCCCTTGAAGTGCTGTCCGCGGCCGCTTACCTCAGCCGCGATGGCTCCATGCCGAAGCTGCTGACATCCAGGGAAAGCCAGTTCGCGTATGCGTTCGCGACGAGGGTGAACGCCAAGCTCGCCGATTTCTGGATCGATCGACGCTGGCTCGCCCGTCCGACCGGAGAGCCGTTGGCCGCATTCAATCTATGGACCAAAGGCCGGCGACCTGACGCCTATCGGGCAAAGCATCGGATACTCGGAGACAACTTGAGCCTACTGCTTCAAGTGATCTATACGAATGAGATCTGGAACGCGATCGGGTTCAAGGACCGGCGTCCCATGGCGGATGAGAACTTCAGAAAGGTGCTGAAGGCTTTCGAGCCTTACAAGCTGATCACCTTTTCTAAGGCGAACGCCGAACAGCCCTCATCGACGCGCTACGACGCCGCAACGCTCGTCGTCCGCGATGGCGCGTGGGTCCTGAGCCTGCCCCTGGTAAACGGCGGCACGTCGCTCTACCGCTACAACCCTTACTTCCCGGTTCCGCAGTCCACGTTGCTGCTAGATGGAGCACCCGACCAGGATTGGCCCCAGTTGCTTCCGCAATTCATCCTGGACGACGGATCGACGCTCTTACCGCTCTCGTTCCTAAAGGACATCGCGGGCGGCGCAGATGGAGAAACCTCGCACCAGGTCACCTATCGACAGGACGGCCTCTGCAGAGTGAGCGGAGAAACGCCTGTCGAAGACGGACGTATAAAGGTGAACACGACTTATCGATTCAAGCCCGGAGAGATCGAGCGCGAGGACACCTTCACAGTGGCCGAACCCGTTGGGGTGAAGCGCATCACGATGCAGTTCGCTACCTACTCCACCGAACCCGAGACGCACGCGAGGGGGCAAATCGTCCAGTTCGCAAAAGGAGCAATTCGCTCGATCGAGGCAAGCGGCCTTGGGACGGCGGTTGTCGACGACGTCTCACAAGATGAGCGCTACAACACCCCGAATGGAGCCTTACGCACCCGGGCGACCTGGACTACCGGGCCGATTCTCCTCTCGCCGCATCGATCGATGACCCTGGCGTGGAAGTTGCGCTACCGCCTCGCGCGCTGATCATTCCCACGAGACGCGGTAGACGACGCGCGAGCCGCTGGACGTGCCGGTCTCGGCGCACAGTGACTGGCAGCGCGACAGGGCATAGTCGAGCTTGACCAGGCTCGAAGTCACCGTGCCGAGCCCCTGCTCGTAGCTGACGTAGCTGTCCCATAAGGAGATTTGGACTCTGCGCGACACTTCGATCGCTTGATAACGTCGACCGCTGCGATCGAAGTCCCCACTAGAAGATAAGGGGTCGTACCTGATGGACTTAACCCCTTGAAGGAATTGGCGCGCCCGGCAGGATTTGAACCCACGACCCCCTGGTTCGTAGGTAATCCGCTAGGCGCAACTCATTGATGCACAAGTATCACGGCGCTGCCCGTTCCGATGATTCACATGCCTGGCATGAGCTGGGGAACTGACGAGGGAGCAACGATGATCAGGATGCCAAGTCCGATGATCGCCACCGCCAGCGGCACGTCGATCGCCGCTCTCGGCCGCAGAAGCTTCTGGGCGACAACCAGAACGGTGATCACCGACATCCATGTGATGCTCATCACGCCCAACGCGCCGAGCATGAGCATCAGCCCGATACTCGACCCGAGGCAGAAGAGCCCGTACGCGAATCCTGAACGGACGCTCTCGCGGCACCGCTGCCGGCACTCCCGCTTGAACGGCGTGAGCTCGTAGATACCTGCCGCGATCACAAGCGCCCCAGCAGCAAGTGACCCGTGCGACCGGTAAAGCGCGTACACGGCGACGCCGACGAGCGTCCAGACGGCGAGATATGACCCGATGAACCGCAGCACTGCACCCAAATGACCGTTGGCCTGAGCGCGGCGCAAGACAGCCGGCGCCGCCCCCGGCAGCATCATCGCCGCCATCATCGACACCCAAATGGCGATGAAGGGGGCGAACGAACCGAGCTCGGTCGCGACGCCCATATCCATCCCGTTCATCTGTCGGACTGCGATGACCCAGCAGACACCGGCGAACCCGAGGGTCGCCGTTAGCGCGGCGGCCGCGGCTGTCCTAGTGCTCGTCATGAGCGTGATGCCGCCAATTCCTCGCTGTCGTACTCGTCGCGGCGGCGCCACCAGATGCCGGACTCGTTGCGCCCCCTGGGGGCGCGGTCGAGCCAGGGGTACATGCCCCAGAGGGCGTCCAGCCCGCGGGCGTAGGTGGAATAGGTGTGGTAGACGACTCCGTCCTCAAGCACGAACGCGCTCATCCCCGGCCTCTCGCGGATGTACGTGGCCACGTCGGTTCCCGCCATGGCCGCGTTATCGGCCACAGGGTTTCCCGACATGCGGTTCGCCATTCCTCCGTCGGTACGCAGCTGCCAAGCCGGCTCGCGGCGATAGTTGTATTCAATGCCTCCGTCCCGCTGTTGCTCCTCGGTGAACGAGGCGCTGAAGTCGGAGTTGAAATCGCCGTCGTGCGAGGACGCCCAGGGAAACGTCCACCCCATCCGGCGCTTGTAAGCCTGCAGCTTCGCAAGAGGCGCCCGCGACACCGCCGAGAGCGTGACGTCGTGGTTGGCCAGGTGCGCGACGAAGCCATTGAACCCGTCCGCGATCGTCGAGCACGTCGCACAGCCCGCCTTAAAGTCGGGCCCGAACATGAAGTGGTAAATGAGGAGCTGCGAGCGCCCCCTGAAGAACTCGGCCAGCGAGGCGCCTCCTTCGTCGGTCTCGAATCGATACTTCTTGTCGATCCGAACCCACGGCAGCTCCTGGCGCCGCCGCGCCAGCTCGTCGCCGCGCCGCGTGAGCTCCTTTTCCGCCGCGAGCAGCTCGAGCCGCGCTGCGAGCCAGTCCTTTCGTGTCCCGATCTTGTGTTTCGTCATTGCGTTGTCTCCTGATGTTGGTAGGTCATGGAGTAGATTAGGCGGTGGAAATCGAATGCAGGGAGTGACAAGTGTGGCGGGATTCCGATGGACTCGATGATCACCGCCGCGGCGCGGGCGCTCGCAGCGGGTGATGCGCTCGGCGCGTTGAACCGGGTCGCCCTGCGCGACGATGCTCCTGCGCTCGCGCTTCGAGGCATCGCGATGGCACAGCTCGGCGATCTCGTGCGAGCGAAGGCTCTCGTACGAAAAGCCGCGCGCACCTTCGGTCCGAAGGAGGCCGTCGCCCGCGCGCGGTGCATCGTGGCCGAGGCCGATATCGCGCTCGCCTCGCGCGATCTGGGCTGGCCTGCGAAAACGCTCGACGCGGCGCGCTCTACGCTCGAAGCGCACGGTGACCGGTTAAACGCCGCGCACGCGCGGCATCTCGAGGTCCGGCGCCTCGTCCTGATCGGGCGCCTCGACGAGGCCGAGCGGGCGCTCGCCGAGCTCGAGTCCGCATCCTTGCCTCCCGCGTGGCAGGCCGCCCATGAGCTGGTGGTCGCGGGGATCGCGATGCGGCGCCTGCGGACGAAGGCGGCGCGCACTGCACTCGCCCGGGCCGAGCGCGCCGCCCGCGACGCAGGTATCCCTGCGCTGACGGCGGAGGTCGAAAACGCATCCGTCGCTCTGAATGCGCCTGCGGCGCGCCTGATTGCGCGTGGCGAGGACCGACTGCTCTTGCTCGCGGAGGTTGAAGCGTTACTGGCTTCGAGGGCGCTCGTCGTGGATGGGTGCCGTCATGTCGTGCGTGACGCAAGCACGATAGTCTCGCTTACAGGGCGCCCGGTGTTGTTCGCGCTCGCACGAGCGCTGGGCGAAGCTTGGCCCGCAGACGTGCCGAGGGGCGCGCTCGTCGTGCGGGCATTCCGGGCGAAGCTCGCCGACGAGTCGCATCGCGCGCGGTTGCGAGTCGAGGTCGGGCGGCTCCGCAGGGTGCTTCGGCCACTGGCCGCCGTGAGCGCGACCAAGCGAGGGTTTGTGCTGGTGCCGCGCAGCGCACGCAAGATCGTCGTGCTGGCGCGGCCCATCGAAGAGGAGCACACGGCGGTGCTCGCCTTTCTCGCCGACGGTGAGTCGTGGTCGAGCTCCGCTCTGGCTCTTGCGCTTGGATCCAGCCAGCGTACTGTGCAGCGGGCGCTCGACTCGCTCGCGGCGGCCGCCAAGGTGCAGTCGTTCGGTCGCGGGCGAGCGCTTCGCTGGATGACACCGCCGGTGCCGGGATTCACGACGGCCTTGTTACTCCCCGCGCCACTGCCGAGCGACTAGGATGGAGGCATGAAACGATCAGCGGCCGAAATCGTCCGCGAGTACGGACCCTTTCCGGGTGTCGACCGGGTGTGTGGAGTAACGTATGACGGTCAGCAGGTGTGGTTTGCGTCCGGGGACAAGCTGAACGCCCTTGATCCGGCAAGCGGCAAGACTCTGCGCTCGATTGGCGTCGCCGCGCACGCCGGAACGGCCTTCGATGGCCAGCACCTTTTTCAGATCGCCGAGGATCGCATCCAGAAGATCGATCCGAAGACCGGCCGCGTGCTCGCCACCATCCCTGCTCCTGGCGGCGGCGCCGACTCGGGGCTCGCGTGGGCCGAAGGGACGCTCTGGGTGGGGCAATATCGGGACCGGAAGATCCATCAAATAGATCCCTTGACGGGGGCGATTCTTCGCACCATCGAGTCCAACCGTTTCGTCACCGGCGTCACCTGGGTCGATGGAGAACTCTGGCACGCCACCTGGGAGGGTGACGAGAGCGAATTGAGGCGGGTGGATTCCAGAACGGGAGAGGTCCTGGAGAGGCTCGAGATGCCGCCTGGAGTGCATGTGTCGGGGCTCGAGTCCGATGGCGGCGATCAGTTCTTCTGCGGAGAAGCAACGACCGGGAAGGTGAGGGCCGTCCGCCGACCCAGGCGCGGCTCCGCGACGGGCGGCGGCTCGAAGAGACCGGTCGATTCCACGCGCAAATAATCGACCTTCTTTCGGATCGCAAAACCATCACCGATCGCGACGTCGCGATCCGCGACGCGATAACGGTGACTATCGAAGGTAGCCAACACGGGCAGCCGAATGTCCGCTTTCGGCGGCGGTGTCGCGGAAGAGGACCGAGGCGCCCTGCTCGGCCACAGCCTGCGGACCATGCCCGAGCACTACGCGAGCGCCGATGTCGGGCGGCTCGTGGCGCTCGCGAATCGCGTGCTTGACCGCGTCGGGACACGTACGATCCTACGAGTGGCGAACGCAGCCTGCCTTGGGAGGAATGCTGTGCCCCTGTGGACAACGAGTCGCGCAAAGGTCGCGCAGCTAGGAAGAGGATCTGGTTTCGAGCTCCTAACTGCTTGAATTTTGGCGCGCCCGGTAGGATTTGAACCCACGACCCCCTGGTTCGTAGGTATTCCGCCAAGCGCAAGTGATTGATTGCAGCACCAACTCGGCGGCCCCCGTGCCGTGCTTTTGTGCCGTCTTGCCCTGTCTTTAACTGTCGAGTCCCCGCAAAAGTCCCCGTGGCCTCCTTTATTCCCTGAGCCACGGCGGGCTCTTCCAGGCTGCCAGGGCCTCCAGGAAGATGTTCAACCTCAAAGGCCGGAATTTTCGACTCGAGTACACCGCGAAAACGGGGATTTGCGGGGAAGCCCACTTCGGTAACAGCCGTATGAGTGCACCGCTCGCGAGTGCCTGGTCACAGTAGGTTGACGGCAGTAGTCCGATCCCGTGACCCCGGTACACAAAGGTGCTGACCGAATTGAAGTCGCGACTCGAGATCGGCCCTGAGACACGGATGCGTGCCTTTTTTCTACCGTAGACCAGGTCCCAGTCGGCCTCGTTGTTCCTGGCGTTGAGCATCACGCAGTCGTGCAGCTTGAGGTCTGCAGGCTCGACCGGAAGCTTTCGGCGTTTCAGGTACTCGGCGGCTGCCACGACATAGCGAATGCTCGTGCCTATGCGGGTAGCGACCACGCTCGAGTCCTCCAACTCTCCGAAGCGGATCGCGACGTCAATATTTTCCGCAACTAGATCGAGGAAGAGGTTCGTGATGTAGAGGTCGAGCCGGATCCGCGGCTGAGTTTTCAGCAACCCCGAGAGGAAGTCCAGGAAGGGCTCGTGACCCAGAATGACCGGAACGGAAATCCTCAACATACCTTCAGGCACCCTCTGTCCTAGGGTCAGAACTCGCTCAGCCTCTTCCAAGAGGGTCAGCGGCTCCCTGCACTGATTGAAGTACTCACGTCCCTGCCCAGTCAGGGTCACCCGTCGCGTTGTGCGCCTCAGGAGCGAAACGCCGAGCTTCGACTCCAGCACCGATAGCCGCCGGCTCACGGTCGAGATCGGCATCGCCAGCGAGCGAGCTGCCCGGCTGATGCTCTCGAACTGGGCCACCTTGACGAATATCAGGACGTCGTCGAGGTTCGTCATGCGGTCACTCTGCCATTTTTGGAAATTAGATTCCAGACTTTCCCATCTTATCAGTCGCAGTGCGCAACCCGACAATGCGTTCATATGACTAGCAAACAGAAGACCATCATCGTGACGGGAGCGTCGCAGGGGATCGGTGCCGCGGTTGCCAACCTGTTCCTCGATCGCGGCTACAACGTAGTGGGCAACTCGCGCAAGATCAGTCAAAAGAACGAGCTGCAGCGCTCGGACAAGCTGGCCCTGGTGGACGGCGACATCGGTCTCGCCTCGACGGCCGAGAAGATCGTCGGTACCGCGGTAGAGCGGTTCGGCTCGGTCGACGCCCTGGTGAACAACGCGGGGATCTTCTTTACGAAGCCGTTCACCGGGTACACGCCCGAGGACTTCCGGGCGTTGTCGTCGACCAACCTAGATGGCTTCATCCATACGACGCAATCGGCCGTAAAGCAGATGCTTTCGCAAAAGAGCGGCGGCAGCGTGGTGAGCATCACCACTTCCATCGTCGATCATCCGCTTGCCGGGGTGA
>Ga0209131_1000399_pt1 | contig 31575 bp, 33 predicted proteins | sample GraSoi_2013_40cm_FD_185826 | JGI IMG/M metagenome (GOLD analysis project Ga0209131, IMG submission 185826) | Grasslands soil microbial communities from the Angelo Coastal Reserve, California, USA - Sample 9_17_2013_40cm (SPAdes) (version 2) | ecosystem: Environmental > Terrestrial > Soil >...
AACCCGTCTTATTTTCAGGAGCAGGTTCTTTCATACAGCATCACTCTGTTCAAAGAGGATTATAACAAAGGGGTTCACATCGGATGTATAATATTTTTACAAAAACATCAGGCTGAGGAGAGCAAATATGTCAGAGGCTTTTACCGTCAATAAAACCGATGGCCGGGTCACCATCCTGCATCTCGTTGGTCATTTGGATAGTCAGGGTGAACCTCTTGTTCTTGAAAATGCGCGTCAGGTTCAAATTGCCGGCGTGCGTTATTTAGTAGCAGACTTGAGCGAAGTGGAAATGATCACCAGCGCGGGTCTGCGTGCTCTGCATAACATCTTCAAATTGTTCACGCCGCATGATGAGATCGAGGCGTGGCAAAAAGAACATCAGGGCGAGGTGTTCAAATCCCCTTATTTCAAACTTGCCGGCGCAGCGCCGCAGGTGCATTACATTTTGAGCATTGCCGGCTTTCTGCAGAACATTCCCATATATCCAAAGGTGCAGGACGCGGTGAATTCCTTCCCAAAATAAACATGGGAGTTCTCTTGTTGGAAGGCGGCGCGGAGTTCGGCGGAGGCATGTCCGAGCCGGACCTGCGAGCCATCGAGTTGGCTGGGGGATTCGATGCGGCCATCTGTATCATCCCGACCGCAGCCGCGCCGGATCACAATCATAAACGCGCGGGCAGTAACGGCATCCGTTGGTTCAAGAGCCTCGGTGCGAACAATGTTACCTCTTTGGATGTGATCGACTCAGCCAGCGCGAACGACGATTCACTTGCCGCCTCCATTCGGACCTCGCGCCTGATCTATTTGCTCGGAGGGTTTCCTCGATACCTCGGCGAGACTCTGATGAACAGCGCCTGCTGGCAGGCCGCCTTGGACGCATATGAGAAGGGCGCAGTGATTGCCGGGTCCAGTGCGGGCGCAATGGTATTGTGCGAACATTATTACGATCCTTACGAGAAAAAATTATTGCGCGGCCTCAACCTGATCCACAATGCATGTGTGCTGCCCCATCATAATAATTTTGGAAAAACGTGGGTACATCAACTGAAGAAGCGATTGCCCAACTCGACCCTGCTTGGCATCGATGAATCCACGGGCATGATCAATGAAGTCGATAAAGCATGGAAGGTATATGGCGCGGGCGCGATCACCGTCTATTCCGGGGAAAAGATTCAACGTCAGGCGCGAGGCGGTGCTTTTTCATTCCAATGATTGGGCAGTATAATCCGCCTCGTCTGGAGGTAGTATGGATATCACCTTGAAGATCACACAGGAACAGGTGCAAGGTAAAGTTCCGGTGACCGTCTTTCATTTACAAGGCTGGCTTGACGCGCAAAGTGAAGAGCAATTGCTTTCCGCGGCCAGGGATGCGTACGACAAAGGCGGGCGCTTTTTGCTATTGGATCTCGCCAAAGTGGATACGCTTACCAGCGCCGGCATGCGCGCCATGCAGAAAGTGTACAAGCTCTTTACTCGATCCGATGAACAATTCAAAGTGGCGCACGTCAAATTATGCAATGCGCCGCCGCAGGTCTATCATGTGCTGGGCATTACCGGTTTCCTGCAAAACATTCCAAACTTCGAATCACAACAAGCTGCGCTGGATTCCTTCAACGAATAGAATCTCATGATATTTCGGAGCAGTATAATTCGCGCATGAACACCACCTTCACCATCAGAAGAGATCTAATAGAGGGGCCGCCGCCGGAAAAATTCTCGATCACGTCCACCTTCCGTGCTCTTCGCCATAGGAAATTCGCCGTGTTGTTGTTTGGGCAAACCCTTTCACGCATCGGCGATTTTCTTTTTCAGATCGCGGTGGCCTGGTGGGTGCTTGAAAAAACAGGGTCCGCCACTGCCATGGGGGGTGTGCTGTTCTTCAGCATCCTGCCGACCGTGATCTTTTCACTGATCGGCGGCGTGGTCGTGGATCGTATGCGGCGTGGGGTGGTGCTGTTTCTTTCAGACGCGGCGCGCTGGCTCATCATGGTCATTGGCACGTGGCTTGCATTTACCGACCACCTCGTCCTGTGGGAAATCTATGTGATCGCCTTGTTCTTTGGTTTTGCAGACGCATTCTTCATGCCTGCTTATAACGCCATCATTCAACAGATCGTCCCACACAGGGATCTGCCCAGTGCAAATTCGATCAACAGTTTAAGTATGCAATTCGGGCGCGTGGCCGGGCCTGCGATCGGCGGCCTCGCCGCTGCGTTTGGAGGAACAGCTTTTGCGTTTGGAGCGAACGCGGCCTCCTTTTTAATCGGCGCATTGACGGTGCTCCCGCTTCTTTTCCTGCCCAAGCCGGCCCCTCAAGAGCAGGGATTCTCACTCGGACAATTCTTCGGAGACGTGCGCGAAGGCTTTCAAACCATCTTCGCCTCGCCGATTTTGTGGATCACGATCCTGGTATTTTCAATTACAAATATCACACTGGCCGGGCCGTACAGCATTGCCATGCCTTTCCTTGTCAAAGGACAGCTGGGCGGTGATGAAAAGATGCTGGGCTTTATTTATTCCATCTTTCCAATAGGATATGCCATTGCCAGCTTGATCATGGGCGCATTTCCGAAGATCCGCTATCGCGGAGTGGTCTTCTATATTGCCAGCATCGTCGCTGGCTTGGGGTTGGGTGTGTTTGGCCTGCATGTGCCGATCTATGTTCTGGTGATCGCAGCCTTGTTTAATGGTGCCGCGCTTGAAATAGACGGTCTCATTTGGACGAATCTCCTTCAGGAGCTTGTCCCACCGAAACAAATGGGGCGTGTCTCCAGCGTGGATATGCTGGGGTCATTCGTTTTGCTTCCAATTGGATTTGCCTTAACCGGCTGGCTTGTGGACCAGATCGGTGTGACTACCGTGTTTCTCGCTTGCGGTCTCTTAACAGCCATGCTTTGTTTTTTACCACTGCTGCATCCCGCCATACGAAAATTAGATTAATTACACTTTCTTAAGCAACTTATCATCTGCCCATAAGGAAGTTTATTTAGAATCGGGGCATCTGAGACATGCCGATGAAACGCCTATTTGTTGGATTATTGTTTTTATTGACCGCTTGTGCCACGACCCGGGCATCAGAATCTGCCATGCCAAACCAAACCGCTTCCCTCAAGGACTTTGGGCCTGCCCCAGAACTCACGAACGATACCTGGCTGAATGTGGATTCTCCTTTGCGGCTTGCAAATTTGCACGGCAAAGTGGTGGCGCTTGAAATGTGGACGTTTGGTTGCATTAATTGCCAGCATGTAATGCCATCTCTAAAAGGATGGTACGATACCTATGCGAGTCAGGGACTTGTCATTATCGGAAACCACTATCCCGAGTTTTCGTTTGAACAGGATCTCGCCAATTTAAAGGCCGCTGTTGCAGAAAACGATATAAAGTATGCCGTGACACAGGATAACGACGGCGCAACCTGGAATGCTTACGGCAACCAATACTGGCCGACCATTTATCTGATCGATAAACGCGGCCACATTCGTTACGTCCATATTGGCGAAGGCGCTTACAAGGAAACTGAGGCCAACATCCAGGCCTTGCTTGCTGAGCCATATTAATTTTTTTATGCCCCATGAAAGGAATCAAGGAGTAATCATGAATAACCCATTTAAATCCGTCCCCATCCGTTCGTATGAGATCACACCGAAACAGGATTACCTCTCGCGCAGAGACTTCATCAAAGCCGCGGGCGTCGTCGCCGGCAGCGCTGTGCTTGCGGCGTGTGCACCTTCGACGAGTGGTGATTCGCAGAATGTTGTAGCTGGCCCCACATCCAACGCGAAAGATGAGTTGGGCGATGTGGTCAATTCGTTTCAAGACATTACCCATTACAACAATTATTATGAATTCACCGTCGATAAACAGGGCGTAGCCGACCTGGCCCAGGGATTCACCACCAGCCCATGGACTCTGGAAGTCGGCGGTCTTGTCAATAATCCCAAGACATTTGCGATCGAAGATATTTTGAAACTGTTCCCTCAGGAGGAACGCATTTATCGTTTGCGCTGCGTGGAAGCCTGGAGCCTGGTCATCCCGTGGACGGGATTCCCACTCAAGAGTTTGCTCGACATGGTACAGCCAACTTCCGACGCGAAATATGTGCGATTTGAGACTGTCTTTCGTCCGGAAGAAATGCCAGGCCAGAAAAGCCCGTTCTATCCCTGGCCCTATCAGGAAGGCTTGCGAATGGATGAAGCCATGAACGACCTGGCCATTCTAGCCACCGGTCTATATGGCGAACCCATCGTATCGCAGGATGGCGCACCCATCCGGCTCGTTACGCCATGGAAGTATGGTTTCAAATCCATCAAATCCCTGGTCAAGATCGAACTCGTTGCGGAACAACCCACCACTTTATGGTCGACGATTGCGCCCAACGAATATGGTTTTTATGCAAATGTAAACCCGGCAGTTGACCATCCGCGCTGGTCACAAGCCTCCGAACGGCGCATCGGTGAACTTAGCCGCAGGGCGACCCTGCCTTTCAACGGATATGGCGAACAAGTGGCAAGTCTTTATGAAGGCATGGACTTGCGCGCAAATTATTAGCGGACTGCTCCTTGATGTTTGAATGAAGAAGTAGAGAGTATGACCGAAAAATTTGGATCCGTGCCGGTCCGTTCGTACGAGATCACACCCAAGCATCTGTTCTTATCGCGCCGCGACTTTATTAAGGCCGCGGGCGTCGTCGCAGGGAGCGCGGCACTGGCCGCCTGTGCCCCATCCGTGAGTGATGATTCGCAGAACGCCGCGCCAACTCCAACGTCCAGTGAGACCGATGAACTTGGAAATCCGGTCAACTCTTACGAAGATATCACGCACTACAACAACTACTACGAATTCAGTGGAAGTAAACAGGCAGTCCTGCCTTTATCGAAAAACTTTAAACCATTGCCATGGACGGTCGAAGTTGGCGGTCTTGTCAATAACCCCAAAACATTTGCGATCGAAGATATTTTGAAATCCTTCCCGCAGGAGGAGCGTATTTATCGCCTGCGCTGCGTGGAAGGCTGGAGCATGGTCATTCCGTGGAACGGATTCACGCTCAAGAGTTTGCTCGACATGGTGCAGCCAACTTCCGACGCGAAATATGTGCGATTTGAAACTGTGTTTCGCCCCAAGGAAATGAAGGGGCAGGGAAGTCCGATGTATCCCTGGCCCTATGTGGAAGGGCTGCGACTCGATGAAGCTATGAACGACCTGACCATTCTTGCAACCGGCGTATATGGCGAAACCCTCCTGACGCAGAACGGCGCGCCCATCCGACTCGTAGTTCCGTGGAAATATGGATTCAAATCCATCAAGGCCATTGTCAAGATCGAACTGACCAGCGAGAGACCCAATACCTTTTGGCTGACGGCCTCGCCGCACGAGTATGGTTTTTATGCGAACGTAAACCCGGATGTTCCACACCCGCGTTGGCTGCAATCCACGGAGCGGCGCATTGGAGAATTCAGCCGCCGGCCAACCCTATTGTTCAACGGATATGGCGACCAGGTCGCGAGGCTCTACGCAGGCATGGATTTGCGCCTGAGCTATTAAACAGTTTGCTCTTTAGGGAGACAAGCTTGAAAAAGGGTAAACTAGACCTTCATGAAGAAATTTCGCTACACACCTCTGCAAATTGCGATACACCTGTATGCCTGGTCTGGCCTGGCATTTTTAATTTTTGATTTTGTCACGGGTCGTCTCTCCGCCAATCCGATTCAAGACCTGGAACGACGTACCGGTCACCACGCCATCGCATTACTTGTACTATCGTTGTTATGCACCCCCATCAGCATCATTTTTAAATGGAACGAGCCTCGCAAACGCAACCGGACCCTCGGGCTCTATGGTTTTTTTTATGTCATCATCCATTTGATCATTTATATTGATCTTGATTACGGTTTTGCATGGGACATGATCGTTCAGAACATCATTCAAAAGCCGCGTATTCTTGTCGGCTTGCTTGCGCTGCTTTTATTGATCCCATTGGCGATCACCTCATTCGACATTTGGAAAGTGCGCCTCGGCAAAAACTGGAAGCGTCTGCACCAGCTCGTCTATGTTATCGCGCCATTGGCCGTGCTTCATTACATATGGAGTAAAAAGGGAGACATCCTTAAATTACAGGGCGAAGTGCTGGAACCGCTTATCTATGGCTTGGTCGTTGCTGTCTTCCTGATCCTGCGCATTCCTCCAATAAAAAAGGCGCTCGCCTCTTTCTCATTCCGAAACCTGTTCCTGCGTAATAAAAAAGTTCAACCACCCGAGCAGGCCGAGCTGGAAGATTCATTGTAAGAAGATTTTTTTCTTACTTTTGTACTGCCCACAAATTTCACGGAAAGGCTATAATCCCAAGCATGGCTACAAAAACTAAAAAATCCAACTCTATTATTGAACTTGAAGACCAGGATGTAATTCCGAACTCTCAGGAATACATCACCTTCAAAGCCAGTCACTTTTACTCTGTATTAGTTGTACTGGCTTTTGCCGTCGGCATACTTGTCGGCTATGTTGCCTGGGGACGCAACGCTTCAATTGCCGCGGTGCCCGCTGCAGCTGCACCCGCCGCACAACAAGCACAGCCTCCGGGTCAGGTGGCAGCCGCGCCTACGGCCCAGCCGCAATACGTCCGTTATGATATTCCCACGGATGGATTCCCAAGCCTTGGCCCTGCGGACGCGAAGATCACCATCGTTGAATTCAGTGATTTCCAGTGTCCATTCTGCCGGCAGTTCCAGCAGAATACATATCAGCCCTTATTGGATGCGTATCCAAACGAGATCCGCTTTGTCTATCGCAACCTGCCGCTTACCTCGATCCATCCGAACGCGATGGGCGCGGCCATCGCGGCGCAATGTGCAAACGATCAAAATGCTTTCTGGCCGTTTCACGACAAGTTGTTCAGCAGCGAATCGCTCGGCGACGATGTCTATAAGCAATATGCGACCGATCTCAGTCTGGACATGGATAAATTCAATGCATGCCTCACCAGCGGAGATCATGATGCGGCGATCAAAGCCGATATGGATTACTCGCTCAGTATCGGCGTTCAATCCACCCCGACCTTCTTTGTCAACGGACTCGCCATCGTCGGCGCGCAACCACTTTCGAATTTCCAACAGCTTATTGATAAGGAACTAGCCGGAGAAATTCCCACCAATTGATCCTTCAGAGGCGGACGCAATGTCCGCCTCTTTTTATTTAAGCATTCGATCGGTGAAAGAGAATCTTAAAAGTCCGCATTCCCTATGGACTCAGTGGTAATATATTGATAAGCAAACAAGATCATCCCACCTTTGTGAGGGTCCCATGAAAAAATTTGTAGCGATCGCAGGCAACATCGGTGTAGGAAAATCCACGCTCGTTAAAATGCTGTGTGACCAGATGGGCTGGGATCCATTTTATGAGCCGGTGACAGAGAATCCATATCTTGCGGACTTTTATCAGAATATGTCTGCATGGGCCTTCCACTCACAAATTTTCTTTCTAGCCCATCGCTTACGTTCCCACTTTAATCTTGCGCAACATCCCAATTCCGTGATCCAGGATCGAAGTGTCTATGAGGATGCGGAGATCTTTGCACGCAATTTGTTTCAACAGGGAAATATCCAGGAGCGCGATTATTGGACTTACCGTGAACTCTACGAGACTGCTGTTCAATTCCTGCCGCCGCCCGACCTTGTGATTTACCTGCGCGCATCCATACCCACACTTGTTCACCGCATTGACTCGCGCGGACGCGATTACGAGCGCAAGATCGCGCCTGAATATCTCCAGAACCTCAACGACTTGTACGAATCATGGATCGAGAATTTTACGCTTTGCCCCGTGCTGGCCGTCCCCGCGGATGACCTCGATTATGTGGCACATCCGGGCCATTTGCGATTGATCGTTGCAAAGGTGGATGAGAAGCTGACAGGAAAAGAAGAAGTGGTCTTCGAAGCCGAGGAAATGGCGAGAGCAGCAGAAGATTAAATGCAAACTGAGCGCCGTCTGGCGCTCAGTTTTTTATTCCACGAAAGATTCCCATTTACTCATATTCTCCGGCACGTATTGATCTCCCTCCCAGCCGGTTTTATCCCAATAAAATGAATGCCAGATATTTGCGCCGTAACCGCGACATTCCGCAAAGAGGAAATCCGCAGGTAGAGTATCCGGCAAATCGCATACCGGGGATTCAAAGTTACTGCCTTGCGGCATGGAAGGGACAACGCCGTTACGTGTGTTCATGAGGTTGGGTGTCGGAGTGCAATCTTCATACCACGAACCGTTGCCATCGGGCAGGCGGCAGATCGATTTATCCTCCACTTTCGCAATGGAGTACGTATATGCGTCGTAAATTTTTCCACTGGGGTTGATCAGCCGCACGGTGTCCCCACCGTCGCCTAAAAGGATGTTCGTCTCGAGCCCGTAGAAGACAATCCGCTCACCGGGTTTCAAGACTTTATCCGGCAATGTATATGGATCGGAGCCGAGATTCTCTTCATCGTCCAGTTTCCAGCCTTTCAAATTCACATCGATAACGCCAATATTCTTGATCTCAATGAACTCATCGAAGACATCCACCTTGCCATCCTGATTCCAATCAAACCCAGGCCGCGGCAGAAATTCATTGATCACAGGGCGTACGACAGGTAAAGCGGTTGGTCGACGAGTGGGGGTGCGCGTTGGGGTAGGAGATCTAGTTGGAGTTGCAGTGATCGTGAGCGCCCAATTACTTCTCTTCGGCGTTCCCTTTACCAGTAGGCCGTTGCTGGCATGAGCAAAAGGCGTACCGCCAAATGTCGTCCATGCATTTGGACCATCCAATACATTTCCCCGTCTCTCCATGCTGGCATAATTTGGAGAGGCGCTGCCGGCATACCAACCTGAACTCTTACCAAGATTGGCAGTGTCAACCAATGTGGGAGTTGAATCATACAGGCGCAGAACAACGACTCCTGTATCTGGAATCGGAAGCGTCCCGTTAAAAGTTTTATCTACTACGACATCCACTACACCCGCATAGGTGAACACACCTAAAGCGCGTGCAATCAGGAAGTAGTCGTGGGCTGGAATTACATCGCTTGCATTAAATGATGTTAATAGATATTCAGAATTGCTGTCATCGATCTTCAAGCTCCAACCATTCAGGTTTATTGGTATTGCTCCGGTATTATACAGTTCAATCCACTCATCGGCTGTTGTAGTGGATGATGTCCCAGCCCAGGCAACTTCATTGATAAGAACTCCCAGAGGTGAGGCTGGAGTAGGCGTTAGCGTGGGGGTAGATGTAGGTGTATTAGTTGGCGTTAACGTAGGAAGGAGAACACCGCATAGGCGTAAAGGGCTGGATGAATTTTGCGGTTCACTTGGAGTAATAACAGAAAAATCATTTGAATTTACATCTGTATCGGTGCAGCTATCAGAGGTACCACCAACTTTTCTTTCATAGCTTTGATCTGATATTCCACTCAAAGAACCTAAAGTAGTACCTTCTTGGTAAGCAGAGCCAATACTCAACCCAACAGCATCAATAATAGTTGTATCATCGGCAAGCGTAATTGCAATTCCACCATCATCCGCTATATCAGTGGAATACGTACCGTCCCCTGTTACTGATCCACTATAGCCACTGCTGCCATTATTAGTTATTAAATAGTGTTGTCCAGAAAGTAGAACTGTACTAGCAGGGAATAGATATTCTAGAGAAGTACTGCCCGTATTATCCGACCCCCAAATTTTCAATCCGCTAATATCAATAGAAGTGTTTTTCGGGTTGTATATTTCTATGAATTCGTCATTTCCTCCACTAGGGCCTAGAAAGCGAAATTCACTAATTACAACATCTCCAGGATTCACTAAACTAAGCGGCGCCGCTTGCACAACTGATAGGCGAGGTACAAAAATCCCCGCACATAAGCCAATGAGTAGGGCAAGCAACAAGAGCACACGCGAAAATCTATTCCAGTTTTGCATGAGAATGAATCAGTTGGGGTTCTGCTTCTTCGACGGATTCGATTTCAAGTGCCGCGAGAAACAATAGTCCCTATGAAGATTATAAGTCACCCTACATCCACCAGTCTATTTACGTTCAGAGTTCGGATGTCTCGAAGACCTCCGAACTCCCCAGATCTAGCGCGGCTCAACCACCAGTTTGATCGCGGTGCGCACCTTGTCCTCGATTTCCACATCCACAAACTCGGGGACACAGACGACATTGATCTCATCGTTCTTGAGGTAACTTGTGGCCAGCACCAGGGCCTTGACGGCCTGGTTTACGGCGCCAGCACCAATGGCCTGTACTTCAGCTCGTTTATATTCGCGGATCACGCCTGCGATAGCCCCGGCAACAGCAGAGGTACGGGAGTTGGCTGAAACTTTGATGATGTCCATGGCAACCTCCCAGAGTTGGCAAAGAAGTGGACTATTTAAGATTGTACAAGATTAACCTAAAGGATTCAAGTAGTATATAAGTATATATGGAGTCGTAATAATAGTAGGGGATGTGGAGAGAGTGGATAAAGCGGATTCACCCCCATGGATGGATGACACTGCTTCGCTTCCCCCATACCTACGGCTTGCTTCTCTTCTCAGCCATCTGCTACGGTGTGGATAACTCTGGATAATTTATGCCCCTCAACTGGTCATTTTTAGCCCCATTCCATATTTTGGCGATTCTATTTATGACCACCCATATATGGGGGTATATATTTATTAGTTGTCAGACCAATATCCGAACAAACGTGCTTATTGTCCACAGACAGAGGCAGTTTTCCACAGTTAATCGCGACTTATCAACAGTTTGGAGAAATGCCGTCAGATATTGTCTGAACAAATACTCCCAAATGTGGGCTTTTAAGACAGGAAAGTACTCAGTTTGTCTCGAGTCCGCTTGCGGCTGTAAGCTCATCCAGCAGGATCTCAATCCCATCGAGATATTGATCCAGCCCTTGTACACGCTCTTCGAACGATGCTCCACGCAAACCCAGAGCAGTTACTGCCGCTTGCCAGAATTTTAGATGATCTTCAGGTAAGTTCTCCACAGCTAATGTCCAGGTATGAAGAAGCGGCCAAAGCGCGGCTAAGGGATTTTCACCTTCCAGCATGGCTTTAATGGCTTTCTCGTAATAGTTCAGGCGTGCCGCGTGGATCTGCTCACCTGCTCCTCGTTTTTCGCTTGCAGCCAGGAAGGCGGCCTTCCAGTCTGAGAGCCAGCTTTTCAATTTATTTGCGTCTACATTATTGGCACCGATCAACCCGAGCGCACCTGCGACCAGGCCAGGTTTTTGTACGGCCTCTGCACGCGCCGGGAATTCCAGCAGAAGACGTCGCTCGTAAATGGGGGGTCCGCTTAACTCTGCGATGGTATTTATTGCATGGAAAAGGGAATCCATGTATTTACCGATTTCCTTCGGGCCGATGGTTTCATTTGCATCGGATAGATCCATCCAGGACTGACGCGCATGCGAGAGCAATTTGCGACAACGCTGAAGCATCAACGGCGGTTGCTCAAAGTCAAAGCCGGCACGCAGACTGGCTTGTACAAAGTCGAAGAACTTCTCGCGCTCGTACAGCAGAATCGGGTCGTACATTTCATATCCCATCCAGGGATCGCCGCGTAACTCGCGTGGCGATTTGAACTCATCCTTTATGCGTCGTGTGACGTCGATATGAAAGTCCGGCGTGAGTTTGATTAACTCGCGCGCCTTTGCGGGTTTGCTCTTATGAACAAAGATGATATCGATATCGGTTGTGCCACCGAGCATCGGTTCCGCATTAAGCAGCGAGCCTGTCAGATAGGCGGCTACGATGTCGTGGTCGTTGTAGGCGCGTTCTTGGGCGGTCTCTTTGGCGATGCGGAGCAGTGATTCACGGGTGACGCGCATGACTATCCTTTTTTCGCATCGGGCAGAGGCAGGCTGCGTTGAAACGGCGCCAGACCCAGAGACTCACGGATGCGGTTTTCGATCAGTTTGATGTGTTCTGTATTGTGGATGATATTCAGGTCGTTGGTATCTATTTTCAGGATGGGTGTGTGGTCGTATGGTTTTGAAAAGAATTCCTCATAAGCCAGGTTGAGCTCGTTTATATAATCGCGTTCCATTTCTCTTTCATAGGAACGATCGCGCAAGGCAATACGCTGCATAAGCATATCTGTGCTGGCTTGCAAGTATACGATCACGTTCGGCTTGGGGATCTTTTCGCCAAGTGCCTCGTGAACTTTATGATACATGTCAAGCTCATCGCCTTTTAAATTGATACCGGCAAAGAGCGCATCTTTTGAGAAGGTATAGTCAGCGATCAGGTTTTTACCGGCTGCCAAAATTGGTGGAACGTTGTTATTCTGCTGGCGATAGCGACTGAGCAGGAAGAAAATTTGTGTTTGAAAGGCGTAACGTGCCCGGTCCGCATAGAAATCGGAGAGGAACGGATTCTCTTCAAAGATCTCGAGCAAAACCTCGGCCTCAAATGTGTTTTGCAAAAGGCGGGCGAGAGTGGTCTTGCCGACGCCGATCACTCCTTCAATCGCTATATACATGAACAGTTGCTCCGTAAAAAAGTTGAATTAAGGATACCATAATTAGAGGAGACTTCGGAAATCCGAATGTGATCGACAAGTTATAATCCTTCCATGACTCAAATTTGCATTGTCCCTCGCGTTGAAGGCAATGGAGGCATGGCTTCCTTTCGTTTAAAGTTCGAGAAGGGGCTCCAAGCACGCGGTGTAAATGTATCCCACGATCTTTCCTCCAAGGCGGATGCTGTTCTGGTAATCGCAGGGACGCGCAACTTGTTCAAACTATATCAGGCGCGTAAACGTGGGATACGGATTGTCCAACGGCTGGACGGGATCAACTGGGTGCAGCGCGTTCGCTGGACAGGGTTGCGTTATCATCTGCGCGCAGAATATGGCAATGCCATGCTTTCTCTTATTCGGTCGCGCTTTGCAAAGCGCGTCATCTATCAAAGCCAGTTTATTCGTACTTGGTGGGAGGAATGGTATGGTGCCGCTCACAGCCCCGCCTTCGTGATTCTCAATGGAGTGGATTTGCAAATCTATACGCCTAACGGACCTCATGAAAGGCCAACAGACCGACATCGTTTGCTCTTGTTGGAAGGGAGTCTTGCTGGCGGCTTGAACGCCGGCTTGTTCCACGCAGTTTCATTAGCTGAAAAACTTTCTGAGAAATATCCAACGGAAGTAGTTGTTGCAGGCCGCGTGGATCAGGTGACACAGAAAAAAATCAATAAAGAGAGCCGCGTGGCACTGAAATTTCTCGGCGTCGTTCCTCGTGAGCAGATACCACAGCTGGCGCGTTCGTCTCATCTTTTATATTCGGCGGAGGTCAACCCGCCGTGCCCAAATTCAGTAATCGAAGCACTTGCATGTGGATTGCCTGTAGTTGGATTTGACAGCGGCTCGCTCAAAGAATTAGTGACAGGCGATGCAGGCCGCGTTGCACCCTATGGAGCGAATCCATGGAAATTGGAAACGCCAAATATTCCCGCATTGGCGGATGCAGCTGAAGACGTGTTGAAGAATCAAGAGCGGTTTCGACGATCCGCGCGGGAACGGGCCGAGGCCATGTTTGGCCTGGATAAGATGGTGGATTCCTATCTCAAAATCCTTGTGGATTAGCCAATTTATGAAAAATGCCGCCCGTTCTTATGACTTTCTTTGGTTAAGCATTGCTTTATTTCCTTTATTGATCATCGCGCTTCTTTTGCCCATACAACCTCATGATTACTGGTGGTATTTGCGCTTGGGAAAAGATATTTTACAAACCGGCGCAGTGCCTGTTGTGGATACATATAGTTCAATACAAGCCGGCCAACCCGTTGTTTATCAATCCTGGCTGGCCGCAATAAGTCTCTGGCTTGCATATAAAGTAGGTGGAATTTCATTTACGGTCTTTTTATTGGCTACATTGATTGGCCTGACCTACAGTATGCTTTGGATAATAATGCGCCAAAGCGGAGTCGGTCCCCGGCTTGCGACTGTCCTCGTATTGCTGGCTGGCTTGTCGGGAAGTAATAATTGGGGAGTTCGACCTCAGATGTTTACTTATCCATTATTTCTCGTGTTGTTGTGGGTACTGTTGAAGTGGCAGGATCACAAGTCTACATTGCTTTGGCTGCTTCCAGTTCTTAGCCTGGCATGGACAAACCTGCACGGTTCGTTTATTCTATTTTTCATCATCGTTGGGCTTGCGCTTATCTTGGGGAGGGGAGACAGAAAACAACTTCTTTTCGTATCTCTGGTTTCATTGGCGGTTACCTTGATTAACCCTCGCGGCATCGACCTTTGGAAATCTGTGATAGGTACATTTACTTCACCAGGTATTCGCGACCTCAGCCCGGAATGGTTGCCACCTCTGAATATGGGTTGGCAAATGAATATCTTTTTTGCATGGTTGATTCTGTTGGTACCGCTTGCCGCGTTTGCGCGTCAACGCCTTTTCACGTTTCAGTGGGCTTTATTTTTATCTTTTTCATGGCTGGCACTTAGCGGGACACGATACGTGATCTGGGATTTGTTTGTTATATCGATTCTAACTGCGCTGCTGATACCCGAATCCATTCTGCGATGGTTTGACCGTCCCCAAGAGATCAAAAACCCCGGCATCAATTTGAGTCTAGGAATTATTCTGTTATTAATGTCTTTCGTATTTTCACCGGGATCGAGAGAACATTGGTGGGATCAGGCGCCTGCATCTATTGACGCTCAAACTCCGCTTGCGGCCGCTGCGTGGCTGATCGAGCACCCTGAGCTTCGCGGTCCCATGTGGAATGACGTTGTGTTTGGCAGTTATTTGATTTATGCCCTACCCTCGCGCCCGGTTTGGATCGATACGCGGATTCAGGTCATCTTTACCCGTGAGCAGGCAGATCAATATCTTTTTGTTCAATCTGCCGGATCGGGCTGGGATACTTTTCTTGAGAAAAAAGGCGTGAACTTATTGATATTGGCCCGTACACAACCTGCAATTGTCAAAGCTGCGCAGAATTCCAGTCAATGGTGTGAGCAATACCATGATGATGTTGCAGTCATCTTTTCCCGTTGTGAGCCTTTGCAATGAATAAATATCCTGGCCGCCTTGGCTTGCAACAACGCGTACTTCCAAATTATCGTGTTCCATTCTTTGATCTGCTGGCTGGATCATGCCAAGATGGGATGAGCCTCTTTGCTGGTTCGCCGCGTGCCAATGAAATGATCCAGAGCGGGAAACCACAAATTGCAAAATTCACGCAAGCACAAAATATTCATCTATTTGGTGGTCCCTTCTATCTTTGTTATCAACGCGGATTCATTCACTGGCTCGAAGAATCGAATCCCGGCTCATTGATCGTGGAAGCTAATCCTCGTTATCTAGCGACTCCTTCTGCTGTAAGGTGGATGCACGCGCAGGGACGAAAAGTAATTGGTTGGGGATTGGGTGCATCATTTGTAACGGGATTTAGAAAACAAAGAAGATTTTCTTTCATTAATCAATTTGACACACTGATCTCCTACAGTCAACGCGGGGCGGAAGAATATGCTGCGCTCGGTTTCCCTCGCGAGAAAATATATGTAGCTCATAATTCCGTTTCGCCCGCGCCAGAAAAAAAGTTTGATAGCCTGCGCGTAATGCAGCATCCGACCATTCTATTTGTGGGAAGACTACAAGCGCGCAAGCGAGTAGATTATCTTTTGCGCGCCTGTGCTGAAATAGAATCAAAGCCCAGACTCATTATTGTTGGTGATGGACCGGAACGCGCCTTGTTAGGGACGCTTGCGAAAGAGATCTATCCCTCAGCAGAATTTATTGGGTCAAAATATGGATCCGAGTTAAAGCCCTATTTCGCGCAGGCGGATCTATTTGTCCTGCCCGGGACTGGAGGCTTGGCTATACAAGAGGCTATGAGCTATGGCCTGCCTGTTATTGTTGCAAAAGGAGACGGCACGCAGGATGATCTTGTTCGCGATGAGAATGGCTGGCAGATTGCACCGGAAAATTATGAGGCGCTCCTGGCCACAATGAAAAACGCGTTGTCTGATAGGGCGCGTTTGAGAAGGATGGGGGAAGAATCATATCGCATCATATCCGATGAGATCAACATTCAAAAGATGGCCGATGTGTTCGTTCAGGCATTGAACTCAGTAGGTTAACTACGCTTCCTTTACCAAGCCACCATCGATATAGCCGCGTTTACCGTTCGTGCCTTTCACGGTCAGCCATTTGCCGCCTATGCCGATCTTTGGAATAGCATTGTCAATGGGTTCAACAACTACAAGTTTTGCGCCTGCTTTTTCCTTTGATAAGACCTCACTCTTTGCAGATGCAGTTGCAAATACTTTCGTCCCGCTGCTTTTCACCACTACGATCAATTTTTGTGGTTCAGGCGCGGGTATCGTTGTGGACGGAGATGTAGGTGGTGTCGTTCCCGAAATGGGAGCCGCTTCTGTTGCTGGGGAGGGCCCAGGAGTTACTGATTGCAGGGATGGAGTCGAAGCGCTTGCTGGTGCCTTCTCCAGATACCATGCCGCGGCGAATCCTTCGTGACCTTTATCATCACGTACACGTACCCATTGATTCACTGCGCCGATCTTTGACATGCCATTCGGTTCGGTCACTGTCAATAAAGAACCCGCCGGGATCGAAGCAACAATGTTCGCGGCAGTGGATGTATCGATCGTGGAACGAATGTTCAAACCCCACGTTACATCCGTTTTGACGCGGGCGTATGGTCCGCCTGTTGTTGGAGTGGCAGCTGCGGGCGGAGTCTGCGACGGCGTGCTTGTCGAAGTGGATGAACCTCCCGGCGAAGCGATCCCTGCGCTGGCGTTGAATGCTTCATAAATGATCACATGCATGATGGAACGCCTGAGAGGATTGCCCTGACTATAACGCGGCATCAGGAAAGTCTTCCTCGTTACATCTGTTTGATACGGCCACGGATCGAGCATAAGATAATCGCTGCCGTCTTTTGCATACAGCACGACCCAATGTGTAAGCAGGCCCGCGGCAGGTGTGCTATCGACCATCACGATCACCGGCTGACCTGCCGCTATAGACGCGTCGATCAGCCCAAGCGGCGCGTCTGTAGCAATGCATGAGATATTGCTTTTTACGGTAACCTGGGGGTGGATCTGACTGACCGAACCCCAACGGATCCCCGCGCTTGCAAAACCGCCCACGCTCTTTAATTTTTCATTGAGAGTCTTGGGCGTTTGACTGAAGCCATGCCCGCTGAGCAGCATGGCCGTACTGGTAAGCGCGCAACCCACATAACCGATCGTGTCGCTTGGGTCGCCGAAACCGAGGATATCGTTCTTCCACTTTGGATCCTGTTGGGAGTAGTAGACTAGTTGGAATGCCATTTCGTTTAATATCCTTACCCCTTCACTGCCTTGTGAAATTCCATCAACGAGTCAATGAATTTTTTCTGCCCTGAGGCATATCCAGTTGCCAGAGTATTCAAACGAAAGACCAGCTCTTTCCCATCGTTCAACGTGATCGTAAGAGTCTTTTGGTTGAGGAAGCCACCCGGCTTGATGGATTGAATGTCTGTATAAGGAAATTCCCCGAGGCTTTTGTTGAGCATTTTTAGCGAAGCTGCTCCCATCTCTGTTGCGATCAGGAACATGCGTTTGCGTGTGAGCGCCGCAAAAAAATAACCATCGCCTTCCAGGCTTAATCCATGTGTGACGGCAGCCAAGGCAAGCGATTTGGTATAGAGGAAGCCTGTCACCTCAATGACTTCAGCGGATGTAAGTTTTCCGGCAAGTTCTTTCTGGACGAACTCATCATATTTGTTCATGATCATGCTCCTATTAGATTATTCTGTTTCAGATTCTTTTCTGGTTGGATAATGCTTTTTATTAGCATGACTACCAGTTGAATGTAATATTCCGTGTAGACCATTCAAGGTCTTCTTGTCTATTTTGGTGGAATACAAGCTATTGAAAAAATTGACATCATCTAATTCAAGCTTTTTGACTCTATCAGAAACTTCATCCAAAAAGCTACATCCGTTTCATTAGGAAAGACAATCTCGAATATTTCTTCATCAACGCAAAAAACATCGAATGTGCTGTTGACAGCGCCATCAATCACCATAAAGTTTTTCATCACATCCCTCTTATTGCCAACCCGGCCTTTTCGTAAATCGAATCGATCACCCACATGTTGTTGACCGCATCTTCAGGGTTTGTATTGAAGGGAGTACCGGAATGAATCGCATTTGCAAAAGTGCGCAATTGGGAGACATATGCGTTCTCGCCTTGGATCTGTCCGCGCTTGACGCCTTTTGCATTGCGGACCGTGAGGAGATGAAACAAATGTGGCTGAAAAGGGCTGATGACAGTCATTTCGCCCGCATCTCCCTGCACTTTCAGGAATGAATCAAACAGCCTTGGCGAAAGCATGTCACAGATCACATGTGCCTCAGTTCCATTTGGAAAACGTAGTTGAGATTCCATGCGCGAGTCGACCTGTGGCTTAATGAGTTTTGCTTTTGCACTTACCACTTTTGGTTCAGCACCCATCAAATAACGGACCAAACTGACAGGATAACAGCCTGCATCCATCAACGCGCCACCAGCGAGATCATAACGATACCGCACATTTGAAAAATTTATCAGAAGAAAACGAAAGCGAGCTTCGATGGATTGAATTCTGCCAAGTTCGTTTTCGACCACCTGCTTCATCCTGGTTGTTAGCGGATGAGTCCGATAAGCAAAGGCCTCACTCAATACTTTCCCTGTTTCTTTGGCAGCGCTTGCCATTTCCATGGCCTCTTTTGCATTGGATGCAAAAGGCTTTTCACATAATACATGTTTCCCTGCGCGCAAAGCCTTGATCGTCCATTCTGCGTGTAAACCGTTGGGAAGCGGATTGTAGATTGCATCGATCTCAGGGTCATTCAGGAGATCTTGATATGTTGAATGTACACGTGGGATGCGAAACATGCGGGCAAATCTTTCTGCCCGCTTTGAGTCTCTTGCTGCAATAGATGTAAGTTGTACTTCAGGTACACTTCGTGCAGGGTGGACGAGGGCCATTGGCACGATCTTTGCCGCACCGAGAATACCGATTCGGATCATGATTTCAATTCTCCAGTCCGGATGATTGCTTCCATTTTAGTGCGGTTAATTAACTTTCCGCTGCTGATCACATGAAGCGGCGCGGCGTGTTCGCGCAGGGCATCCAGAACATTGGGCGCTTGCAGCACGACCAGCTTTGCCTGAGAGCCGACTTTCAACGAATGATCGTCGATGTTCATGGCACGCGCTGCATTTACTGTCACCATATCGTAGAGGGTTTCGATCTCGCGGTTGGTCGTCATCCACAGCAGATGCGCGGCGAGGAATGCCACTTCCAGCATGTTATTTCTTCCAAAGGGATAATAGCCATCCGAGATGTCATCTTGCCCCAAACAAACATTCACGCCTTCCTCGAGCAATTCCTTCACGCGCGCATGAAGCGGACCTGTATGCGGATCGCTGACCACCGTCATCTTCGCCTGTTTAAGCAAGGCAGCAATCTTCTGAAAATAGGGCTGCGGATACAAGGCCATCGCGCGTGCATGATGCGCAAGCGCGCGTCCCTGCCAGCCGCGTCGTATTGTTTCAACTGCCATGGTCTCAAGTGATCGTAAGCCTGCATCGCCGGCATCATCAACGAGCATGGATACATCTTTATTGAACTCCTGTGCAAAATCAAAAATTTCCTTGACGTGCGCATGGATATCGGCCTCTGTGTATTCGATCCATGGAATGCCACCTGCTATATCTGCACCCAGTTTCATGGCTTCGCGCATCAACTGACTTGCACCCGGTTCGCGCACCAGGCCATCCTGCGCGAATGCACAGACTTGCACCTCCACGATACCTTTAAACTCCTCCCGGGCGCGGATCAATGCCTTTATACCCTCAAGTTTGGCTTTCGGATCTACGTCCGCGAACGCTCGGATATATGTGTTGCCATGGATTGCTGCTTGTGCGAGTGCGCGCCGCACATTCTTGATGATCCATGTCTCGTCATATTTTTCTTTTACCCGGGCAGCCAATTCTATTGTTGTCATTGCTTTCCCCATCCCAGCGGTATGATACCCTGTCAACGCCTCTTCATCCATCATCTGCCGTGTATAGACTTTGCACAGATGCAGATGTGGATTAACAAAGGACTCAGTTACAAGATTTCCTTGCGCATCGATGGTCAGTTCCGCGTCTCCTTTGACGTGTTCATCCATGGCAGTAATGCGACCGCTTGCGATGCCGATCTCTTGCATTTGTCCCGGCTTGCCGCGTAGTTGCGCGCGTTTGATCAGAATATCGAAATGATCAGCCATTTCATAGCCTCCAACATCAAATACTTAAAGAGTTTCAGGATAGGAAGCATTATAAGCATTAAGTCTAAAAAAGCCGCTTGATCAAGCGGCTTTTCTTTTTCTAATTGCGGATGTATCGTACTTCACCACTCACAGCAACACTCTCCCCAATTGCCGGAGTATATTTCACCAGTAAACGAGACGGCATGCCCATATCTTCGCCTTGTAAAATGGTGAATGCCGCCGGTCCATGCCAATCGATGTCGCGTAAATATCCTGCAAGTGCGGCAGCGGCTGCCCCTGTGGCAGGATCTTCATAAATCCCGCCTGAAGCAAATGGATTGCGAGAATGAAACACATTATCTGATTCGCGCCATAACAAACTGATGGTTGTTAATCCTTTCTCGTTCATCAATGATTTGACCAAATCGAAATCGTATTTCATCTCTACAAGTGTTTTGTGATCCTTCACAAAGATTATCAAATGTTTTACGCCGCCATTGGCGAAACGCACGGGGAATGCAGGATCGAGATCATTATCTTTCCAACCAAATGCTTTAAGAATCTTATCTACATATTCCGATGAAACATCTTCGGAGAATGTTTCCGGCGATTGCAATGTCGCAGTCAATATACCCTCTGTAGATGTCTCTGCGCGGACTGAGATCTCGCTTTGATTCAAAAATAACCTGTATGATCCTTCTCCGAAGCGCTCACCTAAAACAGCCCCCAATGCAATGGTAGCATGCCCGCAAAAAGGGATTTCCCTGGCTGGTGCAAAATACCTGACCCTCCAACCATCACCCTGCTTAACAACAAAAGCTGATTCAGAATATCCAACTTCTGCGGCAATCTTAAGCATTTCCTCTGCCGCAGGCATTTCACCATAGAACACAACCGCGGCGGGATTCCCGCCTTTGCCATTGTGTGAAAAAGCAGCCAATCTTAATAGATCCATTATTCTTCTCCAGAAAATATTTATTGAAAACAAACTGCGTCTATATAGACGCAGTTTGTGAAATACTAATTACCATAGCCAGAACAAGTTCTACATTAAGATCAGAGACCAGACAGCCCACAAAACCAATGTGCCGATGACAAGCAAGATCGCAGAGATCATCAGAAACTCACGCGGGTCTTCGCGAAAATGCACAACTCTTTCTGATTCGTATCTTCCTTTGTACCATAACTTGCCTGTAATGAATGCCACAATGACCCGGCCGATCATATAAAAACCAATCAAACCAAGCAGCAGGGCCGGGAGATCGGTTAACACGTTCGTCATTATTTTCTGCTAATCCAGTTTTCCGGTCACCATGGCGAGCTTCAACTCGCCGATTGCTTTTGTGATATGGATATCACGCGGGCAGGCTTCGGTACAGTTATAGGCAGTATGACAGCGCGCGGTGCCATTGGTTTCACTTAATACATGCAGCCGTTCCGAGGCACCCTCATCGCGACTGTCGAAAATGAATCGATGCGCTGTCACAAGTGCAGCAGGTCCATAATACTCGTCGCTTGCCCAGAAGCTCGGGCAGGCCGTGGTGCATGCCGCACATAAAATGCACTTCGTGGTTTCATCAAAACGTGCACGTTGTTCCGGGCTTTGCAAACGCTCACGCCCATTTTCAGGGAGCGGGCTGTCGTTGATCATATAGGGAAGCATCTTCTTGTAATTATCGAAGAACGGATCCATATCCACGATCAGGTCTTTCTTGACCTTCAAGCCGAGGATCGGTTCGACTGTTATGTTCGCACCAACATCGCGCACCAATGTTTTGCAGGCGAGGTGATTGCGTCCATTGATCCTCATTGCATCGGAACCACATACGCCGTGCGCGCACGAACGACGAAATGCGAGGGATCCATCTGTATGACCCTTGATCTCTTCAAGTACGTCGAGTACACGCGCCATTTCATCGGCTTCCACTTTATAGGTTTCGTAGTGACCGCGTTCGTCCTGTTCTGGGTTGTAACGGAAAATTTTTACGGTAACTTCCATGTTCGCCTCTTAATAAACTCTCGCCTTGGGCTGATGTTTGGTGATAACTACTGGTTTATAGCTGATCTCGATCCGGCCATTCTTCTTTAGCGCTAACGTATGCTTCAACCAGTTCACATCGTCGCGGTTCGGATAATCTTCGCGCGAATGCCCGCCGCGCGATTCGGTGCGGTTCAACGCACAGGCGGTCACTACTTCCGCCACATCGAGCATGTTGCCAACTTCCCATGCATTCAGCAGTTCGGTATTAAAAATTTTTCCGGTATCGCTGACGCGTACATCCTTGAAACGTTCCTTCAATTCAAGGATCTTGTCCAATGCAGATTCCATCACTGCGCCGGTTCGATAGATGCCGACCTCTGAAAACATGACGTTTTTCATCTCATTGGAAATATCAAAGGCGTTGGCTTTGCCGGATCCATTGCGCAGCGCATCAAAATTGGAACTGGCGCTTGCTTCAGCGTCCTGCGGCATCTTCTGCCAGTCGTTTTGTTTTGCATATTCCGCCGCACGTATTCCCGCGTGTTTGCCGAAAACCACGAGATCGAGCAATGAATTCGTTCCCAAACGATTTGCGCCATGCACAGAGACGCAGGCGCATTCACCGGCCGCGAACAAGCCGGGGAAGGTTGTGCCTTTATCATCCAGGACCACTTCGCCATATTTGTTGGTGGGGATTCCACCCATGGTGTAATGCGCTGTCGGTTGCGTCGGCATCAACTGGGTTACAGGGTCAACGCCCAGGTAAACGCGGCAGAAATCCACGATGTCCGGAATCTTTTGCAGGACAGTCTCTGCAGTAATCGTGTAGGGCGAGCCATCCGGATTGGTGCGTCCATCTTCTTTGGCGTATTTATTCACCGTTTCTGGTCGAATATCCAGATAAACATAATTCTTGCCGTTGACGCCGCGTCCTTCTTTGATCTCGGTATAGATCGCGCGGCTGACGACGTCGCGCGAAGCCAGATCTTTTACTGTGGGTGCATATTTTGGCATGAAGCGCTCGCCTTTGCCGTTAATGAGCACCGCGCCTTCGCCTCGAGCACCTTCGGTGATAAGAATTCCAAGTTTATAAATGCCTGTCGGGTGGAATTGGAAGAACTCCATATCCTCGAGAGGTAATCCTTTGCGAAACAGGATCGCTGCGCCGTCGCCGCTATATGCATATGCGTTTGATGTCACCTCAAAGATGCGGCCATGTCCGCCAGTGGCAAAGATGACCGCCTTCGCGTGGAAGGTATGCAGTTCACCGGTGGCAAGTTCGACCGCCACAACGCCGGTCGCTTTTCCATCCACCATGATGAAATCGAGCACCTGATACTCGTCGAAGAATGTAACCTGGTTCTTGATGCATTGCTGGTACAACGTCTGCAGGATCATATGCCCGGTGCGGTCCGCGGCATGCGCGGCGCGGCGGACTGGTTTGCCGGTTACATTATTCGTATGCCCGCCAAACGGGCGTTGTGAAATTTTCCCCTCGGGGGTCCGGTCAAATGGCAGCCCCATGTGTTCAAGTTCGAGCACCGCGTCGATGGCTTCATTGGTCATGAACTCGATGGCGTCCTGGTCGCCTAAATAATCAGACCCTTTGACCGTATCGTACATGTGCCATTCAGGTTTGTCTTCTTCGTAATTGCCCAGCGCCGCGGAGATGCCGCCCTGTGCCGCGCCGGTATGCGAGCGCGTAGGATATAGCTTGCTGATAATTGCGGTTTTCGCATTGCGCGAGGCATACAAGCCGGCCATCAGGCCCGCGCCCCCCGCGCCCACAACGATCACTTCAAATTGATGGTTATTCATTTACTGACCGTCCTATGAAGTCCAGATGACATAAATGCCAATCGGCACGATGATCAGGAATAAAGTAAAGCATACGATGCGTGTCCATTGTCGTTGCGCTGGTTTTGCAAGGTAATCATCCAAAATGACAATGACACCGTGCACACCGTGCGCTGCGGCGGTGCATAATAAAGCGCTGGCGACCAGTTTCCAGAATGAGGTCTCCCACGGAGCCAGGTCCGGCAGGTTGGTGTTTTGCACATGTGTCACATTTGGCATCAGCGCCCAGCGCATGATATCTGCAAAGTTCATATGATTTCGCGCACCCATCAGGAGCGCGCCGATAAATCCTGTGAGAATAAAACTGTACATCGCCAGGGCAGAAAGGCGCGTGAACAGCCACATGAAGGTCTCGAAGCTCATACCGCGTTTCGAAAGCGACAAGGTTCGTGATTTGACTGCGCTCATGTCAGACTCCCAATAATCCTGTGCGGATGATGGTAAATGCGGAGAAACCATAAAGCGCAATAAAGGCGATCCACTCTATTGCAATCGCCTGACGATGATATAAGATCAGTTTGGGAAACAGGTCAAGTATCGTAATGCGCAGTCCGTTGATCGCATGAAATATCACGCAAAAGAAAATAAATAACTGAAAGATCCAGCTTTCGTAAACCTGGTTGACCAGAAAACCCGCTCTCCATCCCATGTTTGCTGTAAATGAAGCCAGAATGTGTGTGGTGATAAAAATTGCCATCCCCAGGCCGCCGATGCGATGCAGGATATAAGTCAGGAACGGACCCTGTCCCTTGTATCGCAGAGCCGTATAAAGGCTTACATCCCTTTTCAGGCCCATCGAAACCTCCGAGGTGAATTGGTTAGATCAAGCACGGACATTATTTTACCCGTTATTGTGTGAAATGATAAATTTTAAAATTGTAAGCCGCGCTTGTGAAGGCGCGGCCTGCTTTTATTTTTTCTTTTTCTTCGTTGTTTTCTTTGCGGTAATTTTCTTCGAGGCCTTTGGCACTTTCTTCAAAGTCTTCCTTGTTGTAGAAGCTGACTTCGCAGCTTTTAAAGGAGTAGCAGTCTTATCCATCCAGTTGATAATGGCAGCGCCGAACTCGGAGCATTTAACTTCCTTTGCGCCGGTCATTAAACGGGCGAAATCATAAGTCACTGTTCTGGCGGTGATCGCGCCCTCAATGCCTTTGATGATCAGATCAGCGGCTTCGTTCCAGCCCATATAACGGAGCATCATCTCGCCGGAGAGAATGACCGAGCCCGGATTCACTTTATCGAGATCAGCATACTTGGGCGCTGTGCCATGCGTTGCCTCGAAGATGGCATGACCAGTCACATAGTTGATGTTTGCTCCGGGTGCGATTCCAATGCCACCGACCTGCGCAGCGAGTGCATCCGACAAATAGTCGCCGTTGAGATTCATGGTCGCGATCACGTCGTAATCCGCCGGGCGGACGAGCACGAACTGCAACGTCACATCGGCGATCGAGTCCTTGATGAGCAGTTTGGACTTCCATTTTCCATCGCCATGAGTCGCCCATAGAGCCAATCCAGCTTCCACTTCTTCTTTGATCTCGTTTTGCTGGTCAGGAGACATCATATTGAAACCGGGGTCAATTACTCTGGCATTCCCTTCGACGGTGAGGCCGGCATCCTTTTCCCTGTTTGCCAGGATCCAGGTCTCGCGCTCCGTCACGATCTCATTCCGAAATTCGCGTTTGGCGAGCGCGTAACCCCAATCTTTGAACGCGCCTTCGGTGAACTTCATAATGTTGCCCTTATGAACGAGGTTCAGCGACCTGCGTTTGTTCTTCAATGCATATTCGATCGCCGCGCGGATCAATCGTTCGGTGCCCTCACGGGAGACTGGTTTCAGACCAATACCGCTCGTCGCCGGGAAGCGTATTTTCCCGAATTCCTTGGGGAAGGCTTCCTTGAATAAGCTCATGAACTTTTCGTTATCTTCGGTGCCATTCGCGAACTCGATCCCGGCGTAAATATCTTCGGTGTTTTCACGAAAGATAATCATATTGACGAGTTCAGGGTGGTTTACCGGGGAAGGCACACCTGTGAAATAACGAATCGGACGAAGACAGACGTACAGATCCAATACTTTGCGCAATTGCACGTTCAGGGAACGAATGCCGCCGCCAATTGGCGTGGTCAATGGCCCTTTGATGCCAATGAGAAATTCCTTGAACGCATCTGTGGTTTCATCCGGTAGCCAACTCTTGAGCATCTTGAACGATTTTTCGCCCGCATATACTTCCATCCAACGGATCTTGCGTTTGCCACCGTATGCTTTCTCTACAGCCGCATCGAACACGCGCTGTGATGCGCGCCAGATATCACGACCAGTGCCGTCACCTTCAACGAAAGGAATAATGGGATTGTCTGGAACATTCAACTTTCCATTTTGAATTGAGATCTTCGCCCCATCTGTTGGGACTTTTACATTTATGTATGACATCCTGCCTCTTTTATTTTTGGAAATATCGGCTGGATTATATCACCCGAGACTTGTTTGATCTGTGTTCGCTTCTTGTTTGGAACTCAAACCGGTTTCCGCTTAATCGAGATTGTCTGCACCTTGACACCTCGCAAAATCGGCGTAAAATTCCGCCCAATATGTACGCAATTAATCCGAAAGACGGATTGCCCAACCAACATTTCTTTGGAATGAATGTTTTATTTTGTGATATGGAGAGTCGCTTTTAGTGACTCTCTTTTTTATTAACCCAAAGAGAGGAGAATGTTATGGCAACAAAAAGTAGCAAGTCCAAGCCCAAGGCCAGCCCAAGGTCAAAGGCACAGAAACCGGGCGAGGGGAAAATGGAGGCGTCAAAAGCACAGGTGATGGGATACATGCCCAACGATACACCTCCGCTGGGACAAAATATATTGCTTGGCTTCCAGCACGTTCTGACCATGTTCCCGGCTACAGTGTTCGTCGCCGCGTTCTGCGGTTTCCATGTTGGGACGGTATTGTTCGCCTCAGGGATCTCGACCATTGTCGCGCTTGTTCTTTCCCGGCGCGGCATCGGAACGTTCATCCCGCTTTTCTACGGTTCCAGTTTCAGTTACATCGCAGCTTATCTCGGAATCGTGCAGGCCACGACTGGCTCGGCACCGGCGTTCGGTGTGCCTGTACCGGATGCAGTACTGAGTACCATGCAAGCCGGCATCGTTGTCACCGGTATCCTCAACATCCTTGTTGGTCTGCTCATTCGTGCTGTTGGCAAGGCCAACGTGGATAAGGTTCTTCCCCCAGTTGTAACCGGCTCAGTCGCTGCGATCATCGGTTTTGGCCTGGCTTATGCTGCACTTGGAAACCTTGCCAGCGCAAACTTCGGTGTCGCGTTGGTCACACTCCTGCTGACGATCCTGTTCTCTGTATATCTCCAGAACAAGGGATTTATCGGCATGCTCCCGATCCTGCTGGGTGGAATTGCCGGATATATCATCTCAGCAGTGTTTGATCCCAGCTCAGTGAATCTGGGTGGTGTGGCTTCTGCGGCTTTGTTCAACCTGCCTCACTTTACCCTCCCGGCATTCACAGGCCCGTTATTCATTACCGCTGTCACAAGTATCTCCATCATGGCTATCGCGACCATTCCTGAATCGACCGCGCATCTTTATCAGATGAGCTTGTACATTGACCGCTTTGCCGAGGATACTGGCAGACCAAAGATTGGCCTCGATAAGAATCTGGGCTTCAATCTGATGTTGGACGGCTTGGGCGACTTCCTCAATGGTCTAATGGGCGCCACGGCTGGTACGAATTACGGCGAGAATAATTCATTGATGGCCATCACCCGGAATTACTCTGGCCCCGCTCTTATCGCTGCCGGAGTGATCGCTATTCTGCTTGGCTTTGTGGGTAAATTGGAGGCATTTGTCGCTTCTGTTCCCCTGGCGGTCAGCGGCGGATTGGCTATTTATCTGTTTGGCGTGATCGGTATGCAGGGTATTGCGCTGATGCAGGAGCATAAGGTCAGCATGTTCGACCCGCGCAACTTGGCTGTTGGCGCAGTCATCATGGTGGTTGGAATCGGCGGCAATATTGGTTTCCCGGGTGGTTTCATTCCAGTGATGATTCCGGGTATCTTCCCAAGCGGCCTGCCGGCAATTGCAACTGCAGCTGTGCTGGGTATTCTGATCAACGCGATCTTCCTCGTTTTCAAACCACAGGAATAGATCGATATTAAACAAAACAGGCGCTCAAGATAATTATCTTGAGCGCCTGTTTTTATATGCAAGTAAATTACATCTTCTGGGGCTGGAATCTGTATTTCCTTAATGCCTTCCATCCAACCAGCATTTTTTCCTTTTCATCCCATAGTCTGAAGAATAGGGAGTTCAAGCTGTCTCGCAGAGTAAGCGGTTCGATCTGGAATTCAGGATTCTCAACGTGACATTGTTCCAATTTGTAATTTGGTATCTTCGGGCTTAAGTGATGGATGTGATGAAAACCAATGTTGCCTGTGAACCACTGCAACAACTTGGGAAGTTTATAAAAGGAACTACCGTCCATGCCGGCATTGAAGAAGCTCCAATCCTGATGTCGTTCCCAATAAGTTGGATCGAAGTTGTGTTGTACATAAAACAACCAGACACCGGTACCACAGGCCATTAATAGGATGGGGACTTCGATCAAAAGATAGGCTTGCCAGCCGATATGATAAATTGTCCAGCTGATGAAAGCGAACAAGGTGATGTTTGTCCATATTACGCTGTTTCGTTCGCGCTTGCCGGAGCTTGGCGACCAGAAACGATGCGTAAATACAAAGACGATCGTTGCGCCAATTGTGAACAAGATGATTGGGTTGCGCATGATCCGATAACTGATCTTTTTATACCAAGGAGAGGCGAGATACTCTTCGATGGTCATAGTGTATACATCACCAATGCCGCGGCGGTCAAGGTCACCTGCTGTGGCATGATGAATGGCATGGCTATGTTTCCAATCAAAGTACGGGGTCCATACAGCGGCGCCGAGCAACAATCCCAGACGATCGTTGGCAAGCGGTGTTCTGAAAAACGAGCCGTGACAGCAATCGTGAAAAATGATGAACATTCTCACCATGAATCCCGCTGCGGGGATGGTTATTAAAAACGTCAACCAGTAGCCAACTTCGAGGCTGCGATACGCTAGATACCACAACACAAAGAATGGGACCGCCGAATTCACCACCTGCCATAAGCTGCGCCAGGTTTCGGGGTATGCATATTTGGCAACAATGGGTTGCCATTTGATTTTTCCAATACTCATATCATTCTCCTATTTGTCTTGCTCGGTCATACTCTGATATTCCAGGTATGCAGTGATTCCGTTGATGTAGTGTTGCTGTCCGTCCACTCGAATGGATGGATCTTCACAACTACTGAATATACCACCCTTGAATTTGTCTGTCATCTGCTCGGTAATGCTCCAATTGCAGTTATTGTCGGGTAATTGACGGGCGCGTACGAAAGTAATGAACGTGCGTATTTGCTGATCGAGCCATTCATGTTCTTCGCCTGAGAGATAGAATGCCTGTGCAAGTGCGGCGAGTGCCTCAATCTTGGATGCAGTGGAAATGCTGGTGTTCTTTGGGTTCAACGAACGTACCTGCCCGGCAATCACTGTATCCGCGATCTGTTTTGCGTAGTCCTTATCTGCTTTTGTGAGGTGATCCAGTTTCGCGAGCATGCTGAGGGCATAACTATGCCAGTGGTCTTCCGTGACCGGTTGGGTGATCATAAAATCATTCACTTCTCGTGCCTGTTGAAGCCAGAACTCGTTCTCTGTCATTTCATACATTTCAGTCAGCGCGAGCAGGCTTTCGCCGGGAAAGTAGATCACAAAGTAATCCGGGTCGACTGTGCCTTCATAATGGGGGTCAAACGAATGATAAAAACCGCCCTCAGGTTTGCGCATGGATACGATAAAGTAGCTCAGATTCTTGGCAATCGAGAGCAGGTCGCGGTTACCCAGCTTTAAATTTCCAGTGGCCTGCCATCTTTTGTAAATGGCATCGACTGCCAGCGCGCTTCCCCCGAGTTCACAAGTGCCCGAAGTATAAAGACAGGCCCCCGGAAAATGTTTGGGATCTACGATCAATTGTTCCAGATAATGATCGAGGGCCAGATCCCCTGCGCGACAATATTTTGAATCGCCTGAGACTCTGCATACCGTAAAAAGCGTACCAGTTGCAGCGATCAGTCGTACGTAGGATGGAGAGTAATCACGAGCACCGCTGAAGATGTCAACTTGATAAGACAGTTCCCCATTAGGTAGCTCGTGGCGCGCAAGGAAATCGCCCGCGGCAATGACCGAATCCTTAAGAGGACTATCGGAGATTGAAATTGTTTTTGGAGCAAGAACCGACGCAGTTGGCGAGTCCGTTGCAACAAGGGCCGGCTCGGCTGCGGACGAAAAATTATTTCCAATCGAGAAAATCAACGCCATGATCGCGATCAAGGCGAAGGCGATCCAAAATTTCTTCTTTTGGCTTTTTTGCATCAGTTTCTTTTCGCTCCAGGAGTTGACGTGGATCGTACTCCACGATCAAAGCCGGCAGATAAATTGTAATTAAGCGCGGACATTTTGTAGATCCTGTAAAGATAAATCGGCCAGCGAAGAGATCGTTAGATCGCCGGAGACTCCAATTTTTATTGTCAATGGATTTGGTACAGCCACCACGAAGATGCCTGCTCGGCGCGCTGCCAATACACCGTTCGGAGAATCTTCAAATACGATTGCCTCATTATTTTGGACTTGCAACTTCTCCAAAGCCTTCAAATAAATATCTGGGTTTGGTTTTGTGCGGCCCGCCTGCACATCGTCTCCGCAAATTACATGATCGAAGTATTCGAAGATGCCAAGCCGCTTTGCATGTGTATCCACCCATGCATGTGGAGAGCTGGAGCCGATCGCGACTTGTAATCCGTTTTCTTTAGCGTGCGCGATCATGTCTAGCACGCCGGGCAGGATCGGGCTGGTGTGAATGATCTCGTCTGCTTCCTTACGGTAACGGGCGCGCATCGAAATGGGGTCCAGCTTTCCCGACGAGAGCAGCGAGAGATGTTCTGCCGCGTCAAAGTTCGAGATGCCATATCCGCCGACTGTTTTCTCCCATTCATCGACCGGCAGTTCAAATCCATGATCGCGATAAATGGATTGCCAGACCAAAACTTCGGGCGTCTCCGTATCAAGGATCAGCCCGTCGAAATCAAATATAAGTGCTTTTAACATTATGGAAACCGCCTGACGAATTCCGAGATTGCCTCCCAGCCTTTGATGCTGTCGGCATCCACAGGAGTGATGACACCCATGATCTTCTCAATTTCCGATTTCATTAACGCGTATTCGCGCCGTGCATCTGGGAGGGTATCAAAGAAACGTGTGTGATCGATCCAGCCATAAATATTGGATGAGACCGAAACATAGGAATCGCCGCGTTTTAGCGTAACCCGCGCGCCGCTCAAGTATTCGTCATCGTGCA
>Ga0209131_1000400_pt1 | contig 31552 bp, 23 predicted proteins | sample GraSoi_2013_40cm_FD_185826 | JGI IMG/M metagenome (GOLD analysis project Ga0209131, IMG submission 185826) | Grasslands soil microbial communities from the Angelo Coastal Reserve, California, USA - Sample 9_17_2013_40cm (SPAdes) (version 2) | ecosystem: Environmental > Terrestrial > Soil >...
CCATATATACAATGATCACCATTCCCTACCCGGAAGCTATACGTCTATGGCGTGGCGGAGAGGATGTTTGGTATCAAAACCCGAGATTTGCACCTCCCGCATGGATCAATTATTTTTCCACCAAGAAACACTCTGTCTCTTTTACGGCAAATACAACCGAGGGTAAGATCCTCAAAAAAGTAACGCCGGGCGCGAATGGCCTCTCAACTGTCGAGATGTCGTTTGAGTTCGATTATTCCTATGATGATTTTCCACAAGAGATGCTTCTCTATTTCACGTCCACTTATAATGAGAAACAACCTTTTGTTTCAATTGAATTGGTGACGCCCGATAACAGAACAATTCGGATCGGCAATTTTTCGGTTGCAGATAGTTTCACCTATCGCTTCTCTCAGGATGAAAAGCTGCGCACCAAACTGCGGACAGAGGATGTCATCCCGGCGTTGTTCACCGCACATAAAGAGGATCATCCTTTAAAGGGAAAATATAAATTGTTGGTCACTGGCACTGTCTTCGAGACAGATTCAGACATGAATATGGAATTTGTCTTTCATGGACAGGTTTTTGGGCTGGCCGGTACCGATCACGCGCGGCGCGACCTGATGCTGCCATTATTGTGGGGCACCCCAGTAGCTTTGGCCTTTGGCCTGATCGCTTCAGTGGGCACATCCATCCTGACCATGGTGATTGCTGCGATTGGGGCATGGTACGCGGGCTGGGTCGATGAATTGATCCAGCGCATTACAGAGATCAACCTGGTCCTGCCATTCTTTGCGATCCTGATCATGATCGGTACGTTTTACTCTCGCAGTATCTGGGTGATCCTCGGCGCAACCATATTGCTGAGTATATTTACCGGAGCAATTAAAGCGTATCGCGCCACTTTTCTGCAAGTCAAGGAATCAATGTACATTGAAGCTGCGCGGGCTTATGGGGCCAGCAGTTCACGGATTATTTTTCTCTACCTGATTCCGCGCATGATCCCACTATTAATTCCTACTTTGGTTCAATCGATCCCATCATTTGTCTTTCTTGAGGCTTCCCTTGCAGTGATTGGGCTGGGCGATCCGGTTTTGCCCACTTGGGGGAAGATCATTCAGGATGCCAATTCCAATGGAGCTCTTTACAAAGGCTATTACTATTGGGTGCTGGAACCGGCTGTTTTACTGATGATCACGGGGTTGGGTTTTGCGGTCCTGGGATTTGCACTTGACCGGGTCTTTAATCCGAAACTGAGAGATGCATGAACCCAACAACAGAAAAGCTCCTTCATATTGAGAATCTTGTCCTGCATTTCAAAACCACATATGGTGTCGTTCAAGCGGTAGACGGGGTTGATTTTGATCTCGATTCGAATCGCGCCGTCGTGATCCTTGGCGAATCCGGTTGTGGCAAGACATCGCTTTCAAAAGCTTTATTACGTCTCCTGCCGCGAAATGTGGAAAGGTATAACGGCAGGGTTTTTTTACATGGCTCGGATGTGATGGCCCTGGATGACGAGGAATATCGTCAGAATGTACGCTGGGTGGGTATGTCCCTGGTTCCGCAGGCGGCGATGAACGCGCTCAACCCCGTATTGAAAGTTGGCGATCAAGTTGCCGAGCCGGCCATGATCCATTTGGGATTAGGCAAGACCGAATCGTTGAAGCTTGTGTATAAAATGTTCCATCATGTGGGCGTACCATTGGATTTTGTCGAACGATATCCGTTTGAATTAAGCGGAGGAATGCGGCAGCGCGTGGCGCTGGCGATGGCTCTCGTGACTTCGCCAAGCTTGATCGTTTTGGATGAACCAACCTCTGCGCTTGATTTGCTCACACAGGCCAATATCATGAATGTGTTAAAACGCATCAAACATGAACTTGGTACCTCGTTTATTCTGATCACTCATGACATTGCTACATCGAGCGAGCTTGCAGATGAGGTGGCGATCATGTACGCAGGCCAGATCGTGGAAACGGGTGATGCCAGGGAGTTTTTTCCGGCCCCCTTGCATCCGTATTCGCAAATGCTAATGGCCAGCGTGCCGCGCCTGAGAAGCGATTCAGACCCGATGTTCATCACGGGCCAGCCGCCGAGTCTGATGAATCCGCCCAAGGGATGCCGCTTTGCGGCGCGTTGCCCATTTCGATTTGAAAAATGCAGTGAAGAGCCGCCTGTTTTTCAAAAGGGTAATCGTAAAGTTAAGTGCTGGTTGCACGCTTAAATAGAGGAATAATTTATGTCGTCCGCGGCTCTTTACGACGCTCTTTATATGTTCAAAGATATCCATAAAGTTGTTCTGGAATTTGCCGAAGGCATTGATGAAGACCAACTCCATTGGCGTCCGCGCGGTTACAGCACTTCGATCGGCTTTCATCTATGGCATCTTGCGCGCGAATCGGATTATCTCAAGGCGGTTATTTTAGAACGCACCCCTCAACTCGGAACGGATTTTGGCGTGGCCAAAGAGATCTGGGCGAAGGAAGCGCTTGCACAGAAGTGGGGCTTTCCCACTGAATTGAACGCCACAGTGGGTACTGGCCTGACTGATGAGGTTGCTACCACCTTGCCCATCCCCAAAAAAGATGAATTGATAAATTATCTAAGGCGCTCTTATGAAGCCCTGGAAAGATTTGTCGAATTATTGGATGAACGTTATCCCGTTTTCGACGATGCAGACGAAGAGTTGAAGAAAAAGCTTGAGAATATCCGCTTGAATCTGCTGGTCTTCCTATCACACGATTGCCGCCACTTGGGAATGATGGAGTGTTTGAAAGGCTTGCAAACCGGATTTGGCTCGGCCACGGAAACAAGAAAATAGTATGGGAGCTTCAGACTCCATAAGAAAGCATAATTGATGATCACTCAATTACAAGAGGTAAACAGGATGACAGTCGAAACCAAAACGCCAAAAGAAGCATTGCTATCTATTCGCGATCTGCATGTTTGGTATGAATTGCGTCGATTTGGTTTCGGTCACGCCGGATATGTCAAAGCAGTGGATGGCGTCAGCTTTGAACTGGCGGAAGGAGAAACAGTGGCCGTAGTCGGTGAGTCGGGATGCGGCAAGTCGAGTCTGATGAAAACCATCCTTGCACTGAACATCCCTACGAGTGGCGAGCTTATCTTTGACGGAAAAAATCTCTCTGAGCTTAGGGGTAACGCCCTGCGAGATTATCGGTTTGAGATCGGTTATGTCCAACAGGATCCATATGGCGCACTCCCGTCTTTCATGAATGTACAGCAGATCTTGGAAGAGCCATTAATTATTAGTGGCGTGAAGGATAAACAGGAAAGACTCAATAGAATTCACAAAGCAATGGATGAAGTGAAACTTCACCCGGTCGATGATTTTCTGCAAAAATTCCCGCACATGTTAAGCGGCGGACAACAGCAGCGTATTGTCATTGCACGCTCCATGATCCTTGAACCGAGATTGATCGTTGCCGACGAACCTGTTTCCATGTTAGATGCGTCTGTGCGTGTTGAAATCCTTAAACTACTGCGCGCTTTGCAGGAACAGCATCACCTTTCGGTCATTTACATCACACACGATCTTTCAACGGTCAAATATTTTTCTGCGCGTATCTTTGTGATGTATGCAGGCAATCTGATCGAAAAGGCCGAGACGCGCGATCTGCTTGAGAATCCATTGCATCCTTACACCATGGCTTTGCTCGCGGCTACATCCGACCCTGACGCTCGCAATGCAGACCATTTCAAGGAAGTGCCGCCCGGCGAACCACCCAGCCTGGTAAACCCGCCCAAGGGGTGCCGATTCCACCCACGTTGTTCGAGGATCATTGCAGGGCTATGTGACGAAAAATTCCCGCCTGACTTTGAACCTAAACCCGGTCATTCTGTGGCCTGTTGGCTGTATCAACCAAATTGAGATCTCCACGCTTCCTGCTCGCCCTTGGCCTGATTCTGATGCTATTGGGCATCATCCTACCCTTTTTGATGGTAATTCATGTAATGGCATCAACTTTCTTCCTGAACTTCTTCTCGTGGGGAGCATCTGTGACCGGCTTGGCTTTGGGAATGATCGGGGTGGCCAGGATGGTGAATATGAGGCATGAATAGAACCCCAAAATCTACCTTAGATGTATTTATATTCTAGTTAGTTTGATATAGATTTATTATGTGATATGAGGGGGTCGAGAGTAAAATCCCTTCACCTATGTGTGGCATCTGCGGAGCAATTGGATTTGATGAGGGGGGAGATCGGACACGACGCATGAGCGATCGTATTATTCATCGTGGCCCTGATAGTCAGGGTTCTTTGCATCGCCCACCAATTCATATGGCCAGCAGGCGGTTAAAGATCATTGATATTGCCACTGGTGACCAGCCGATTTTTAATGAAGATAAGACCCTTGCAATCGTATTTAATGGGGAGATTTATAACTTCCAAAAACTTTGTGATGAATTGATCTTGTATGGTCATCGGTTTGCAACGAGGAGCGATACAGAAACCATCATTCACGCGTACGAACAGTGGGGAGCTGATTGTACAAAACATCTGCGCGGCATGTTTGCATTTGCAATCTGGGATGGACGGCCAGATCAACCCAATGGTCATTCATTGTTTCTTGCACGGGATCGTTTTGGTATCAAACCGCTGTACATTTGGCACGACGATAGCCGTCTGCTATTTGCCTCTGAAGTACGTGCTCTGCTCGCGAGTGGAGCGATTCAGCGGAACCTTTCGCCAGCCGGATTGTTTTCCTTCCTCGCATTTGGAAGCGTGCAGGAACCTCTCTCTTTAATTAATAATGTTGAGTCATTGGCGCCAGCCTCGTGGATGCAGGTTTCTTTGATTGATGAAAAGCTTTGTATCAAAGTGGATGCTTACTGGCATCCTCCAAATAGTAGTAACCAGCCCGTAAATATTCAGAATGTCCATCAATCACTTAAGGATGCAGTTTCTAGCCACCTTGTGAGCGATGCATCACTTGGTATTTTCCTTAGTGGCGGCTTGGATTCCGGAACCATTGCTTCCTTTGCAGCTGAAGTTTCCGGCCGCAATGAGGTACAAGGAATAACATTTGATTTCAATAACGGGTTTCAAAGCGAGGTGGATCTCGCAAAGTTAACCGCTGAAAAATGTGGTGTTTCCCTGTCGATTTCTACTTTGCAAGAGGATGAACTTCTTAGTGACCTACCACAAATTTTCAGCGATATGGACCAGCCCTCACTCGATGGGGTTAACTCCTGGTATATCTCCCGTGAGGCGCGGCGGGCCGGCTGGAAAGTTGCTCTTTCCGGAGTAGGTGGTGACGAGCTTTTTGCCGGCTATCCTTCATTCAAATATGTTGGAATCATGAACAGGTTGCCTACCTCATTGTCCTGGGTCAAACCATTCTCAGAATGGAAAATCCCTTTTCCAGGTGGGCCGGATGCTGCGCGCAAATTTTTTAGTTATCTTGCAGGAGACTCCCCTTTTGGACATTCATATTATGCGATGCGCGGTCTCTTTACATTTTCGCAAATCAGAGATTTACTGAATGGCAGAGCAGCTATGGCTACAGATTCGTCTGCTTTCTCTGTATGGGCGAAAACCGTTGCACGTCATGTTCAGCTGGTTAGGAAATATGACAATATTGCTCAAATATCCTGGATGGAAATCAGTCAGTATATGTGCTCAACTTTGCTTCGCGATCTTGATGCAATGAGCATGGCACATTCTCTTGAGGTGCGTGTTCCCTTCGTTGACCACATATTGATTGAAACTATCCTACCGATTGCTGCTTCCTACAAGCATAATGGTAGGCAGCCCAAACCTTTACTGCTTCAAGCCATGGCCAAAGATCTGCCTGTAGAAGTGATGAGAAGCGGCAAGCGTACTTTCACCTTTCCATTTCAAGTGTGGCTTCGTCAGAAACTTTCACATCAAGTTAAAAAAGGACTCGAAAACTGTATGGAAATGCCGGAATGGTTTGATGCCAAGAAAGTACAGGAAGTATGGAATGATTTCGAACTCGGGCGCACGAGTTGGTCGCGTCCCTGGACTTTGTTTGTATTAGGTGAATGGGTAGGGACCCATTTATAGCTTGTAATGTATAAAAATAAAAAATTTCATTCACTGCAGAGGAACTCGTGATTGCTCAAAATACGGGCGTACGCGTGCTGTTTACCGGTCAATACTGGCCCGGAGCGAATTCCATGTATATTGCTCGGTCCTTCGAAAGATGTGGTGCGATCGTGCAGATTCTTAATGAGACAGCTATCTTTCCATCGTGGCAAAGTATAACGGCTCGGATTGTACGAAAGCTACTTCGCCCTCTGATCGAGATGGAGTTCAACCGCCAACTGCTCGATCTTGCCACAAGTTTTGCTCCGGACTTGATCTATATTACCAATGCAGATTATTGTTTGCCTTCTACTATACAAGAATTGAAACGACGCGGGTTTCCCATGATGTGTTTTTATCATGATGTTCAATGGAAGGATCGCGCAGGCTCAAGGTTTTCACAAAATATTGCCGAATTTGATCTAATTGTTACAACGCGTCGCTGGCAAGAAGCAGAATTTAAAGCGGCTGGAGCAAAGGCTGTTTCTGTTGTTCGCTTTGGTTTCGATCCGCAGGTACATCATCCCATTCATCTGTTGCAAAGTGCGAAGGTGCGTTATGGTTCGGACGTGGTTTTTATTGGTACATGCGAGAATCAGCGGGCACAGGATTTGAATGATCTGTTGTCGACTTCGCCCTCTTATTCAATGCGGGTTTGGGGAAACCTGTGGGAGAGATTGCCCGCGAATGCTCCTGTGCGGCGCTACTGGCAAGGACGTAGTGTGGATGAGCAAGAGGTCACCGCGATCTATTCAGCCAGTGGGATTGCCTTGCATTGGGTGGGGTGGGAACCCTTTGGCACAAATGAAATGCTGAAAAAAGGCGACCAACATAACAGCCGCACCTTTCAGATTGCTGCATGCGGTGGAGCTGTAATGCTTGCCCAACGTACGCAGGAACATGCTGACTTTTTTATAGAAGACAAGGAGGCATTGTTTTTTAATGATTTGGACGAATTGAAATATAAGCTGAACAAATGGCTTGATCCACGATATAAGAAAGCACGTCAACGAATGGCATATTTGGCTCGCCTTAGATGTCTTCGAGATAATTACACTTATGATCCGGTAGTACATTCATTTCTTCGCTACTTCGGCCTGTCCTCTAAATTCAAAGCAAAAGGTCTTCTATGAACTTTTCAGCTTTACCTGAGACGAATTTTGTTGGACGTCTTTTGCGGAGAATCTTGAGATTAATCCCTGCTGGTATTAGAGTGCCCGTTTTGCAGGGGCCGGCCTTTGGTTTGCGATGGATTGTAGGTTCAGGGAATCATGGCTGTTGGCTTGGAACATATGAGTATGAAAAGAGTCGTCTGTTTGCTAAGTTTATTCATCGCAATCAAATTGTATATGATGTGGGTGCTCATGTTGGTTATTACACTTTGATAGCTGCGCGTCGTTGTGGTGAAGAGGGGAGAGTGTTCTCGTTTGAGCCGTTGCCGCGGAATTTAATGTTTTTATATAAACATGTAAAAATTAATGGACTAGAACAAGTAACTATTATTGATAAGGCAGTTGGATCTGAAGATGCTAGATTGAAATTTGCTGTTGCTGAAAGTGGTTATCAAGGATATATTGCGAACAACGGGCAGATCGAAGTGAATGTAACGACGCTAGACTCTTTATGGGGAGCCAGTGGGCTTCCGGCGCCACATATAATCAAAATAGATGTTGAGGGTGCTGAATACCAAGTATTAAAAGGGGCTTATAAGTTATTGCAGTTACATTATCCAACAATATTCTTGTCGACACATGGCATTCAAATCCATGCCCAGTGCTTTGACTTTCTCACTTCACTTTCTTATAAGTTATCAACTGTAAGTACTTCAGATGAAATTTTGGCTTTTCATCCCGATGAGATCAATAATGTTATTTGATTATTTTAAATTTCTGTTTATGGCTTTTGGCTGGCTATGACTTGGCAGATAATTTGTTGAATACTAATTTTTATTGTAATATTCATTTCTTACCATCCTATTTGAGTTCCCCTTTCATGTTGCAGGCAGGAGCGTGCTATCTTGAACAGGCTTAAGATACTTGCCTCTCATCCGGTCCAATATCATGTCCCATTTTTTCGAGAATTGGTAAATGACGGCATGGATATTGAAGTGGGTTACTACCATGAAGGAACAGCTGCCAGGGTCAGGCGTGATCCTGATTTTGGTATTGATATCCAATGGGACATTGATTTGCTTAGTGGATACTCTTATCGAATATTTCTCAAAGGCATAGCGAATTATCATTGGCCTGAGCAATTTCAAATAGCTGTTAAGCTTTTGCCCTGGGCAATGCAAGATCGAAAAGTGCCGCTTCTTCTCGTTGGTTGGTTTGCTGAACTTGTTTGGCTAATTTGGTTATTGCGGATTCTGGGACAGGGGCCCATAATCGTAATGAGTGAGACGACTCCCTTGAGTTTTTCGATGACGCCAAAGCCGGGCTGGCGAGTATTTCTTTTACGCCAGCTACTGCAGAATAGTACAGCCAATTTGTTCATCGGGAGTCGCAATCACGAGTTCTTGCGTGATATGGATGTAATGGAAGCAAAACTCTTTCATATGCCTTATTCGGTGGATAACAGCCGTTTTGCAGCAGAAGTGATCCGATTACTGCCGAATCGAATTCAGTTATGCCAGCAATTTGGATTGGACCCGGACAAACCCGTATTTCTATTTTGCGGTAAATTGATCTCCAAGAAACGCCCATTGCAGCTTTTGGAAGCCTATTTGCAGGCAGGCTTGGCGCAACAGGCTCAACTTTTATATATTGGTGAAGGCGAACTTCGGCCGGATCTTGAAAAAAGAATTCAACACCAGAATTTAGAACATGTTCACCTGCTGGGATTTTTGAATCAATCCCAAATGCCAATGGCTTATGTGTTGGGCGAGTTGTTGTGTCTTATATCTGACACCTCTGAGACCTGGGGTTTGGTTGTGAATGAGGCCATGGCCAGTGGGCGCCCTGTTATCGTAAGTGAAACTGTCGGATGTGCGGCAGACCTTGTGACTGAAGAAACGGGCTGGAGGGTTCCCCAGGACGATCTGCCTGCTTTGGTCCGCCAAATGCGGTTTGCATATGACCATCGTCATTTTTGGCGTCGGATGGGAGATAGCGCTAGACAAAAAATTGCAGGGCATACGTTTGTTTGCATGGCTGATGGATTGAAAAGCGCCGTGGCAAGCATATGAGCTTCTTTTTTCTTTTTGATTAGAGAAATAGTGATGTTCAAGCAAAAAGACACATCAAAGGCTTTGATACCGATTGATTCGACGGAGCGTACCACCTGTCGTGGCTGCGGCTCAAGCGATCTTCAATTGCTTATTGATTATGGATTGATGCCTCTGGCAGGTGGTTTTATAAAACAAGAGGAGGTCGCAACTCGCAATATTGCTTATCCATTACGATTGGCGAGATGTGTGAAATGCACTTTGATGCAGGTATTGGATACGGTCGCCCCCGAAAAAATTTTCAGTCAATATTCTTATGCATCCAGTACGACTCGCACGCTGATCGATCATTTTGAGGAAATGGGCGCAGAGATCGTTACAGATTTTAATGCACGAGGAAAATTGGTCGTTGAGTTTGGGTGTAACGATGGTGTCTTGATGCGGCCGCTTGAGAAAGCTGGCGCGCGGATGATTGGTGTCGATCCATCTGATGTGGCTCTCAACGCAAGCCGCCAACAAGGCTGGCCTTTGATCCAGGACTATTTCAATGAGATAGTTGCGGCACAAATAAGAGCAGAACACGGACCAGCCAGCATAGTTGTTGGAAATAATGTTTTTGCTCATGTCGATGACATCCATGCCATTGTCCGCGGTGTGGCCACTCTGTTGGACAAGGATGGGGTCTATGTCTTTGAAGTTCATTATCAAGGTGACTTGGTCAACACGGTTCAGTTTGACACGGTTTATCATGAACACATTTCTTATTATTCTGTGACTGCGCTGGTCGAATTGTTGTCTCGACACAAGATGAAAGTGATCGATGTAAAGCGCATTCCTATTCATGCCGGTTCGATTCGTGTCACTGCCGCCCCGGATGCCTCCTCCAGATCTGTCACTCAAAATGTGATTCAAATGCTTGAAGAAGAAAAGAAGCTGGATATAGGTCGATTTGTTCGACAGGTCCATGCGCGCCGGGAAACCATTCGTAAGTTGATCACAGATTTGCATAAAGCGGGCCGTCGCATTGTTGCCTATGGCGCAGCAGGACGGATGACGATCATGTTGAACTATTGTGGTCTGGGGGCAGATGTGATCGAGTATGTTCTCGACATGTCTCCTTTGCGGCAGGGAAAAATTGTACCGGGTGTACTGATTCCTATAGTAGCGCCAGAGGTTTTTCATAATATGTTGCCAGATTATGCAATTATGACTGCTTGGAACTATGAGCCTGAGATCATCGCAAAAGAACAGACATTCCTGAAAAGAGGCGGTCGCTTTATTGTGCCGCTGCCGGATGTTCGCGTGATCGGAGAGGTTTAATATGACACCTCCAAAATTACAATCTGTTCCACAGAATATTACCAGGCCATTGGTCAGCGTTATCATGCCAGCATATAACAGGGCGGAATTTCTTCGCGAATCTGCCCAAATGATCTTGGACCAAACATTGCAGGATCTTGAGTTGATCATATGTGATGACCAGTCCACTGATACCACACCTCAGGTTGCTGATGAATTGATTGCTAGCAATGCAGGTCGTGTGCGTTATCATCGTCCACTTCAAAAAGGGGGCATAACCGGGGTTATTAATGAAGGGATTACCCTCTCTCGCGGCAGGTATGTTCAGATATGCCATGATCATGACATTTATCTTCCAAGGCTTACTGAGAAATTGGCAGACGTAATGGAACGTAACCCATCCGTTGTTTTTACACACCCAGGTAGACAGGGATGCGATCATTTGGGCAAGCCATTAGCGGAATCTTATTTTGTCTGTAATTATCCAGAGGTAAGTGATGGACAAGTTTGGCGGCGAAAGATGCTTTCCCGGTTGGCGAGCCCGGTCACAGGTTTGAGTATGATCCGTCGCTCGGCGATTGAACAGATCGGATTGTTCGATCCCGATTTTGCCGAGTGCAGTGATATTGATATGTGGTTGCGATTGTGCGCGGTTGGCGATGTTGGGTATGTGAATGAGTTGCTTTTGTATGTTCGCGGGCGCGAGCCTGGCCATCCCTATGGGGGGGTGAATTGGCGGATCGCCGATCAAGTAATTCGTGCCCATCGTAAACATCTTCCATTAACCTACTCACGCAGCATGTATATGTTTCATAAAGTACGCAAAGAGTTGCAGATCGATTGCAGCCTGTCTTTTGATTATCTAAATAGCATTCGTCACGGTTGGATGGACGCTGCGCGTCGCGGTAAGTCCTATCTGAGAAGCAACGGTGGTCCGATCTCAAATGTGATCGCAGCCGTTACGGGCCCATTTGTCAAATAGGTAACTTTAATGGATAGCATGTTGCGACGTTTGTTCGCTGGTTTTGGGTTATCTGCCGGGATCGTTGTAGTTACGATGGTGGCGCAAGTAGTTTCTGTTCCGGTCTTATTGACTCATTGGGGGGCCATTACCTATGGGGAATGGCTTGTACTTACTAATCTTGCCTCAAGTTTGTCGATCATGAATTTGGGGGTACAGTCCTATGTTTGTAACCTCCTGATTTCATCTTATGTGAAAGGTGAGATTGAAAATGGGACCCGGCTATTACACTCTGCATTGTTGTTGTACATTCTGTTTACTGGTGTTGCGGTATTAGTGGTGTTTATTTTTGCGCTTTCCCCTGGCTTGTTGGTCTGGATGAAAGTGGAACAAATCCCCGCATTGGACGGCCATATCATACTGGTTATTTTCGGCTCGATGGCGACCTATGCCATTTCGGGAGGACTGTTACTCAGTCTCTTTCAAGTTACGAAACAGATGCCCCGGCAGCTGATGTATGGGCTGATGGAACGAACCATCATAATGTACTCCCCAATGATTGTCGCCTTTTTGGGCGGGCAACCTGTTGCAGCTGCAATTGCAATGGTGATCTCAATGTGTTGTCTGATTGTTGTAGAGTTGCGTGACGTGTGGATACACTCTCCTTTTCCAATTGGACTGTCTCAGGCAGACTGGTCCCTATCTTTGTCATTCATAAGGCCGGGTCTGACCTTTTTTTCAGTATCTTTGGCCGGATTGATGGTTTCCACTGGGATCACGCTTTTGATTGCAAATCAGGCCGGTGGAAAATTTGTTGCAATTTTTTCAACCACTTTATTATTAGGGAATCTGGTTCGAACACTCATTAATCAGGGCATGAATGTTTTATGGCCAGAGATTACAGGAATGGCAGCATTAAAGGATGATACCGGGCGTCTCTCTCGTTGGTATCTTTTGTTGTTGAAACTTGTAAGCGCGTTTGTGTTGATATGCATGCTTGGAATCTGTGCCTTGGGAGGCGATATACTTATGATCTGGACTCGTGGCAGAATCGAGGTCAGTCCGGTTTTGAATCTGTTACTGGCTATCTATCTAGTGGTTCAGGCACCAATTCTGGTAGGCGCTGCATTTGGGTTGGCTCTGAATCGCCAGGCAGATTTATTGAAAACCCAATTCGTAGCTGGATGCATTACCCTGTCTTTGGGAGTTCTTTTCATTCACCAATATGGTCTCAATGGCGCGGCATTCGCGTTGATTGCAGGTCAGGCTTCGATCGTTTTATGGTTATCTAAAATGGTCTGCAATTGGATCGAGGCTGCCTGGGGTAGTTTTCTGCTAAAAACTTTTTCCCGTCTTATATTGGTTACAATCCCAGTCATGGTTTCCTCAATAGCTCTTATTGCTTCACCGTTGGGACTTTCTTCAAAAGCTTTCTGCGTAGCTGGCCTAACAGGTGCAATTGTATTTATCTGCTGGGTATATTGGTTAATGCCAGAGGAAAAAAACCTTTTGCGTTCCACCGTCCTTGCCTTGATTCAAAGGAGATATTAAAGATGCAGGAGTTTAAGGAATGAACAGATTACCAGTGCCTTATGAACTGGCAAGGCATGCATCTGAGTCTCAAACTGTAGCTGCAGACTCAATATCTAAAGGTTTTGGCTGGGGTGGATGGTTGTTTCTGACCTTGGCAGCCTTCTTAACATTTATCGTATTTATGATCTTGGATCCAGATCCGAGCCTGCTGCTGGCATCCTGCTCTGCGCTAAACATTGCAATCATGCTATGGGCGATCTTTCGATTATATGAAATGAGATTATTGCTCAGTCCCATGGCAGGTGTAATGATTGGACCGGCTTGGATTATTCAATATAGCCTAGGTAATTTGTTGGCGCGCATGGCAGGTGAATATCGCTATAGCAGCAATCCGGGCAGCCTGGGCTATTATCCTCTTGCGGCTTTGTTGACCACAATCGGTTTGGTCTTTTTTTGCTGGGTATGTTTTGGCCTGTTCGGAAAATATGCAAAATATTATCGGATTCAATACAACGATCTAACTTGGCAACCTTGGCAGGCGCTTACTACCAGCCTGCTGGCTGTTTCAATTTTAGCTTATCTTTCCAGTAAATATGATTTTGTCAACGGCTATTTTAGGAATGTAGAGGGGCAATTCGATGCCGCTCTTGCTTCATCAAGTTATTTCTTTGTCGTGCTTGCCCTGACGGTTGGAGTATCCGTAATGCTTAAGGCAAAGTCCGGAGACATCGCCTTGATGGGAATGGCGGGGGTCATATTTCCGTTGCTCATAAGCCTCGGTTTGCGTTCCCGAACTTTTATGATTACAGAAGTGATCACGATGGCCTTGTGCTGGTTGACTTTAAGACCTGATCATTTACGCAGGGTTTTGCTTTTAAGCGCGGTGGCTGCAGTCGTCTTATATATGCTTGGGTCTGTCATAAAAGATGCCAATGTAAGTGGCTCTGGTACTATGTCAATCACTGAAAATTTTTATACATTGTTGAATCTGGATTTTAATACCATCAAAGAGATCAATGTTTATTCGAGTTCATTAGATGCTGAATATCATTTGGCAGGATATGAATTTCCGTCTGCGCTTTTATTAAGCATACAGAATGGTGCTTCACCGATTTACGGACAAGCAGTGATGGGAGGAGTATTCGCAGGTTTGCCCAGGTTTTTGAGACCAGTGGATACTATTAATTCGGAAAGGCTGGTTATTTACAAAGCTTTTTATGGAAAAGGCCTTCGCTATGGAGATTCTATTGGTATTCCTCTGACCAGCGGGATAGCAGATTGGGGTGTGTTCGGATCTATCGTCTATCTTTTCATTGGTGCCTACTGTATCTTTGCATGGCGGGTGGTGCAAACTTCGCCTCGCATTTTTGTAGCCTATTTGATCGTAGGGAGCGGGATTGGTGATTTGGTATGGGACAGCATATTCTTCTCGATACGTGCCCTGGCCTTTGTCTGGATCATCCTTTTTGCGCTGGATAAATTCATTATGCCAAAATGGACACCTCCAGCGGGTGTAGTTGAAAGGCAACTGATAAAACCTGGGATGGATCGCTATTCGCGGCGGGATGCGATCAGAAACCGGTATCGTTCGCGATAACCATCGCACATGGATTCAAATGCCTCAATTCTTATGGAGTTTTAGATGAATTGCCTGCTGGTGATTACCGGCGCATATCATACCGATGGTGGGATTGCAGCTATGAACCGTCTTGTCATACAGGCAATTGCAGAGAGGGGTCATTCGCTCGATATCCTGTCTTTGGTCGAAGATGACTATGCAGTTGATCCTCGCTACCTTAAGCCCGGTATGAAAGTCCACTCACGCGGGTTTGCCGGAAACAAATTTTTATTCATCCTGGCCGTCTGGCACGCGATTCTTGGAAAGCATTATTCTCATATCTGTGTGGATCATGTCAATCTCGCTTCAGTTCTGGCACCCCTTGTATGGATCAAGCGTTGCAATTATGTTGTCTGGTTATGCGGTATTGAAGTTTTCCCGCCACGGCCAGATTTGGAAGGCAGGCTTGGTTTAAGAGGTGCAAGGAAGCGATTGGCAATCTCGAAATTCACTCAACAAAGTGTTGCAGCCCGTTTCCCTGATCTTTCTATCACTGCCTGCGATCTAGCTTTGGACCCAGTGCGGCATGCTGATATCCTGAAGTTAAATTCATCGGCTTTACCCGCATCTGTGATTTTGGAAGCTTCGGATCAGTCCCGTATAGAGTTGGGAGATCGTGTGATTTTGCATGTTGGACGCATGGTATCTGGTGAACGCTACAAGGGTCAGGATAGTTTAATCCGTGCCTTTCCTTTGATCCTGGAAAAATATCCCGATGCACAATTGGTCCTTGCCGGTCAGGGGGATGATGCGTTGAGATTAAAGGAACTTGCGCGCGAACTACCCGCACTGATGCACGCGCATATATTTTTCCCCGGCCACGTATCTGATGATCTGCTGGATCGTATCTATCGCCGTTGTTATGTTTTTGCGATGCCGAGTGTCGGGGAAGGCTTTGGGTTGGTTTATCTCGAGGCGATGGCCCGTGAAAAACCGTGTCTCGGCGGAAATGTGGATGCAACTTCTTGTGTGGTGCATGATGGCGTGACAGGATTGTTGGTCGATGATCCACGTTCTTATGAACAGGTGGCTGAGCGCCTGATTGAAATCCTAGCTGATCCACAAAGGGCCCGTGCCATGGGAAAAGCAGGTTATGAACTCGTACAGTCCTATTATCTGCCGGAACACTTCTCATCTCGTTTTTGGAATGCGTTGGAATCTGATCTTTGAAAATCCTTTGTGTAGTTAATTACTATAAACACTCTGTTGTTTATGGAGGCCCTGCACGCAGCGTTCCCTTGATGTGCGAGGCTCTTGCTCATGCTGGTGCAGAGGTAACAGTATTCACGACCAATGCCAACGGAGGAAGACTGCTTGACGTCCCGTTGCGAAGCGAGATAAATGATCAGGGCGTTCACATCCGGTATTTTCCTGTCCTGCCGTTTGTCCCTCATCAATATTTTCTGTCTCCAGAATTGTCGAATGCCTGCCTGAGAGAGACGCATAATTTTGATATTGCGATCCTTGAAACTCTGTTTACTGAAGCAACCGGCCCGGCAGTAAAAGCCTGTAGGAGATCATCAGTGCCTTATATTATTCCTCCACGGGGCCAGTTGCTTCCCTGGGCACTGAGTCAAAAGCGTTTGAAGAAGGAACTGTATCTCAGACTGGTGGGGCGCAGTTATTTGGATCACGCGGCAGGTTTGCAATGTGCTGATGAAATCGAAGCTGATGTAGTAACCGCGCTTGGTTTACAAGCACCGAAATTTGTTGTTCCAAATGGGATTTCGATAACCGCTTGGGATTCCCTTCCTGCGCGTGGCGCGCTGCGAAAACGCCTTGGCATTGGGACCATGGAACCGGTTCTGCTTTTCTTGGGCAGGTTACACCGTGTGAAACGTCCAGATCTTGCATTAAAGACTCTGGCAGGAATGCGTCGCCGGGATGTTCATCTGATATTTGCTGGGCCAGACGAACAGAATTACCAACAGCCTCTTATTCAAGAGGCTCGTTCGTTGGGTTGTGAAAATCGTATCCATTTTACGGGCCTGTTGACCAGCGATGAGATACGACAAGCTTTTGCTGATGCCGATCTGTTACTGATGCCATCAGCCATGGAGAGTTTCGGCATGGCGGTTGTGGAGGCATTGGCATCTGGCTTGCCGGTGCTAGTATCAGAGAATATCCCGCTTGGTGTATGGATCGAAAAATCCGGCGCGGGGTGTACTGTTCCGCTCAACATTGACAAGCTTGTACAAGCTGCTGATTCCATGCTCATAGATCGTGAAAAATTAACACAAATGGGAGAGCGTGGGCGTCTGATTATGCGTGAACGATATGATATTACTAAAGTTGCTCGTATTGCTCTGGCTCACTATGATTCGATACTGGAAAGCATGCATTCCTTATCATGAAAGATATCATCAACACTCCTTGGAAGATTTGGAACGAGTTTGAAAGCTGGCTCTCTTATCCGTTGGTTCGTGTGATCTTTGCATTGAATTATGTCCCATGGGGGCGCGGCTGGCGTTTTCATGGCTTGCCAATTCTCATGAAACACCGCCAAAGTGAAATGAAGTTAATGGATGGACTCGGCCTCCGCAGTTCGGTCCGCTCAAATCCACTCGCTGCTAATCACGCGGTGATCTTGTGTACATGGCAGCCCGGTGCCCATCTCCATGTGGGAACAAACTTTGCGATGACCGGTGGCACATTATGTGCGGCTGAATCGATCATTATTGGGAATAATGTGACGGTCGGCGCGAACACGATCATTACTGATACGGATTTTCATCCGGTTCAGACAGCAGAGCGCTTTATGTCTCCTTCACGAGGTGCCTCTGCGCCGATAATCATTGAGGATGATGTGTTTATTGGGATGAACTGTCTGATCCTAAAAGGTGTAAAGCTTGGGCAGGCCTGTGTGATCGGAGCGGGAAGTGTCGTAACACGTGATGTGTCGGCAGGATGGGTGGCGGCTGGGAACCCTGCGCGCGCGCTGCATCCTCTTGAGGGTCAATAAGATGCGCATTCTTCTTGTCACGCCTTATTATTATCCGGACCTAGGCCCTAGTTCACCGATGCTATCCATGTTATCTGAAGACATGGCCGCCGCCGGCCACGCGGTGACGGTTATTTCTGCGGTGCCACATTTTCCAAATGGTATTGTTGCGCGCGAATATCGACGTGGTTTGTGGCAATCTAATATTGAAAACGGGGTTCGCGTATTGCGTTTGAGAGTGCCTAGCGGGAAGCGTAGTAATTTGATTCACCGCTTGCTTGTTTTTTTTGTGTTTCAAGTATTGGCTGGTTTGTCCGGGCTACGAATGCAATATGATCTGCTGCTGATTACCAATCCGGCCCTTGAAACATGGTTTGCATATGTGATGCTTGGGTGGATCAGACGCAAACCGATTATCCTTGCCGTATGGGATATTTATCCTGATGTTGGTATTCAACTTGGGCTCTTTCGCTCTCGGCTGGTTATCTGGTTGATAAACCATTTGGAAAGGTTTTGCCTGTTACATTCCTCGGCTATTCAAACTTTGAGTGACGGGTTGGGAAAAACTTTGCAAGAGCGCATACCGCCTACTATTCCGGTTCGCATCATTCGTCCGTGGCTGGATGTAGATGCACTTCAGCCGGCAGAGCGTCATAATTCGTTCTCCAAAGAGCATTTGCTGGATGATTCGTTTGTCATCATGTATTCAGGGAATATAGGTTACTCACAGGGCTTGGAACATATCTTGAGTGCGGCGCATATCCTGCGTGAACATGTATCCATTAAATTTGTCTTTGTGGGGGACGGTGTTCAGCGTGAAGAACTGGTCACGAAAGTACAGGCATTAAACCTTGAAAATGTTTGTTTTATTCCATTCCAACCACATGAAAGGTTGACTGAACTGTTTGCCACTGCAGACGTAGCACTCGTTAGTCAACGCGCACAAATTGGGATGAGTTCGTTGCCATCCAAAACCTTTAGTTGGATGGCTGCCGGACGACCAATCTTGGCTTTTGCAGAGCATCAGGGTGAACTGGCACAATTACTTTTACGTGAACACGCAGGGTTACAAGTGGAGCCTTTTGAAGTAAATGTATTTGTTCGCTCACTTCTTGAATTGGAGAGCCGGTCAGAATTGCGCAAGCAAATGGGCAGGAATGGACGTAGTTATATCATGCAAAATCATTCACGCGTTACAGCATGCGATAGTTTTATCAATCTCTTTAACGAGGTCTTGAGACCATCCTTATGACCATGGATATCGAAACTGTCTCATGCCCAGTATGTGGACCCGCGCCTTCCTCGATCTTCTGGAAGTCAGCCGGCCTGACTCGTTATGTGCGATGCAGCTCATGTGGTCTTGTGTACGCTTCACCGCGCATATCCCATAACGTTCGTTACACCTGGCTTGAGAACAATTTTACGGTCAACGAGGGGTTGCTGTCTCAATCGCATGGGCGTCTCTCCGCCCTGCAACTGGAGGCAGACTTTATCAGAAAATATATTTCGCCTGGGAGATTGCTTGACATCGGTTGCAGCACCGGTGCTCTTTTTAGTTTCTTTGCTTTGCAGGGATGGGAATTGCACGGCGTGGAACTGGTCGAATCTGCAGCACAGTTCGCGCGCAGTAAGTTCCATGCCAGTGTGTATTGCGGCATTCTTAAAGACGCGGCGTATCCGCATGGTTTCTTCGATGTAGTCAGCATTATTGATACTTTTTATTATGTGGATGATCCAGTAGCTGAATTAAATGAAGTCTCCCGGATTACACAGCCCGGGGGGCATGTAGCCATCGAAATCGCCGGGCAGGCATATGCGCTATGGCGAAATTATGGCTGGGCGCCGCGTCTGCTCGATGGACGGGCTACACGCGCCGATAGTGATTCGAGCTATCTCTACTGGTTTAATTATCGCTCCCTTGAACTTCTTCTTCAGAAAACGGGATTTGAGGTTCGCGCTGCTCTTGTCGTACCAAGTCCGCAAAACGTCAGTTCATTGATGCGCGCTTTTACGTGCTTTCATTACTTTGCTGCAAGCAATCTTTCAAAATTATCGACTCGTTTTTTCGATTGGTCGCCAAAGTGGATGGTGCTTGCCCGGAAGAAGGACCACTCATGACTCCGGAAGTATTTGCCGAATGGTTCCGTCGTCAGAAACATGAAGTGATTCGTACAGCCAGCAGTTATTGGTACGATCAAGGCCCACATGTCTATCAGGCGTTCCCATATCATTGGGTCATCAGCCCGGAAGAGCGGGAATTAAATGAGTTTCTGTTAAAGTATTCCGCCCTTGGATTGCGATATTCTACTCCTCTTTCTGCAGCTCATGGAGCTCTGAGTTATCACACTATATATGAAGAACCGGAATATGGCATCGATCGCCTTGGTAAATGGGCGCGCAAAAATGTACGACGTGGACTTAAGAATTGTAGTGTTGAGCCTGTATCTTTGGAACGCATTGCTGATGAAGGTTGGGAATTGCAGGTGAACACGCTTAATCGCCAGCGGAGGCGGATTGAATTGGATCGCAAGACCTGGCAAAGACGATTCCTTTCCGCAAAAGGCCTACCCGGTTTCGAAGGATGGGCTGCTCTAATTGATGGAAAATTGGCCGCCTCTGTCATGACCTTTGAAATGGAAGATTGTTGTTATATGTTGTTCCAGCAATGCTTACAGGAATACTTGACAGAACATGTTAATAATGCCTTGAGTTTCACTGTTTCCAGTACAATGATGGCACGACCTGAAATAAACTCCATTTTTTACAGCTTGCATTCTCTCGATGCGCCGGCCAGTATAGACGAATTCAAATTCCGGATGGGCTATCACGCAAAACCTGTCCGACAACGGGTGATGTTCCATCCGCGGCTTGCAATCTTCTTTAATTCGCTAAGTCACTCCGCCTTGCGCTTTGCACGCCATATCCTGCCGTCCAACGGTGCGCTGGCAAAGACAGAAGGGATGGTTCGTTTTTATTTGCAGGGAAAGGATCGTTCTAAATTACAAGAGGTGTAATGACGTCTTTGGAAAGTGATGGCGTATTTACAACTGAAAAGGAGAACTCTTCCTTTTCCGGGATGGGACGGGTGGCCAAACGCCTGTTCGACATCATCGCGTCTGCGTTGGGATTGATCCTACTTGCACCATTTTTTATGGTTCTTGCGATTTTCATCAAGCGTGAATCGCCTGGCCCCATCTTTTATGGAGGGGCAAGAGCTGGGACGAGTAAAAAGCTCTTCTACATCTGGAAATTTCGCACTATGTATGAAGTACCTGAAAGCCATGCTGGCCCAAAGGTGACTGCGAAGAACGATAGAAGAATTACTCCTTTTGGTCATTGGTTGCGCGATACAAAGATCAACGAACTGCCACAGTTATGGAATGTGTTAATAGGGGAAATGAGTATGGTAGGTCCACGTCCAGAAGATTATGAGATTGCTCTAGAGTGGCCGGCAGAAGCGAGGAATGAGATCCTTTCTGTACGCCCCGGCATTACAAGTCCTGCAAGCATTCTTTACCGTGATGAAGAAACAATGCTATCCGGTAGTGATTTCATGACTACCTATTACCAATTCATTCTGCCAAATAAAATGCGTCTTGATCGGATCTATGTTCGTCACCATAACCTGCTAGGTGATATTGACATTATTTTCTGGACATTAGCGGTTTTGCTTCCACGAATTGCTGCCACGCGTATTCTTGAAGGTAATCTATTTGGTGGTCCGATCTCGAGGTTTGTACGCTTCAATATTTCCTGGTTTGGTCTGGATTTTTTGATCGCCTTCCTTTCTGTAGGATTTGTGGGTGTGTTGTGGCGTACCACAGGTCCGATTAATTTGGGTCTGCCGCGTGCTCTATGGTTTGCAGTGGAAACTGCTCTTATTTTCGGCATAATTAATATACTGCTGGGATTGAACAGCGTAGTGTGGTCGCGCGCCGTGCCAGAAGATATATTCGGCATTATTATTTCATCAGCGATTGTCATCATATTGATTGGCATCCTGCATTACTTTATTGTTCCTATCTCTGAACTACCCGGTCCTATGCTGTTGTTTATTGGAATTGTCTCGGCCATGGGTTTCATTGTGGCACGTTATCGTTGGCGGCTACTTGCAGATTTTTCGGCGTTTTGGGTTTCGCGACGAAACACTCTTTCGTCCGGGGAACGAGTTCTGGTAGTTGGAACTGGTGAGGGAAGCGAATTTGCCTGCTGGATCTTGCGTCGCGATATCTTTCGCCACGCTTTTGCTATCATCGGTATTGTGGATGATGACCCTTTAAAACAAGGAATGCGTTATGACGGGGCTTGGGTGGTTGGTACATCTGCAGACATATCCCAACTCGTTAAAAAACATGATGTGGGTATGATCATTATGGCGATGACAAATGTCCCTATAGAAGAGCGTCGGCGAGTGACCGAATTATGCGTTAATACAAATGTGCGCCTCGTGCTTATTTCGGATATGATGAGTGCGGTTCAGCACTGGTTAAAGCGGTCTGACCAACCTGCATAAAACTGGTCGGGCGCGGCGAGTAACTTCCACGAACCAGAAGCTTTCTAATCAAAAAACGGATGATATTTGGAGGTACCATGGCATGGCGGGTTCCACTGGCAGATATTGATTTCGGCCCGGAAGAAGAGGACGCCGTCTTGCGCGTGGTGCGCAGCCGCTGGCTAAGCATGGGGGAAGAGACGCAAAACTTTGAGAAAGAGTTTTCTGATTTTATTGGGACGAAGCATGCCTTCGCCGTGACAAACGCGACCGCCGCCCTTCACCTCGCTTGTATGGTCGTTGGAATTCAGCCGGGGGATGAGGTGATCGTCCCTTCGCTTACGTTCGTGGCTACTGCAAATGCGGTGCGTTACGCGGGTGGGATTCCCATTTTCGCAGATATTGAAAACGAAGAGTGGTTAACGATTTCGCCCGCTTCGATTGAAAAATGTATTACAGAAAAGACGCGAGCGATCATTGTCATGCATTATGCAGGATATGCCTGCGATATGCCTGCGATCATGCAAATCGCCGCGAAGTACAACCTCGCGGTTATTGAAGATTCTGCTCATGCAATTGGTTCTGAATTGAATGGGCAGAAATTGGGCACCTTAGGACAGGTGGGTTGTTTTAGCTTCTTCTCAAATAAGAATATGACCACCGGCGAAGGTGGGATGGTGATCACAAATGACGACACGCTTGCCGAGAAATTGCGTATTTTGCGCTCACATGGAATGACCTCACTTTCATGGGACCGGCACAAAGGCCATGCCTGGACATATGATGTGGTCGACTTGGGCTACAACTACAGGATTGACGAGATCCGATCCGCGATCGGGCGTGCGCAGCTGAAAAAGGTTGCAGGATTTAATCGCCGCCGCGAAAGCCTCACGCAGTTATATCGTGAATTATTAAGTGAACTCGTCCCCGAAATCCTTGTTCCATTCCAAGCCTCGCGAGGGACCTCCTGTCATCACATTATGCCCGTTTTGCTTCCACAAGGGGCTACTCGCTTTGAATTCATGGAAGGGATGAAGGCCGACGGCGTGCAGACCAGCATTCACTATCCGCCAATCCATCATTTTAAGAATTATGAGGGACAGCTGCAATTCTTAAAGGCTGGTCTGCCCATGACTGAAAACGCGGGCCTTCGTGAGATCACCCTGCCGCTGTATCCGGCTATGAAGGATGCGGATGTGGAAATCGTTGTAACAGCAATACAAAAGCAGGTAGCCAAATTGAGGTAAGATATACTGTAGAAAAGGCTGCTCATGGAACTAAAAGATTATTTCTCAATGCTGCGTCGTTGGGCCTGGCTCCTGGCTTTAGGCCTGATGTTGGGGGCCATAGTCGGCATCCTCGGAAGTATTTTTCAAACCCCAATTTATCAGGCGTCAACGCGTATTCTTGTGATGCGGGCTCCGCAGGAGAAAACCACCGATTACACTTATCTGAGCGATCAGCAATTAGTGCAGACCTATATCCAGTTACTTACTACACGTCCCGTTCTGGATAATGCGTCGACGCAGTCGGGCGCATCGGTGAATTCGAAACAGATCAACGTTCAACAAATCCGCGATACGCAGGCCATTCAGGTCACTGTAGAGGACGAAGACGCGCAACGGGCGGCAAATATTGCAAATATTCTTGTTAAGGTATTGGTGGATCAAAACGAAACCATTCAAGCCAGCCGCTATACGTTGACCGAGGAAAGTATTCAAGCACAGATCACACAGATTCAGTCGCAGATCTCGCAAATGGGAGTTGAGATCGAGAATGTGTCAGCCGAGACAGTGCAGGAACAGCAGAAGCAAGTGGAAGCACAGATTGCCTCCTTGCAGGCTGAGTCCACGCAGCTTCAGGCAGACATCCAGCAGCTCTCATCATCTGCTTCGCCAAACCAGCAGTTGCTTGCAGATAAACAGGCACGCCTGGACCAGGTCCAGCCGTTGCTCGAGCTTTACCAGAAAACCTATACGGATCTGGTCGTATTAGGCAAGCCAGTCAGTAACGGGGATAACAGCACAGACCGACTTTCACAATTGCAGAATACTTTGCAGCTTTACCAGCAAATCTATATCAACCTATTGAATAATCTTGAGGCGATTCGTCTGGCGCGCTTGCAGAACACGCCAAATGTTGTGCAAATTGAAGCCGCCAGTGTTTCTTCAAGTCCCGTCAGACCCAGACCGCTTTTCAATGTGGCCCTCGCTTCAACCGTTGGATTGCTTCTGGCAGGCGCCATTGCATTCCTAATAGATTATATCGATGACACGATTCGTACTCCTGATGATATTGAACGCATTTTGAAACTCCCGGTAATTGGTTATATCGGTGATATGTCTGATGGGCAGGAGAACGTGGAAGATCTGCATGTCATCCGCCGTCCGCGCTCACCAATATCAGAAGCGTTTCGTTCATTACGTACAAACCTGGATTTTACAAATGTAGATCAGGCCCTGAATAAGATTTTGGTCACCAGTTCCGGACCGAGCGAGGGCAAGACAACAATTTCCTCCAATCTTGCTGCGATCATTGCGCAGGGTGGCAAGAGTGTCCTGTTGATCGATGCAGATATGAGACGACCGCGCATCCATACTTTATTTGGGCTTTCCAATCGGGTTGGGCTCAGCTCATTGTTTCGTGGAAATACAACTGTGCGTTCTGTGATGAGGCCCGTGGATGGTGTGGAGGGTATATTCGTAATCACCAGCGGAAATCTGCCTCCCAACCCAACTGAATTGCTTGCTTCTGCACGGATGGATCAGATCCTGCGCGAGGCGGGCCGCGAAGTGGATATGATTATTATAGATAGCCCACCTTCACTCGTAGCGGATTTTCAGGTGCTATCTACCAAAGTGGATGGGGTCGTGCTGGTAGTCCAGCCCGCGCATACCCATGCGGATGCGGCATTCGCCACGCTGGAACAATTGCGCCGCGTCAATGCTCGGACTCTTGGAGTGGTTCTGAACAAGATCCCGCGCAACAGCTATTACTACGGCGGGTATAATTATTATTACTATCCATATAAGCGTGGGGGATATTATTTTCAATCTGAAGAGGCTCAGCCCCAATTACCGGAACGACCTGCGCCGATGCTGCCCCCATCCCAACAAACCCATGTGTATTACCCTCCACAAAATGAGTTTGAAGAACAATATTATGTGAAGGAAAATACTCCTGTGCATAGCCCGCGGTATGAGAATAACGGAAATAACGCGGTGCGAAATGAAATTACGCAACCTCGGCCTCGCAAAGTTCCCGAACCAAAGGATACTGAATCTGTTGAACGAGTTCAAATCATCGAGATTCTGCCACCGATTAGTTTTACTCCATATAAAGATGAAGACAACGACTACACCATTAAAAAGTAGACTGTGATGGATTGTGGCTTCCATTCTTTTTGTCTGCACAGGGAATCAGTTCCGTTCGCCCATCGCTGCCGAAGTCTTTCGTGAGCAACTCGCGCGCGACGGTCGCGTCACGCAATGGGATGTAAATAGCGCCGGCACCTGGACGTCGAACGGACTGCCTGCACTCCGTGATGCAATGCAGTTGGCCCGATCGTTCGGCGTGAACATCGAAGGGCACTTAACGCGCGCACTGGATAAGGTACTGCTTGAAGAGGCAGATGTGATCCTTGTGATGGAAGCGGGCCATAAGGAATCCATTCAGGCGGAATTCCCATTTGCACGAAAGAAAGTCCATATGCTTTCGCAGGTGGTGGAAGGGATGTCTTATGATATCCCCGATCCGGCAGGCTCAAGAGATGAAGCGCGTCAGATCATTCGCGAGCTGGTCGAAATGGTTCGCAATGGGGCCGCCAAAATATATCAACTTGCAGATGCGTGAAAATTATTAACTAAGGAGGACAAGGGAGTAAAACGCATCCCCCGTCCTCTTTTTGATTCGTTTATATCTTATTGATGATCTAAGGCCCTGAATCTATGAATAAAATATATTGCAAGGGCGAACAATACCAAAGCATTGGCCTGGTGCATTAGCGCGACGACAATATTAATATAGGATAAGATGGTGAGTATGCCAAGCGTGATTTGTAGAGCAACTGCGCCAATCAACCATTTGAATCCGTTTTGAATATCAGCAGGATAGTTCTGTTTCTTTATGGCGTAATATAAGAAGGGGGTCAAGATCAGCAGGAACCATCCAAACCAGCGATGAATGAAGACGATAGTCTGCGGTGTCTCGAACAGGTCGATCCACGAATTTATAAGGTGTTCCGGGATCAATCTGCCGAACATCAAGGGCCAGGTATCAGAAACGTGACCCGCTTTAAGGCCAGCTGTAAACCCGCCATATGTGATTTGAACGATTAGAAATATAAAGAATGTGACGGCCAGTTTGGACGCCAACGACCATTTTGCCTTTTCGCTTGAGTCGTGGAAGCTGTATTTGTGTCCAAATGCCGTCCATAAAGCCAGACCAAACAAGGATAAGGCAAGGAGCAGGTGGATGGTCAGGTCGAAATGACTCACGGATGGGCGGTCAACGAGACCGCTGGCGACCATATACCAGCCCGCAAAGGCCTGCGCAATGAAGAGCATGCCCATCCCAAAGTAAATGCCAAATTCCTTGAAGGGAATGGTTTTCTTTAAAAGAAAATAGAAGACAGGAATGGCGTAAACCAAGCCCGCAAGGCGTGCGATCAGCCGGTGGATCCATTCCATATAGAAGATGAATTTATACTCTTCGAGAGTCATGCCGGTATTGACTTTTAGATATTCGGGTGTTAATTGATATTTGGCGAATTCATCCTCCCAGGCTTGCTGACCGATCGGTGGCATTGCTCCGCTGATCGGATTCCATTCGACGATGGAAAGCCCGGAGCGTGTAAGACGAACAAACCCTCCGAAGACGACAAGAAACGCCACGACGAAGGCAAAAATAAATAGCCAGTTCATCACGGCGTTGTTTCTGGTTTTTGGCATGTTGTTTCTCCGATATTGAAATCGCTGGGATTATAGCATGTGAAAGATCAGGTACAGACTGGAGGTCGGCATGAAGCGAAAAAAATACCCGCCATGAAAGTGGCGGGTATTTCATCTCTCTTTTTTTAAAACTATCCGGTTTGCAGTTGCAGAAGTAGCTGACGATAATCTTCCACATTGGATGGATTCATCAATACGATCTGATTGATCACTTCCATGGCAGCGGGTTTATTTCCCGTTTCTACAAGCGATTCACCAAGCGCGTCGAGCAAGTTGACGGCCTCTTCTGTGCGGCCCTGTTGATGTAGCTGTGCGGCGAGCGCGCGTTTGAGCAGCGGTTGGTCATCATGCTCTTTGATCAAGTCCTCAAGGAACGGCAGGGCGAGTTCCTGTTTTCGCTGGCTTTCAAGGTACGTAATATAATTTTCCAGTTCGCTCATCGCTTTGGCAGGTTGAGCCATACGCAAGTTAAGTTCAATAAGCTCTTTGCGTATACTGGCATCATCCGGCGTTAGCGTGCGGATCTGTTCGAAAACACGCAGGGCCTGTTTCCAGTCGAGGCGTTGCAGATCGATATCGGCCATGCGCGCCAGGATGTGAGCATTCCATTCGCGATTGGCATTGCCTTGCTGCACCACACGCAAGGCGATGGTATAGGTCTTACGTGCCATATCGAGATCAGCAAGGCGATAATAAATGGATGCAAGTTCCAGATATTCATGGATCGCATCATCTATTTGACCGCGCGCCACGAGTTGATCGATTAACCGAGTACGTGCGCCAAGGTCCATCGGGGCGAGTTGAATGACGCGGCGTAAGAGTTTTGTGGCCTGATTCACTTCTCCACGTACGCCATAGGCATGTGCAACGACACTGTACTTTGAGATGGCATCTTGCGAGCGGCCTTCCTGTACGAGCAAATCTCCCATAAGCGTATGCAGGGGAAGATATGTTGGCGCCTGCTTTATCGCGTCGAATGCTTCGTCCATAGCAGAACGCAGGCTTCCGACGCGTGCCAATTGATTGATGCGGTTCATGGATTCAAGCACGGAACTCGATTGAGCCTGCAAAATCACATCGGATAAGGGCGCGATCATGCCGCCGTCTTGTTTTGGCATTTGCTCGCGTGTCTTATGAAGCTGTTCACGCCAATCGGGCCGCATGAGTAAAGTTTGAACATTGTCGCAGATCTTGCGCAGGGCAGCTTCATCGCGTTTGCCCTGATAGGCCTCGATCAAAGGTTCATAGCTTTGGCTGATTTCATCCGCCTTTTCCGTTGGGACTGTCATTGAATCAGCCAGCTTCAATGCTTCAATATATTCAATGGCCGCTTCTTTGAAAAGAGATTTTTTTACCAGCAGTTGTCCAAGCAGGAGGCGCGTGCCGAGCGCGTAGTCATTATGTTTTACGGCGTTCTGTAAAAAGCGCTGTGCACTTTCGATCCGTTCCCCCTTCAGCCGTAGGAGGCCGAGATTGAAATAAAGCGAAGGATGTTTGAAGCCGGCTTCAAGCGCGCGTTCCATTTCTTCGGCGGCTTGGGGTTCATTTCCTTTGGTCTGCGCATCGATCGCCTGGCTTAGGTACATAACGACTTTAGTTTGTTCGGATTGCTGCATCGAAAGACTGCCGGTGCCTTTTACAATGGATGCAAGCCCGCGGCGTTCCTGCGCGGCCGGGCTTTCGTCTGAGAACTCGAAGAGCAGCTCTGCGAGTTGGGTAAGTGCCTTTTGACGCGCCTCCGCGATCGGGTCCAGGCCGGATGCGGCTTTTCCCGGCTTTTGTAATTGCTTGACCTGTGCCATGCCGATTGGACCGGTCCCGCCTTTGCCGCGAATCGGCTTAGGCAGGAGTTGCCCGGTCTTTAACAGAGTCAGTGCCTGCTTTACTTCGGCGCTATCTGGGAGAATGGCTTGCGCTTTGTCCACCATCTCTTTTGTTTTTTCAGCATTGCCACCGCGTTGAAGGATGCTTGCAACCGCAAGATATTCAATAACGGCCTGTTGTGCATGGCCCAGTCTTTCATGTACTTGCGCAAGGCGTGAATGGGCTACGGGATGTTCGGGATTCAGGTTCGTAACGCGCACCCAGTTTTCAATAGCCTTGTCTGTGTCGCGCTGTTGAAGATATAGGTCACTGGCGCGCATCGCCGCGTCCATTGCACCTTTCAAATCACCAACGCGTTCGGAGAGTTGTGCAACCTTTTCCATCGGCACGGGATCATCCGGCGAGAGTTTTGCCACGTTTTTGTAGATCTGCAAAGATTCTTCAACATTGTTGAGTTGGTAAAGCGCCAGACCGAGGCTGTTCAGTGCCTTGGCCTGATCGGGAAATTCCTGCAAGGCGCGTCGATAGGCCGCTGCAGCCTTGTCCCAATCCTGATCCCAGGCTGCGGAATGGCCGTCGTTCATTGCTTTTTGAAAGATATCTTCTCGTCCGGGCATAATGTGTCTATTTTACTTTCATCTACGCGTGGATTTTCAACTTTCAATGCAATTATAACTTGTCCGAAAGCCGAAGTGCAGAAGGAGCTTTGTTACTTCAGTACCGTCATTTCCCCCCAATTTTTACCCCAACGCGCTTCCGTTTCAAGCGGCACGCTGATTTCGTATGCCTCGCTCATGGTTTTTTGTACAAGGCGGGCTGTCTCCTCCATTACTTCTTTCGGGCATTCCAACACAAGTTCATCGTGTACTTGTAAGAGCATTTTTGCTTTAATTCCGGCGGCTTTAATGGCAGGCGGGATCTTGATCATTGCGATCTTCATAATATCCGCCGCAGTACCCTGGATTGGTGCATTGATGGCTTCGCGTTCTTCGCGATTCTTCATTTGAACATTCGCTTTGCTTTGCAATGCTGGGAAATATCTTTTGCGGCCCAACAAGGTTTCAACATAACCGATCTCGGCGGCCTGCCTGCGAATACCATCAAGATATTTTTTGATGCCGGGGAATTGTTTGAAGTAAGCCTGAACGAAGTCCTCTGCTTCTGCGAGGGTCAATTCTGTTGTACGCGTGAGGCCGAAGGCAGACATGCCATAGATCAAGCCGAAGTTAATACTCTTCGCATGCCGGCGCATTTCCTTGGTGACCGCATCCAGCCCGATCCCATAGATTGCCGCGGCAGTAGTGGCATGAATATCATCCCCAGCCCGGAAGGCTTCGATCATGGCCTCATCCTGCGCCATGTGCGCGACGATGCGCAGCTCGATCTGTGAATAATCCACCGAAAGCAGGACGTTGCCTTTATCTGCAATAAACCCATTCCTCACGCGGCGTCCCAGGTCGGTCCGGATTGGAATGTTTTGCAAGTTTGGGTTATTGGAGGACAGGCGCCCGGTAACTGCACCGGTTTGACTGTATGAAGTATGTACACGACCGGTTTTTTCGTCCACTGCGGCCGGAAGTGCATCCAGATAAGTGGATTTAAGTTTTGAAAGTTCGCGATTCTCCAATATCCAATCTGCTACTGGATGTTTGCCGCGCAAAGCATCCAGCACATCGGCTGAGGTGGAGTAATGTCCACTGACAGTTTTCTTGCCTTTATCGGGCGGTTCCAGTTTTAGGCGATTGAAGAGTACATCGGAAAGTTGTTGCGTGGAGTTGATATTAAATGGCTTGCCTACAGAGTCGAATACCTGCTTTTCGATCTCAGCGATGCGCTTTGCCAGTTCGTCGGACATTTTCTTAAGAAAAGGCTGGTCGAGCAGAACGCCAGTCATTTCCATATCTGCCAATACCGGTGTTAGCGGGAGATCGATCTCTTCAAGTAATTTTCTACCGTTTACGCGATCCAGTTCTTTTTCCATAATGGGCAGTAGGCGAAGTGTGGTCTCTGCATCGGCTGCCGCATAAGGAGCTGCAGATTCGATTGCGACCTCGGCCATGCTGATCTGTTTTTTTCCCTTGCCGATTAATTCTTCGATATGAGTCATCTCTTCGCCGAGGCGGCCAAAGGCGAGATTTTTTAAACCGAGATGGAATGAAGCTGGGTCAATGATAAACTCGGCCAGCATGGTATCGAACGTCAGGGGAGAGACGATCAGCCCGTGGCGCGCGAAGATGATGTAATCATATTTTGCGTTGTGCGCCACCTTCCCTATCCGCGTATCTGTCATGGACGGCGTGAGCGCGGCGACCACCTTGTCAACAGGCAGATTATTCCCTGAAATATGGCCCACAGGGATGTAATAGCCTTGTCCTTCTCTGACAGCAACTGAAATTCCTACGAGGTCTGCCTTTGTCTCTTCCGTTGAGGTGGTTTCTGTATCAAATGAAATTACTTTTGCTTTTGCCAGTTCCTTTTTTAGCGCGTCAAGTTTTTCTTCCGTATCAACGATCACTACTTCGATCTTTGTTGCCTGTACTGTTGATACGATCTGCGGCTGATTGACGAACATATTGATCTGCTGCCCGGTCTTGCCTTTTACAGGTTTTGCTGCCACTGTCTCATTGGCGGAAGCGTTCCCGCTGATAACAGAAATCTTCGCCAACAATGTTTTGAATTCAAGTTCCTTGAAAAATGCCTCCAACGGCGCAGGATCA